>Ga0335085_10015902_pt1 | contig 10896 bp, 8 predicted proteins | sample Lox_Sample_45_FD_206712 | JGI IMG/M metagenome (GOLD analysis project Ga0335085, IMG submission 206712) | Soil microbial communities from Loxahatchee National Wildlife Refuge, Florida, United States - Lox_Sample_4.5 | ecosystem: Environmental > Terrestrial > Soil > Wetlands | place: USA: Florida... | reverse complement strand
AGTCGTCGCGGATGCGCTCGCCGCGCGGGTCGGGCTCGGTGATCGCGTCCCCGTTGAGGAATACGGTGAGCGACTTGGCGAAGCCCACCGCCCAGTCGTCGTCGGTCATCTCCTCACCGGCCGGGGTGAACCAGGCGATGTCGCCGGGCTCGTCGCGGGCCCCGATCCGGCCACGGACCGCTTCCTGGCCGCGGAAGAACCGGCGGCGGCGGAACACCGGGTGCTCGGCGCGCAGCCGGATCAGCGCCGCCGCGAAGTCGAGCAGGTCCTGGTCGCCGTCGCAGCCAGACACGTCGGCGTCGGCCGGGGGCCAATGCACCCAGGAGATGTCGGTGTCCTGGCAGTAGGCGTTGTTGTTGCCCCGCTGGGTGCGGCCCATCTCGTCGCCGGCCAGCAGCATCGGCACGCCCTGGGACAGCAGCACGGTGCACAGGAAGTTGCGCTGCTGCCGGTCGCGCAGCGCGCGCACCGCCGGGTCGTCGGTGGGGCCTTCGGCGCCGCAGTTCCAGGACCGGTTGTCGTCGCTGCCGTCCCGGCCGCCCTCGCCGTTGGCCTCGTTGTGCTTGTGGTTGTGGGACACCAGGTCGGCCAGCGTGAAGCCGTCGTGCGCGGTGACGAAGTTGACCGAGGCCACCGGCCGCCGGCCGTCGCTGAGGTACAGGTCGCTGGACCCGGTCAGCCGGGAGGCGAACTCGGGCAGGGTGGCGTGCTCACCGCGCCAGAAGTCGCGCACCGTGTCCCGGTACTTGCCGTTCCACTCGGTCCACAGCGGCGGGAAGTTGCCCACCTGGTAGCCGCCCTCGCCGACGTCCCAGGGCTCGGCGATGAGCTTGACCTGCGAGACCACCGGGTCCTGCTGGACCATGTCGAAGAACGCGGACAGCCGGTCCACTTCGTGGAACTGCCGGGCCAGCGCCGCGGCCAGGTCGAACCGGAAGCCGTCCACGTGCATCTCGGTGACCCAGTAGCGCAGCGAGTCCATGATCATCTGGAGCACGTGCGGGTGCCGCATCAGCAGGCTGTTGCCGGTGCCCGTGGTGTCCATGTAGAACCGCTCGTCGTCGCTGACCAGGCGGTAGTAGGACCGGTTGTCGATGCCGCGGAACGACAGCGTCGGGCCGAGGTGGTTGCCTTCCGCGGTGTGGTTGTACACCACGTCCAGGATCACCTCGATGCCCGCCTGGTGCAGGGTGCGGACCATCGACTTGAACTCCTGGACCTGCTCGCCGCGGGCACCGCTGGCCGCGTAGCTGTTGTGCGGCGCGAAGAACCCGATCGTGTTGTAGCCCCAGTAGTTGGCCAGGCCGCGTTCGGTCAGGATGGCGTCGCTGACGAACTGGTGCACCGGCATCAGCTCGATCGCGGTGACGCCCAGACCGTGCAGGTGCTCGATGACGGCGGGATGAGCCAGCCCCTGGTAGGTGCCCCGCTGGGTGGGCGGCACCTTGGGGTGCAGCTTGGTCAGCCCGCGCACGTGCGCCTCGTAGATCACCGTCTCGTGGTACGGGGTGCGCGGATGCCGGTCGTTGTCCCAGCTGAAGAACGGGTTGATCACGACCGACCGGGGCACATACCGCGCCGAGTCGGCGTCGTTGCGCTCGTCCGGCTGGCCGAACGGGTAGGCGAACACCGCCTGGTCCCAGCGCACGCTGCCCTCGATCGCCTTGGCGTACGGGTCGAGCAGCAGCTTGGCCGGGTTGCACCGCTGGCCCGCGGCCGGGTCGTACCGGCCGTGCACCCGGTAGCCATAGCGCTGGCCGGGGCCGATCCCGGGCAAATAGCCATGCCACACGAAACCGTCCACCTCGTGCAGCTGGACCCGGGTCTCATTGCCATTCTCGTCGAACAGGCACAATTGCACCTGCTCGGCAACCTCGGAAAATAGGGCGAAATTGGTGCCCACCCCGTCATAGGTCGCGCCGAGCGGATAACTGCTGCCCGGCCAGACCATGGCCTCCTGCGTCACCGGATTTCCATCCCTGAATTATGTGTGCTGTCCCGTCCCACCCGCGCACTCCCCGGCCCGCCCCGACCATAGCGTGGGTTGGTTACCGGGACGTGACGTGCCCCCGGCGGGCAGGGTCAAACTACGGTGGCGGCCAGGCAGCACGCGTGCGGCGCGCCGGACAGGAGAGTTCGGGCTGATCAGATCCGGGTTAGGTCAGGTGTCCCGGATGATCTCCTTGATCAGCTTTGTCGTCCCGGCCGGGGTGAGCGCCTCTGCGCTCAGCCGGTTCATGATCTCCATGTAGTGGTCCACATCGCCGCGCCGCTCCAGGTACAGGGCGCTGGTCAGCTGCTCGATGTAGACGACGTCGGGCAGGTCCGGCTCGCCGAACCGCAGTACCGTGAACGAGCCACCAGCGGCCGCGTGGCCGCCGCGGCGGAACGGCACGACCTGCAGCGTGACCTGGTTCAGCGCGGCCACCTCGAGGAGCCGGTTGAGCTGGGCCCGCATCACGTCCCGGCCGCCGACCGGGCGGCGCAGCGCGGCCTCGTCCATGACCGACCAGACCCGCGGCGGCTGGGCGCTGTTGAGCAGATCCTGGCGGGCCAGCCGCAGGCCGACCCGGCGGTCGATCTCGCTCTCCGGCGCGGCCCGGTGCCCGAGCATGGTGACCGCACGGGCGTAGCCCTCGGTCTGGAACAGGCCATGCACGAACTGCAACTCGAACGTCCTGATCAGCGACGCGGCGGCTTCCAGACCCAGGTAGGTCTCGAACCAGTCCGGCATGATGTCGCCGTACTGGCTCCACCAGCCCTGGTTGTTGGCCTGCCGGGCCAGCGAGAGCAGCCCGGCCCGCATCTGCTCGTCGGTCACCCCGTACAGGGTGAGCAGGTCGCCCACGTCGCGGAGCTTGCAGCCGACCCGGCCGTGCTCCAGACGGCTGATCTTCGACCGGGAGGCGCGGATCTCGTAACCCGCCTCATCCGGGGTAATTCCCGCTGCCTCACGGAGGCGGCGGAGCTGCGCGCCGAGCATCATGCGGACTACGGTGCCGCCGGCCCGGTTGCCAGCCAGCGCGCCGGCCGGTTCGTCGTCGGCCGGATGAACGGCAGTCATCTCAGCTCCCGGCTCATACCAGCTCCCGACCCGATGGAATCACGGCCATCACACCTAACCCCCCGGCCGATGCCAGACACGGTGCCCGAGAGCGGATCAGGGCGCGCAGAATCTGTCAGCAGCGCGGCCCGCCGCCCGGGCGGGACACACAGAGCACGATATCACCGAGCGGGTACCGTGTCCCGGGTCAAAATGGCGCGATTTTCCGTGACCGCCAGCGCGGCCACGGACGGGATCGCGGCCCGATCAAAGGTCGTCGAACTCGCCTTGCTTGATGGCCTCAAGGAACGCGGCCAGGGCCGGCCGCGGGTAGACCAGGGCCGGGCCGGACGGGTGCCGGGAGTTCCGCACCGCGACGGCGCCACCCGGCAGTTCAGCCATCTCCACACAGCTCCCGCTGGGGTTGCTGATGCTGCTCTTGCGCCATTGCACGCCGAGCTCATCAGCCGGGATGCCGCTTCGAATCTGCAACTGTTCCTCCTGGCCGCCGGGGAAACGCTTACCGCCGGAGGACCCGGCGGTTAGGCGAATCGCTTGCACAGGGCAGCCTAACAGATCAAATGCACGTGCACATGAACGTGCAGTGGACGTTGCAAACGGAACGTGCATAAGGCAGGATACGTGCAGCGAGGTTGCCTCCCCCGGACGACGACAGGATCGCCCCCACTCCGATGAGCGCGTACCCATTGCGGCTGGCCAGCACAGTGGCCCGTGACATGCGGTGGGACTGGCTGGCGCCGGCCGTCCGGATGGCCGCGGCCGGGCACGGAGTGCACCCGCTGGCCGCGGACCGGGCCGCACTGGAGTGGACCTGCTACCCCCGGGTGGCCACCCGTACCCCCAACGGCACCGCCCAGTCGGTCGGCGCGGCCCGGGACTTCGGCCTGGCCACGATGCGCCGCTGGACGGTGGCCGACCGCACCGACGACATCGCGATCGTGCTGTCCGAGCTGCTGACCAACGCGCTGCGGCACGGCGCGGACCAGCCGGCCCGCCCGGTCCGGGTGGCCCTGGTCCAGCCCGCCCAGTTCGTGCTGGTCGTGGTGTCCGACCCGGGGCGGCAGGTGCCGGTCCTGCGGGAGCCGGACTACCTGGCCGAGAGCGGCCGCGGGCTGCACGTGATCAACGCGCTGAGCGACACCTGGGGCTACACCACGCCGACCGACACGGGCAAGGCCGTCTGGGCCCTGTTCGCGGTCCGCTTCACCGAGCCACGGCCGGCCCCGGCCTGGCTCTTTTCGCGCCAGCCGGGCCCGGTGGGGGCGGCGGAAGATTTGTGAGCGCTCTCAAGACCTGCTGAACCCCTCTGCGCGGCCCCTGCGCCGCACATCCGTGCAAGGCTCCCCGGAGGAGTGCGAATTTTCGCCCCTCCGAGGGCAAAAATTCGCACTCCTATGGCGGCCTAGGCCGGCGGGCTGACCGGGCGGCCTAGGCCGGCGGGCTGACCGGGCGGTGGTAGCGGAGCGGGCCGGAACCGTCCGTGCCGGGCACCGCGCCCGTGCCGGGCACCGCGTCCGTGCCGCGGGCGGCGGCCGGGGCGGCCGGGCCGTCAGGAGCGTCGGGGACCGTGGCGATCCGGCCGGTGCTGGACAGGTACTCCAGGTGCGCCGCGGTCTCCGCCAGCGCCGCCCGGCGCATCATCCCGGCCACCGCGCCCCAGCCCCGCGACCAGGACAGCTCCTGGGTGATCTCCCAGACGGTGGCGGGCCCGAGGCGGTCGGTCACGGCCAGCACTTCGGCGCACCGCCGGTCGTGGTGCGCCAGCAGCATCCGGGCCCGGTCGGCCAGGCCGTGGAACCGGTACTCGTGCGCGGGCAGCGCCTCGGCGCTGTCGTACCCGGCGGTCCGCTTCAGCGACTCCAGGTAGGCGGCCAGCGCGGGCTCGGCCGCGTGCGGCTGCAGCCCGATGTTGGGGCTGATCCGGGGCAGCACATGGTCCCCGGTCAGCAGCACGTCCTCGGTCTCCTCGTGCAGGCACAGGTGCCCCGGGGTGTGCCCCGGCGTCCACACCGCGCGCAGCCGCCGGCCGGGCAGCGGGACCAGGTCCCCGTCGGCCAGCAGCATCGTGGGCTCGACCATGTCCAGCACCCAGCGGAGCCCCTCCCCGGTCATGGCCAGCTCGGCCGCGATGTCATCGGGCACGCCGCAGGTCCGCAGCCAGTCCCGGTCGCCCGCCGGGCCGCGCTCCTCGTCCCAGATCCTGGCCGGCAGCGACTCGCGCTCCACCGGGTGCATGGCGATCCAGGCGCCGGACGCCTCGCGCAGCCGCCCGGACAGGCCGTGGTGATCGGGGTGCACGTGGGTGACCACGATGCCGGTGAGGTCGGTGACGGCGGCGCCCGCCGTGGCCAGCCCGGCCTCCAGCGCCCGCCAGGTCGGCTCAGTGTTCATCCCCGGATCGACCAGAACCAGGCTGGAATCGCCGGCGATCAGGTAGCTGAGCGTGTAGCGCAGCGGGTTGCCCGGGATCGGCACCGGGATCGACCACAGGTCCGTGCGGACCTGCTCGGTCAGCGGCATCGTCCGGGACCGCCAGGCGTCCCGCTGGGCCACCCCGGTCACCCGCATAACGCCAGCCTATACTGACGCTCACCGTTCAGCAAAGGGGAAGGACCTGGCGCGGGATGGCCACCTTCCCGCGCCGCCGCCACTCCCGCGGGTAGCCCAGCGAGACCTCCAGGAACGGCACCCCGTCATACCGGGTGGTCCGCGGGATGTGCAGGTGCCCGTACACGACCACGCTGGCCCGGTACCGCAGATGCCAGCCCGCCGTCCGGGTGGTGCCGCACCACTGCGCGAACTCCGGGTAGCGCAGCACCCGGGTCGGCTCGCGGACCAGCGGGAAGTGGTTCACCAGCACGGTTGGCAGCCCCGGGTCCAGCTCAGCCAGGCGGCGCTCGGTCAGCGAGACCCGGGCCGCGCACCACGCCTCCCGGCTCGGGTACGGATCGGGATACAGGAACCGCTCGTCGGTGCACACCACGCCGGTCGCGTACGCCTGGGCCAGCCCTTCCTCCTGGGTCCGCGCCCCCTCCGGGCGGAACGAGTAGTCATACAGCAGGAACAGCGGCACGATGACGGCCGGCCCGCCGGCCCCCTCCCAGACGCAGAACGGATCCTCCGGCGTGAGCACGCCCAGCCCCCGGCACACCTCGACCAGGCGCTGGTAACGCTGCTCGCCGCGCAGCCTGACCGGGTCCCGGGTATGGGTCCACAGGTCATGGTTGCCGGGCACCCAGATGACCCGGGCGAACCGCTCGCTGAGCGTGCGCAGCGCCCACTCGATGTCGGCCAGGAACTCACCGGTGTCCCCGGCCAGCAGCAGCCAGTCGCCCGCCGACGAGGGCCGCAACTGCTCCACGATCTCCCGGTTCTGCGCATACCCGACGTGCAGGTCACTGACCGCGAGCAGCCGCGGCGCGTCAGCAGGCATCAGGCATCAGGCATCAGCGCACGTCGGCCAGGTCCGAGGTCCACATGACGATCCGGGTCCGGTCGCCGCGGAACAGGTCGCGCGCGTACTCGACCGGCCGGCCATCGCGGACGTAGGCGATCCGCTCGACCAGCATGAGCGGGTCGCCCTCGTGCACTTCCAGCGCCTCGGCCTCCCGGGTATCCGCGACGACCGGCTCCAGGCTCTCCCGGGCCCGGTACGGGCGGAGCTGATACTTCTCGTCCAGCAGTTCGTACAGGGACCCGTCGAGCCGGCACTCCAGCAGGCCCGGGCACAGCTCGGCCGGGAACACCGAGTGCTCCACCGCGATCGGCTGCCCGTTGCCCAGCCGGACCCGGCGTATCTCGGTCACCGGGTCGCCCTCGGCCAGTTCCAGCGCGGCGGCCACGGCCGGGCCCGCGGTGCGCGCCGTGGCCGACAGCACCCGCGCCCCGGCCACCAGCCCGTGCCGGCGGAGCTGCTCGGAGAAGCCGGCCAGCGTGGTCCGGTCCTGCTCCAGCTTGCCCTCGGCCACGAACGTGCCGCCGTTCCGGCCCACGGTGCGGACGACCAGGCCGCGCCGGGCCAGGTTGGCCAGCGCGTGCCGCAGCGTCATCCGGCTGACCCCGAGCCAGCCCGCCAGCGCCTGCTCGGTGGGCATCCGGTCGCCGGGCAGCAGCCGCCCGGCCGCGATCGCGTCGCCCAGCCACTCCTCGATCTGCCCATGCGCCGTGCTGCCCGGCTGACGGACGATCTCCGGCGGTGCCAGGCCCATCAGCGCGGGCAGCTGCGTCCGCGGTGGCTGTCCCCCCATCAGTCAGCCCGTGGTCAGTCAGACGGCCGCGCCGTCCCCGGCACCAGGGGCGCATCGTCCCCTTCCGGCGCGACCACCGGCGCGAACTCCTTCCGCCGTCCCGCGGCGACGTAGTAGATGACGCCGACGATGACGATGAACAGGAACACCGACCACAGGATCGGGATGCCGTCCAGCCAGGACATGCCGAAGCTGAGCAGCCCCCCGGTCTGGTTGGGCTTCGGGTTGCTGGCGATCCGCGGCCAGGCGAAGTTGACGATCATCGCGCCGCCGTACAGCAGCGCCAGCACGTTGACCAGGATGCCCCACCGGCCCAGCTTGAACGGCGCGGCGGTCCGCGGCCAGCCGCGCGTCCGGGCCCGCATGATCACCAGGTTGCCGAGGAAGTAGCTGAGGTAGATCAGGCCGGTGGCCGCGATGGCGATGATGCCCGCCCCGGAGTACTTGAGGAACGGCACCGCGGCCAGCAGCGCGACGATGATGCACGCGAACACCGGGGTGTGCAGCGTCGGCGAGACCTTGCTCCAGGTCCTGGAGAACGGCAGCGTGTTGTCACGGGACATGCCGAAGCACAGCCGGATGGTGGCGGCCAGGATGGACAGGCAGCAGACGAAGATGGCCGCCGACACCACGAACAGGTAGAGGGTGGCAAACCCGGACGGGAAGTTGGCCTCGATGACGTTGGCCGGGTTCCAGCCCAGCCCGCCGTTCCCGGTGATCGCGGTGTGCAGGTTCGGGATGGCGATCAGCGTGCCGAGCAGGAACACGCCGCCGATGATGAACGCCCCGACGACCGCGTAGAGCACCGCCTTGGGCGCCTGCCGGCGCGGGTCCTTGGTCTCCTCGGCCAGGGTGGACGCGGTGTCGAAGCCGTAGATGACGAACAGGCTCATGAACATCGCGGCCAGGAACGAGGCCGGCCCGACGTGCAGCCCGGCGCTGTTGGTCACCACGTGGAAGCCCTGGTGGTTGTGGAAGGCCAGCAGGATCAGCGCGAACACGAACATGCCGAGGATCTCGAAGACCACCCCGGTGTTGTTGATGATCGCGACCAGCTTGACCCCGTAGATGTTCAGCACGGTGATCACGACCAGCGTGATCAGCGCGACCACCAGCTGGGTGTGCAGGCTGGCCGCGTTCAGGCTGTGCCAGCCGAGCCCGTTCAGCGCCGGGATCAGCGCGATCGGCAGCGTGGCCACCACGGCGGTGACGGTCAGGATGCCGGCGAACAGGTAGATCCAGCCGGTGAACCACGAGTAGGTCCGGCTGGACATGTACTTGGTCCACTGGAACACCGAGCCGGCCACCGGGTAGTGGCTGGACATCTCGGCGAAGTTCAGCGCGACCAGGAACTGGCCGGCCGCCACCACCGGCCAGGTCCAGATGAACACGCCGCCGATCGTGGTCAGGCCGAGGGCGAACAGGGTGAAGATGCCGGTGGACGGAGAGATGTAGCTGAACGCGACCGCGAACGAGCTGAACAGCCCGAGCGAGCGCTTGAGCTCTTGTTTGTAGCCGAACCGCGCCAGATCGGCGGCGTCACGCTCAGCGTGATGGTCGGCGGGGATCTCGGTACTCATCGGCTGCCTCCCCTTGCGATGAGCCGCACAAGTTGAGGCGAATCGTAAGAGCCGGGCTAACTTACTGTCTAGACCCTTTCCGGACGGGCCAGTAATCTGCGACCGATGACTGATCTGGCCGACCCGTCCACACTGTTTGACCTGGTGCCCTGCCTGGCCGGCACGCCCCGGTCGATAACCCCGCTGCCTGGCGGTTTGACCAACCGTAATTACAAGGTGACCACCCCGGACGGCTGCTTCGTGGCCCGGGTGTGGGCCCAGGGCGATCTGCTGGCCATCGACCGCGACCACGAGCATCACAACTCGGTGGCGGCCGCGGCCGCCGGGGTCGGCGCGCCGGTGCTGGCCTACCAGCCCGCCCAGCGGGTGCTGGTGCTCGGCTACCTGGACGGCCGCACGCTGGGCAATGCCGACGTGGCCGACCCGGCCATGCTGCCCCGGATCGCCGCGGCCTGCCGGCAGCTGCACGCCGGCCCCCGGTTCGCCGGTGACTTCGACATGTTCGAGGTGCAGCGCCGATACCTGGCCGTGGCCACCGGGCACGGTTTCAAGATCCCCGAGGGCTACGCCGCGCTGGCCCCCCAGATGCAGGCCGCCCAGCGCGCCCTGGCCGTCCGCGGCGAGGGCACCGTGCCGTGCAACAACGACCTGCTGGCGGCCAACTTCATCGACGACGGCGAGCACATCTGGCTGATCGACTACGAGTACTCCGGCAACAACGACCCCTGCTTCGAGCTGGGCAACATCGCCGCCGAGTGCCAGCTGCCCCCCGACGGCCTGGCCGAACTGGTCCGGCACTACTACGGAAGACCGCTGCGGAACAAGATCGCCCGGGCCCAGCTCCTGGGCCTGGCCGGCAAGTACGGCTGGACTCTGTGGGGCGCCATCCAGCAGGCCAGCAGCCCGATCCAGTTCGACTTCTGGGCCTGGGCCATGGAACGTTTCGAATCGGCCGCCGCCGGCCTGACCAGCCCCCGGTTCGCCCAGCTCCTGCAGGACGCGGTGTCCGATGACTAGTGCCGGCCCGGGGGGACGACCCCCCGGAACCCCCCGATCGCCGCTCCGCGCCGAGGCGCCCGCTGGCGCGTCCGCCGGACGCTATCGCGTCATCATCATCGGCGGCGGGGTGATCGGCACCAGCGTGGCCTACCACCTGGCCGAGCTGGGCTGCGCCGATGTGCTGCTGGCCGAGCAGGGCCAGCTGTCCTGCGGCACCACCTGGCACGCCGCCGGGCTGGTCGGCCAGCTGCGCGCGTCGGAGAGCGGCACCCGGCTGGTGCAGTACTCGACCGAGCTGTACGCCCGGCTGGAGGCCGAGACCGGGCTGTCCGCCGGGTTCCGGCGCTGCGGCGGGCTGATCGTGGCGCGCACCGCGGACCGGCTCACCCAGCTGCGCCGGACCGCGGCCACGGCCGACGCGTTCGGGCTGCAGGCCGAGCTGCTCACCCCGGCGCAGGCCGGGCAGCGCTACCCGCTGATCGACACCAGCGACCTGGCCGGCGCGCTGTGGCTGCCGGACGACGGCAAGGCCAACCCGACCGACCTGACCTACGCGCTGGCCCGGGGCGCGCGGGACCGCGGCGTGACCATCCGGCAGCGCACCCGGGTCACCGGCATCCTGACCGACGGCGGCGCGGTGACCGGCGTGCGCACCGCCGATCACGGCGACATCGAGGCAGAAATAGTCATCAACTGCGCCGGGCAGTGGGCCAAGCAGGTCGGCGCGTGGTGCGGAGTGACCGTGCCGCTGCACTCCTGCGAGCACTTCTACGTGGTCACCGAGCAGATCGACGGAGTGCACCGTGACCTGCCGGTCCTGCGCGACCCGGACGGCTACACCTATTTCAAGGAAGAGGTCGGCGGGCTGGTCGTCGGCGGCTTCGAGCCGGACGCCAAGCCGTGGGTCTCCCCCGAGGACATCCCGCAGCCGTTCGAGTTCCAGCTGCTGGCCGAGGACTGGGAGCACTTCGCGCCGCTGATGGAGCAGGCCCAGCGGCGCATCCCG
>Ga0335085_10015900_pt1 | contig 10896 bp, 10 predicted proteins | sample Lox_Sample_45_FD_206712 | JGI IMG/M metagenome (GOLD analysis project Ga0335085, IMG submission 206712) | Soil microbial communities from Loxahatchee National Wildlife Refuge, Florida, United States - Lox_Sample_4.5 | ecosystem: Environmental > Terrestrial > Soil > Wetlands | place: USA... | reverse complement strand
CACCTCACGCCGCCCTAACCTCCAAAGGTCACTTACATTCCAGTCAAAGTCCGGCTTATGCAACGTTTCCGAGCTTCCGATGCCCGTGGAATCGAAAGTTTGTCCCCTATTTCAACAAGCTCCTAGATCACTACGGGTAAGCGTCCGCCTGCCTCGGGTTGGGGATCTCGCCAGGAGCCGAATCACGTATCCAAACAGTTGGTCGTACTTCGACGCCGCTTCGTTCTTGGTCGATGCGTGACCCCCAGCCATGATGATCTTGTGCACGCGTGGAATCAGTGCTTCCGAGGGTTCAGCGCTCGTCGACCATTCGAATCGACGAACGAAATCGAGAAAGTCAGATCCGGGCGACCGAAGGAACTTCATGAAGGACTTCCAGGTTTCCGGGGCGAAGCCGCGCGGTCTGCGGGTCTTGCGGAGAAATTTCAGGACTGCATCAGAATCGTCCTTTGGCGAGGAGGCAGCGTTGCCAGCCCGGATTTTCTCCCACAACAGTATTCCGGGAGTAAATGTCAACGGCGCGGGGGGCACCTCGTGGCCCGGCTGAGCCGTCGTGAGGAGCCGAAACGACAGATCTCGCCGGCCGTCCTCGTTAGCCTGCAGGTGCTCGTGGAAGTTCGCCAAGGATCCCAGTGCGAGCCCGGAGCGAAGGGTTATTGACCCGTCAACCCGCTTGACCTGCTCCAGCACGCGGTGCAGGGCAGCGCGGCCCTTCCACATCGCCGGCGCAATGACGTCAATGTCCTCGCCTCGCTCAAGTTCCAAAACCTGGTTTTCTGCGAGCGTGACCCACCGAAGGATCGTGACGTCGACCTGATATAAATAACCGCGTATCGTGGCCCAGGCGTCCCGGTTCCGCTCGGTGACGAAATCGAGAAGCCTCTCGTTTCGCATAATAATACGCAAGGAGATACTAGCACGCTTGAGGATCTGCGCACGACCATCGGAACCGGTCCGATGAGGTGGGAGCGCCCAGCCCTCGGGCCGCAGAACAGCCAGACATGGAGGCGAGCATGCCGAGCTAGCCTCCGCGACACCGAAAACGGTTTTTGAAGGCGTCGGTTCAATTAGTCTGAACTAGTCTAGTCGGCTCCGCTCCGCCAATGCGGCGACCGGCAAGTTGACCTAAAACGCGCAATGCTGACCTGTGGGCCGCGTACGCGGCCGGATTCCCTGAGCCGTTTCGTTCAGAGAACCAACTTCCGCGCGCATTTTAACGCCGATGCTCTGACCGCGGCGGGCCCTCGGCCGGCCCGCATGAACCTTCAATCTGCACCAACTCCTGCGCAACCGCAGCCGGCGCAGGCGCGCGCAGCAACTGACGCGGTAGCTTCGAATAATAAACCAGCCGCTCGATCATCGGCAAAACTCTGCGCACCGTTTTGCCGTGCAGGATCAGGCTGCCCGCCACCAATGCCGGATGCGGAATCGTAGTGCAGCAGCGCGCGCAAACATCCACCTCGCCCGCGCGCCCCGTCACATGCGCCCGCCGCATCGCCTGCATCTCCTTCGAATTCCAGATGCCCTCCAGCGGCTTCTCCGCAATGTTCCCCAGCGGCGCGCCGTCCAGCATGTAACTCTGGCAGCACGGATATACATCGCCATTCTGCTTCACATACATCGGTCCCCGCCACAAATAATGGCAAGGATGTTTCCAGTCGCCCGCCGTGTGCCCGGCTTCCGGACGCATCAGGTTGGTCTCGTCTTCCTTGATGCGCACCTGGTCCACGCCCGGCACCGCGCTCCAGAACCGCGCAAATTCCGCCACTTCGCCCGCGTTGCGCTCCATGCGCACCATCTGCACCACCACCTGCAGCTTCGACCCGCGCGCGTCTTTCATCTTCGCGAAGCGCACGAAATTGTCGCGCACTTTTTCGAACTTCGCGCCTTTGCGATAAAACTCGAAGCTCTCCTTGCGCGCGCCATCGAAACTCAGCGTGATCTGTTCGAGCGGCGAATCCAGCACCCGCGGCGCGATGCGCTCATCCAGAAACGTGCCGTTGGTCGAAAGCAGCGTCGAGATGCTGTGCCGGTGGCAGAACTCGATGCGCTCGAAGATGCGGGGATCCATGAACGGCTCGCCCAGCCCGATCAGCATCATGTGCTCCGCCGTCGAGCCCGCGCCGCGCACCAGCCGCTCGAATACGCCCTCCTCCATATCGGCCTTGGGCTGTTTGTGCGTCTCCCGCGGGCACATCGGACAGTACAAATTGCACTTCGCCGTGGTCTCTACGATATACTCGACCGGCAGGCCCGCCAGATTCGTACGGCGCGCGAGATACCCCCACAACAGTTTCGCCCGGTTCCAGGCCCGCATTGGTTCTTCCATTGTACCTGCCGTAACTGCTATCACTGGGAGAGATGCACGAACGCGCGCGCAAGTTGAACGCAGCCGCCATTCGCCCCGGCGCCGCTTACGTCCTCTACTGGGCGCAGATGAATCGCCGCGCGGACGCCAACCAGGCGCTCGATTTCGCCATCGACCTGGCGAATGAACTCGCGCTCCCGGTGCTGTTCTACGAAGGCCTCACCTACAGCTACCCCTGCGCGAACGATCGCCTGCACCGCTTCATTCTGGAAGGCGTGCCCGATACCGAAGCGCGCCTCGCCCAACGCGGCATCGGGTACATCTTCTATCTCCGCCGCCGCGAGTCCGATCCGAACGACGCGCTGTATCGCCTTGCCCACCGTGCCGCGGCCGTGGTCACGGACGACTATCCCACCTTCATCGCCGCCCATCACAACGCCAGCGTGGCGCCGAAACTCGACGTCGCCTTCTACGCCGTGGACGCCAGTTGCATCGTCCCCATGTCCTGCTTCGATAAGCGCGAATACGCCGCCCGCACCATCCGCCCGAAGATCCACAAGCTGCTCCCCCGATATCTCGGTCCCGCCGCGGTGCTGAAAGTCCGCAGGCGATTCCCGCCGCACGAATCTGAGTTCCACACCCGTGTCACAGCCGCAAACATCGCCGCGCTGATCGCCGCCTCCGCCATCGATCACTCTGTCCCGCCCGCCGCCGGCATCACCGGAGGCCGCCGCGCCGCGCTCAAACAATTGGCGCACTTCGTCAAGCACGGCCTCAGCCGTTACGCCGCCGAAGGCAACCAGCCGGGCGCGCGTGCCACTTCCGGTCTCAGCCCCTACCTCCACTTCGGCCACATCTCTGCGCTCGAAGTCGCGCTGGCCGCCCGATCCTCCGCCGAGTTCCTCGAACAGTTGATCGTGCGCCGCGAGCTGGCATTCAACTTCGCCCGCTTCGCCCCGCGCCTCGACTCGCTCGACGTCCTCCCCGATTGGGCCCGCGACACCATGCGCCGTCATCTCCGCGACCGCCGCGAGCACCTGTACACCACCGCGGATTTCGAACTCGCTGCCACGCACGACGCCCTCTGGAACGCCACCCAGCGCGAACTACTCACCCGCGGCACGATCCACGGTTACTACCGCATGTATTGGGGCAAGAAAATCATCGAATGGTCGCCCACCTACCACGACTCCCTGCGCACCATGATCTACCTGCACGACCGCTGGGCCCTCGACGGCCGCGATCCCAATACCTACACAAATATCCTGTGGTGTTTCGGCCTGCACGACCGCCCCTGGCCCGAGCGGCCCATATTTGGAACCCTCCGTTATATGTCGCTCGAAGGCATGCGCCGCAAGACTGATGTCGATGCCTACATCGCCGCGCATTCGTGAGCCACAGCACATCGGCCTGGCGATTGCTCATTTCACTGGCATGGAACTCCTGGTGATCGGAGCAACTGCCGTAACGAGCTTCGCCGCGGCTCTCGCGATTCAGGGCGTCGTCCTATGGGCGATCGTGAATTTCGCATTCTCGGCGAAGCGTCATTCTTAATCGGTGAAAGGGAGGTAAAAATGCTGTACTATGCCTTGGTGTTTTTCGTGATCGCCATCGTGGCGGCGCTTCTGGGCTTCGGAGGTGTCGCCGTGGCGTTCGCCGGCATCGCGAAAATCCTGTTCGTGATTTTTCTGATTCTGTTCCTGGTCAGCCTGGTCGCGCACGTCAGTAGACGTGTATAAGGCCCTGTCTCTTTGCGGTCTCTTACGACAGGCGCACCAGCTTCTTCTTGTGACGCAAAGCCCACTCGTCGAGAGTGGGCTTTTTTGTGCCCGCATGCGTTAGCATAGTTGGGGTGGCGCTATGAACGCCCGCGGCAAGAATTGCCTCACGCCCGTAATTCTGCTTTTCCTCTCTGCTGGCCCTGTCATCTCACAGTCCGACGAAATAACCACCACCGGCCAAACGGCGACCTTTAAAGTGCAAAGCACCCTCGTGGAAGTCCCCGTGGTCGTGCGCGATCGCGCAGGAAATGCGGTAGGAAACCTCCGCCAGGAAGACTTTCACGTCTTCGATAAAGGCAAGCGGCAGGAGATCACAAAATTCTTGGTGCAGAAACGGACCGCCGGCGCGACTCCGGAGGCTGGCGCCCGCAGCTTTTCTCCCCAGGCCGTGACCACTGAAGCACCTAAGCTGCCGATATTACCTCAGCATTTCATCGCCTTCCTCTTCGATGACGTACACATCCGCTTTGCCGATCTCCCCCAGGTCCGCAATGCGGTCCGTAGGTATCTGAGTTCATCGCTACAGCCGGGAAATCGTGTCGCGCTCTACACCACCTCGGGCAAAATCGCGGTCGACTTCACCGCTGACCCTCAGACGTTGGAAGCGCCCCTGCTCCAGATCGTCCCGAATCCCATCCATCCCTCCGCCCTCGGCTCCTGTCTGTACATCAGTTACTACCAGGCCGTTCAAATCGACCAGCAGGTCTCGCTCAATCCTCGTGAAGGCGACATGGCCCGGTCAATTCCGCTCAGTGCCGCGTATTGGGATACGATCCGCTGTATCGGTGGCGGCGCACAGGGACCCTCAGGCGCCGGGATGACCGGCATGCTCTTCCGCGACACCGTACAAGAAATCAACGCGGCCTACTACAGCGGCGAGCAGGAATCGCGCGCCACCCTCGCGGCGCTCAGTAACCTGGTGCGGCGCATAGCCCTGATGCCCGGAGAGCGGTCCATCATTCTGCTTTCGCCTGGATTCTTTGTCTCGTTCAATCTGGAAAAACAGGACTCGGATCTTACCGCGCAGGCCATCCGTTCCAAGGTGCTCATCAACACCGTGGGCGCACGCGGCGTCTGGACCAGTTCAGCCTTCGAGGCCAGCCAGTCCGGCGGCGCGCCCCCGCCGGAGGTGATCCTATTTCACGACATAGATGGTGAGGTGGCTACCGGCGAACTGATCGATCTGGCGGAAGACACCGGCGGCACGGCGAATCTGAACAACGATTTCGATGGCGGCATCCGAAAGGCGGCCGCCACACCCGAGTACATTTACCTGCTCGGTTTGGCGCCCCAGAATCTGAAGTTCGACGGCAGCTTTCATTCGCTGAAAGTGACCGTCACCGCCCCCGGGAAACTCGCCCTGCAAGCCCGCCGCGGTTACTGGGCGCCCAAGCAAGCCGAAGATGAACTGGCGGTTTCCCGCCAGGAGATCGAAGATGCCGTATTCTCCCGTGACGAGATTCACGATCTCGCCGTGGACATGCACACACAGGTAACTAATCCAGGCGGCCAGGCTAAGTTGAACGTGTTGGCCAGCGTGGATCTGAAAGCCCTCCGCTTGCGTAAGGTGGACGACCGCAACCGCAACGACGTCACGATCGTCGCGGCCTTGTTCGATACCAACGGCAATTTCATCGCCGGTGCGGAAAAAATCCTTCAGCTCCGCTTGCGTGATGAAACCGTGCGCGCGCTCGACGACAGGCCCCCGTTCGTGGTGGTCACGGATTTCCCCGTGAAGCCCGGCGCATACCTGGTACGGCTGGTGGCGCGCGATGCCGAAGGCCGGCAACTGACCGCGGAAAACGCCGCGGTCGAGGTTCCTTAAAGGTGAGTCATGCGTGTACTTCTCATGTTCGTGTCGATCGCGTTGTCAGGCGCCGTTGCCCAACAGGAGCCTGCCGAAACATTCCAGTCCGGTGTGACCATGATCCAGGTTCCGGTGGTGGTGCGCGACCACGCCGGCCATGTGGTCAGTGATCTCGCCAAGGATGACTTCAAGCTATTCGATAACGGCAAGCCGGTCGAGATCGCCATTTTCTCGGTGGAGAAACCGGGTAGCCAGGTGGCGCCCGACCGTTCGCTGCCCGACCCCAACGCGCCTTCGAAAAAGTCAGCCGGCGCCGCGGCCATGGATGTCCCCGAGCGGTTTATTGCGTACTTTTTCGATGATGTGGCCATCCGGGATTACGGCGATCTGAAGCGCCTGCGCGATGCCGCCGCGCAACAGTTCAGCAGCCTCGAACCGGGCGACCGGGCGGCCATTCTGACGTCATCCTGTACTCTGGCGCTCGATTTCACCAACGACCGGACGAAGCTGCAGGATACCGTGGCGCGCCTGCAAGCTCTCCCTCCACGCGTGTGCCGCGTCTCGGTAATCGAATCGCTTCAGGTAAGGTTGTTACGGGACGTTGTCCGCAGCATGTCCAAATTGCCCGGGCAGCGGTCCATCATACTCATCTCCTCCGGGTTCCAGGTGGCGCTCGATCGGGGACACGAAGAAATGCAATTGATCGACGAGGCCATTCGCTCCCAAGTGCTGATCCACTCCCTGGATTTGGGCGAAGGCCGTCAGCCTGAGGTGAGCGGGGGAGCGGCACAGCCCAGCACCGGCCAGGAAACTAATTCCGTGCAGGCCACCAATACCCCGCCTTCTACGACCAACCCGATCGTCCTGACCGATCTCGCCAGAGGCACCGGCGGCACGTATCTGACCGGCAACAACTACGCCGCCAGCTTTCACCGGCTCGCCACTCCGGAAAGCCACTATGTGCTGAGCTTCGTTTCGACCGCCAAACCGGACGGCCATCTGCACCAGTTGAAAGTTAAGCTGGCAAAGAAGGGCAAGCTAACCGTCGAGTCGCGCAACAGCTATTACGCTTCCGCGCGCTTGCCATAGCGCCGCGATTTCGCCTATACTGGCCCTTTACGATGTCTTTCCCTTACGCCAGCTCGTTTAGCTTCCGATTCTGGTTCCACCGGAATCGGTAGAGTGGCGTTGCGAAGGGCATCCAGCTTCTTGTGAATTGCAACCCACTCGCGAGAGTGGGTTTTTTATTTTGGAGCGCAGCGCCAAAAGGAGAATCAGCGAATGATTATCTCGATGCGTCCGCATGCCACACGCGAACAAATCGACCATGTTTGCGAACGGATCCAGGAATTTGGATACAAAGTCCATTCCATCGAAGGCGAAGAGCGCGTGGTCATCGGCGTCGTTGGCGTCGGCGATGTCACCGCCTGCCTCGAATCTCTGGAAGCCACGCCCGGTGTCGAGAGCGCCGTGCGCATCTCGGCCCCATATAAATTTGTCAGCCGCGAGTTCAAGCCCGATCACAGTATCATCCGCGTGAATGGCCTCGAAATCGGCGGTGACGAGTTCATCGTCATAGCCGGCCCCTGTTCGGTTGAATCCGAGCGCCAGATCATGGAGACCGCCGAAGGTGTGGCCGCGGCCGGCGCCCGCATGCTGCGCGGCGGCGCGTTCAAGCCGCGCACTTCGCCCTATGATTTCCAGGGCATGGAGCTCGAAGGCCTCAAACTCCTGCGCAAGGCCAAAGAAGCCACCGGACTCGCCATCGTCACCGAAGTCATGACCGACGCCCACGTCGCCATGGTGGCCGAATACACCGATGTCATGCAAGTCGGTGCGCGCAACATGCAGAACTTCGCGCTGCTGAAATCGCTGGGCGGCTGCGGGCGCCCCGTGCTGCTGAAGCGCGGCATGAGCTCCACCATCAAGGAATTGCTCATGTCCGCCGAATACATCGTGGCCCACGGCAACTCCAACGTGCTGCTTTGCGAGCGCGGCATTCGCACGTTCGAAACCGCCACCCGCAACACCTGCGACATCGCCGCCATTCCCGTGCTCAACGAAATGACGCACCTGCCCGTGATTCTCGATCCCAGCCACGCCACCGGCAAGCGCAGCCTGGTGCCCTCCCTGGCGCGCGCGGGCGTCGCCATCGGCGCCGACGGCCTGATCGTGGAAGTGCATCCCAATCCGGAAAAGGCCATCAGCGATGGCGCGCAATCCCTCACGCTGGCCGATTTCCGCGCTATGATGCGCCAGCTTCGGCCGTACCTGGATCTTTGGAAGGAAGCGCGCGTCGCGGAAACCGCCGCGGCTGTGTGATACTGCCAACGTGAACTATAAGAAACGCGCCGCCCTGCTGATCATCCTGATCGCTTCGGCGTGCGCACTCGCCGTGTGGGGCGTGGCCCGCTTCCGCTACCACTCGTTGCGCACCACCGCCGAGTGGCTCCAGCGCCTCCCCACGCGCGACGGCCTGCTCTTCTATATCGATGCCGCGGCCCTGCGCCAGGGCGGCGCGTTGCAGATGCTGAGTGGTTCCAAGGTCTCCGAAGAGCCGGAATACCGCGTCTTCGTGATGAAGACCGGTTTCGACTACACCCGCGATCTCGACGCCGTCCTCGCCTGCTTCACCCCGCGCGCCAAATTCTTCATCGTCAAGGGCCGCTTCGATTGGAATAACTTGCAAGCCTACGCGCGCGACGCAGGCGGCACATGTTACAACGCCCTTTGCCGCATGAGCGGCAGCACGCCCGATCGCAAGATCTCTTTCTTCCCCCTGCGCCCCAACCTGATGGGCCTGGCCGTCAGCCCCGATGACTCCGCCGCCACCGAGCTCGAATCCCGTTCCACCCGCCGCCGCGAATTCGAAATGCCCGCCGCGCCGCTCTGGATCTCCATTCCGCCCGCGCTCCTGAAAACCGATAACGGCCTGCCCCCCGGCACGCGCATGTTCGCCCACACCATGGAAGACGCCAACGATATCAGCATCGCCCTCGCGCCCTCCGGCAACCATTTCGAAGCCCGCCTGAACGTGCAGTGCCGCGATGGCCAACAGGCTGCCGCCCTGGCCGCCGAGCTCCAACACATCACCGCCATGCTGCGCGAAATGATCGCCCGCGAGCACCAGACGCCCAATCCGCAAGACCTCAGCGGCATCCTGACTTCCGGCACTTTCAACCAGCTCGGCACCCGCGTGCTGGGCAGTTGGCCCATCGACCACGGCTTCATCGAAGGATTGTTAAGGTAGGGCAGGCACCTTGCCTGCGGCGGCCTCTCAGGCCGCCTCTTTCTATGCGGGCACGGCGCGGGGATTGCCTGCCGGGCCAAGCATGCGCATCAGCTCTTGGATGGGATATGTGTGTACTCGGCGACCTCCGCAAACCCCACCGTAGCGTTGATGTAGTCGCGAAGAATGGTCTTCGCGGTAGTCACGTCACCGCCGAGCATACATTCGACGCCTTCGCGCAGAAGCTCCTTTCGGAATTTCGTGTCCCGCTCCGCGCGTGCGCGGATGGTCTCCTTAAAATTGCGCGTCAGGGCCATGGCTGTCCTCCCACTTCCTTTCCTTATAATCCTGCCGCCTCGCAAGGGCGGTCGCGATGTCCTGCTGCTGGCGCTTCTTCGTTCCTCCACCGAGCAGAATGACGAGACGCTCCGGGAACGTCAACCATGCACTATAGCAACATATGTATTACTACTTGCGGCGTCCAAATCCCGCGGCAAGTGCCTCTCCGAGTGAGGAAAGCCCGACCGCCACCCCACCGCACCTTCACCGAAAGACTGTTAGGCAGAGAATAGGAGTAGCGTAGAAAAATGGCGCTGCCGATACACCCGATCACCGCAGCCGAGCGCGCGCGGCGAACGCGCTGTTATTTTACGAAGAAGCACTGGCCGCCGTCCGCCTGGAAGGGTTGGATCTCGACGAGCAAACCAAGGCTCTCTACCAGCGATACATCGACGGAGACTTACCGCTGTCCGAAGTACGGAGTGCCATCGATGAGCTTGACGCCCGGGAATGCGGACCCTTATCCGTATCCCGGCACAAACGTCCTTCGCAACCTGCGCGGGATCACTGAATCCACGCTCTTGGAGCGCTTTGAGGCGCGCCGTTCGCACCTCCGCATCGCTGAGCTGATCGAGAGGCCCGTAGCAGGCACTTTCAACATCGCACACCTGAAGGCGATTCGTCCAGAGTTGCCCTCCGCGCGGATGGCCTTCAAGACTTCAAGAATGCCTTTATGATCCACTTCGCGCTGTGATCCTCTGCGCCATTGCACCGGAACGCCAGTCGTGCCGGGACGCAACGAGGGCAGCCATCAGCCTTTCGCACAGACCGCGAATATACGATAATAGACAGCAATGTTTGTGGGTTGGACCGAACTCAGCGTAAACGTTGGGATTGGTTTTGGGCTCTTCGCCGCCGCAACGAAGATCGCCGATTATTACGAAAGGATTCAGGCTGTTGATGACCGGCAAAAGCTGGCGAAATGGATGTCCGAGGTCAGGATCTCGCCGACCTTAGAAGACCGTTCAATTCAACTCAAGCTCTTTCGGCTAATGTGTGGAGCACTGAACTCCAGAAAGCGGCTAATCGTTTCCTTGGTCCTCTGTAGCGCAAACAACATTCTGAGTGGTCTGTCGATTGGTCACAAATACACCAATATCACGAAATTCAGCGTCGAAACGCTCTACTTTGCCTATACGCTCGTTCTCATTCAGTTCGTGATCTCGGCGAACGAATTCACCATCATGAAGGGCCGAAGGTTCCGGGCTTTCCTAATATCAATCCTCGCGGTCGCCTCATTGATTGTGGTTGGGATCGCCTGCCTCATGCTGTGGTCGGACCTTTCGGTTGCACGAGTACTCTCCATGGACTGGGCCCCATTTTTGAGACAACTGGTTAAGACTCAATTTTCGTTAAATGGAAAGGAGAGTCATGGGATTGTCTCGAAGGTCATTCACGAAAGAATTCAAGGAGGCCGCCGTGAGGCGGCTGG
>Ga0335085_10015899_pt1 | contig 10896 bp, 10 predicted proteins | sample Lox_Sample_45_FD_206712 | JGI IMG/M metagenome (GOLD analysis project Ga0335085, IMG submission 206712) | Soil microbial communities from Loxahatchee National Wildlife Refuge, Florida, United States - Lox_Sample_4.5 | ecosystem: Environmental > Terrestrial > Soil > Wetlands | place: USA... | reverse complement strand
ACGGAGGCCGAACGAATCCGCTCCCATGAAGGGCCCAGGCCGGACCAGGAAGATGCCAATCTATGGCGACCAGGCTCGGACGCATCGCGCAGCAGTCATGAGGTTGCGTGGCTACGCCACCAGCGCCATCTCACGAATCGTCTCCTTGCGCACCGTCAGCCGCTCGACGAGATCCCTTCGCACCTCGTAGCCGCGGCCTGGCGTGTCGGGAATGGCAATTTCGCCTTCCGAGGAGACCAGAACCTCAGGCTCGATGATGTCTTCTGCCCAATAACGCGCCGATGCCGAAACATCGCCGGGCAGAGTGAAGCCTTCCAGCGTCGAGAGCGCAATGTTGTGCGCGCGGCCCACGCCGCTTTCCAACATGCCGCCGCACCAGACTGGGATTCCGCGCTCGAGCGCCGCATTGTGCACGGCGATAGCTTCAGAGAATCCTCCAACGCGGCCCAGCTTGACGTTGATGATCCTGCATGACTCCATCTCGATGGCCGCCAGCGCATCGCGCCGGTTCTGGATGGATTCATCGAGGCAGATGGGCGTTTCGAGCCGCCTCTGCAGTACGGAATGAAAGTAGAAATCATCGTGCCATAGGGGCTGCTCGATCATGAGCATGTCGAAGGCGTCGAACGACACCAGATGATCTTCGTCGCGCAAGCGATAGGCCGAGTTGGCGTCGCAGCTGAGCATGATGCCAGGCCAGCGGCTGCGAACGCGCTCAAAGACATCCACATCCCAGCCGGGCTTGCACTTGAGCTTGATGCGCTGGTAGCCGGTTGCCAGCTCGCGTTCAATGATCTCGAGCAATTCGGGAATCGAGGACTGGATGCCGATGGAGACGCCACAAGGAATGCTTTCGCGGACGCCGCCGAGCAAACGGGAAAGGGAGATGCCTTCGCGCTGCGCTTCGAGATCCCAGATGGCATTTTCCAGCGTAGCCTTGGCCATGCGGTTGCCACGCACCTGACGGAACGTGCGCGGACAATCCCCACCATGTTGAGGAAACTCGGCAACCAGCATTGGGCCTAATTCCCTGACGAGAACCTGCCACGCGGAATCGGTGGTTTCGCCGGAGAAGACCGGGCGCTCGCCCGCCGTGCATTCGCCCCAGCCGGTCAGCCCTTCGGACTGAACTTCGGCCAGCAAAATTCTCCGGTTCCTGGTAACGCCAAAGCTGGTTTCAAACGGGTGCAGGAGTGGCATGTGCAGTTCGCGCAGAATAATCGCATCGATTCTCATTTTTCCTCCGGCTCGCACCAGGCCCGCGGTAGGGTCCCCAGTTCAAAGACTCCATTTCCTTCTGCATCCCGGGAGAAGCCAAGTACGGTCAATCCCCTGGAAAATGCCTGTTGAAACTTCTGTCGATTCTCTAACTGAGCGGCGAGAGCGCGTTCCCGGTCGCTTTCGTCGGCTTTCCACTGTTCGATGGAGGCCGGAACCGGTATCTGCTCCTCGATTACCTGCTTGGCTATCGTTTGGCCCTCTACACAGGCCTGCACCCTTGGGGAATCAAGCTCCCACTCTGCCAAGAGACGATCCGTTGGGAGCCCACCTTGCAGTCGAGATGAGGATACACCATAAAAATCCACAAGGTAAGCGCGAGAGATGGCGCCCAGACTGTGGATATTGAGAAATGCGTTCTTTATCACCAGCGGGTCGAAGGTCCACTCCATGTGACGAATCCCGCGGGAGAGCGCCTCACGCCGTTGTTCCCATTTGAGTTGCGCGCCAATCCCGCGATTGCGGTGCGAGGGGCGGACCGCCAGCATGTGGGAGTGTATATAAGGGCGCGGCCCATTTCGAGTTTCTTTGATTCCCGGCAAAGACATGGCGAAGCCGACGAGCGTTTCCTCGTTTCCTCGTTCCCTTGGCCCCTTGGTTCCTGTGTCGAATGCTCCAATCACCTGGCCGCCGATTTTTTGGGCTAGCAAGAAGGTCTTGCGGGGAATCACGTCGCTCACGTCGTAGCCCCAGGTCTCAATCTGGAGCTCGACGCAGGCCTCCAACTCGTCAAAACCTTCACAGGAACGAATCTGGATCATGGCTGCGCCTGCGATGCGGGTTTGGCGTGCGAATCCGCGCCCGCCGCCTCATCACTTGCGAGTGTTTTCTTGGCATGCGACCAAAGCGCTTCGAGCTCATCCGGAGAAAGCTCTTCGAGCGGACGTGGCGCGTTCCGCTCCATTTCACGAAAGCGGCGGCGAAAGCGCAGATTGCATTTACGCAGCGCCATCTCTGCATCCACGCCGAGATGGCGGCCCAGGTTGACGACGGTAAATAGCAGATCGCCCAGCTCTGCCTCCACCGCCGGATTGCTCGCTGGATCGCCTGCAGCCGCTTCGGCCTCGAGCTCCGCTGTCTCCTCCGCTACTTTCGGCAACAACTCGCGCCAGCTCGGCCAATCGAATCCGGATTTTTGCGCCTTGGCGCCGAGCTTGGCTGCCTCAGCCAGTGCGGGCATCGCGCGGTGCACAGTGTCGAGCCGCGATGCCTGCGTGTCGCCTTCTTCGCTTGTTTTAGAGCTTCTGGCAACTGCGGCATGCGCTTTTCTCTCGGCGATCTTGATCTGCTCCCAGTTGCGCAGAACGGCCGCAGCCGAACCCTCCACCTCCGAGTTCACATCAGCGCGATTTCCAGCCTCGCGCGCGGCCTCGTCGCCAAAGACGTGAGGATGCCGCCGCACCAGCTTGCGATTCAGGCGGTCGAGCACATCGGAGATCGTGAAATGGCCCTCATTGGCCGCCATTTCCGCGTAAAAAAGCACCTGCAGGAGCAGATCTCCGAGTTCCTCTGACAAATGGGAAAAATCGCTGCGCTCGATGGCGTCAAAGACCTCGTAGACCTCTTCGAGCGTGTATTTGCGTATGGAATCAAAGGACTGTTCGCGGTCCCAGGGGCACCCACCGGGAGCGCGCAAGCGCGCCATGATGGCCACGGACTGCTCAAACATCGCCGCCGCCCGCGCCGGATCAGTGGTGGTTTGCGGCGTGGAATCCTTTGCGCTGGAGTGGGCTGGCGGGAGATCCATGCTTCTACAGTTTACCTTGCGGCTCGCAGCGGCAGAGGCGCGTGCATCTCACAGAAGCCAGGGCAGGGTCCAGATGTTGAGACCTGCGCTGAACATTTATACTCTGTCTGCCATGGTTGCGATTGTCGTGATAGTCCTTGCGGGGGTTCTGGGGTTAGCCTTCGGCAGTTTTCTCAACGTGTGCGCAACCCGCTGGCCTGAAGACGAGAGCGCGATCAAGCCACGTTCGCACTGCCGCAGTTGTAACCGAACGTTGGCCTGGTGGGAAAATGTGCCTCTCGTGAGCTGGCTGGTTTTGCGGGGGCGCTGCCGCAGTTGCAGAGCGTGGATTGGATGGCGGTATCCGCTGGTGGAGTTGGCCGTCGGAATCCTTTGGGCATTGACCGCGTGGCAATTTTCCAGCGTTCACCCCGTCCCCGATTTTTCGAGCGCCGCCTACGCGGTCGATTTTGCCAGCGGCATTGCGCGGATCATTTTTCTGTGGCTCTTGGTGGCATTGGCGGTCTTCGACCTAGAGAATCTGTGGTTGCCCGACCGGCTGATTTGGCCTGGCATCGGCCTGGGACTTGTGCTGGGCTTGACGCGCGCAACTCTGACAACAATCTCGATAGCCGGTGGCGGCTTTGCGGTGTGGAAACATATCGCTGCTCAAGCCGTGGTCGATTGGTTTATCGGCGCTGTCTTCGCCGCAGGGGTCCTACTCGTGATCCGCTGGGTCTATCAGATGATCCGCGACCAGGAGGGAATTGGCATGGGCGATGTGAAGTTGATGGCGATGCTGGGCGGCTGGCTCTGCGCCATCAGATTATGGTTGCTCGCCTTGGTGCTTGGCATCATTCTCGGCGCCCTGGTTGCTTTGCTTATGCTCGCGCTTCCGTCGATGCGCACCGGCAGAAAGAATTGGAATCTGCAAAAGCTCCCCTTCGGGACATTCATTTGCCTGGGCGGGATCATCAGTGGCCTCTGGGGTCAACCCATCAGCAGCGCTTATTTACGCTGGGCGGGGTTTTGACGCATGTCCTGTCGACGGATCGAGGTCCTGCGCAATTTCCAGTTTATTCGCCAGGAGAGCAGCCCAAGAGTGACGCGACAAGATGCCTATTGACGCGGCGAGGCGGCAGGCTGTGCGGATGAAGGCCCTTTTGCGTTGGCAATCGCGGGATCCTGCAATGCCTTGCGGGCCTCTTTGGCGTGGTGGCTGTCCGGATCGTACTCCACGACCTTCAAATAGTTCGCGCGGGCACTGGCAAAGTCGCCCAAATGGCGCTGGCTCTCGGCCAGCCCCCAATACACATTGGGATTCTCCGGATCGAGAACGAGCGCGGATTCAAACCGGGAGCGAGCGGCCTTCCAATCTTTGTTGTCGAGATAGTAATTGCCGACGTCCTCGTCTTCCTTGGCGGTTTCGTGATGCTCGGGCACGATCTGCTCTCCCTTTCTGTTGTGCTTGCCCGGCTGCGTATCGTCGTCCGGCGTGGGGAGCAGATTGCCCATCCCGGCAAGGCTTGAGCTGGAGCCCTGTTCCTGATCTTCTGCAGCCTGGCCCGCATCTTCCGGGCTCCGCACCGGGTCGTGGTCTGCGGAGGGCATCGGCATGCGGCTGCCGGCGTCCCCCACGCCCGGCGGCAAATTGGGCGCATTCCCTGTGGGGATGACGGGAACTGAGCTGGTGTCCTCAGGAAATGGGTTCTGCTTGGTCTGTTGTTCGGTGCGTGCGGGCTGCTGCGCCGCAGGAGCGTTCCGTGAAGCCGCGGATGCGTTATCTTGACCAGAGCCAGAGCCACCCGATCCGGAGCCGTTGCCAGGAGCTTGAGCGTAGAGCACGGTTCCTGCCATACAGCAGGCTACAATCAGCGCTATTCCAAACACTGGCTTCATCTACGACTCCCCCAACACCACGCTGTACCGGCCCGAAATCAGGTGCGGATCACGCGCCCATCTGTATCCCTCAAAAAAGCATCGCACATTTTGATCCGCCCGAGTCTTCGAAGGCACTGAAGTTGCCCTCAATTGTTGGACTTGACCACCTGCGGTTGGTCACCGAGCGGCTGAGACTGGCAAGCGCTCAGACACGAACTACTCACGGGGCTTCGGGCGCGGAAATAGATTTGCCGCGTCCTCAGGGCTGAGCGTCACGCCGGCCAGTGAGGCCGCATAGGCGAGCACTGGGTCGCGTCCTGCGGCAAGATCAGCAGGTGTTGGCAGGAACGTCCGGTCGGGCTGAACACCAACACCTTCCAGGCTTTTGCCATCGGTCATGATGGTGTCGGCGACGGCCACCTCCGAGGCGTAAAAAAAACCGGAGATTCCGAATTCATGCAGGAAGACTCGCGCTTCCCTCACGAGTCCGGCGCTTTGGTCGCCCAGAATAGTGCCACGTTGCTCGATTTGCACCACGCGCGCAAAAATCTCGGCGCCTGAAGACGATTCACTGTCAATCAGTACAATCAGATCACCTCCAAAAGAACCGTGGTGCTTGCCTTTAAATGCGATCGGCTTGATCTTGCCGCGTTGCAGCGCCTGACCAACCGCAACATCGCGGTCAAAAACATGCGCTAGAAAGCTCTCGACCGAGGCCATTTCACCGCCGGGCGTTCTGCGCAGATCGATGATGAGCGTCTTATGAGAGTGGATTTTCTTAAGAATTCCATCTACATCGTCGCCCGTTTCGACAAACATGGGAATTCGCAAGACTGCCAGATCCGGGCCGAGCTCTTTGTACTTGGCTCGCTTTTCGTTCCACTCATCTTTCATATTGTTTATGAACTGAGTGAAGTTCCATTGCGGCGTGCCAAAGACGATCCGGCGCTGACTGACTTTGGTCGCGATCCTCAGATGAGATACCTTTCCAGTCTCGTCTCGCAGATCCACAGCAACGTGGGCCAGTGGGACAAAAACGTACATGGCAGCTTTCAGTTTTTCGACGGTGGCGCGCTCCAGGGCGAATCCATTAATCGTCAGCAACTCGTCACCCGGTCGCATGCCTTGCTTCTCGGCATCGCTGCCCGGATCGACCCGGGTTATGTAGGCGCGCTTTCCAATGATCTGGAATTGCCACCCGTATTCCACCACGTTGCCGTTGGTTGGAGGGATCAGCGACGTGTGCGAATCATGCAAGCGCTCAAGTAGTCCCTCGATCTGGGCATTTGCAAACTCCATGTCCGGAGCCGACGCGATGTTTTCTTCCGCATCGGCGACCAGCTTAGTCCAGTCTAGGCCACCGAGCCTTTGATCAAAATAGTGGTCGCGCACATCGGAGGAGACATGCTCCAGCATCGACTTCGCCAGATCGCGATCGGTTCTTGACATTTTTTGGCTTGGAAGCGACCGTGTCACAGTGAGAGCAACGGCCATCAGAAGCAAGAACCTACCCAGCCTTGCAGCAGAGGCAATCACAGAAGCACGCTGCCCTGGGCAAAGCTTTCCCTTCGCTCTCAGTCCACGGTTGTGCATTTTCATGGGCCCCATCATACCGCAAATTGAATTTCATGGGGGCGTGAATTCACACATGTGTCTGCAAAAGGGCGCGTACCTTGATTTTGAGTTCCGACTGTGGTTCGCATTTTTTCATGCGCTGCCCCGAAACGATAGAATCTCTCTAGGCTGTTAATTATCCGCACCATCCGGGGAGCGCCGTTCGCATGGGCTATCAGGTTCTGGCCAGAAAATATCGTCCGCAGCGATTTGCCGACGTGGCCGGCCAGGATCACGTAACGCGCACGCTACTGAACGCGCTTGCGCAAAATCGCATCGCGCACGGATACATCTTCTCCGGCCATCGCGGCATCGGCAAGACAACTATCGCGCGCATCCTCGCTATGGCGCTGAACTGCCGTGCAGAGGTCGGCAGCGCAGAGCGGCCTACCTGCGAGCCTTGCGGTGTTTGCGACGCCTGCAAGGAAATCCGGCAGGGCAACGCGGTGGACGTGATCGAGATTGACGCCGCCACCAATCGCGGCATCGACGAGATTCGCGAACTGCGCGACGCCGCGCGCTACTCGCCGGCGCGGGACCGATACAAGGTCTACATTCTCGACGAGGCGCACCAGATTACCGAGGCAGCCTTCAACGCGCTGCTCAAGACGCTTGAGGAACCGCCGGCGCACGTCATCTTCATGATGGCGACGACCGAGCCCGAGAACATTCCCCAGACCATCCGCTCGCGCTGCCAGCACTTCAGTTTTCATGCGGTAAAGTTCGACGACATCCTTGCGCAGTTGAAGATGATCGCGGCCGAGGAGCAGGTCACGGCCGAAGAGGACGCGCTGTCGCTCCTGGCCGAGGCCGGCGACGGATCGATGCGCGACGCGCTCTCCATCATGGATCAGGCGATTGCCTCGGCGCCGGTAGAAGCGGGGCGGCCCGTGCTCTCCGCAGCGCAGATCCGCGAGCTGATGGGGTCGGTGCCGAACACGGTCTTCGAGCGGCTCATGGAAGCCGTGGCAGAAGGCCAGAGCGCGGGGTTGATGGAACAGTTGAACGCGCTGGTGAATGCAGGCCATGGTCCGCATGCGCTGGCGCGGCAGATGGTTCGCTATCTGCGCAACGCGTTGATGGCGAAACTGGGCGGCGAGCAGACGGAGCTGCTGCAAATCTCCGCCGATGAGCGGGCCCGCGCCGCGCGCACCGCGCTCTTGTTTACCGAGGAAGAGCTGACCCGCAACCTGCAGATCATGCTGCGCACATTTGACGACCTGAACTACCGCCAGGAGCAGCGCTTCCACCTGGAACTGGGGCTGCTCAAGCTGATTCATGCACAGCGGCTTTTGCCCATCGAGGAGTTGCTGAGCGGCATGGCAAGCGGTGCAATTCGTAGCTCGCCGGCTGCCAGTGCGCCGCGAGCCGGTGCGAGCGTTTCGCGGCCGGCGGGTACGGCTGCGCCGGCAGCGGGCGCTTCTGCCAGGAGTGACGCGGCTGACAGGAACACGGCGGCTCAAGCGCCGATGATGGCGGGCGCTACTGCAGCGCGAGAGGCAGCGCCCTTCCCTGCTGTGTCAAGCCAGGCTGCTTCGCACTCCGCGGCCGCGGCCCTCACTGAGGGCGCGCTGGCCAAGGCGCCCGAGCCGGCTTTGGCGACCGGCAACGGATTAAGCATCGAGCACGTGCGTGAGGCTATCGTGGCCGCGCTTGCAACCGCAGGGCATAGTTCCGCGGCGCAGCTCCTGGGCGCGGGCGAGTGGAAGTTCGACGGCGCGAACGTGCGCATTGCCGTTCCGGGGATGGGCAAGAAGATGCTCAGCTTGACGGTGAATGCCGCGGCCGAGAGGATTATCCGGCAGGAACTGCAGCGTCTGGGAGCGCCCGCACGCTTTCTGGTGGCGACTGGCGCGGGAGCTGTGCCAACCGTGATCGAGCCGCCAATTGTGCCTGCGGGAAGCGTGCAGGAGACTGCGCTTGCGCATCCGCTGGTCAAGCGCGCGCAGGAGATCTTCAAGGCCGAGGTTCGCAGCGTACTTGATCTGCGCCAGAAGTAGCGGCCGTTTAAGGAGAGAAATAGAGAATGATCAATCCGCTCAAAATTTCAGAGATGCTTTCCCAGGCCGGCAAGATGCAGGAGGAGGTCCAGCGCAAGCTGGGAGAGACGGTGGTGGAGGCGACAAGTGGCGGCGGCGCAGTGACCGCGACCATGAACGGCAAAAAGGAGCTTATCAAGCTGCACATCGATTCGTCGGCGGTCCTCAGCCTGAGCGGCGGTCAACCGGACGTCGAGATGCTCGAGAATCTCGTGGTTGGCGCCGTGAACGAAGCCGGCCGCAAAGCCGATGAGGCAATCAAATCCAGCGTGCAGGGGATGCTGGGCGGAATCAAGATTCCAGGGTTGAATGCGTGAGGAACGCAGGGGGGCACGAACTTGTCACGCTATGCCGAGCCGATGGCCCGGCTCATTGAAGAACTAAAGAAACTGCCCGGCGTGGGCACCAAGAGTGCGCAGCGCTTCGCCTTCCATCTCCTGCGTTCGAGCGACGAGGATGCCGCCGCGCTGGCTGAGGCTGTGCGCGGGCTCAAGGCCAGCCTGCGCCTCTGCTCCATCTGCAACAACGTCACCGACGTCGATCCCTGCGCCTACTGCGCCAGCCCCACGCGCAACCAGCGTATGGTATGCGTGGTCGAGGAGCCTACCAACATCGACACGGTCGAACGCACGCGCAGCTACCAGGGCGTCTACCACGTGCTGCACGGGGCGCTCTCGCCGCTGCATGGCGTGGGGCCCGACCAGTTGCGCACATCCACACTGATCCGACGCGTGGAGCGGGGCGAGGTGGACGAGGTGATTCTGGCGACATGCCCGACGCTCGAGGGCGAGGCGACGGCCGATTGGCTCGCAACTGCGTTGCGCAGTTTTTCGGTCAGGATTACGCGCATCGCAACCGGCGTCCCTGCCGGCAGCGACATCGAATACGCCGACGAGGTGACGATGGCGCGGGCACTCGAGGGGCGGCGGGAGATGTAGTAAGTCAGCGGGGTTAGCGGAGTCAGCGGAGTTAGCGGGGTTAGCGGAGTCAGCGGGGTTAGCGGAGTCAGCGGAGTCAGCGGGGTTAGCGGGGTTAGCGGAGTCAGCGGAGTTAGCGGGGTTAGCGGAGTTAGCGAGTTAGCGGGTTCGCGGGTTGGCGTTCAGTGCATAAGTAAGCGAATTGATAACCCCTACCCCCCACCCCCCCTTTTTGAGGGTCAAGTGCTTTGTTTTTATTGATTTATACCTTTCACCTTTCGCTCTAAGCGCAAGAAAATAAAGAGTTTATTCGGTAAAATCCTCGAAACAAAGAGGTTACTCCCTCAAATTGCGCTTCGCGAGTGCAGGTTCGCGGGCGGTACGGCGTTGCCCGGCCAATTTCTTGCAGCACAGGTCCATTTTAAGGAATGCGCGGAAATAATCTGCAAAGGCGGCGAGAAATGAAGTCTATTACGCAAAGTGCGAGGCCCGCGAACCGTCGAAATGCGGGTCCTGGCTCGAAGCACTTCTTCCTGGACTGGTCGTGATTGAGTGTGGCCTACTTCACACCGGTTGATTTCCGCGGTCTCCCAGGTACCCAAGTGCGAGGGGCGTCTACCCCAGCGGCCAGGACCTGCCGCCGGGGACCCCGGACCTGGGGCATCCAGCCGAAGATCACATTCCGGTGAGTTGTGATCCGTGTCACAGATCGGCAGCTCTCGCCGTTTCTATACTTCGACATCTTACTCTGGAGGTCTGCCCGTGAATTGTATCCGCGCGTGTATGTACAGCTTTGCCTTGCTCGCTCTTGTCGTTTTGGCTGCTGCCGTCCGTCCTGCGATTGCACAGGAGGATCAAGCCACGCATATCATGCATCGGCTGATTCCAGCCGGGGATACCTGTGCGACCTGCCATCAGGCGGTGTATGACCAATGGAAGGCCAGCCCACATGGCGCCAACGGTGTGGAATGCACCGTGTGCCACGGCGAGACAACAGCAAAGGACTTCGCGGGCAAGCCGGGGTTAAGCACATGCGAGACCTGTCACTCTGAGCAGGTGGCGCAACTAAAGTCTGATGAATACAAGAAAGGCTGGCGGTGTGTGACCTGCCATCAAGCACACACCTTCGTGCATCACAAGAAGGCGGCTCCGGAAGGCCAGTAATCACAATTACAAGGCGTTGCGTGCGCGAAGTGCATTCCTACCAGGGTGGGAGTGCCATGGCGAAGGCGTGTTTGCGGGGCAGGTTCACCGCTGGCGCCCGGTTACGGAGTGTGTCTCCCCGGTCCCCAAAGGCGAGGGACTGGGGGCACCCGGCAGGGGCTAAAGCCCCTCAGATTTTGCGACATTTACGGCCCGGCTGAAGCCGTGCCCTTGTTACAAAACCTCTTTCGATTGAGTTTTTCCGCAGCCTGTGAAGTCGCGCCCTGAGACAAAGCTT
>Ga0335085_10015898_pt1 | contig 10897 bp, 9 predicted proteins | sample Lox_Sample_45_FD_206712 | JGI IMG/M metagenome (GOLD analysis project Ga0335085, IMG submission 206712) | Soil microbial communities from Loxahatchee National Wildlife Refuge, Florida, United States - Lox_Sample_4.5 | ecosystem: Environmental > Terrestrial > Soil > Wetlands | place: USA: Florida... | reverse complement strand
AGGGTGGTGAGCATCGCCCGGGACTGCCGCGCGCGCAGCGCCAGGATGGCCGGGTCGGCGGTGGGCCCCTCGGCGCCGCAGTTCCAGGAGCGGTTGTCGTCGGTCCCGTCGCGGTTGTTCTCGCCGTTGGCCTCGTTGTGCTTGTCGTTGTAAGAGACCAGGTCGGCCAGCGTGAACCCGTCGTGGACGGTGAACAGGTTGACCGACGCGGTCGGCCGCCGCCGCCCGGCGCCGCCGTACAGGTCGGCCGAGCCGCAGAACCGGGCGGCGAACTCGCCGATCCCGATCTGGTGGCTGCGCCAGAAGTCGCGCATGGCGTCGCGGTACTTGCCGTTCCACTCCCGCCACAGCGGCGGGAACCGCCCGACGTCGTAGGAATCCATCTGGCCCACGTCCCACGGCTCGGCGACGAGTTTCGCCGGTGACACGACCGGGTCCTGCGCGACGAGGTCGAAGAAGGCCGACATCTGGTCGAACCCGCCCTCCTGGCGGGCGAGCGACGGCGCGAGGTCGAAGCGGAAGCCGTCGACGTGCATGTCGGTGACCCAGTACCGCAGTGAATCCATGATCAGCTGCAGGGTCAGGGTGTCCCCGGCGTTGAGCGAGTTGCCGCAGCCGGTGGTGTCGATGTAGCGGCCGGGGTCGGCCGGGTCGAGCCGGTAGTACGCGGGGTTGTCCAGGCCGCGGAAGCAGAGCGTGGGGCCCTCGGCCCCCGCTTCGGCGCTGTGGTTGAAGACGACGTCGAGGATGACCTCGATGCCCGCCGCGTGCAGGGCGTCCACCATGGCCTTGAACTCGGCCACCTGGCCGCCGGGCCGCCCGGCCCGCACCGCCGCGGAATACCCGTTGTGCGGCGCGAAGTAGCCGATGGTGTTGTAGCCCCAGTAGTTCGTCAGCCCGCGCTGCGGCAGGAAGCTCTCCGGCACGTTCTGGTGCACGGGCAGCAGCTCGACGGCGGTCACGCCGAGGTCGGCCAGGTAGCCGACGGCGGCCTCGTGCCCCAGCCCGGCGTAGGTGCCGCGCAATTCGGCCGGCACCCCGGGGTGGCGCATCGTGAACCCCTTGACGTGCACCTCGTAGATGATCGTGTCGGAGTACCGGCGCCTGCGCGGGCCGCCGTCGGTCCAGCCGAACGTGCCGCCGGTGACGAGGCTGCGCGGCATGTGCCCGGCGGAGTCGAGCGTGCTCGGCGCGCCCGGGTTGCCCTCCGCGTACCCGAGCACCTCCGGCCCGAACGTGACCTCGCCGCTGACCGCCCGGGCGTAGGGGTCGAGCAGCAGCTTCGCCGGGTTGCAGCGCAGGCCGCGGGCGGGATCGTAGGGGCCCGCCACCCGGTACCCGTAGGCCTGCCCGGGCCCCACCCCGGGCACGAAGCCGTGCCAGACGCCGGCGTCGTAGTCCGGCAGCGGTATCTGGGTCTCCGCGCCCGCGTCGTCGAACAGGCACAGGGTCACCGCATCGGCCACGCCGGACGCCACCGCGAAGTTCGTCCCGCCGTGACCCGGGGTCGCGCCGAGCGGGAACTGGCTGCCCGGGAGCTCCCGCGCCGTCCGGGCGTCCTGCAGGGCGGTCATGACTGGGCCTGCCCGGCCAGGATCCTGATCACGTCGCCCACGGAAGGCACCTCCCCGTGGCGGCGGCGGATCAGGTCGGCGACCACGCCCGTCCAGCCGGTCTGGTGGGCGGCGCCGAGGGCGGCCGCGTTGTCGCCGTGGAAGTACTCACTGAAGACGATGTTGTCCTTCCACGCCGGGTCGGTCTGCAGCCGCTCGACCCAGCCGAAGCAGGGCCGCCGGCCGTCCGGCCCGACGGTGAAGATCGAGATCAGCCGGTCCTCCAGGTCCACCGCGATGGCGTCGAGCGTCAGCCGGCGCCCGGAGCCGGACGGGTACTCGAGCGTGAGATCGTCGCCGAAGAACCGGTGATAGCGCTCGAGGCTGGTGACCAGCAGGTAGTTGAGGGGGAACCAGAGCGGTCCCCGCCAGTTCGAGTTGCCGCCGAACATGTTCGTGGTCGACTCGGCCGGCTCGTAGTCGATGGTGGCCGCGTAGCCGTTGAGGTCGAGCGTGTAGGGGTGGTCGCGATGGTAGGCGGACAGGGCGCGCAGGCCGTACGGCGACAGGAACTCTTTCTCGTCGAACAGCCGGGCGAACAGCTTCTCGAGCCGGTCCATGCCGACGATGCTGAGCAGCAGCCGCTGCTGCCCGGGCTCCCCGCGCAGCACGCCGAGCTGCCGCATCTTGTCCCGGTCGTTGAGGCCCTGGCGCTCCAGGAAGTCCGCGAAGTGCTTGCCGAGAACGACCGACCGGTCGAGCATGTGCTCGTCGATGACCGCGACCGCCAGCATGGGGATCATGGCCACCATCGACCGGACCTTGACCGGCACGGCGGCCCCGTCCGGCAGGAGCAGCCGGTCGTAGTACAGGCCATCGGCGTCGTCCCAGAGGCCCTGGCCGTCGATCGCGTCGCTGATGGCGGCGAAGTGCTCAAGGAACTTCATCACCAGGTCGGTGGCGGGCCGGCGGCCGGTGCGGTTCAGCACCGCCGCGATGCCCCCCATGGCGATCGCGTAGAACGCCATCCAGCCGGTGGCGTCCGACTGTTCCAGCGTGTCGCCCGCGGGCAGGTGGGAGCGGTCGATCGGGCCGATGTTGTCGAGCCCGAGGAACCCGCCCTCGAACAGGTTGTTGCCCTCGGCGTCCTCCCGGTTGACCCACCAGGTGAAGTTGACCAGGAGCTTGTCGAAGATGCGGCTCAGGAAGTCCAGGTCCCGGCCGCCGTCGATGGCGAACACCTCCAGCGCCGCCCACGCCTGGACCGGCGGGTTGACGTCGGAGAAGTCCCACTCATAGGCGGGCAGCGCCCCGTTCGGGTGCTGGAACCATTCCCGGCACAGCAGGATCAGCTGGTATTTGGCGAACGCCGGATCAACGTGGGCCAGGGCCACGCAATGGAACGCCAGGTCCCAGGCGGCGAACCATGGGTATTCCCACTTGTCCGGCATGGACAGGATGTCGAAGGAGTTGAAATTGCGCCACCGGGCGTTGCGGCCGGCGTGGCGGGACGCCGGCGGGGGCGGCTGGGTGGGGTCCCCGTCCAGCCAGCGGGCCACGTCGTAGTTGTAGAACTGCTTGCTCCACAGCATGCCGGAGAACGCCTGCCGCATGACGAGTGCCTCGTCGCCGGTGGCCCGCTTGGGCGTCAGCTCGGCGTAGAACTCGTCGGCCTCGGCGCGCCGGGCGGACATGACGCGCTCGAACTGGTCGCCCAGCGCCGCGGCCGCCTCGGACGCGGCCTTCCGCGGGCGCAGCCGGAGCCGCAGCTGCACCGTGGCGCCCGCCGGCACCTCCAGCTTGTACCAGAAGGCGCACTTGGTGCCCCGGCCGTCGGGGTTGACGGTGGCCGCGCCGTGGATCACGTGATCGTTGATGCCGTCCTTCGGGTAGGGCGTGAGCGGGGCCGCGCCGTACAGGCGGCTGAGATTGGTCTCGTTCTCACAGAACAGCAGGGCCGGTGCGGTGCCGTCCGGCGCGGTGCCCGCGAGCAGTTCCAGCGTGCCGAGGAACGGGTGCTCGATCCGGGCCGAGGTCTCCCCGGTCTCGGCCATGACCGGCTTGGGAGCGCCATAATCCCAGGACCAGGTGTTGCGGAACCACGCGGTCGGCAGGACGTGCAGGGTGTCGGCGTCGGGGCCGGCGTTGGTCACGGTGACGAGCATGAGCAGATCGGTGGGATCGGCCTTCGCGTAGTGGACCTCGGTGATCCAGTAGCGGTCGTTGTCGAATACCCCGGTGTCCAGGAGCTCATATTCCGGATCATGCTTGCCCCGGCGGCCGTTCTCCGCCCTGAGGTCTTCATAGGGAAACGCCAATTGCGGGTAATGGTAACGCCAGCGGTTCCAGGCATGACTGGGCACGGCGTCGAGGTACCACCAATATTCCTTGACGTCCTCCCCATGGTTGCCCTCGGCGCCGGTCAGCCCGAAGGCGCGCTCCTTCAGGATGGGGTCGCGCCCGTTCCAGAGCGCCAGCCCCAGGCACAGGCGCTGCTCGGTGTCGCAGAACCCGGCCAGGCCGTCCTCGCCCCACCGGTAGGCGCGGGAACGTGCGTGGTCGTGCGGCAGGTAGCCCCAGGCCTCGCCGTCCGGGCTGTAGTCCTCGCGGACCGTGCCCCACTGGCGCTCGCTCAGGTAGGGCCCCCACAGGTACCAGTCGCTGGCCTGGCGCAGCCCGTCCTCGGGCCGCCCGAACCCGGCGGCCCGTTCACTTTCTGTACTCATGGAATTCTCCCGGTTTCCGGCGACCGTTCGATCTTCATATGCGACGCTCACCCGGTAACCCGCGCCACGCGCACCAATATCCCCCGGAACGCACCGCCGTACGTCACTCAGAACGGGTGATTCGGCGATTTCGGCCCGGCGCCCGTGATCAATACGTGATGGGACGGGAGGTGAGGGGCGCGAGTTACCCACCCGGCCGGCCCGGGTAGACCACCCTGAGTCTGATGGCAGCGGGGAAGAGGAGGACGCCGGTGGCGGTCTACCCGATCGGGCAGCCAGCCGGGCCGGCCGCTGCCGTCACCACGGTGCCGTGGGCGGAGCGATGCAAGGGACCCCCTGCCCTACCGCAGCTTCCGGGCCTGAGCCAGACTGGAACCGCGGCGAAAGGGGTGCCGCCATGAACATTGCCCACGGGAAGCCCCGCATTGTCGTGGGTGTGGATGAGTCGCCAGCCTCGCTGGCCGCGCTGCGGTGGGCGGCGCGGGAGGCCGGGCTGCGCGCGACCCGCCTGCAGGTGGTGCAGGCCTGGGAGCGCGCCCGGTGGCGGGTGGCGCCGTACGCCTCGTGCGTCCGGCTGCGCGGCACCGGCGAGGACCGCGCCGCGGCCGGTGCCCGGCTGGAGGGCGCCGTGCGGACGATGCTCGGCCCGGCGTCGGCGATCCCGGTCACCGTGGAGGTGGCCGAAGGGCTGGCCACGCAGGTGCTGCTCGACCGGGCGGCGGGCGCCGAACTGCTGGTGCTGGGCGGCGTCGCCTCCACCGGGCGGGACGCGATCGGCCCGGTGGCGCGCGACTGCCTCCGGCATCCGCCCTGCCCGATCGTGGTCGTCAGCTGGGAGAAGGCGGACGTGCCCGTGCCGGTGTGACCGGCCCGGCCCGGGGGCTCAGGCCGGCGGCGCGCCGCCCACGAAGATGCAGAACGGATGACCGGCCGGGTCGGCATAGACACGCAGCGGCTCCTCGGGGTCGCCGGAGCGGTCGTAGAGCAGCCGGGCGCCCAGCGCCAGCGCCCGCTCATGCTGGGTGTCGAGGTCGGCTGCCGCGGCGACAGTCAGGTCCAGGTGCAGCTGCTGCGGCACCGGGCCCGCCGGCCAGGTCACCTCCGGCAGCTCCGTCACCTGCTGGAAGGCGATCCGGGCCGAGCCGTTGGCGTCCCGGAGCACCAGCCAGTCCGGGCCGCGCGGATCCGGCTCGCCGGGCGCGGGCGGCTCATCGCCCGGCCGGTAGGCCAGGCCCAGCAGCTGCCGGTAGAACTCCGCCAGCGCCCGCGCGTCGGTGCTGTCCAGGACCACCTGCCGGAACTGGGGGAATCCTGGCTCCGCTGCCACCGGGCACCTCCGTAACGGCCATCAGGGTTTGCGGGCCACCCCGCCGTACACCGAGACGGCGGCATCGCTCGGCGGGCTGCCGACGTCGGTGCGGTCGGGGCGCCATCGGGGCAGCGATACCACCCCGGGGTCGATGAGGTCCAGCCCGGCGAAGAACCGGTCGATGTCCGGCTTGCGGCGCACCTGCATGGTCACCCCGCTGCGCCGGTACACCGCGACCACCCCGGCCCACGCCTCCGGGTCGAAGTCGCCGGTGAGATGCGACAGGGCCAGGTAGCTGCCGGAAGGCAGCGCCGCGAGCAGCCGGTCGGCCAGGGCCCAGGGGTCGTCCTCGTCGGGGATGAAATGCAGCACCGCGATCAGTAACAGCCCGACCGGCTGGCGCAGGTCCAGGGTCCGCTGCAGTTCGGCGGAGCCGAGGATGGCATCGACGTCCCGCAGGTCGGCGTCGATGTAGGCGGTCCGGCCCTGCGGGCCGGTGGTGAGCAGGGCGCGGGCCTGGGTGAGCACGATGGGGTCGTTGTCCACGTACACGATCCGCGCCCGGGGCTCGATCTCCTGCGCGACCTCGTGCACGTTCGGCGAGGTCGGGATGCCGGTGCCGATGTCCAGGAACTGCCTGATGCCCGCCTCAGCGGCCAGGTAGCGCACCACCCGGCCCAGGAAGGCGCGGTTCTCGCGCGGCGGGATCCGCGAGTTGGGATTGGCCTGCAGGCCTGCCTCGGCCGCGGCCCGGTCGGCCGCGAAGTTGTCCTTGCCGCCCAGCAGGTAGTCGTAGACCCGCGCCGGGTGCGGCTGGTCGGTATGGAGATCTACCGGCGGATGGCCGGGCTCGTCCCGGTCCGAGGTGGCCCAGTCCATCTCCGTCATGCCGGCTCCCTGCCCTCATGTCACCGCAGCGTTATCCCGGGTCCTGGCCGCATGGTGTGACCGCCAGGACCGGCCCTTCAGGCGCGCTGTGCTAGTGGCTGGACCGCCGCGCTAGTGGCTGGAGCGCCGCATCAGGCCGCCGAGCCGGAACACCCCCACGAGAACCAGGGCGATCACGGCCACCCAGAACAGGAAGTGCAGCGCGGAGATCACCATCGAGACGACCAGGATGATGGCGAGCACAGCGAGCAGGATCAGGATCAGACGTCCCATGTGTCCACGATATGCCACCGCGGCCGCTGGCCGGGCCGCCAGGGGCCGGGGGCACGCCGGCCGGGCGGGCGGGCGGCCAGGGTCAGGGGCTGGCCGGCTTGGCTGCCGGGCCGCCCGCCGCGAGGTGCGCCGCGGCCACCCGCTTGGGCACGACCATGCGCCAGGCGTCGAGGACGAGCTCGGTCATCTCCTCGCGCCCGATGGCGCCCAGCCGCACCAGCACCCAGTTGTACCGGAGGTCCGACCGGCCCGGCAGCAGGAACTTGCCGGGCTCCGAGGCGACCAGCGCGTCGCGTTCCTCCTTGGGGAAGGCGAATCCCATGACCGTCTCGTCCGCCGAGAACGCCAGGTAGACGATCCGCCCGACCCGGAATTTCACCCGGTCCCGGACCAGGACCTCGTAGGAGCGGGGCAGCGGGGAGGCGACGGCCCGCACGTCGTCGATGGTCACCACGGTGCGGGCTCACCCCAGGCTGCGGCCCCTGGCACCCGGCCAGGATAACCGGGGCATGCCCCGGTCCGGCGCGGGCGTGGCGGCGGCGAAGCGGCCGGGCCGGTACGGCGCGAGCTCGGCGGGCGCCGTGCCGCCGGCCAGCTCGGCGGTGATGAGCTCGGCCAGGTGCGCGGCGAGGGTCACGCCGCTGTGCGTCACCGCCACGTACACGCCGCCGGCGCCGGGCAGCCACCCCACGATGGACCGGCCGTCCGCGGGCATCGGGCGCACGCACACCCGGTATCCGGCGACGCCGGCGCCGTCCAGCCCGCGGATCACGCGGCGCGCCCGGCGCAGCAGCTCGCCGGCCCAGCGCCGCAGGTCCGCCCCGGGGGTGTGCAGGTCCACCGCCGCGTCGGGCGCTTCCAGGTGCACCAGCCCGCCGGCGTGGGGCCGCAGGTACACCCGCGGGGCGTGCACGATCCGCGCCGGGCCCGGCGCCGTCACCGGACCGGCCTGGACCACCAGGCCCGGCGCCGCCGCGCCGGGCGCCGCCCACGGCACCAGCGGCACCGGGGCGGCCGCGCCGGCCAGTGCCGCCAGGTCCGGAACCCAGCGCCCCGCGCAGCACACCACCGCGTCCACCGGTACCACCTGGCCGGCCGCGGTGCGCACCGCCCGCACCGCGCCGCCCGCGGTGTCCAGGCCGGTCACCCGGCCGGGCTCGCCGGTCAGCAGCGTGACCCCGAGCTGGACCGCCCACCCGGCCAGCCGGCTGACCAGCGGCCCGGTCAGGAGGTACCCCTCGCCGGGGAACCAGGCGACCTCGGCCACCGACGCGGGCAGCCGCAGCGACGGCTCGAGCCCGGCCGCGTCGATGGCGCCGATCATGCGAGCCGGGTACCCCCATCCGGCCAGCCTGCGCACCCGGGCGGCGAGCCGCCTGCGCCCGGGCGCGTCCTCCGCCCACTCGATGTTCCCGGCGGGGCGGTACCACGCCGCGCCGCCCAGGCTCTCCGCCAGCGCCGCCCATGCCCGCATCCCGGCGTGGTTGAGGTCGTGGTAGGCGCGGGGGGCCTTGTCGTTGGCGTTCAGCCAGGCAAAGCTCGACCGGGTGGCGGCGTGGCCGGGCTGGGCCTGCTCCAGCAGCGTCACCGCGATGCCCGCCTCGGCCAGCCGCGCCGCCACGCACACGCCGAGCACCCCGGCGCCGATCACCGCACACCTGCCCGGCCCGCGCATCAGCTACCGCCGCCCGCCCGCACCGGCCGGGTCAGCGGCGGGCCCGCGGGCGCCCAGGACATGCGCTAGCCGTCATCGCGGTGGACCGTGGCGGGGGCGAACGCGGGCAGGCACACGGAGATGTATTCCGCGCCGCCTCCGGGGGTGCTGTAGCGCACCCATTCCCCCGGCCGGGCGTGCACGCCCTGGCCCGCCTCGACGGTCAGCTGGCCGCCTTCGAACTCGACCACCAGGGCGCCGTGCAGCACGATCGTGAACTCGCCGAACTCCGGCCGCTGTCCCGGCTCGGCCCAGCCCAACGGGCTGCGCATGTGGGCGATGCTGACCGCGGTGTCGCCCGTGCTGGCCCGGCCCACGTATTCGTCGATCAGCTTCGGCGGCTCACCCGCGGCGGCCACCCGGCTCGGTTCACCGATCAGTTCAGGCATGCCCGCAGTATCCCCCGCCGTTGCCGTGCGGCGGCGGCGGGGAACGCCGCGCGCGCGTCAGCCATGGCCGCGGCGGCGGATGAACATCTGCTCGTCCAGCCGCCACGTGCGCCGGCCGTCCCCCGACACCTCGCCGGTCCAGCGGAACGAGTCCGCCGTGATGTCGCGGAAGCCCCAGCGCTCCGGTGGGTCGTCATCGAGCCCCTCCAGCACGATGTCGCCGCCCTCCGGCCGGCCGATGAAGCGGCGGACGCGCCCGTTGAGCGGGTCGACCCAGGTCGATCGCCAGGCCGCGATGGCCGGGTCGTAGAAGCGCAGCGTGGTGCCGTAGAAGGGCCGCAGGCCGGCGGGCGGCGGCCCGGAGGCGGGCACCTTCCACACATCCTGGACCGCGCGGCCGCCGAGAACCCACCCGACGTGCAGCTCGCCGGCCATGGTGGCCGGCCGCCCGCCACGATCGGTCCCGTGCCAGTCGATATCCCACGCGCCAACAAAACGCCCGAACAGGTTGAGCTGCTCGGCGTGCCCGGGATCCGGGCCGGTGCCGTGCAGCACGGCGGCGAGATCATCGGGCTGGCCGGGAGGAGTGTTCATGCCGCACAACCTACGCAACCGGCGCCCGGCCGGTGAGCGGCGGGTCAGGGGGCCGCCCGCCCGCGGCGGACAGCAAAAGGAAAGGCAAGGAGATCCCGCTCCCTGCCATTTTCAATATACAGCTGACAGGGGGGCTTGCGGCAAGGCCCGGGTCGTGCCGCATAATCGCAGGCCGGGCCCGGAATTTCGGAATGGGTGAGCCCGGCCACCCTGGAGGTATCGCGATGACCGAGCGCTACGTGCTGGGTCTCGAAGAGATCGGCGGGACGCAGGTCGCGCTCGCCGGCGGCAAGGGCGCGCACCTGGGGGAGCTCTTGCGGATCGAGGGCATTCGCGTGCCGGCTGGCTTTTGCGTGACGACGGATGCCTTCCGGCGGATCATGACAACGCTGCCCGGGATCGACGATCAGCTTGATCGCCTGTCGCGCGTGGACCCCGGCGACCGGCAGGCGATCGGCACGCTCAGTGCGGAGATCCGCGGGACCCTTGAGGGGGTCGCCATCCCCGGCGATCTGGCCGCGGCGATCAGCCGCTCGGTCACCCGGCTCGGCGGGGAAGCCGCCTATGCCGTCCGATCCAGCGCGACGGCGGAGGATCTGCCCACGGCCTCCTTCGCCGGCCAGCAGGACACCTACCTGAATGTCGTGGGGACGGCTGCGATTCTCCAGCACGTCAGCCGGTGCTGGGCCTCCCTGTTCACCGAGCGGGCCGTGACCTACCGCCTGCGGAACGGCTTCGGCCACCGGAAGGTCCTCATGGCCGTGGTCGTGCAGCAGATGCTCTTCCCGCAGGCGGCCGGCATCCTGTTCACGGCCGACCCCGTTACCTCCAACCGGAAGGTCGTCTCCATCGAGGCCAGCTTCGGCCTCGGCGAGGCCCTGGTCGCCGGTCTGGTGAACGCGGACGTCTACAAGGTGCGGGACGGTGAAGTCGTCGCCCGGGCAGTCGCCGCCAAACGGCTCGCCATCCACGCCCGGCCTGGAGGCGGAACGCGGGAACTGGCGATCGAGCCATCCAGGCAGGGGCAGCCAGCACTGACCGATGCGCAGATCGTGCGGCTCGCCCAGCTGGGCCGGCGGATCGAAGCGCACTTCGGCCACCCCCAGGACATCGAATGGTGCCTGGTCGGCGACGGGTTCCAGATTGTCCAGAGCCGGCCGATCACCACGCTGTTCCCCATCCCCGCGGCCAGCGATCAGGGGAACCACGTCTACGTCTCCGTCGGTCATCAGCAGATGATGACCGACGCCATGAAGCCCCTGGGGCTCTCCGTGTGGCAGCTGACGACCCCGCGGCCCATGTCCGAGGCCGGCGGGAGGCTGTTCGTCGACGTCACCCAGCTGCTGGGCTCGCCCTCGACCCGCGCGGGCTTCCTGAAGGTCGCGGGGAGGTCCGATCCGCTGCTCGAAGACGCGCTGCAGACCATCCTCGACCGGGGCGACTTCATCCCG
>Ga0335085_10015897_pt1 | contig 10897 bp, 10 predicted proteins | sample Lox_Sample_45_FD_206712 | JGI IMG/M metagenome (GOLD analysis project Ga0335085, IMG submission 206712) | Soil microbial communities from Loxahatchee National Wildlife Refuge, Florida, United States - Lox_Sample_4.5 | ecosystem: Environmental > Terrestrial > Soil > Wetlands | place: USA... | reverse complement strand
CTCCTCGAGCAGCGCGCCGAAGCGCCCGAGGCGCGCGTCCACGCCGGCGCAGCGCCGCGCGGCGTCGCGGACGTACGCGAACGTCGGGGCGGCGAACGCCAGGGCGTCGGGGCGTCCGCGCGCCGCCAGCTCGTGCCAGAGCGCGTGGTCCTTGCCCTTGCGCACGATGGTGAGCAGGTCGAATCGACGCCAGAACACGTCGCGATCCGGAGCGTCCGGCAGGCGCAGCCGCACCCGCTCGGCCTGCGCGCGCACCTCCGCCTCCGGCAGCACCACGTAGGAGCCACGCAGCAGGCACACCAGGTCGTACTCCGGCGGCGCCAGCAGGGCACCCTGGAAGTCGACCATGGCGATGCGCTGGCCCGGCGGCCCGTCCCGCAGCATCAGGTTGGTGCTCTGGAAGTCGCGGTGGGCCAGGCGCTCCGGCGCGCCCGCGAGCGCGTCCGACACCGCGGCGAATGCATCGCGGACGACGGCGACCTCGGCGGCGCTCGGCGCGCGGCCGAGGCCCGCCGGCAGGCTCGCGGCGGCGAAGCGGCGCGCCTTGCCCTCGATCAGCGCGGCGTCGTAGCGGCGCTGGAACGAGGGCACCCGGCCGCTCGGGTCGGTGAGCGCCTGGAGCCGCGGCACCAGGTCACACGCCTCTGCGTAGAGCGCGCGGCGCCGATCCGGCGCGGCACTGCGCAGCTCCTCGAGCAGCTCGCGCGAGCCCAGGTCCTCGAGCAGGTCGATGTCGGCGCCGCCGGCGAGCCGGCGCGGTACCGGGAGCCCGTGGGCCTCGAGGAACGCGCGGATCGGCTCGAGCGGCGGCTCGGGCGCCACGCCGGGCGGCGGATCGCCGCGGTCGACGCGCGCGACGAGCGAGCCCGGTCCGGGACCCCGCAGCCGCAGGCGATAGGTGCGGCGGTGGCCGGCGACGCCGCGCAGCGGCTCGAACCGCTCGACGGCGAGACCGAGCTTCGCGCGGACCAGCTCGGCGAGCTCGTCCTCGAGCGCCGGGTCGCGCGCCGCGGGCGCGGTCAAGCCGTGCTCCCGAAGAGCCAGTGACACGCAGCCGTGGCGGTCACGAAGCCCGCCACGTCGCCTCCCAGGCACGCCGGCAGCGCGTAGCGCCCGTCGCGCACGCGCGCGGCGCCGAGGTAGAGGGTGAGCACGTAGAAGGTGGTCTCGGTCGAGCCCTGGAAGCTCCCGACGAGGATGCCGACGAAGGAGTCGGGCCCGTGCGCCTTCATGATGTCGACCATGAGGCCATAGGCGCCCGAGGCGGAGAGCGGCCGCAAGAGCGCCATTGGCAGCGCCTCGGCGGGCAGGCCGAGGCGCCCCGTGATCGGGTCGATCAGGCGCACCAGCGCATCGAGCGCTCCCGACGCGCGCAGCATCGCGAGCGCGACCAGGATCATCACCAGATAGGGGAGGATGCGGACGGCGACCTCGAGCCCCTCCCGCGCCCCCTCGACGGCGGCTTCGTAGACCGGCACCCGCCCGGCCACGCCGATCAGCAGCAGGCCCACGATGAAGAGCGGCAGGAACCAGCTCGCGGCGATCCCCTTCGCCAGCTCCCACGCCGGCTGGCCGGCGGGCGCGCGCGCGATCTGGAGGGCGAGGGCGACTGCGAGCAGGACGAGGGTCGCGAAGATGAGGAGGCGTGAGGCTGGCTTCGGGGGCTCGGAGATCGGCCTCCGGCCGATAGGGTTGCTGAGCTGCTGCGCGTCCTGATTGACTTCGCTCGGCTTCGCCTCGCTGCGCGCGGCGCCTTCGGCGCCGCTTGCGGGATGCTGCGGGCGGTCGAATTGCCCCAGAGGCGGCGGGGCGGGTGCGGTGGGGCGGGCGAAGTACGGGAGTCTGCGGAGCGCGAAGCACAGAAGGATGGCGGTGGTTGTGGAGGCGGTGGTGGCGAGCAGAGTCGGGAGCCAGGTCGCGTCGGGGCTCTTCGAGCCCAGGCTGGCGCGTACCGCGATGACACCGAGCGGGAACAGCGAGATGCTGGTGGCGTTGATCGCGAGGAAGAGCGCCATCGCATCGCTCGCGACGCCCGGCGTGCGGTTCAACCCCTCGAGCTCGACCATCGCCTTGAGCCCGAACGGCGTCGCCGCGTTGCCGAGCCCGAGCGCGTTGGAGGCGAGGTTCATGATCATGGCGCCCATCGCGGGGTGATCCGTCGGCACCTCGGGAAAGAGGCGCCGGAGGATCGGGGCGAGCGCGCGCGAGGCCGCGTCCAGGAGGCCGCCCTGCTGCGCGACGCGCATCAAGCCCAGGAAGAAGGCCATCGCGCCGACGAGACGGATCACCAGGTCGACGGCCTGGCTCGCGCCGTCGAACACCGCCGCCTTCACGGCGTCGAGGGTTCCGGTGAAGGCGGCGCAGAGCACGGATACCAGCACCAGGCCGAGCCAGATTCCGTTGAGCAACGGACCCCCCAAAGGTCGGCTCGTTTGCCGGCGGCGAGCCTCCCGGATACGTTCGGGGCCGTCAAGGGTTGCGGGGGGTTCGTGCAGCGCGCCAGCCGAGTCGCGGCGCTCGTCGCCGCGTTCGCGATCGCGTCGATCGCGCAGACGCCGCACGCGGCCGAGCGCGCGGAGGCGAGCGCGCGTCCCGCGTCGGCGCTGGCCGGGCATCTCGATGCGGCGCTCTCGCAGCGCGCGCTCCGCGGCGCATCGGTTGCTGCGCTGGTGGTGTCGCGCAGCGACGGGCGCGTGCTCTACGACCGCGGCGGCGATCAGGCGCTGGTGCCCGCGTCGAACGAGAAGATCCTGACGGCCGTGGCGGCGCTCGCGACCTTCGGCCCCGCGCACAAGTTCACAACCCGGGTGACCGCGGACGCGCGTCCCGATGCGGCGGGCTCGGTCGGCGCGCTCTTCGTGCGCGGCGGCGGCGATCCCGCGCTCACCTCCGAGGACTGGTGGCGCCTGGCCGCCGAGCTCCGTGCCGCCGGGCTGCGCCGGGTGCGCGGCGATCTCGTGGTCGACGACTCCTTCTTCGACGCCGAACGGTGGCACCCGGAGTGGGGTGCGGTGACCGAGCGCGCCTACTTCGGTCCCGTCTCGGCGCTCTCGGCGAACTACGGCGCCTTCACCGTCGAGGTGCGGCCGGGCGCCGCGCCGGGTGCGCCCGCGCGCGTCGCGATCGATCCACCGATCGGCTTCTTCCTGCTCGCGAACCGCGCCACCACCGGTCCGCCGCGCCATCGCGCGCGCCTCGCCGTCGAGCGCGAGGCCACGCCGCAGGGCGAGTCGATCGTGGTGTCGGGGACCGCGCCGGCGGGCTCCGAGCCGAGCCGCGTCTACCGCAGCGTCGGCGACGCGACCCTCTACGCCGGCGCGGTGCTCGCCTGGCAGCTCGCGGCGCAGGGGATCGAGGTGGGAGGGCACGTGCGGCGCGGCGCCGCGCCCGACGCGGGCTACGACCTCGTGGACTTCGAGGGCCGTCCGCTCGCGGAGATCGTCCGGCTCTTCCTGAAGCACAGCAACAACACGATCGCCGAGGGCCTGGTCAAAGCGATCGGCGCCGAGGAGTACGGCCCGCCTGGGTCGTGGAGCCACGGCGTCGAGGCGCTCGTCGCGCACCTCCGCGCGCTCGGTCTCCCCCTCGCGGGAGCCCACATCGTCGACGGATCGGGCCTGGCGCGCAGCAACCGCGTGACGCCGCGGCTGCTGGTCGCCGCGCTGCTCGCGGCGGACCGATCGTTCGCGTTCGGCCCGGAGTTCGAGAGCGCCCTCCCGATCGCCGCGACCGACGGCACGCTCAGCCACCGCGCGCTCGCAGCCGCCGGCGCCGTGCGCGCCAAGACCGGAAGCCTCGACGGCGTGCACTCGCTCTCCGGCTATGCGGCGCTCCCAGACGGCGGCGAGGCGGTGTTCTCCGTCCTGGTGAACGGGACGCCGGCGGGCGATCGCGCTGCCGTCCACGCGCTCGACGGCTTCGCCGCCGCGCTGGTGCAGGGAGGAGGCCGGCGCGAGGCGCAGGGCGCGGCACCCGGTGCCGCGAGCGCGGCCGCCGCGTCGGATCAGGAGCCGGCGGGCGGCGACGCCGAGCGCTCCCAGTAGGCTCCGAGCACGCGCTCGCTGTAGTGCGCGGGGAAGGATGCGCCGCCGCGCAGCAGCGCCTCGATCTGCCCGGGCCCTTCGTTGTAGGCGGCGAGCGCGACGGGCAGGCTGGCGTACCGGTCGAGCAGCTCGCGGAGATACGCAGCGCCGAGGCGGACGTTGGCGCGCGGATCGAAGAGCGTGCGGGGGCCGCGCCACGGGACGCCGACGCGGCGCGCCACCTCGATGCCCGTGCTCGGCAGGATCTGCATCAGCCCGAGGGCGCCCTTCTGCGACACGGCGTACGGATCGAATCCGCTCTCCACCTCCATCACGGCCAGCAGCAGGGTCGGCGGCAACGCGTGGGCGCGGCTGGCGTCGACGACGGCGCGCGCCACGGCGGCGACGTCCTGGCCGCCGAGGTCGCGGGCGTAGGGAGCCAGCCGCGCGCGCACCGCCTCGAACTCCGGATCGAGGGCGGCGCGGTCCGCGATCCGCTCCGAGCCAGGCGCGGCCGGCTCCTGCGGGAGCGTTCGGGCACAGGGCGCGCCGAAGAGCAGCAGCGCGGCGAGCCAGGGCCAGGTGACCCAGCGCGAGCGAGCGTTCGACATGGCGACCGCTCAGCGCAGCCCGAGCGGCCCGGAGACGAGCCGCATCCACGGCGAGAACGAGGACAACATGAGCATCGAGCCCCCCGGGCCACTCGCCCATGGCTTGCGGCCCACGCCGCCCGAGGGAGCAAGATCCATGCCTCCGAGGCTCGATGAGGTGAACTTTACCGAGTGATTCCAGCCTGTTGTGCCGGATGTTGCGGGCCTGGGGAGGGCGCGCGTCCTTGCGCAGTGGCGCACACGGAGGCGCAGCTCGGTAGAGGCGCGTGCCCAGTTTGGGGAGCTACCGGAGGAGTCTTCGGAGGAGCGGGGGCGGTTCGGCGGATCCCGGCCGCGGGGCGCCGCGGCCGGGATCGCGAAGCGGCGGCGCTAGCGGGCGCGGCGCATGCGCCCCCGGCCGAGCAGCAGCCAGTCGAGCGACACGCCTTCCTTCACCGCGAGCGTGATCAGGAAGTCCGCGTGGGGCGTGGTCCCGTTCTCGTAGCGGTTCACGTTCTGCTGGAACACGCCGAGCTCGCGCGCGAACTGGCGTTGCGAGCGCGTGCCCCGGACCTCCGCCAGGCGCTCCGGAAGCTTCTTCTTCACCCGATCGATCGTTGCCGCGGCGGCCATGAGCTGTCTTCTCCCGTTTTGTCGTTGTCGTTTCGTCGTTCTCGGTTGGCTCGACACCCCCGGGCGTCGCCGACTCGGGCCGCTCAAGGGCCGGCCGTGGGAACGAACCGAAGTGTGTCGTGGGAATGACCCCGTTCGGCGGTGAGACGGTTACGCAGCGATGAAACACCGAGGAGCGCGCGCAGCATAGACAGCACGACAGGGTGCGGCAAGCCGATCCGGAGCGGTTTCACGCGCTCCGCTCGACGGCTTGATTACGCAATGTTCATCTCGCGCCGCGAGCCGCGGGCGGGAGACACCGGAGGGCGGCACGCTGGGCGCCGGACTGGCCGCGTTCGGGGAGGCGACGGGGCTGCGCGTGACCGGCGGACGTCTCGGGGGGCGACGCATCCGCGTGCCTGCGGCAGGTGGGGTGCGACCCACGGCCGACCGGGTGCGCGAGGCGCTCTTCGCTCGGCTCCCCGATCTCGAGGGGGCGCATGTGCTCGACCTGTATGCCGGATCGGGCGCACTCGGGATCGAAGCGCTCTCGCGGGGCGCCGTCTCCGCGGTGTTCATCGAACGCGCGGCGCCGGTACTGGCGGTGCTGCGCGCCAACCTCGAGTCCCTCGACCTCGGCGGTGCCACCGAGGTGGTGCGCGGGGACGTCGCCGCGGGGGTCCGTCGCCTCGCTCACGCGGGCCGGCGGTTCGACCTCGTCCTGCTGGATCCGCCCTACCGCGATCCCCTCGAAGCGCCGCGGGCGCTGCGCGCGCTCTCGACCTCCGGCATCCTCGCGGCGGGAGCGCTCGTGGTGGTCGAGACCTCGCGACGGCCGGCTCTTCCTCCGATCGACGGGCTCGAGCCACTCGACGAGCGACGCTACGGCGATACGGTGATCCATCGGCTGACCGCGCGCCCGCCGGCGGCGGGAGGCGCAGGAGAGGCATGAGCCAGGGGCGCATGCGAGACGGGCTGGCGTTGTTTCCGGCGAGCTTCGATCCCGTCACGAACGGTCACCTCGACCTCGTGAACCGCGCCCACGCGGTGTTCAGCGACCTGGTCGTCGCCGTGGCGCGCAACGTCGGCAAGCAGGGCACCTTCGGCGTCGACGAGCGCCTGGAGATGCTCGAGGCCGCGATCGGCAAGAAGAGCGGGATCCGCATCACCGCGTTCGACGGACTGCTCGTCGACTACGCCCGACAGATCGGGGCGCGGGTGCTGATCCGCGGGCTGCGCGCCGTCTCCGACTTCGAGTACGAGTTCGAGATGGCGCTGATGAACCGCCATCTCTACCCCGAGATCGAGACGCTGTTCATGATGACGAGCCAGAAGTACTTCTACGTGAGCTCCTCGCGCCTGAAGGAGCTGGTGCGCTTCGGCGCCAACGTCGAGGACTTCGTGCCGCCGCTCGTCGCCAAGCGCCTGAAGGAGAAGCTGGGCGGCGGGGCGTGAACGGGCCGGCGAGCGGGCCGACCCGGAGGATCCGATTCGGCACGAGCGGATGGCGCGGCGTGCTGGGCGACGAGGTCACGCTGCCGCGCCTGCGCGCGCTCGTGCGCGGCGTGGCTGCCTGGCTGCGCGAGAGCCAGCCCGGCGCGCGCGTGCTGATCGGCCACGACACGCGCTTCCTGGGCGACGAGCTGGCGCGCTGCGCGGCGGACGTCCTCGCGGAGGCCGGACTCCATCCGGTCCCGGTGGCGAGCCCGGTGCCCACGCCGGTCGTGACGCACGCGGTGCGTCGGGGGCGCGGCGACGCCGCGCTGGTCGTCACCGCGAGTCACAACGCGCCCGAGTACCAGGGCGTGAAGATCATCGCCGGCTCGGGCGGCGGCATCGCGGGCGAGCCGGCTCGCCGCATCGAGTCGCTCGCGAACGGCGCGGGCTCCGGGGCAATCCGACCACTCGGAGGCGAGCTCGAGCGAAGTCTCGACCTCGTCTCTCCCTATCTCTCCGCGCTGCGCGAGCACGTCGATCCCGGCGCCTTCCGCGGCGCGCGCCTCCGCGTCGTCTATGATGCCCTCCACGGCACCGGCTCGGGCGTCTGCGACCGCGCGCTGCGCGGGCTCGGTGCGCGGGTCGAAGTGCTCCGCGGCGAGCGCACGCCGCGCTTCGGGGGCGCCGCGCCGGATCCCGTACCGGCGCGACTCGCCGAGCTCCGGCGCCGCGTCGGTTCGGCGGCGGGGCCGTGCATCGGGCTCGCGACAGACGGCGACGCCGATCGCTACGCCGTGATCGACGCCGACGGGCGCCCGCTCTCCGAGAGCGAGGCCGTCGCCCTGCTGGTCGACCAGCTCGCGCGCAGCGGCCGCGTCCGCCGCGGCGTGGCGCTCTCGATCGCGACCGGCTCCCTGCCGGAGCGCGTGGCGGCCGCGCACGGTCTCCCCGTGACGCGACACCCGATCGGGTTCAAGCATCTCTCGCGGGCGCTCTCGGAAGGCGCCGCCGACGTCGCGGCCGAGGAGAGCGGAGGCTTCGCCTGGGACCCGATGGGACGCGACAAGGACGGCATCCTCGCCTGCGCGCTGCTCGCCGAGCTGGCGGCGGCGATCCGCGCGCCGCTGCGCGACCGGCTCGCGGAGCTCGAGCGGCGCCACGGGCGCAGCCGCTGCGGCCGCCTCGCGGCCGTGGCGAGCGAGCGCTCCCGGGCGCGGCTGGCCGATCGGCTCGAGGCGCCGCCCGAGCGTGGCGACGGCGCGCGCGTGCGCGCCGTCGACACTCGAGACGGGCTCCGCCTCACCTTCGACGACGGCTTCCTGATGCTGCGCGCGTCCGGCACCGAGCCCGTGCTGCGCATCTACGCCGAGGCGCCCGACCGCCGCGCCCTCGAGCGCCGCTTCGCCGCGGGCCGCCGTCTGCTCGACGCGCACGGCGCGGCTCGGTAAGCTCGCGCACGGCCTGTCGAATGTTCGCGAGAGTCGCGAGGTGAGTCGCGAGGCGAGGGCCGCGAAAGGTCGCGCATGCAACAGCGCCGCGTGTTGATCGCCGTGACGGGCGGGATCGCGGCCTACAAGGTGCCCGAGCTGGTCCGGATCCTCGTGCGCGCGGGCCACACCGTGCGCTGCGCGATGACGCGCAACGCCGCCCAGTTCGTCGCCCCTCTCGCGCTCCAGACCGTCTCCGGCCAGGCGGTGCGCACGGAGCTGTTCGACCGCGAGCAGGAAGGCGCCATCGACCACATCGCGCTGGCCGACTGGGCCGATCTGGTGATCGTCGCGCCGGCCACCGCCGACTCGCTGGCCAAGCTCGCGCATGGACTGGCGGACGACCTCGTCTCGACGCTCCTGCTCGCTACGCGCGCGCCGGTGCTGGTCGCGCCGGCGATGAACGTCAACATGTGGCGGCACCCGGCGACCCAGGCGAACGTCGAACGGCTGCGCGAGCGGGGGGTGCGACAGATCGGACCCGAGGCGGGCTTCCTCGCCTGTGGCTGGGAGGGCGAAGGCCGCATGGCGGAGCCCTCCGCGATCGCGGACGAGGCGCTGCGCGCGCTCGGACCGCACACGCTGGCGGGTGAGGTCATCGTGGTGACGGCAGGGGGGACGCGCGAGCCGATCGACCCGGTGCGCGCGATCGCCAACCGCTCGTCGGGCAAGATGGGCTACGCGGTCGCGGCGGCGGCCGCGCGCCGCGGCGCCGAGGTCGTGCTGGTGTCGGGCCCGACCGCGCTCGAGGCGCCCGCGGGCGTGCGCTGCGTGCGCGTCGAGACGGCGCTCGAGATGCGCGACGCGGTGCGCGCCGAGCTGGCGCGCTGCACCGTCTTCGTCGCCGCGGCGGCCGTCGCGGACTTCCGGCCCGCCGCGCGGTCCGAGCGCAAGATCAAGAAGGAGGCGCTCGGCGCGGGCGCCGGGCTCACGCTCGAGCTGGTTCCCAACCCCGACATCCTGGCCGAGGTCGGCGCCGGGAAGGGTTCGCGCACGGTGGTCGGATTCGCCGCGGAGAGCCACGACCTCGTGGCCTCGGCGCGACGCAAGCTCGAGCAGAAGCGCTGCGACCTCGTGGTCGCCAACGACGTGACCCGGAGCGGGGCGGGCTTCGACACCGACACCAACGCGGTGTCGATCGTCTGGCCCGGAGGCGAGGTCGAGGAGCTCCCGCTGCTCTCGAAGACCGAGGTCGCGGAGCGCCTGCTCGACCGCGTCGAGAAGCTGCGCGAGGCGCGGCGGTGACGCATGCCCGATCGCGCTGGCTCGCGGCCTGCGCGGCGCTCTGCCTGTGGCTGATCCCGGCCGGTGCCCGTGCGAAGCACGTCGACTGGATCCGCGTCGCGGGCAGCATCAATCCCGCGTCCTCCGACTTCATCCAGAAGTCGATCGCGCGGAGCGCCGAGGACGGCGCCGAGGCCCTGCTGCTCGAGCTCGACACGCCCGGCGGACTGGTCTCCGCCACCAAGGACATCATCCAGGCGATGCTGAACGCCAAGGTGCCGGTGGTGGTCTACGTGGCGCCGAGCGGCGCGTGGGCCGGCTCGGCCGGCACCTACATCACGCTGGCCGGTCACGTGGCCGCGATGGCGCCGGGCACCAGCATCGGCGCCGCCCACCCGGTGGGCGTGGGCGGGCCGGGCGGCGGCGGCGACGACTCGAAGAAGGGCGAGGGTCGCGACATCGAGGGCGAGAAGGCCGAGAACATGCTCGCGGCCTTCATCGAATCGATCGCCAAGGAGCGCCAGCGCAACGTCGAGTGGGCGGTGAAGGCGGTGCGCCAGTCGGAGGCGATCTCGGACGACGAGGCGCTCAAGCTGCACGTGATCGACGTGATCGCGTCGGATCGCGGCGAGCTCCTGCGAAAGATCGACGGGCGCAAGGTGAAGGTGCAGGGCGCGGAGCGGACGCTCTCCGTGGCTGGCGCCGAGCTGCGCGGGATCGAGATGACGGCGCTGCAGCGGCTGCTGCACGTGCTCTCGAGCCCGGACCTCGCCGTGCTGCTGCTGATGGCTGGAGCGCTCGGCCTGTACCTCGAGTTCACGCAGCCCGGGATGGTGCTGCCCGGTGTCTTCGGGGTCATCTGCCTCGTTCTCGGCGCCATCGCGCTCCAGATCCTGCCGTTCTCGTGGCTCGGTCTGATCCTGTTCCTCGCCGGGATCGGCCTGCTGGTCGCCGAGGTCTTCGTCGGCTCCTACGGCACGCTCTTCATCCTCGGGATGGTCTGCGTCCTGCTCGGCGGCAAGCTCATCTTCGACCTCCCCGACGTCTCCGACCTGCGCGTCTCGTTCTGGTCGGTGCTGGTGCCCGCCGTGGCGGGCATGGGGACCTTCGTCGCGATCGCGATCTTCGGCATCGGTCGCACCGCGCGGCGCAGGCAGACGGTCGGGGTCGCGGATCTGATCGGTCTCGTGGGCCGCGCCGACTCCGCGCTGCAGCCGGAGGGCAGCGTCTTCGTGCGGGGCGAGTACTGGACGGCCCAGTCCGACGAGCCCGTGGCGGCCGGCGAGCGCGTCGAGGTGCTGGCAGTCGAGGGCATGCGCCTGCGCGTCCGCAAAGCGCTCGAAGAGCGCGCGCAGTGAGCCGAAGGCGAACGAAGCTCATGAAGCTTGGCGCTCGAAGAGCGCGCGCAGCGATAGGAGGAAGGCATTGATCTCGTTTCCCTTGATCATGGGCGGGGTGCTCGTGGCGTTCCTGCTGGCCGGCGTGCGCGTGCTCAACGAGTACGAGCGCGGCGTCGTGTTCCGGC
>Ga0335085_10015896_pt1 | contig 10897 bp, 15 predicted proteins | sample Lox_Sample_45_FD_206712 | JGI IMG/M metagenome (GOLD analysis project Ga0335085, IMG submission 206712) | Soil microbial communities from Loxahatchee National Wildlife Refuge, Florida, United States - Lox_Sample_4.5 | ecosystem: Environmental > Terrestrial > Soil > Wetlands | place: USA... | reverse complement strand
TGCGGCTGCTGATCCTCGACCGCCGCTGGGACCGGGACTGGGACTTCAGCCAGGCGGGCCTGGACGAAGCCGCCGCCAGGCTCGAGCGCCTGCACGCGGCCGCCGGCCGTCCGGAGCGTGCCGCCGGCGGCGACGGCGGCACGGCGGTGGCCGCGATGCGCGCGGCGCTCGCCGATGACCTGGACGTGCCCACGGCGCTGCGGATCGCCGAGGAAGAAGGCGGCCAGGCTGCCCGTTCCCTGGGGACGCTGCTCGGGCTGTGGTAGTTGGCACTGTGGACCGTGATGGATGTCCGACCTGGCCTGGTGTTCCTGGCCTGGGTTCCAGGGCGCCAGGTGCTCCGGGGCGTTACCCGGGCCGGGCGGGCGGTCCGTGGCTGTACAGGACCTTCGTCCTGTCCTTGTTCCACGCCGTGGTCGTGCCGTCCGGGTTCAGGACCAGGGTCCAGCCCCACCGGTGGATCACGACCTGGTGGTGAAAAGTACAGAGGAGCACGCAGTCCTTGACGGATGTCGGGCCGCCGTTGGCCTTGTGCCTGGTGTGGTGCACCTGGCAGGCCGCGGCGGGCTGGCCGCAGCCGCCGGCCCACCGGCACGTGCCGTCCCGCAGGATCACCGCGTTGCGGATTCCCGCCGGGACCGATTCGGAGTGCCCGATGTCCAGCGGCAGGCTCGGCCCGCCCAGCCGCGCACCCAGCTGCCGGCGGCGCAGGAACGACGCCAGGCCGCCCGGCCCGGACAGCAGGTCCACCGCCTTGCCGATGATCGCCTGCTCCAGAGCCTCCCAGGCCGGGCCGCTGTCCGGGGTGGAGTCGCCCGGGTCGCCGCCGGTGACCGCGTCCGCGCCATCCCCACCGTGGCGGAGCCTGCCGAGCTCGGTGCACAGCCGGACCAGGTCCTCCAGCGCGGCCACGTTCACGTCCCCGGTCACGATCGGGGCCATCGCCGCATCGCACGCGATCGCCTCGGCGGCGTCGCCGTCCAGCCACGCGCCGCCGTCGCCGCCGGTCCCGGACGCCTCCGCCCGGTGCGCCGCCCAGGCCGCCCGCACCTGCGCGGTCCACTCCTCCTGCAAAGCGGAGCTGCCCTCCAGCCGGAGCAGGTCGGCCAGCGACAGGTGCGCCCACGCCTTGACCGGCTGCCCGGCCCGCTCCGGCAGCAGGTCACTGGCGGCCAGCCGCCGCATCGCCTCGGCCAGCCCGTCGTGGTACCGCTGTTCGCGGGTCCGGTCATCCTCCGCCCCGCCCGGCGCGGCCAGCGCGTCCAGCACCGCGCCGACCAGCGCCGCGCACTCCGGCGTCAGCTCCCCATGGAGGACGCCCGCGCCCTGGAAGGTCGTCTCCAGCCGCACCCCGCGGTCGGCGAAGTCCCGGCCCGGGTCCTCATCGGGCAGGTCGGACCGGGCCCGCTCGTACATCTCGGCGAACAGCGCGGCCAGATCCGCCAGGCCCAGCCCGGCCATCGCGGCGGCGACGAGGAGCTCGTCGGATTCGTCCCGGTACTTCTCCGGCAGCGTGTCCGTCCACCGACAGATCGCCCGGCCATAGGATTCCGACAGGTCCCCCGCCGCCAGCGCCGCCACCACCTGCGGATGCGTCCCCGCCCGCGTCGCCCACGCTGTGTGGCTGGCGGCGGCGCCGCGGGTGATCCCGGTCTTGTGCATCAGCCAGGCCCGGACGCTGTAATCCGCGTCCTCGGCGTAGCCCTGCCCGGCGGTGAACGCCGACAGGAACCGGGCCCGCACCGCGGTGCTCATCGCGTCGGTCCGCTCCAGCCGCCGCAGGCACTCCGCCTGAGTCCGAGCGGGCAGCGACGCGGCGTCCGCGGCGGCCAGGTAGGACAGCCCGGCCTGCACCATATCCATCGCCTCGGTGACGCTGGCGAATGCCGGGACTGTGTCCATCTGGCTCACCTCCCTCTGGGTTACTCAGGACTGGTAGCGGCTCCTCCGTCGCTTGGCGCGTGTCTCTAGGATTTCAGTTCGATTCTATCGAATCGCTCTGACATTTCTGGGGAACGCCATGCTGAAAACAGCATGATCACCATTATTTCTCGGCGCGATGGAATTGAGCACCATTCGTGCTCTAGTGACGTTTGTGCCGAATGAGGTTACGTTTTACCAGCCGACGGCACGGGATCCGCGCCAGCCCTTGGCCTGGTGATCATCGATCTCGAACGAGCGCAGGTGGTTCCGTCGCCGGGTCGGCTCGTGCGCCCACGACGTGGTTGATCATCTGATGACTCCGGCGAACCTCCGGTCCAGGTAAACGGTCGGTAAACGCGGGAATTACCTCACACTAATCGTGATGGTGCGGCTGATGACGAGCGGATCGGCGCCCTGGTAGGCCGGTTAACGGCCCAGTAGGCTCTTACCGTGGGCGAGAACCGGCAGGAATTCGAACGCGACCTGGAGGCCATCGAGGCCAGGGTCATCGAGCTGTTCGCCATAGTCGCCGAGGGCCTGCCTGAGGCGACCAGCGCGCTGCTCAGCGGCAATAACGAGATCATGCAAAGACTGCTTGAACGGGACAAGGTGATCAGCGCCCTGTACCCGGAGACCGAGCAGCTGGCTAACCGCGAGATCCTGCTGCAGGCCCCCGTGGCCAGCGACCTGCGCTTCCTGTTGTCCGTGCTGCGCGTCCTGACCGAGTTCGAGCTCTCCCACAACCTCGTGATACAGATCGCCTCCCGGGCCAACCACTTCCTCAGCGAGGACCTGTCGCCGCGTAGCCGGGGCATCGTCGAGCGGATGGGGAACCTGGCGTCGGACATGTGGCGCCAGGCTGCGGATTGCTGGTACCAGCGCGACCGGTCGGCCGCGCAGGCGCTGGCCGAACGTGATGACGAGATGGACCAGCTCTACTCCAGCCTGATCGCCGAGCTGGCCTCGGGACGTATGACGATACCGGTGACGATGGAGATGACGCTGGTGGCCCGCTTCTACGAGCGTCTCGCCGACCATGCCGTCAACATCGCCCGCCGGGTGGTCTACCTCGCGGGGTCCGCGAAGAACTAGCAGGCCAGGCTGGTCGACCGGGACAAGCGCGCGGTGTGGGTGTACTGCCGGATCCGGCCGCAGGCGCTGGCCAGCCTGGGCACCCTGATCGGCTGGCCGCCGCCGTAGCGGCCCGGCCGCCGGACTCCCTCCCGGTTGTATCGGATCAACGGCACCTGCGTGACCTGCTTACGCCGGAACAGGAACGGCGGGATGTCCATGAGCGGTCCCGGTTGATCGTTCCGGGTGTCATTCCATGGTGACGCTATCATCGTGGTATGGCGATGGATGATGCGGGGTGCGTGACGGCGGCGATCGCGGCCGGGGCGAGCCCGGCAGCGGCGCTGTTCCGGTCGCTGGGCGATGAGACCCGGCTGCGGATCGTGGCGCGCCTGGCCGCCGGGGAGGCCCGGGTGGTCGACCTGACCGGTGAGCTGGGGCTGGCGCAGTCGACGGTGTCCAAGCACCTGGCCTGCCTGCGCGGCTGCGGCCTGGTCGACTACCGCTCCGAGGGACGGCAGTCGTTCTACGCGCTGACCCGGCCGGAGCTGACGGGCCTGCTGGCCGCGGCCGAGGGCCTGCTCGCCGCGACCGGCGCGGCGGTGGCGCCCCGCCCGGACTCGGGGGCCGTACCGCAGGCGGCGGTGGCGTGAGCGGCAGCCAGCCGCCCGGCAGCGGGCTCGGTCATGGCGTGTCCGGTGCCGGGCACCGCCGTCCGCTGGCGGTCGTGCTGGGCATCACCGGAACCATCCTGGTCGTGGAGGTGATCGGCGCGGTCATCTCCGGGTCGCTGGCCCTGCTGGCCGATGCCGGGCACATGCTGACCGATGTCGCCGGGCTGTCGCTGGCGCTGGTGGCCGCGGTGCTGGCCGGCCGTCCGGCCACCGCGGCCCGGACCTGGGGGTACCGGCGTGCCGAGGTGCTGGCCGCCGCGGTGCAGGCGGCGGGGCTGCTGGCGGTGGGCGGGTTCATTCTGGCCGAGGCGATCCGGCGGCTGATCGAGCCGTCCGCGGTAGCCTCCGGCGTGATGATCGTCTTCGGCGTGGTCGGGCTGGCCGGCAACGCGGTCTCGATCGTGCTGCTGTCGCGGATCTCGGGCGGAAACCTGAATACCCGGGCGGCGCGGCTGGAAGTCATCAACGACGCGCTCGGTTCGGTCGCCGTGCTGGCCGCCGCGGGGATCATCGCGCTGACCGGCTGGGACCGCGCCGACGCGGTCGCCTCGCTGGCGATCAGCGCGCTGATCCTGCCCCTCACCTGGAAACTGCTGCGCGAGAGCGTCGACGTTCTCCTGGAGGCCACCCCCAAGGGCGTCGACCTGGCTCACGTCCGCGCCCACATCCTCGGCGTGCCGCACGTGCACGCGGTGCACGACCTGCACGCCAGCCTGGTGGCCACGGACCTGCCGGTGCTCACCGCGCACGTGGTGGTCGATGACTCCTGCTTCCGCGACGGGCACCTGCCCGGGCTGCTGGACCAGCTGCAGCAGTGCCTGGCCGGGCACTTCGACGTCGAGCACTCCACTGTCCAGTTCGAACCCGCCGGCCACGCCGCGCACGAGCACCCCGCGCACGCCTGAACGCCGCGGCCTTTAGGGAGGCGTGATGGACAACACCCGCCAGAGCCCGGACAGCCGCAGCGCCATTGGCGCGCAGTGCGCAGGCGACGGCGCCGCCGCTGCGGCGGTGACCCGCGACGCGCGCTGGCAGCGCGCGGCCCGCCGGGCCCGGCTGCTGTCCTGGCTGTCGCTGGCCTACATGGCCGCCGAGGGCGCCATCGCCATCATCGCCCGGTCATCGCCGGGTCGGTGGCGCTGCTCGGCTTCGGCCTGGACTCGGCCATCGAGGGCCTGGCCAGCGTGATCATCGTGTGGCGGTTCACCGGCACCCGCACCCTGTCCGACACCGCTGAGGGCCGCGCCCGCAAAGCGGTCGCGGTCACCTTCTTCCTGCTCGCCCCCTATCTCGCCTACGACGCGGCCGCCGCCTTGATCGCCCGCAGCCGCGCCGAGACCAGCTGGCTCGGGATCGGGCTGGCGGTCGCGTCGCTGATCGTGATGCCCGGCCTGGGCGTGGCCAAGCGCCGCCTCGGCGCCCGGCTCGGCTCGCCGGCCACCGCCGGCGAGGGCAGCCAGAACCTGCTGTGCGCCTACCTGGCCGCCGCGGTGCTGGCCGGCCTCCTGGCCAACACCGTCCTGGGCTGGTGGTGGCTGGACCCGGTCGTGGCACTGGGCATCGCCGCGCTCGCCATCCGGGAAGGCATCGAAGCGTGGCACGGCGAGGAATGCGGCTGCTGAAAGCTCGCGGCGGTGCGGGCCGGCCGGTACGGGTGTAAGGTAACGGCGGCAGATGAGCGGCGGGCATGACGGCCGCGGAGGTGCCCGTGGGCGAGCAAGCCGCGGGGACGGCCGGAAACCAGACACGCAGGAACCGGTTTGTCACCATGCTGGCAGCGGCGGCGGTGCTGATCATTGTGGCGTCCGCGGCAGCTGTCATCGCGCTCCGCTGGCACCAACGGGATTCTCTGGCCGGCACGGCCTATCTTCCGGCCGGCCAGATCGCCGCGTGGGGCCGCGGCATCGCCCTGGTCGCCAAGACACTCACCCCATAGCTGGCCGAGAGTTGCCCCCGGCCGGCGAGGCCCGCACGTCGACCTCGCGCCCGGCGGCCCCCGGGCACCGAGAACGATGGGAACATAAGCGCTGCTAGGCACAGGGTCATCGCCTGGAACGGTCGTGTGAAAGTTCGGGCTGCCGGATGAGCATGATGGCGCTGGCAAGGAATGCGGCTGCCACTGCGGCACTGACCGGCGCGTAGGAGCTCGTGATCGCAAGGAGCACGGCGGCGGCCGCGCGGCCGAGAGCGCCGCCGGCAGGACGTCGGCCTGGCCCGCAGTGCCAGTGCAGAATTAGTTTGCAATGCCTTGCGTAGTTGATCTGTCGCACACCGACGGCAGCTGGGGCGTTGCGGACGTGCGCGGATAGCCGTGCGGTCACGTGCTCGGCGTCGCGGTGGACGCCGCGCAAGGTGTTGGAGGAGAAGGACCGCTGGAACTCCAGGCCGACGTAGACCAGGCCCGGGTGAGTGGTCGAGATTCCGCCGGCGTGCAGTGGCATGCCGTCGTCGAGGGCGCCCAGCGGGCTGAGGTAATCCAGGTCAGGGCGGTAGCCGGTGGCGAACAGGACGGTATCGGCCTTCTCCTGTGTTCCATCGGGCCAGATGATGTGGTCGCGGTCGAACGCGGTGAACATGGGGCGGCGGTCCAGCTGTCCCGTCGCCACGGCGTGCTGGTACTTTCCCGTGTCGACCACCCAGCGGTCGCCGAGATAGTGCCGCAGCCACTGCGGCGGGAGCAGGTCAAAACCGGTGGTCTTCAGCCAGTAGTGCAGGTCACGGCCGCCGTTGCCGCGGGCCTGCAGGGCGCGGGCGGCAGCCAGGCCGGACTGGCCCGCGCCGATGACGATGACGTCAATTGCGGATGTCATGGTGTCACTCCTCGCGGATGGATCCCGGGCAGGGCACGGCCGCTAGCAGCACGTCGCGTCCTGGGAATCGGCTGATTCGCTCCGCTGGCCGGGACCGCCGCAGCATTGCGCGGTCTCTGCCGGAGCGGCCTGGCCGGAGTCGAGCGCGGCTTCGGCCGCGGCCCAGCTCTGGCCGTCGTCCTGGCCCCAGAAGGTGGGGCTGTCGGCCAGGACGGCATAGATTTCCCACCGCTCTCCGTTCGGGGCGCCCTGTACCCAGAACTTGTCCTGCCGGGCGTAGCAGCAGGTGGTGTCGCGCTCGTCCACCGCGGCCAGGCCCGCTTCGGCCAGGCGGGCCCGCTCCGCCTCGACCGCGTCGGTGCCGGAGACCTCGACGCCGAGGTGGTTGAGGCTGCCGCCCTGGCCGCGGTTCTCCATCAGGATGAGCTTGAGCGGCGGGTCGGCGAGGGCGAAGTTGGCGTAGCCCGGCCGCACCTTGGCGGGCTCGGCGCCGAACAGCTTGCTGTAGAAGGCGATCGACTCGTCCAGGTCGTTGACGTTCAGGGCGAGCTGCACGCGGCCGGCCATGGGAACCTCCGTGATATTGATGTCTGTCTATGTCTTGCGTACTGCCGAGCTGGCCACAAGGCATCGGGATCTGTCAATATAGATGCATGTCGAAGTTCTTGACCGTGCTGGATCCCGCCAATACGGCGGCGTGCTGCCCGCCGCTGTCGGTGCAGCCGCTGTCTCAGGCGCAGGCCGAGCAGGTCGCCCCGCTTCTGAAGGCGCTCGCCGACCCGGTGCGGCTGCGGCTGATGTCCCTGGTGGCCTCCCACTCCGGCGGCGAGGCATGCGTCTGCGACCTCAACGAGGCCTTCGACCTGTCCCAGCCCACGATCAGCCACCACCTGAAGGTCCTGCACGATGCCGGGCTGCTCGGCCGCGACAAGCGCGGCGTCTGGGTCTACTACCGCGCCCGCCCCGAAGCGCTGGCCAGCCTCGGCACGCTCATCGGCAGCCCGGAGCCCGCTGTCACTGCCTGATCAGGCCTGAGCCCGCGCGTCAGCCCAGAAGATGCGCTCCGGTTGGGCCGGTGACTTGCTGGCATGCGCAACAACGAGCCGTACCGGCCGTTACGGGACCACCGTCTGCATGCATGGTTCCGGCTGCTGGCCGCGGTCACCGGAACCCCGGATCATCATCCGGGCCGTGATGAGGGAGCCCCCGGAGGGTCTGTGCCTGCTGGCTGGCCGCGGCGATGCTCACGCTAGCGGGCACCACGTGACTGCCCTTACAGTCGGCGGAGCAGATCATCCGTGCGGCTCGATGTCTGACACTCCGGAGGACCCATGAGGCCTGGTGATCCGGTGCCGGGAACGATGTCGTCCCCATCGGTGTGGCGGCCTGCCGACTTTGCTGACGCGAGCGAGTGGCTGGTGACGCTGTCTGCCGCTGAGCGAGATGAGATCGTCACGGCAGTGCGGGCTAAAGCCAGGTCCGGCCTGACGGCCGCAACTGTCCGGCGGGAGGATTTCCCGCGGCCCGCCCTAGCGGCGAAACTGGCCGGCTGGGTTCGCGAGTTGTCGGCAGGCCGGCGTTTGTGCTGATCCGCGGCTTCCCGGTCGATGTCCCCGTCGTTCTACCTGCAGATGGAGTTCCAGCCCGGGGACATCCAGCTGCTGAACAACGCCAAGATCCTGCACGTCCGCGAGGCCTACACCGACTACGACGACCCGGCCGAGCGCCGGCACCACCGAGGCGGCTCCAGGCCTGCATTCGGCGATTATCCGGGCGGTCAAGCCTGCCACTGCCTGACCGCGGCCAGGCAGCCGGGGTCAGGAGACGGCCGCCAGCAGTGGTGCCAGGCGTCCGACGCGATCGGCTAGCTGAGCCAGTGCCGCGTCGAAGCCGCCCGGGTCGCCGGCCGGCACCGGGTCCGGGACGGACCAGTGCACCGTCCCGGCCTCGGCCAGTTCCTCATGCGCCAGGTCGCACACGGTGATAACGAGATCACCGACTTGCCGGACGTCGCTGATGTGGCGGGGCCGCAGCCGGGGCAGCGGCAGGCTGTGGCGTGTGGCGGCGGCGATGGCGCCGGGATCGATCGCCGTCGCGGGGTGCGTGCCGGCCGATACCGCCGGGACGTGGCTGGCCCGGCGCCACAGCGCGGCGGCCAGGTGCGAGCGTGCGGAGTTGGCCGTGCACACGAACAGCACCCGCAGTGCCGCGCGCGCGGGCGGCGGAGCCAGGGCGTCCATGGCGCCGGGGATCAGCTGCAGGTAGGTGCGGCGGCGGTCGCCCTCGGAGCGGCGGCGGGTGATGATCCCGGCCTGTTCCAGCGTGTGCAGGTGGTGCGCCAGCAGGTTGGACGGCATGGCCAGCATGGCCGCCAGCTCGGACGGGGACGCATCCCCGGTCAACAGCGTGTCGGTGATCCGCAGCCGGGCCGGATCGGCCAGCGCGGCGTGCATGACTGCCCGCCGCTCCAGCTCAGAGGTTAGATCAGCAGCCATTGACTCAATCTTGACTGAACTAACGTCCTCTGTCAAGATGGCGGCGTGAGCAGTGCACCCGTCCTGCTGTGGCGGCGGCTGGCCGCCGAGTTCCTGGGCAGCGCGTTCCTGGCGGCGGTGGTGATCGGTTCCGGGATCGCCGCGCAGCGGCTGTCGCCGGGTCAGACCGGGCTGGCGCTGCTGGAGAACGCGGCGGCGACCGCGGCGGGCCTGTTCGCGATCATCTTGATGTTCGGCCCGGTCTCCGGCGGTCACTTCAACCCGGTGGTGTCCTTTGTCGATGCCGCGTTCGGCGGGCTGTCCTGGCGGGATGCCGCAGCGTACCTGCCCGCGCAGGTGGCCGGGTGCATCGCCGGGGCGGTGCTCGCCAACTTGATGTTTGCCCTGCCCGCGGTCACGATTTCCACCAAGCACCGGGCTTCGGCGGCGCACTTCTTGTCGGAGGTCATCGCCACCCTGGGGCTGCTGCTGGTGATCTTCGCGCTGGCCCGGTCCGGGCGGGCCCGGTCCGCGCCGGCCGCGGTCGGCGCGTACATCGGCGCGGCGTACTGGTTCACCTCCTCCACCAGCTTCGCCAACCCGGCCATCACCATCGGCCGGATGTTCTCCGACACCTTCGCGGGCATCGCCCCGTCCTCGGTGCTGCCGTTCATCGCCGCGCAGATCCTCGGCGGCATCCTGGCCGCGGGGATCATCAAGGCGCTGTACCCGGCCATCACGCCAGCCGAAGCCGCCGACATCATCGTCCCCCACAACGCCGGGCGTCCGCCGTCCCGGGCAGCGCAGGACGGTGCCTCGCTGTCGGCGGACCGGCCGCCCAGCCCGGCCTCACCGACCGGCACCTAGACAGGAGCCCTGCCATGCACGTGGTCATGATCGGCGGCAGCGATGCCGGGATCAGCGCCGCCCTGCGGGTCCGCGAGCTCGACCCGGCCGCAGACGTCACGGTGGTGCTGGAGGACGCCTACCCGAACTTCTCCATCTGCGGCATCCCCTACTACGTCTCCGGCGAGGTCACCCACTGGCGCAACCTGGCCCACCGCACCCTCGCCGACCTGGAAGCCGCCGGGATGAGGCTGAGGACCGACACCACCGCCCGCCGCATCGACGTACCCGGCCGCAAGCTCCTGGTCACCTCCGCCGATGGTGCCGAGGAGGTGCTCGGTTACGACAAGCTGATCGTCGGCACCGGCGCGGTCCCGGTCCGGCCCCCCATCCAGGGCGTGGCCGGCCCCAGCGCCCTCGGCCCCGATGACGGGGTGCACCTGCTGCACTCGATGGGCGACACGTTCGCCGTGATGCGCACCTTGGAGCAAGCCGCCCCGGCCAGCGCGGTCATCGTCGGCGCCGGCTACATCGGGCTGGAAATGGCTGACGCGCTGACCGTCCGCGGACTCCGGGTGACGCAGATGGAGCAACTTCCCGAGGTGCTGCCCACCGTCGACCCCGGACTCGGCGCGCTGGTCCATGGCGAACTGGCCGCCTATGGCGTGGAGGTCCTGACCGGCACCACCGTCCAGGCGATCAGCACGGCACCGCCCGGCGGAGCAGGACAGCTGCAAGTACAGGCGACCGCGGCCGACGGCGCGGCCGTCACTCGCGCGGCAGACATGGTGCTGGTTGTCGTCGGGGTACGGCCCGAGGTAGCCCTGGCCGCCGACGCCGGGGCCACGCTCGGCGCCCGCGGCGCCATCAGAGTGGATCAGATGATGCGGACCGGCCTGCCCAACGTGTTCGCCGCCGGGGACTGCGTGATCACCCACCACCGGCTGCTCGGCGAGACCTACCTGCCGCTCGGCACCACCGCGCACAAACAGGGCCGGGTCGCCGGGGAGAACGCCCTCGGCGGGAACCGGGCCTTCGCCGGCAGCCTGGGCACCCAGGTCGTCAAGATCTTCGACCAGGCCGCCGCCCGCACCGGGCT
>Ga0335085_10015895_pt1 | contig 10900 bp, 11 predicted proteins | sample Lox_Sample_45_FD_206712 | JGI IMG/M metagenome (GOLD analysis project Ga0335085, IMG submission 206712) | Soil microbial communities from Loxahatchee National Wildlife Refuge, Florida, United States - Lox_Sample_4.5 | ecosystem: Environmental > Terrestrial > Soil > Wetlands | place: USA... | reverse complement strand
AGCCGGCCGACAGGCCCGCAGCTAGCGGCGTCGACTGACGCGGATTCCGCGCAAACGAGGGGTCTCGCTGAACGGGGTGGGATGCCCGTCGCCACGCGAAAGCACGACTCACGAGAGCGCTGGATCCGGTTCGGCGAACAGCGTCGGCAATAGATGTCTCGATCCACGCGCGAACGGGTCGTTGGAGCCGATCAGGACGGTTACAAACTCACGGCAAGGTTCGAAACGCAGCTGCCGCCATACCGGATGGACCGCGCGGGCGCCCGCCCGACCGGCGCGATCTCTCGCCGGGCGAGGGGGCGGGGTTATGAATCCACGTGCGCGGCGGGCTGGACGCGTTCCAAGAGCTCGTTCAGGGAAATGCTGTCCGTGAGCGCCGTCATGTCGACGACCTTGCCGTCGCGCATCTGCATGAAGAAGGCGTAGGTGTTCTCGTATGGCTCGCCGTCAATGGCAATGCCGCGCCCGTCCCACAGGACGATCACTGCGTTCCCGTCGGCGTGGACTGAGCGGATGTTGGTCGGACGAAATCGCTCGGAGGCTAGGAAGCGCGCCCGAAGGGTTTGACGAACTCTTCGAGATACTCGTGCTTGCTGGCGTATTCCCTTGAGGCGATCGAGTGGCCCTCGATTCGCCAAACCATGTCGGTAGCCCAGGTGTCAGGGAACGGCTCGGCGCCGTCGCGCCAGGCCTCGAACGTCTCGGTCATCTTCTGGCGGTTGGCTTCGGTCACAGTGTCGGTTGTCTTCGTCATTTCGTGGACTTTCGCGATCGTTTGGACGGGTCGGGCGTACAAGGCTCCGTGTGGGAGAGCCACCGGTGGACATCCGAGTGCGTTCGGCTGGGGTCGGCGTGTCGCGGCCGGGAAGATCCATCCGCGGTCGAGCTTACGAGATCTGCTCTAGCGCGACCGGCGCGTCAAGAACGCCGTCGAGCCAGCTGTTGATCGCGTCGGCGACCTCCGCCCAGTCCGGCGCGATCATGTGCAGGTGCGGCCGGCCCTCGAACTCGAGGTAGTCGGTTTTGGCCGGCGAGCGCGCGTAGCGCTTGTACTGCGCTTCGGACACCGACGCCGGCACGGTGTGGTCCTCGGTCGCGCCGACGATCAGCAGCGGCGCGCGGTGCTCGTTTCTGAAGTGAACCTCGGTCGGCGGGTGCAGGTGGAAGTTCGCGAACCCGCCCTCGTAGAAGATCTGACCGGTCTCGGGCACCGCGTAATGCTCGTACGCGGCGGCCGCGTCCTCCTCGGAGAAGGTGTTCACGAACGCATAGGTGAACTCCTCGGGCGTCAGCGTCACGACGTCATGCCACTTCGACGGATGCGCAAGTGCGGGCGCGGCCGCCTTCAGTGTTGAGAACGGCAGCACGACGATCCCCTTGGGCGGTGCGGGACTCATCGCGACCCCGGCCCGTCCGAGACCGCGGTCGAGCAGCAGCTCGACGAACAGCGCGCCATAGGAGTGGCCGACCAGCACCGGCGGCTGATCGAGCTCGCGGATCAGCTGCTCATAGTGGTCAACTATCTCCCGCACTCCGAGGCCGGCCGACGCCTCGGCGGTCTCACGCATCCCCTCGACATCGCCGTGCTTGCGTGGCCACTCGGGCGCCGACACCGCGAAGCCGCACTTGCCGAAGTAGTCCACGTAGTTCTCCCAGCTCCGTGCCGAGAGCCACGCGCCGTGAATGAACATCATCGGGATCTGGCCGTGTTCTGTGTCGCTGCCGTCGTTGCTCATGGTGACCTCCGTCAGTCGATTGGTATTGGCAGCAGCGTGCCGCGTCGACTGACGGATCGCGCCCGTGAGTCCCTGGTCACCTCCCCAGTTTGCTCCCGGAATCGCCGCTCGGCGTACCGCCGATGTGGCACCCCGGCCGGCCTACGGCGCACCAGGCCTCCGATTCGGCGATCGAGGGCCGGAGTCAGGGGACTGACCGGGGACACACGGGCGCAATCCGAGGGTAGGGAGCGCATCCTAGAAAGATTGAGTGAGGCTTCCATCAATCAAGGATCACGACAATCAACCCAAGGGAGCTACATCGTGTTTATTGAACTTGACACACGCCACGCCGATGGTTTTACGATCTCGCTCGAGTGGGACCGGGACACCGGAGAGACCCAGTTCGTCGTAGCCGACGTCCGAGCCGCGAGCCAGTTCGCGTTCCCGGTTCCGCGGGCAAGTGCCGGCGACGCGTTCCGGCATCCCTTCAGGTATGCGCCGTGAGCGACGAAGCGGTGTCAGCGCGAGGAAACTCAAACTGTTTGGCGGTGCCACGAAAGGGCGCGCGCCGATGATGCTCGTTGTGCCGGCATACCTTCCGTGGAGACGCGCGGCCGCGGCGGTGCGGGCCCCATATCGCATGTGGGCGTGGCCGATGCGGGGCGATGCGCGTTCGCGTTCCACCGGATGTCACTCGACCGTGAGAAGGGGGCGGCACACGGTCGGCTCGGTCGAGTCCAGCTCGGACGATTCAGATCAAATCTGAAGGACCTCGGACTCCGAGATGGGAAGCGCGCCCGCGAGCTCGTGGCGTGAGCGGATCCCGAGCTTTCCGAACACCTTGCGCAGGTGCCACTCCACGGTTCGCGGACTGAGAAAGAGCCGTGCGCCGATCTCCGGGTTCGAGAGACCCTCGCGCGCCATTCGGGCGATCTGGGATTCCTGCGCGGTCAGATCGTCGCGTGTCTCGACCGTCCGCTTGCGGACCTTCTCGCCCGTCGCGAGAAGCTCTTTATGTGCGCGCTCGGCGAACGCCTCCATCCCGATCGCGAGGAGCATCTCGTGGGCGGTGCGCAGCCGCGCGCGGGCGTCGACGCGGCGACTCTCGCGGCGCAGCCACTCGCCGTAGAGCAGATGCGTACGGGCGAGGTCGGGACGGAGCCGGGTGCGGCCGAGTCGTTCGATTGCCTCTTGATACAGGCGCTCGGCAGTCTCACCCGTGCTGACCAGGGCACGGGAACGCGCGAGGATTCCGAGCGCCGATTCGTTGCTAGCGAACGCCGTCGCCGCAACGATGCGCTCGAGAGCGATGCGCGCCACCTCAGGGTTGTCGCTTCTGGTTGCAGCTTCGAGCAGTTCCATCGCCGTGAACGCGGAGAGCCAAAGCTCTTCCGGGCTGTGTTTGCTTGGCTCCCGGGCACTAGTTACCGCCTCATGGTACCGGCCAAGGCCGTTGCACAGAAGCGCCAATATCCAGTCGGTGTCCCAGAAAGCGAGTCCCCTGCCCAGAGCGGAGGCCTCCTGTCTCTCCGACTCGATCAGAGCACGAGCCTCCGCCTCGCGGCCGCGAAACGCGGCGAGCATCATGGCGGCAAAGCGGGGGTGCGCGGCTCCGGTCGCCTCCATTACCGCATCGGCCTCCGCGATCGCCGCGGCGGCGCCGCCGAAATCGCCGCAACACACGGCATTCCAGCCGAATGCCCCCAGGTCGAGCGGTAGCCGGGCGAGTGCGCCGGCCTCACGAACGGCGTCCTGCTGCCGACGGCAGATCGCGCGAGCGCTCGTCTCGTCCCACAGGACAAACGTCGGCACGACGGCTAGCCAGCCCCACCGGAGGCTCTCGTCAGCCGGGAAGTGCTTGTCGGCAAATGTCCTCATCGCCTCTTCAAGCAGCGGTGCCGCTGCGGCGCGGCCGTCGGTGACGAGCGTGGCCAAGCTGTCGAGCAGAAGGTCCGCTGGGCGCGGTGGGCCCTGCGGTCGTGGAGCTGACCGCGCAGCAACTGAGACGTCGAGCAGGTCGCTTCGCGCTGAGTTGGGCGGGCCGAGGAGCGCGGCGCCCCAGGCGTCCAGGTAGGTGTCGCGAGCGAGCTCGAGGTTGAGCCGCTCGAGGCGCTGGGCGGCCTTCAGCAGTAGCGACGATCCGTCGCCTCCTTGGGTGACGAGGAACGTCATCTGTCCCCGCAGCAGCTCCAACCGGGCCTGCTGAAGGTCGTCCAGCGAGCCCATCTCGGCGGTGGCCAGCAGCCCACTTGTCGCGTCAAACACACCCGCGTGTAAGCTCGCCTCGGCGGCGGCAAGGGCTCTATCAACTCGCCGCGCGGGATCGCCGGTCAGCGCGACCGCGCGCTCGAGAAACGCAGCCGCGGCGGCCAGACCGCCGCGTGCCTGTGCGCGGACCGCCGAGCGCTCGAGCTCGATCGCAACTTTCTCGTCAGGTCCCGCCGCCGCGACCGCTAGGTGCCATGCCCGACGGTCGGGATCGACCCCCGGGTCGGTCGACTCCGCCAACGCCCGGTGCGCCGCTCGGCGCTCCGACGCGTCTGCGGAGCGGTAGGCCGCTGAGCGCACGAGCGGATGGCGGAACGTCACCCGCTGGCCGATCGCCACCAGCCCGGCCGTTTCCGCGGCGATGTCAGCCGCTCGGGCGATCCCGAGCCCCTCCGCCGCACGCCAGAGCAGCAGCGGATCCCCGACCGGCTCAGCCGCCGCGACGAGCAACAGAAGGCGCGCGTCATCAGAGAGCGTCTCAAGCCGTCGAACGAAGTTCTCCTCGATCCGTCCAGGCAGCCCCTGCGCCCTCACCAGGCCAAAGCCACCCGCTAGCTGCGTCGCCGTCAACCCGCGCGGCAATTCGAGCAGCGCCAGCGGATTCCCCCGCGTCTCGGCGACGATCCGGTCCCGGACGCGCTCATCCAGCTTAAATCCCACCGCCAAGCTGAGTAGGGCACGGGCATCGCCGTTGACCAAACCGTGGACCTCCAGCGCAGACAGGCCCGCGAGCGCCTCGCCCGGGTCCCGCGCGGCGAACACGATCCCCACCGGCTCCGCCAGCAAACGCCTGGCAACGAACGCCAGTGTCAGCGCCGACGCCTGATCAAGCCACTGCGCGTCATCGATGACACACAGCAGCGGACGCTCCTCCGCCGCCTCGGCGAGCAAGCTCAACACCCCCAACCCGACGAGAAATCGATCCGGGGCCGCGCCGACGCCCACCCCGAACACGACCTCAAGCGCCTGACGCTGCGGTGCTGGAAGCCGCCCTCGCCGATCGAGCAGCGGTGCGCACAGCTGCTGCAGACCGGCGTAGGCCTGCTCCATCTCCGACTCGACCCCCACCGCGCGCAGCACCGTCAGCTCCGTCGCCGACGCGACCAGGTACTCCAACAGCGCCGTCTTCCCGATCCCGGCCTCACCCCGCAGCACCAGCGACCGACTCTCCCCCCGACGGATCGCCGAGACCAAGTCGTCCAGGAGCGCACACTCGCTGGACCGGCCGCGCAAGCCTGTCCGCCGCTCCGAGCCGGGAACACCGTTCTCCATGGGCAGCCCAGCATGCTAAGAGCGCACGGCACGCCTGACAAGCAGCGGCGCAGCCGCCGTACTCCCGGACCACCGGGATCCCGGGCGCGACCGCCGAGGTCAACTCGTGCGGCTATCACGTCGCGTCGGGATCACGGCGAGACCGTGGCCTCCCGCTCGCCGATGTCAGAACGCTGAGCGCTCGCACGGCGTGACCAGTCACCGATCGCCGGACGACTTGAGGCTGGGGCAGACCGGCGCACGAATCGCCGACCAGTGACCTGACCCGCGAGTCAAGGGTGCGACCGGTGCCCGGTGGCGCGATCCTGAGGATCCACCGCTACAGCCGTATGGAGGTTTGAGATGAGTGCCGACGTTCAGCCGTTGCCGGGCATTACGAGGACCGATCTCCAGCAGCACGACCTCAGCGTTCCCGGCCGCGAGGTCGTCCAGAATCGCGTCGATGTCACCCCGGAGGCGCCGGCCGCTCGGCATAAGCATCCGGGTGAAGAGATCATCTACGTCTTGGAAGGATCGCCGGAGTACCACATCGACGGTCAGTCACCGAAGGTGGTCAGCGCGGGCGAGGCGATACTCGTCCCGGCCGAAACGGTTCACGCGGTGAAGAACGTCGGCACCGGGAACACGGCGGAGCTCGCCACATACGTCGTCGAGAAAGGCAAGCCGCTCGTCGTGCTCGTCGACTGATGACGTGGGCGGGCGTAATTCGGCGACCGCGACGCATCAGCTGCAGACAGGCTGGACAGGACTGCCCAGGAGACGACAACTGGCGGCGCGCTTGGCCGTGACATCATCGTGATCGCCCGAGTTTCGGGGCAGCGACACCCCGTTGTGAGTGACGGAGAAGGCGTATCGGGTCGGCGTTCTGAAGTCGAGGGGGACGCAAACCGATCAGCCGTGCCGCACCAGGCTGGGACGTCCGCCGGTTCGGCTTCCAGCGGGGGGTGGCCCGGCATCGCGGATCGGTCGGATGGGCTGGCATCTCACCTACTTCAGGCGCGCCCGCTGCTTGGTGTTGGCCGGGTGACCCGAGGCCCGCACGACAGTCGACGGGTGACCTCGACGAGGCAAGGGTGCGCACCAGGGGGTCACGGGCGCGACGTGCACCGGTCACGGTCACCCTTGGTGGCGTCATCAAACCAGTGGTCTGACAAGACCTGCGAAAGGAGTTCCGTATGTCAATCAAGAGGAAGGCGCGGACCGTGGCGGCGGCGCTGATCGTCGGCGGCGTGAGCGCGTTCTCCACCCAGGCCGCCAGCGCCGCGACTCCGGCGTGTGGTCCGACCTGCCTGTCGGTGTTCAGCAGTGAGCTCGGCACGTACGCCACCCCGAACTTCGTCGAGCACGTTTTCGGAGGGAGAGCGCGCGTCGGCACGCCAACCGGTCTCACCACGGCCAGCAGCTCGGATCCGTCGGAGGATTTCATCAACCCACATCCGGGAACGGTGGCGGACTACTACGCGCTGGGGCTGGTGTCGGCCGCGGTCGATCGTCAATTCGGCACCCTGACCGCGTCCCAGCTGGAGTACACGCCCGACGGGATCCCGAGCGGCCTGTGCGTCGGCATCGCAACCGAGCCCTACCCGGGCGAGGCGGTCAGCTTGCAGTCTTGCACCATTCCGGGCAGGACTGTCTGGATCATCGATACCGCGGATTCTCCCGCTACGGCCAGCGCGGGTTTGTTCCCGATCGTGAGTGGCGCGACGAGAGATTTCGCCCACCCGTTCACGATGACCTACCCGCGCCATGTCGACACGGCGGCGATGCTTCCACCGATCCGCCTCTTCCACATGGAGTTCCGCGGCCCCGAGCGAACCGTGCCTGAGACCCAGCTCTGGGGTGTGGCCAAGGGACCGCAGTAGGAAACCAGTTACCCACAAGCACCCAACGCCATGGCGCCGCCCACTGTGGGCGGCGCCATCGCCTTTGGACGCACCTCTTGGCAGACCTCCGGTGTGGAGATCCAGGGAGTCACGGGCGCGAGCCCTCAGGGCGCTCGGGATGCTGGACGTAATACACCCAAGCATCCGGCAACCGGCCGGATTGGACAGGAGGCACGACATGACATACCACCGCTCGACGTATATGGGCAGCGGCGATCCCGCGCGCAGGCGCAACGACTATTACCCTTGGTGGCTGGGCAATCTGGCCGACGACGCGACCGGAGAGGGCGCCTTCATGCAAGGCGCCGCGCAGGGCGCCGACGCGGTCCGGTCGCTTGTGACCTACGCCCGCACGCTCTACGAGTACCAGGAATTCAACCATTTCGGCGACTACGGCGACGATCGCTTCATCGAGGACTACACCACCGAGATCCACGGAGAGCCCACCGGGGTGATCGTCACGGTCACCCGCAACGCGGCCGGCGACGCCCAGCACATCGTGGTCAACCACCGGCCACGCAGCTCGGTGCTACTCCTGACCAGCCTGTGCGCGGAGAAGTTCGCCGGGACACCTATGGAGAGCATCTTCGTCGACGGCGAGCCTGACCGCCGGGTCGGCGTGGGAGCGACATACCTGGACAACACCCACGGGACCACCGAGTACTACCCGCGGTGGCTCGACAACCTCGCCGACGACGTCACGCTCGAGGGAGCGGCGATGAACGGAACCGCCCGGGGCGCAGAGACCGTCCGGTCAATCGTGCTCTACGCGCGCACGTTGTATGAACACCAGGTGTTCAGCTTCACGGGTCCATACGGCGACAACGGGTTCCTTGAGCAATACACCACGCCGATCAAGGGCCAGCCGACCGGCGTGGTCGTCAGGGTCACCCGTAACGCCGCCGGCGAGGCCCAGCACGTCTCGGTGAACCAACGTCGGCGCAGCTCGGTGCTGCTCTTCTCCCGGCTGATGGGCGAGAAGTTCGCCGACACCGCCATCGGCGAGCACTTCATCGCCAGCGAGCCGGAAACAGGCCTAGCAACAACCGCCCGTACGGCGTCCGCGGTGTGACGGTCGAGTCTCCAGGCCGTTCCATTCCAACGTCGACCGGGGGGCGAGCGCTACGCGCTCGCCCCCCGTTCCCCTACAGGCGTCACTGCGGCCTGCTCAGGAACGTCTCGACATGCCCGGCGAAGGCAGCGTGGTGCTGGAACAGGAATCCGTGTGCCGAGTCGGGGTAGATCTGGACCTGTGCTTGCGGGATCAGTCCGGCGAGCAGATAGGAGTAGTGAGGCAGGATCATCGGGTCGCTGTCGCCGTTCGCGACGAACACGGGCATGTTGATGGCGCTGACCCGCTGCAGCAGCCCGTGGTCCGGGATTCCCCAGGCGCATACCGCGTCGTATTGCGCCTGTCGGGTCTGCCACGTCGTCGGCTCGTCGCGATCGTCGCTCCGTGCGGTCAGCCTTTCCAGGGTCTGCATGCCCGATTGCCGGCTTTCGACCGAGCGCGTGAAGAAGACGCCCAGGTACCCATCGGGGTTGGGTGCGCGCGCGCCCACGGCGCCGATCACTTCCGGCGCCCAACCGTGCATGCCGACAGCGCCCCGCGGCGTGGACGACGCGAGCACCAAACGGCGGACCAGCGCCGGCCGGATCAGCGCGAGCTCCTGGGCGACGAAACTGCCGATCGAGAAGCCAAGGACGTCGACCTTCACGAGCTCCATCGCGTCGAGGAACGCGATCGCGTCGATCGCCATCTGCGCGATCGTGCTCGGCGTGGTTCCGGTGGATCCGCCGACGCCGGCGTTGTCGAACGTTACGACCCGCCGGTCGGAGGCGAGTGCATCGATCAGCGCGGGATCCCAGTTGTCGAGATTGCCTCGGAAATGCTGAAAAAGGACCACGGGCCGCCCTTCGCCAATCTCGCGATACGCATAGTCGATCCCGTTCGCGGCGCTGACCCGCCTGTTGGGGGTTGCCAAGTACTCAGCGGCGGTCGCTGAAGTTCCAGTCATGAGGTCGTCCTCCTGCGGTTGATGTGTAACGGCGTCGGGACCGGGCGAACATCGCGGGGTCCCGACGCCGTTTGGGGAGAGAGCAGCCGGCGACTTCACAGGGCGCCGACGTGGAGGACCTCCTCCAGGTACCGACCAGCGGCCTCGGCTGCCTCATCTGATGCGCGCCCATGCTCGCGCGCGTTCATGTAAGCGGCGTACCAATCCCACCAGTTGTGCGCCGCATGGGTCTTCTCGTACGGGTCGTGATGCTCGGCCGTTTCACGAAGCAGGTCGGCCAGCGACGCGACATCCATCCTCATGCCTCCCAGTCCCGCCCGGGAAGCCGGGTCGTGATCTCCTGGAGCAGCCACTCGTTCCCGTCCGGATCGCAGAACGAGGCATAGGTCTGATAGGACCGACCTTCCGGATCCCGACCCGGAACCCTACCTCCGTCGAGGTGAAACACCTCACTGACCTCGACGCCGCACCGGCCGACATCCTCACGTGCCGCGTCGATGTCGTCGACGACGAGCATGAGGCGCTTGATCGAGCCGGGCTCACCCGTGGTGAGGCCCTTCCCGAACGCGATCGAACACGCCGAATGTGGCGGCGTCAGCTGGACCGCCCGAAACGCGTCACCGACGGCGATGTCAGCATCGCAACGCCAGCCCAGGCCCTCGTAGAAGCACTTCGCGCGGTCGACATCAGAGACGGGCAACGTCACGACCTCGAGCTTCATGTCGCAGATCCCGACGTGCGGGACCGCCGTCGAGCTCTCGTTGCTCAATCCGGTACTGCTCATGATGACCTCCGTCTGTCGGTTGGTAGTTCCCGCAGGTTGCCCGTCGGGCCCGCCAGTCGCGCCCGTGAGTCACTGGTCCGCCCCGCTGGACCGACCAGCGCTACCAGCCCGGACATGGTTCCGGCGAGGTGCATCGCTGAGCACGACCCGATGATCCGGCCCGCACTACCCCCGCTCCGCACGCCGGTGTGATCCCGGGCGAGACACCTGACTCGGGCGCAGGCCAGTGTGTCACGGGCGCGACCGCGACACGGTCACAGTCACGCTTCCGGGGTCATCAAACCAATGGTCCACCAGGACCTCTGAAAGGAGTCCCTCATGTCCTTCAAGAGCACGGCACGCGCCGCGATAGTGGCGCTCATACTCGCAGCGGTGAGTGCGGCAGCGCCGCTTTCCGCAAGCGCTGCGAACCGCCCACACGCTCGCCACCATGACGCAGTGGCCACCAAGCCAACCGTCGTCCTCGTTCACGGAGCGTGGGCCGACTCCGGAAGCTGGGACCGTGTCATCCGACGGCTCCAGCGCGACGGCTACACGGTCTGGGCACCACCGAACCCGCTCATGGGCCTCGCAACCGATTCAGCCACCATCGCCGACCTCTTGCACACCATCACCGGGCCGATCGTGCTCGTTGGGCACTCCTACGGCGGTGCTGTGATCACCAACGCCGCGTACGGCGACAGCCAAGTGAAAGCACTCGTCTACGTCGACGCGTATATCCCGGCCCAGGGCGACACGCTCGTCTCGCTCACCGGCGCCGGATCGTGCTTCGCCGTGCCCGACCTCAACGACGTGTTCAATTTCGTACCGTTCCCCGGCGCCCCAGCGACGGTCGTCGACGCCTACGTCAAGCAGAGCGTGTTCCCAGACTGCTTCGCCAACGGGCTCCCCGCCCGCGAAGGGGCGGAACTAGCTGCCACGCAGCGACCGCTGGCGACCAACGCCCTCACGGACCCG
>Ga0335085_10015894_pt1 | contig 10900 bp, 12 predicted proteins | sample Lox_Sample_45_FD_206712 | JGI IMG/M metagenome (GOLD analysis project Ga0335085, IMG submission 206712) | Soil microbial communities from Loxahatchee National Wildlife Refuge, Florida, United States - Lox_Sample_4.5 | ecosystem: Environmental > Terrestrial > Soil > Wetlands | place: USA... | reverse complement strand
GCGCGGTCTACGTCTACCTCGAAGGCGTCGATCCCGGCGGCGACGTCAGCTACCTGACCGAGGGCTGCCTGCGCTTCCTGCACCGCAGGACAACCGGCCCCGCTGACCCGGTGCGCCTGGGGGTGCCGCGAACCTTCGCCCGCTCCGACGCCCTTCGCGTGGTCCCCGGGAACCCCATGGACCTGACCGTGCCGCTGCTGCCCGTCTCCGCCGTCGTCCCGGCCGGCCACCGGGTCAGGGTCGCCATCGCCGGCCACGATGCCTCCTGCTTCACCAGGTACGGCCCGGCGGAGGAGACCTTCACCCTCAGACTCGGCCGCGACTCCCACCTCGACCTCCCGGTCCGGTACGGCGCGACCGGGTCAGCCGGGGGCTAGGGTGCCCTGAGTTGGGCCACGATTCGGCTCTGGGTGAGGCAACGGGTCGCTGACCAGAAGTTTCGTTGTTCGTGAAGGCCGAAGTGGGGGCGGATCCTTGGTGTGACCCAGATAACATATGTCACGACACATGTGTCGTGTAATATATTCGGCATGAGCACTTCAGAGAAGGATCCGACCCTGGCCGTCTCCTTCCTCGCCACCGTTCCGGCCGCCGGGCAGGCCGCCCGTGCGTAGGGCCGAGCACCTGCGGTTCGCGATCCTGGCAGCCCAGCGCGAAGGCAACCGGCTGCTGACCCAGGCCCTCAAACCGCACGGCATCACCCCGTCGCAGGCCGAGGTGCTGCGCCTGCTCCAGCAGCACGGCACCTTGAGCCTGAACGGGCTCGGCCAGCTCCTGGTGTGCGAGAGCGGCACCAACCCCAGCCGGCTGGTCGACCGCACCGTCGCGGCCGGGCTGGTCGAGCGCCGCACCGACGCCGCGGACCGCCGCTACCTCCACCTCAGCCTCACCCCCGAGGGCCAGCGCCTGGCCACCGAGGTCACCAGCATCGAAGAGCACCTCTACAGCGCGCTGGACGCCGCCTGCGAGGGCCTGGAGGTCGACGCGATGCTCGCGTTCCTGCACAACTTCATCGACACCCTGCCCTCGGGCAAGGCCCTCAGCAACCGCTTCGACCTCGACTGAGAACACGACCCGCGCGCGACCTGCCGGCCGCGCGCCAAGGAAAGGGACAACCATGCAATTCGAGAACACCCTGACCATCAACGCGCCCGCCGGCGAGGTCTTCGCCTACCTCGCGCAGCCCGAGAACCTCCCGCGCTGGAACTACGCGCTCGAGACCACCGAGCAGACCTCGCCGGGACCGATCGGGGTCGGCACGACCTACCGCCAGACCCGCTCGATCCCGCGCCCGGCCGAGGAGCACTTCCGCGTCACCGAGTACGAGCCCCCGAACCTGCTGACCATCGACGGCGACTTCGGCCCGTTCTCGGGAACCTCGACCTACCGGCTGACGTCGGTTGACCAGCACGCCACCCAGCTGGTCAACAGCTTCCACCTCACCGCCTCCGGAGCGCTCAAGGCCGCCGCCGCGATCGCCGGCCCCCAGGTCAAGCACGCGGTCGCGAAGAACCTCGACGTCCTGAAAGACATCCTCGAAACCCAGTAGATGAAGCTCCTGCGAGGTTGTCATCCCCGCTCGAAGCATGCCACACGGCTGCCCGAACACCGGCCCGCCGACACTCCTGCTGAAAGGGCCCCAGCCATGGCCGGTACGGCGTGATCGGGTCAGCCGGGGGCTAGGGTGCGCTGATACCAGGTGCCCGCCTTGCCGCCGAGGTCGGCCGGATCGGCCGGGCCAGCCGGAACGAACCCGGCCTTGGCCAGCACCTTCTGGGACGCGACGTTCGCGTTGCTGGTCGCCGCCCTGAGCTCGCGCAGGCCGTGCCGCGACACCGCCAGCCGGCACAGCTCTCGCACGGCCGCGGTCGCCACGCCGCGCCCGGCCGCCCGCTCCGCGACCCGGTAGCCGAGTTCGGCGGTGCCGTCCTGCAGCCGGTACAGGTTGAACCGGCCCAGCACCGAGCCGTCCTCGGCGACGAGCACGTAGAAGGCGCCGGTACCCGCCTCCTGCTCGGCCAGCATGGCGTTGTGCCGTTCGGTGAACTGGTCGTAGAACTCATCGCCCCGATCGGAGATCGAGGCCGTGAAGTACGCGCGGTTCGCCAGCTCGAAGGCCAGCACCGCCGGGGCGTGGTCGGCTCGCAGGCGCTGCAACTCGGGCACCGCCCGACTCTACCGAGATGGTGCGCTGAGGCCGGTAATTAGCTATCCCGGGTGCCCGCGCAGCCGGGACAATGGGCCGGCGGCCGCCTCACGACGCGCAGCCGCCCTTGCGGAACTCGCCACCTCGCCCGCACGACACGCCAGGTACCGGCGCGAATATCTCGGCTGGGGTGTCTTCGCCCTGATGAACCGCTGACTCATCAGGCTATTGAGCAGCCCGGACATCAAAGGCTTACGGGGAGCAGAACGTGACCTCGGGGTAGCGCGCTGACGGCTGGTCCAGCAGGGCTTGCGGCCTGCCGCGCAGGTGCTGGTCGAAGAAGGCCCGGACGTAGGCGCGGGTGATGTCCAGGGACCGGGCCCCGGACAGGCCGGTGCCGATGTCGATGCCGACCTGATCGGCCAGCAGCGCCAGGTCGGTGAAGGAGGCGTGCACCGCGCCGGCCACCACGAGCCACCGCTTCCAGCCGGTCAGGAGCTTCCAGTCCCGCTCCCAGGTGGCCACGGCGCCTCTGAGGAGTTTCCAGTCGCGCAGGGTGGTAATGGCGCCTCCGCTTCCCGGGGTGTAGTTGGATTGCTTGCCCAGGAACAGGAACGGCCGTGCCAGGCCCTGCTCCGGGATCGGGGCGGCAGTGGCGCCGTCCATGTCGATGCCCGCGCGGATGCGGGGGTCGGCCAGCATGGCGGCGATAGTGGCGGCGCCGCCGGCGGAGTGGCCGGCCATCGCCATCGCCGACGGGTCGATCAGCTCGGCGCCCGGCCAGGCCGGGTGCGCACCGGTCAGCTCGTCGAGCACGAAGCAGACATCCGCTGCCCGGCCTGCCGCTACCTCCTCGTTCCTGTTCCTCCGGGGTGCCTCACGGGCGAGGCAGGTGGTGACCCGCCCGTCCGGAAAGGCCGTGGCGTAACTCTCGTACGTATGGTCAATCCCGGCCACCACGTAGCCATGGCTGGCCAGGTCTTCGGCCAGGGCGGTGAGCGTGCTGCGGGAGTTGGTGAAGCCGGGCGAGAGCACGACGAGGGGGAGGCTGCGCTGACGCCCGGCCGGCCTGGCGTCGACGGCCGCGTTGGTCTCAACCGTGCTCAGCACGTCCGGCGGGACGCCGGTGATGCCCCTGCTGGTGAGCTGGAGCTCGGACTCCGCTGGCGTCATATACCGGGCTCGCCGCCCGTCCGACGGCACCGCCGGATACCACAGGGAAACCATCAGCTCCCGTGCGTTCACTTCCGGGACCCACGGATCGGGACGGGAGGTGTCCGTCAGCCACACGGAAACGGTGCCGGCCGGGTACGGACCGGTCGGCTCAGGCAGGTACGGCGTGGGCCCGCGCCCGGTCGGCACGTCACCGGCGTCTGCGAAAGTTCCCATGCCGTCCATCATCACTGTCTCGTCCGGTTCAAGGTGACGGCGGCGAGCCCGCTGGCGGGCGCTTCGCCAAGTGGAGTTGAACGTCCGGGCCGCCGGGCGTCCGACTTAGAGTGACTGGTCATGTCATCGGTCCGGCGCCGGCGCTGTCGGGCAGCGCTCGCGGGAGTTGCAGGCGGGACCTGATCTGGAGTTTGGTGAAGACTTTGCGCAGGTGCCATTCGACCGTCCGCGGGGACAGGAACAGCTGGGCGGCGATCTCGGGGTTGGACAGGCCTGCCCGGGCCAGCCGGGCGATCTGGTCCTCTTGGGGGGTGAGCTGGTCGTGCGTGCCGGCGGCGCGCGTGCCGACGGCCTGGCCGGCGGCCAGCAGTTCGCGGCGGGTCCGCTCGGCGAATGCCTGCATGCCGATCGCGGCGAACATGTCGTGCGCGGTGCCCAGTTGCGCCCGCGCGTCGGCCCGTCGGCCCTCGCGGCGCAGCCACTCGCCGTACAGCAGGTGCGCCCGGGCTAGCTCGGGCCGGAAGCCGGTGCGGCCGAGCCGGTCGACCGCCTCGCGATAGGAGGTCTCGGCGTCCCGGCCGTTACTGAGCAGCGCCCGGGAGCGGGCGTGGATCCCCTGCGCCCAGTCGGTCTGGCTGATGCTGGTCGCGTCGGCCAGCCGGGCCAGCGCGTCGGCGGCCAGCCTGGTCTGCCCGGTCCTGCTGGCCGCCTCGATCAGCTCTGCCAGCGCCCACATGGATTCAAACAGTTCGGGCGCCTGCTCGGCGGCCTGCTGCGCCTGGGGCAGGGCCGTCTCGTAGCGGCCGAGCCCGTTGTACAAGATGGCGGATATCCGTTGCGGCGCCTGAATGGCCAGGCCCTGGCCCGCAGCCCGGGCGTCCTTTATCACGGCTTGTATCAGCGGGGCGGCCTCGGCTTCTACCCCGCGGAATCCGGCGAGCCATACGGCCGCGAACGGGGCGAAGTGGGTCCCGGTCGCCGCCGCGATCGCTTCCGCCTCCGCGACCAGCGAAGCGGCCGCCGCAAAATCGCCGCGCCAGGTGGTAAGGATGGCCATCGAGTTCACGTAGATCACCAGCTGGGCGAGCAAGCCCGCCTCGCGGCAGGCCTGGAGCTGCCGGGCCTCAATCGCGCGCCAGCACTGCTCGTCCCACGCCATCAACGCGGCGACCACCGCCAGGAAGCCCCATCGCAGGCGCTCCTCCAGGGTGATCTCTTCCCCGGCGAAGACCCGCGCCGCCCGCCTCAGCAGGGGCGCCGCCTCGGCGCGTCCGTCGGTGACCAGCACGGCCAGCGCGTCCAGCAACTGATCCGACGGCCGGGCCGCGCCGGCAGGCGGCGGGGCTGACCGGGCGGCCCGGGAGATTTCGCGCAGATCGCCGGCACCCGCGTACCGGCCGGCGAACACCGCGGCCAGCCACGCGTCCAGGTAGGTCTGGCGCGCCAGCGCGGCATCCAGCGGCTCCAGCTGCCGGGCCGCCTCCGCCAGCAGGGCCGGGGCGTCGCTGCCGCCGCCGGAGGCAAACGCGATCTGCCCGCGCAGCAAGGCGGCGCGGGCCTGCTGGAGCTCATCGAGCGGCCCCGCCGCCCTGGTGAGCCCGGCCGCCGCCTCCAGCGCGCCAGCCTGCAGGCTCGCCTGCGCGGCCGCCAAGGCGCGCCCGGCCCGCCGGACGGGATCATCAGTCAGCTCGACCGCGCGCCGCAAGAATGCCGCCGCCGCAGCCATGCCGCCGCGGGCCTGCGCCCGGCCCGCCGACCGTTCCAGCTCCGCGGCCACCCCCTCATCGGGTCCCAGTGCGGCCGCGGCCAGATGCCACGCCCGCCGATCCGGATCCCGGTCGCCGTCGGTCACCTCGGCTAGCGCCAGGTGCGCCGCCTGCCGTTCCTCAAGCGACGCCGAGGAGTACGCTGCTGACCGCACTAGGGGATGCCGGAACCGCACCTGTCCCGCGATCTCCAGCAACCCGTCTGCCTCGGCGGCCACCCCGGCCGACACCGCGATGGCGAGCCGCTCGGCCGCCCGCCATACCAGCAGCGCGTCGCCGGTCGGCTCGGCCGCCGCGACCAGCATCAGCGACCGCGTATCGGTCGGCAGCGCCTCGATCCGCCGGCGGAACCCCTTCTCGACCCTGGCCGGGACCGGCTGCGCCGCCGCCAGCCCGAATCCGCCCGCCAGCTGCTCCGGGCCCAGCCCGCGCGGCAGCTCCAGCAGCGCCAGCGGGTTACCGTTGGTCTCGGCCAAGACCCGAGCCCGGACCCGCTCATCCAACCGGAACCGGACGACGGAATTCAGCAGCGTCCGGGCGTCCCGCTCCGCCAGACCCCGGACCTCCAGGTCCGCCAGTCCCCGGAACTGGTCACCCGGTTCACGCGTGGCGAAGATCAGCCCGACCGGCTCGGCCAGCAGCCGCCGCGCCGCGAACGCCAGCACCTGCGCCGACGCCGCATCCAGCCACTGTGCGTCATCAACCACGCACAGCAGCGGCCGTTCCTCGGCCGCCTCCGACAGCAGCGTCAGCACCGCCAGCCCGACCAGGAACCGGTCCGGCGCCGCCCCTATCTGCAGCCCGAACGCGACCCCCAGCCCGTCGCGCTGCGGACCCGGCAGCCGCTCCAGCCGGCCCAGCAGCGGCGCGCACAACAGATGCACGCCGGCGAACGCCAGCTCCATCTCCGATTCCACCCCCGCCGCCCGGGCCACCCGCATGTCCGCCGCCGCGCCGGCTACATACTCCAGCAGCGCGGATTTACCCACCCCGGCCTCACCCCGCACCACCAGCACCCGTCCGCGTCCCGCCCGCACAGCTCCGAGGAGCCCATCAAGCGCTGCACGCTCTCGCTGACGGTCCAGCAGCGTCGGCATCGGCATCGATCGCCCACGCATGCCCATCATCCCCGCATTCAGCACCAGGCCGCCGGCGCGGCCACGTCAGCTGGCATCAAGTCCAGGAACCGGTCAGACCACAGCGCGACGCTACGGCCTCTGCCCTCTCCAGCCAACTGACAGGCCACGAGACCTGTCAAGAGTCACCGCGGCGCTGAGTGGGCGATCGAGGCCAGCCCGGCCGCGGCCGCAGCCATGGCCACGCCTAGCAGCACCCGCATCGCCACCTTGCCGATCAGCCGGCCGGTCAGCAGGGCGACCGCGGCCTGTCAGCTGACGCAGAACTCGTTGCCTTCCGGGTCGTGCATGACCACGAAGTAGACGGGATCAGTCAGGTCGTCGTGCCGGGTCCGGCTCTCTACGCTGGCACCCAGCGCGGTCAACTCGGCCACCTTCGCCTCGACGATCTCGATCCGCCGTTGCATGGGCAGCGCGCTATCGCGGCCAGTGGGGTAGAGGTCGAGATGGAGCCGATTCTTCCCGGCCTTGGCCTCCGGCACCTGCTGGAACCAGATCGGCGGACGCAGCCCGGCTGGGTCGAAGAGCCGGTCGTCGAAGGCCGTATCCTCTCCCAGCCGGGCGCGGTAGAGCGCGTGCCAGGTCGTCGCGGGCTCCGTCGGCGGCACCGGCTGATAGCTCAGCGCTTGCGCCCAGAACCGCGCCAGCAGAGGGGGGTCATTCGCGTCGATGGTCAGCTGCCAGAACACCATGTCCCGACGGTAGACCCGGCCACTGTCATCTGGTCGAAGCCGGTGATGGAGAGGAAGCCGCCGAGCGGGATCGGGGTGCGGATGACGCGCGGCATCAGGCGAATTCCGCGCGGTAGTCGTGAAGGAACTCGGCGACGGGGCGCGGGGGGCGGCCGGTGATCTGCTGGAAGGTGCCGGTCGTGTAGTCGTTCTCGCCGGCCAGGATCGCCCACTCGCGCGTGATGAGCAGTTCAGCCGTCCCCGCCGGTACCCCAGCACCGGTGAGGCGCTCGAGGAATTGCCGCTCCTCCGTGACCCGGAAGCTGACGGGCTCGCCGAGTTCGGCCGAGAGCAGCTCGAGCGCCTCCGGCCACGACATGGGAGCCGGCCCGGTCAGGTCGTGGTGCGCCCCCCATAGCGCCGGGTCGGTGAGCACGCGCACCCCGGCCTCGGCCACGTCGCGATGGTCGATCAAGGCCATCCGGCCGTGGCCGGCCAGGCCGGTCCAGGTGCGCGAGGCGCGCACCTCGGGCGCCGCGGCGAGCAGCGACGCCGAGAAGATCGCGGGGCGGATCGTCGAGTACGGCACTGCGGTCGAGGAGGCGAACTGGTCGATGCTGTGGTGGGCTCGCTGGTTGATCCCCAGGGAGCCCGCCGAGGTGTTGAGCACCGATAGGCGGGTGACCTGCTCGATCGAGGCGATCCCGGCGGCGGCGTTGATCGCGATCCGCTGCAGGACGCCCTCGATCCCGGTTGATCCCATCGCGATGAACACCGTGCGGATCCCGTCCAGTGCCTCGGCCAGGTCGCGCGGGTCGTCCAGGCGCGTGGGACGGATGTGCAGCCCGCCGGGTTCGCCGAAGGCGCGGCGGGCTTTGCCGGGGTCGCGAACCAGCGCGGTGACCGCATCGCCGCGCGCGAGTACACCGCGGATGATCTCGCTGCCGACGCGGCCGGTGGCGCCGATCACTGCGGTGATCATCGTGTCTCCTTCCGGTAAACCCGACCAGCTCCACCGCTAAGGGGCTGACGACCTCCCAGCAGCATCGTGCCCGCGAGCTTGGCTTGCACGCGCCGCTTGGGCGACAATGCCGGGATGGCTCGTGATGACCGCTGGGCCCAGGTGCTGCGGGCGGCCTTGCCCATTCTGGACGAGGCCAGGCCCTCGGGGGTGCTCGAATGGGTGCCCCGGGTCACTCCGGTTGTTACCCAGGCCGCCGTCGGGGCCGGGCACTGGGCCGCCGGGCGCCGGCGGCGGGCCCTGGCCGCGTGGACGAGCGCTGCTGGCTACGGGCTGGTGGCCTGGGGCCTGGGCACCGAAGCGCCCACCCCGGCCGAGGCGCGACGAAATTCCCAACAGAATTTCGAGCGGCTGCAAAGGGAGGGCGTGTTGCGCGAGCCCGGCCCCAAGGCCCCGCCCGCCCGGATGTCGGGGCCCGCGGCCCGCCGCCTGGAGCGCCACCTAGAGCGCCACATATCGCGGTACACCGCCTTTTTCAGGGCCACGCAGACCCCCCTGTACAGGCTTGCTGTCACTCTCGTGGCGATGGTCCTCGGCGTGTGGTGGGGCATGCGCTGGCCGCGGCGGCTGACGGTGTTCGCGATCGCCGTCGAAGCCCCGAACACCGTGATCCATGTCCCCTGGATGGCCCGGGCCGTGCAGCAGCGCAGGCCGAGGATCGCCGCCGGGTGGGCCCTGGTCGCAGCTGCATCGGTAGCCCGGCTGCGGGCAGCATCGGCCGAACCGCTCCGGTAACGGGCTACAGGTACAACCCGGTCCCGGTTTCCTCAGGGTGGGCCGGGACCTGACCGCTCCGCAGCGCGTACAGCTCGGCCAGCGTGACCGGCCCGGCTACCGGTCGCCCGAGCAAGGCGCTCGCCTCCGCGTTAGAAAGCGGCCCGATCTCGATGTGCGCCAGGCACCGGCCGGGCCGGACAACGGCCGGGTGCAGCCGGCGCAGGTCCTCGTTGGTCGTGATGGCCACCAGCACCTGCCGTCCCTGCCCCAGCATCCCGTCGGTCAGGTTGAGCAGCCGGGAAAGCGCCTGGCCCGTCGGCTGCCCGGCCTCGCCCCTGATCAGCTCGTCGCAGTCTTCCAGCACCAGCAGACGCCACGGCGGGTCGTCATCATCGTCGCCGATGACCACGTCCATCAGGTAGCCGGGGTCGCTGAACAGGACCTCGGGGTCAAGCACGTAATCCGCCTGGCACCAGGCCCGCCATTCGCGGGCAAGCGTGCGCAGCATGGAGGTCTTCCCGGTGCCCGGCGCTCCGTTCAGCAGCACCAGGTGGCCGCGCACGGTATCCGGCGTGACGGCCACGAGCGTGTCGAGCACGGCTGCGGCGGCCCGCGGGTAGTTAGCCCGGACCTCGGCCCATGGCGTGGCCGACATCCGGCGCCCCGCCCGGTACGCGCCCCGGCGCGGGGAGTGGTACCAGAACCCCATGCTCACCGCCCCGTCGTCGGCCGGCTGCTCCACAACCGCGTCCTCCGTCGCCTGGGCCAGGACGGCGCGGGCCACGTCGTCGGCGACCGCGGTGACGCTGACCTCGGCGCCGCCGCTGTGCCAGCGGACGACCCGAATCATCCAGCCATCCCCTGCCGCCAGGCACGACTCCCGGTCGGTCTCGACCGCGCGGCGGAGCATCGTTGCACCGGGCGGCAGCAGCGTGGCTCCCGGCCGGACCTCGCCGAGCCGCGCCGTGCGGGCGTACGGATGCTGGCCGGTCGCGAAGGGCGCCAGGGCGAGCGCGTCCAGCATGTCACCGGGCGTATCGGTGTCATCAACTCCGATCGCCAACGGCAGCAGGCACGCCGGATCGCGGTCGGCGGTGTCGCCGACCGCCACCAGTCTCTGAACTGCCTGGCCGGAAGTGTTCACGGCCTCAATGGTGAGGGTTACGCCGGACACCTGTACACCGGTTTTCGGTGCGACGAAGAAGCTGGCCAGGCCGTCAGAGAACTGAGCGTGGAACCTCAGAGCCGCGTATCAGTAGCGGCGAGCCAGCCCTCTGCTTGGCTTAACGGCACGACCAGCACGGGTTGATGCCACCGGGTAAGCCGCAGGAGGAACGATGGCATGGACACCCAACGTCCGGATTCCCAACCTGCAGAGCTGGGCTTCGCCAGCCCTCGCCCTCTACGGTGGACTGCTGCAGATGGTGCACCTGGGCGACAGCTCCACCGATATCTGGCACTCCACATCTGACGGAGGAAGCTAGTACGCGTCGGCCAGCCAGTTCTGGGCACCCGCCTGTTTTCGGCGTCACAGTGGACTGAAAATCCGGCGAAGCGCCCTTCACGGCCAGACTCTACTTAGGTAGAGTCTGGCGTATGTCGCGCCGCACTACCTTCTCCGCTCAGGCTCTCGCGGTGCTGGCCGCGCTGCCCGCGCGGCCATCTGACTGGCGGCACGGCTATGACCCGGCCCGCCAGACCGGGCCGAAGTTGGGAACCATGTACCCGATCCTGGTCCGGCTGGCTCCCGGGGGTCCGTGATGGAGCGGCTGACCTGGATGCTGGCCGGGATGCTGCGACACGCGGCGGGGTTGCTGCCGCCCGGGCGGCAGGAGTGGGCCGAGGCGGTGCGGGCCGAGGCCGGTGAGGTTCCGGCGGGGTGGCAGCGGCTGCGCTGGCTGGCGGGCGGATTGTGGCTGGCAGTGAGGGAGGGAGGGAGCCATGATGATGATAGGCAAGGCGGTGTACCGGATCGGGGCCGTGGCGGTGGCGGCTCTGGCGGTCTGGGCGGTGTGGCTGAGCTGGCAGGCCTCGCCGGCCGCCGACCCGCAGAC
>Ga0335085_10015889_pt1 | contig 10902 bp, 11 predicted proteins | sample Lox_Sample_45_FD_206712 | JGI IMG/M metagenome (GOLD analysis project Ga0335085, IMG submission 206712) | Soil microbial communities from Loxahatchee National Wildlife Refuge, Florida, United States - Lox_Sample_4.5 | ecosystem: Environmental > Terrestrial > Soil > Wetlands | place: USA... | reverse complement strand
CTGTTCCACGACGTGGGCAAGTCCCGGGTCCCGCTCGACGTGCTGAACAAGGACGGCAGCCTGAGCGAAGAGGAATGGCGCATCATGCAGGCCCACCCGTGGCTCGGCGTGCTGACGTTGTTCGGCCTGCGCGGCTACGGCGAGATCCCGTACCGGCCCATGATCGGCGCCTACGAGCACCACATGAAGATCGACCTCACGGGCTACCCCAAGACGATCCGCCCGCGCGACATGTCCATCTTCTCGCGCATCATCGCGGTGGCCGACGGGTTCGACGCCGCGACGTCGCGCCGCACCTACCAGACGGCGCCGCTGGAGCCCGACGCGGTGCTGCGCGAAATGTGGGAGAACCCGCGGCGCGGCTACGATCCCATTCTCGTGAAGGCGTTCATCAACCTGATCGGGATCTATCCGGTGGGCACGATGGTCATCCTCGACACCTACGAGCTGGCGATCGTGACGGCGGCCAATCCCAACACCGACGCCATCCACCGCCCGCTGGTGCGGGTGATCTCCGATCCGGCCGGCACGCTCCAGTATCCGGGCTTTCAGGCCGATCTCAGCGAGGCGGACGCCGCGGGCAACTTCGTGCGCAGCATCATCAAGGTGACGTCCCCCGACAAGTACGGGGTGAGGACCAGCGACTACTTTGTCTGACGGCCGCCTCGAGGCCCGCTGGCGCGCCGTGCGGGAGGACGGACGGGCGGCGCTGATCCCCTACGTCACGGCGGGGCACCCGGACCGCGCGGCCACCCGCGCGCTGCTGGGCGGTGCGGCGGCCGCGGGCGCCGACCTCGTCGAACTGGGCGTGCCGTGGAGCGACCCGGTGGCCGACGGCCCGGTCATTCAGGCCAGCTCGCACCACGCCCTCGCGGCCGGCATGACGCTGCGCGGCGTGCTCGAGCTGCTGGCCGCGGCGCCGCGCGACACGCCGGTGGTTCTCATGTCGTATCTCAACCCCATCCTGCGTTACGGTGCGCGGGCGTTCGCGGCCGACGCCGCGTCGGCCGGGGCCGCGGGCCTGCTCGTCACCGACCTGGCGGTCGGCGCCGATCCGGACACCGAGGCGGCGCTCGCCGCCGGGGGGCTGCCGCTGGTCCGGCTGGCCGCCCCGACCACGCCGCCGGCGCGGCTGGCGGCGATCGCCGCGGCGGCGCGGGGGTTCGTGTACCTGGTGGGCCGGCTCGGGGTGACCGGCGCGGGCGACCTCGCCGAGTCGTTAGGTGCGCGCGTGGCCGACCTGCGTCGTGTGACCGACCTGCCGGTCGCGATCGGGTTCGGCGTGGACGGCGCGGCACGGGCGCGGCGGGTCGCGCGGCTGGCCGACGGCGTGGTGGTGGGGACCGCCGTCGTCGAGCGCATGGAGCGCGGCGGCGTGGCGGCCGCGCTGGAGCTGGTGCGGGAGCTGCGCGCGGCGCTGGACGATGCCCGCGCCGCGGGCCGCGCGGCCGAACCGGGCGCCGCATGAGCCGCGTGCTGCCGCGGGTCGACTCGGTGGTGCGCGTCTATCCGGCCGTGCTGGCGTGGGGCGGCGCCGCGGCGCTGGCCCTGTCGGTGCGTCTGGTGCCGGCGCGGGGCGTGCCGTGGTGGGCGCTCGCCGGGCTGGCGGCGCTGGCGGTGTTGCTGCGGCGCTTCTACATGCCGCTGTCCAAGTACTCCTACCTCACGTTCGGCAGCTTCGTCGGGCTGGCCGGCGGTTTGCTGCTCGGGCCGACGGCGGCGGCGGCGGCCCTGTGGATCGGCGCCCTGGGCGGCGACTGGCTGTGGCTGCGGAAGTCGCCGTGGGCGGCGCTGGTCAACGGCGGCCGCGAAGTCCTTGCGCTGACCGCCGCGTTCGGCATGTACGTGCTGACGCTGCGCGCCACGGGCGCGCCGGGGCGCGGCATCGAGCTGGAGGCGGTGCCGGCGCTCGCCTTCTTCGCGATGGCGTACTTCGTCATCGGGCGGGGGCTGTTCTACTTCTCCCTCGTGCTGCGCGGCAAGCTGCTGCCGGACGAGCGGTCGTTCATCCTGCGCTACGAGGTCATCGGGTACGTCGCGTGCCTGGTCGGCGCGGCCACGGCGCTGATCGCCGCCGGGACGCTCGACGCGCGCAGCTGGCCGTTCGTGGCGGCGATGCTGCTGTTCACCGGATGGATGATGAAGCGGCTGCTCGAGGAAGCGATCGTGGCCGAGGAGCGCACCAAGGTGCTCTCGGTCGACGTGGCGGTTACGGCCGACCTGTCGCTCGAGCAGTCGCTGGAGCGGATCGCGCAGCTGGCGGGCCGCCTGGTGGAATGGAGCGACCTGCGGATCTACCGCCGGCAGGGCGACGGCGAGAGCGCGGAGCGGCTGTTCCGCACGCCCGCCACGGACGTGGAGCCGCCGGGCGACGTCGCGCTGCTCCGGGCGGACGTGCTCCGGCACGGCGTGACCGCCATCGTGCACGACGCGCGGCGCGACGAGCGGGTGGCGCAACCGCGGGCCACCGCGCAGAGCATGCTCATCCTGCCGCTCAAGTTCGGCGAGCACGTCATCGGCACGCTCGAGCTCGAGCACCACAAGCGGCGGATGTACGGCCCCAAGGCGCAGTCGCTGATCGCGACGCTCGCCACCCAGATCGCGGCCGCGATGCACATCGCCGGGCTGCGCGAGCCGCTGATGCGGACGGTGGAGCGGATCGGTCAGGAGGTCCGGCGCGTGGCGGCCGCTACCGAAGGCATCCGCCGCGCGGCCGCCGCCAGCGCGGACCACGCCGGGACGATCGAGCGTGGCGCGGGGCAGCAGGAGCGCGAGGTCGAGGCCAACCTCGCGACCACGGAGCAGCTCACGGCGTCGGCGCGCCAGATGGCGTCGGATGGCCGCGACGCGGCGACGCGGAGCGAGGAGGCCAGCCGCGTGGCGAGCGGCAGCCGCGACACGATCGGCGGGGCGGTGAACCGGCTGGTCGAGCTGAAGGGCTTCGTCGCCGATTCCTCGGCGCAGATCCGCTCGCTGGTCAAGGTGACGCGCAGCATCACCGACTTCGTCGGCTTGATCCGCGACATCGCCGACCAGACCAACCTGCTGGCGCTCAACGCGGCGATCGAAGCGGCGCGCGCGGGCGGGCACGGCCGCGGCTTCGCGGTGGTGGCCGACGAGGTGCGCCGGCTCGCCGACCAGAGCGCCGATGCCGCGCGCGAGGTCGGCCAGCTCATCGCCGCGATCCAGAAGCAGATGACGCAGATCGTCGAGCTGATGCTGCGCGGCGAGACGGCGGTGCGCGGCGTGGAGGAGTTGTCCAGCTCATCCATCACGGCGCTGGTGGGGATCGTGGAGGCCACGGCGGGCGCCACGGCGGCGGCGCGGCGGATCGCGGGGACGGCGGCCGAACAGGACGACGCGCTGTCGGCCCTGACCGAGCGGGTCCGGGCGGCCGCCGAGATCTCCAAGCGCAACCGCGACGAAGCGGAAGACATGGCGGACCGCGCGGGCGATCAGGCGCGCGAGCTGGTGGAGCTCGAACGCAGCGCGCGGGAGCTGGAGGCCGTGGCCGAGCAGTTGCGCGACGTGGCGCGGCGGTTCGCCAACGCCTAGGGTCGGGTGGCTGGAGGCTGTCAGCGGCCCTTTGGCTTACGGCAGGCTGGCGATCCGCTGTCGTGCGTCGGCCACGGCGGTGGCGTAGCGGCGCGGCGCGAGCGTGACGAACGAGGCGAAGGCGTGGCGCGCCGCGTCGTTGTGGCCGAGTTGCTGCTCGGCGATGCCCAGGCGGTAGTAGGCGCGGGCGTCGCGCGGCTGCATGTCGGTGGCGCGCGCCAGCGCGCTGTCGGCCGCGGCCCATTGCCCCGCCCGTGCGAGCAAGGTGCCCAGGTCGAGCTGCATCGAGTAGTCGTCGCCGTCGATGTCGGCGGCCGTCCGCAGCTCGGCGATGGCATGGTCCGCGTCGCCGGCCGCGGCGTAGATGCGTGACATCTGGACGTGCGCCATGTAGTTGCCCAGGTCGTTCGTCGCCACTTCCTGATACAGGCTGAGCGCGCGCGCGGCGTCCCCGGCACGCTGATACACCGCGGCGAGCATGTAGCGGTACTCGTTGGTCCGCAGCGGGCTGAAGCGCACGGTGTCCTTCTGCTCGGCGCGGATGTCGCGGGTGGTGAGCGTCTGGAAATCGCCTTCCGCCTCGGTCAAATGGTTGGACCGGGCGGCGGCCATCCCGTGCAGGAACAGCAGGTGCTCCGGCACCGAGTCGCGGTTGAGGTTGCCGGCGATCTGGTAGAACGCCGCCTTCGCCAACTCGAACCCGTCGTAGGCGCGCGCATCGTCGCCTTCCACGAGCCCCTGGATGCCGGTCTGCAACCCGTCATCGTAGCGGGCCGCGTCGCGGCCGAAAAAGTAGGCCACGGCGTCGTGCGCATCGTCGAACTGGTAGAACCCACCGAGAATGGTGAGATCCACGAACGGGTCCAGAAGATAGGCGCGCCGCTCATCGGCCACCCGGCGGCGCAACTCGGCGGTGCGGCCGCTGTCGGCCGCGGGGCCGTGGCCGAACGCGCGCCAGAACCGATCGTTCCGGTCCTGGACCACGGAGCGCGCGAGCCACGCGAGCGCGAGCTGCGGATCGAGCGCGATCGCGCGGCCGAGCGTCGTGTCCGCGTCGTTCCAGCGCTGATGGCTCATGTAGCCGAGGGAGAGGTTGTACCAGGCGACGGCGTCGTTGGAATCCTGGTGCGCCGCCGCCTCCAGGTCGCTCACGCTCTGGCTGACGTGGATGCTCTGCGCGACCAGCGGCGTCGCGGCGATGAGCCCGGCGAGCAGAAGAGACCCGATGCGCTTCATGGCTTACCTCGAAGATCCGGGGGACGAGGTGAGGTGCAGCAGCGTGGGCAACTGCGGGAACAACGTGAGTGCCGCCGCGACGTCGGGGTCGTTGCGCAGCCGGAACTCCTCGAGCGCGTCGTCGCCCCAGCGGACCTGCGCCGCGCGGGCCGCGAGAATGCGGCCGAGCCGTGCCGCGAACGCGCTGTCGGGCACGGCTTGCACGCGCAGCGCCGCGCGGACGCGCGTCAGAAACGGCGTGACGAGCCGGTCGCGCCATTGGTCCGGTGCGGTCATCCATGCTTCGCGCGCCGCGGGCGTGGCCCCGAGCGTGGCGGCGACGCTGTCGGCGACCGCGTCGTCGAGTCCGGTGTCGGCGGCGGCCAGGAACCACGCCGGCACGGTCGCCGGCGCCGGGAGCGTCGTGTCCGGGCGGATGCCGCCGCCCGCCCGGACCACGCGGCCATGGTCGGTGTGATACTCGGCCGCCGTGTCGGTCGCGGTGCCGGCGCTGCCGGCCTCGGAGTAGTACTGCGACGTGTTGAGGCCGTGGTAGCGACGCTGGATGAGCCGGCCGCTGGGCGAAAGGATATAGCCGACGGTGAGCCAGACGACGTCGTCGTTGGGCGGCACCAGGAACGCGCGCTGCATCAGCGCCTTCCCGAACGTGCGTCGGCCCGCGATCAACGCGCGATCGTGGTCCTGGAGCGAGGCGGTGAGCGCCTCGGCCGCCGAGGCGGTGCCGTTATCCACCAGCACGATCAGCGCGACGTCGCCCCAGTCGCCGTCGCGGGCGGTCCGGAACTCCTGGTCCTCGTCGTGGTGCCGGCCCTGGCTGCGGAACACCAGGGTGTGCGCGGGCAGGAACTGCTCGGCCACGTCGACCGAGGCCGTCACCACGCCGCCCGGGTTGCCGCGCAAGTCGAGGATCAGCCGCCTCGGCTGTCCGTGCGGCGTGCCGCGGAGGGCGCGGTCCACGGCGTCGTGCAGGTCGTGGCCGGCGTTGGGCAGGAACTCCTCCAGGCGCACGTAGCCGACGCCGTCGGGCAGCGACCGCGCGATGCTCACCGCGCGCGGGCGCATCACGTCGAGCTTGAGGTGCACCGACAGCGTTTCGGGTTCGAGGCGCGAGCCGCGCTCGAGGCCGAGCAGAAGCCGAGTGCCCTTGTCGCCAATCAGCCGGGCCTGCACCTGGGAGGCGTTGAGGCCGGCCACCGCCGTGTCGTTCAGCGAGCGCACCCGGTCGCCGGGCGAGATGCCCGCGCGCGCCGCCGGTGTTCCCGCCAGCACGGCCTCCACTTCGATCGCGTCGTCCACGTCCTCGACGACGATGCCGGCGCCCGCCAGCGTTCCGTTGCGCCACGCCTCGGTGCGCGTCGCGTCCGCCCCGGATTCGAAGTAGCTGTGCGGGTCGAGGGTGGCGAGCATCCCGTTGATCGCGCCCCGCACCAGCCGCGCCGTGCTCACCGAGTCCACATAGTTGAGGCGGATCTGGCTCAGCAGGCTGGAGAACGTCTGGAGCTCCTCGTACGCCGACTGCGCGCGCGCGGCGGTCGGCGCCGCGAGAGCGCCGACAATGAGGAGCCAACTGCAGCGCATGGTCGCAGGCATTGTTGGGGGGTCCTGAACGGGGCCAAGGTACGGCGGCCCGCCGCGTTCCGCCAGTCGCTCGCGATTGCGTTCGGGCGGCCCCCCGCATAGCCTTTCGCGGCGTGGATTCCGACGCGATCACGCTGCGAGGCATGCGCTTCCACACCCTGGTGGGGCTGCTGCCGCACGAGGCGAAGTTTCCGCAGCCCCTGGAGTTCGACGTGACGGCGTTTCTGTCGCTGCGCCAGGTGGGGGAGTCGGACGCGCCCGCCATGCGCCTCGACTACCGCTCCTTGTACGGGGCGGTCGCCGACGCGGTGGGTACGAGCCACCACAAGCTGCTGGAAGGCCTGTGCGAGCGGATCGCGGGCGCGGTGCTCGCACTGGACGGTGTGGCGCGCGTCCGAGTCGCGGCGCGCAAGCCGCACGCCCCCATCCCGGGGCCGCTGGACGCCGTGGAGGTCGTGATCGAGCGGGCCCGATAGGCGAGCCCGCGTCAGCTTTCTTCTGGAGGATGCGATGCGTGCCGTGACGGTCGCCACCGTGCTGGTTGCCGCCCTCGCGCCGTGCGCGCGGGCGCAAACCGCCCCCGCCGCGTCGCCGTGGAAGGCGCAGATCGACCTCGGCTACGTCCAGGCGACCGGGAACACCCGGCTGCGCACGCTGCACCTGGCCGACCAGGTGGTGTACGCCGTGGCGCCGTGGAAATTCACCCAGACCTTCGAGATCGTCAGCGCCGCCGACTCGGCACACGAAACCGCCAACAATCTCAAGGCGGGCGTCCGCGGCGACTATGCCTTCGGAAGCCGCGTGGCCGCCTATGCCTACGGGACCTACGAGCGCGACCGGTTCGCCGGGATCGCCCGGCGCACCAACGAGCAGGCAGGTCTGTCGCTCTCCGCGCTCGCCGCGCCGCGCGATACGCTTGCGGTCGAGGCGGGCGCCGGCTTGATCCAGCAGCGGGGCACCGACTCGGTCGCGACCAGCCAGAACTACGGCTCGACCCGACTGGCGGCACGGTTGCGCCACACGTTCAAGCCCGACACGTACGCCGAGGTGCGCGGCGAGGTGCTGAACGATCTCAGCGACGCGGCCAACACCCAGGTCAACGCCGACGGCGCGCTGGTGGCGCCGCTGTCCAGGCACGTCGCGCTCAAGTTCGACTACGCCGTGCGCTACCGGCACGAGCCGGAGCCAGGGTTCCGGACCACCGACACCATCACGTCGGCCGGGCTCCAGATCGCCTTCTGACCACTCGCGCGGCGGTAGCGCTCGGCTCCAACCTGGGCGACCGCGACGCCAACCTCGCGCGGGCGCGCGAGGCCATCGCCGGGTTGCCCGCGACGCGGATGGTCGCCGCGTCGGCGGTCGAGGAGACCGCGCCGGTGGGGCCGGTGGCGCAGGGGCCGTTCAAGAACCAGATGCTGCTGATCGAGACGGACCTGGCGCCGCGAGCGCTGCTGGCGTCACTACTCGCGATCGAGGCCACCCTCGGCCGGGTGCGGGGCCGCCGCTGGGGGCCGCGCCTCATCGACTGCGACATCGTGCTGTACGGCGCCGACCGGGTGGCCGAGCCGGACCTGGCCATCCCGCATCCGGAGTTGCCGCACCGCGACTTCTGGCTCCGGGAGCTGGCCGAGCTCGGCGTCACGCCTCCGATGTAATTGCTCGGCGGGGCCCGCCCTCTTACCCTTCGGGCGATGCCCAGCGCCTCCGATGTCCACCCAATCCGCTAGCGGCAACGCCGTCACGACGCGCGACTTCCTCGCCATGAAGCACGCGGGGAAGAAGATCGTGTGCGTCACCGCGTACGACGCGCTGTTCGGCCGCCTGGTGGACGAGGCCGGCGTGGACTGCGTGCTGGTGGGCGATTCGCTCAACCAGGTCATCGCGGGCCAGCCCACCACGCTGTCGGCGACGCTCGACCAGATGATCTACCACGGGACCATGGCGCGGCGCGGGGTGAGTCACGCGCTGCTCGTGATCGACATGCCGTTCCTGACCTACCACGTGAGCCGCGAAGACACGATCCGCAACTGCGGCCGCGTTCTCCAGGAAACCGGCGCCCAGGCCGTGAAGCTCGAGGGCGGGACGGTCGTAGCGCCCGCCGTGCGCGCGTTGGTGGACCTCGGCATTCCCGTCATGGGACATATCGGCCTCACGCCCCAGTCGGTCCACGCGCTGGGCGGCTACCGCGTCCAGGGGCGCGACGAGGCCACGGCCGCACGCCTCAAAGACGACGCGCGGGCGCTGGAAGAGGCGGGTTGCTTCGCCGTCGTGCTCGAGCTCGTGCCCGCGCCGCTCGCCGACGCCATCTCGCGCTCGCTCACCATTCCCACGATCGGCATCGGGGCCGGCGCGGGCTGCGACGGGCAGGTGCTGGTGCTCCCCGACCTGCTCGGCCTGAACGACCGCTTCAAGCCGAAGTTCCTCAAGCGCTACGCGTCGCTGGCCGACGAGGTGCGCAAGGCGGTCGGCGCGTTCGCGGGCGAGGTCCGCGAGGGCCGGTATCCCGGCGACGAGCACGCCTTCTGACGGTCGGCCGGCCATGCGGGTGATCGCGTCGGTCGAGGAGATGCGCGCGCTCGCGGCGGCGACTCGGCAGGGCGGGCGCCGCTCCGCCTTGGTGCCCACCATGGGCGCGCTGCACGCGGGCCACCTCGCGCTGCTCGGCGAAGCCCGGCGCCACGGCGATCCCGTCGTCCTCAGCGTGTTCGTCAATCCGCTCCAGTTCGGCCCCGGCGAAGACTACGCGCTCTACCCGCGGGACCTCGCGCGCGATCGGGCGCTGGCGCAGGCGGCCGGCACGGACGTGCTGTGGGCGCCCGAGGCCGGGGCGCTGTATCCGCGGCCGCCCGAGGTCACTGTGGACCCCGGGCCGGTCGGCGCGATTCTCGAGGGCGCCGTGCGCCCGGGGCACTTCCGCGGCGTGCTCACCATCGTGCTCAAGCTGCTCGCGGTCGTGGATCCGGGGGTCGCGCTGTTCGGCCGCAAAGACGCGCAGCAGGCCTTTCTCGTGCGACGCATGGCGGAGGACCTCAGTCTGCCGGTCGCGATCGTGGTGATGCCCACGGTGCGCGATCCCGACGGCCTCGCCCTGTCCTCGCGGAACGCCTACCTCAGCGCCAAGGAACGCGCGCTCGCGCTCGCGCTGCCGCGCGCGCTGGCGGCCGGCGTGGCGGCGTTCCGCGCCGGCGAGCGCTCGGCGGGCCGCGTGATCGCGGCGGTCTGGAAGGTGTTAGGCGCCGACGACGACCTCTCGACCGAGTACATCAACGTGGTGGACCCGGACACGTTTCTGCCCAACCACGCCGCGACCGCGCGGAGCGTTCTGGCCGCGGCGGTGCGGGTCGGCGGGCCGGCCGGCCGGCGGCTGATCGACAACGTGGTCCTCGGCGAGGGACTCGAGCGGGATCCCGTTGCGCCGGCCGGCGAGGCATGAACACCATGCCGGATCTGCCGTCGTGGGCGGTGGTGTCGCCGGCGCGCGCCGAACACATCGCGCGGGTGGCGGCTCTGACCCAGACGTGGGCCCGCGCGCGGCAGGTCGGCGCGGCGGAGGCGGCGCGCTGGCGGCGGGCGGCGGTCCTCCACGACGCGTTGCGCGACGCCGGGCCGGACGTGCTCGCGCGCTACACACCGCAGGGCGACTGGCCTCTCAAGCTGTGGCACGGCCCCGCGGCGGCGGCCGCGGCACAAGTCCACGGCGAAACCGACGAGGGCATCGTGGCGGCGGTGCGCTACCACTCGGTGGGCTACGCGGCGTGGGACGAGTGCGGCCGGGTGGTGTTCCTCGCCGACTACCTGGAGCCCGGACGCGACCGCGACCGCGCGGCGCTCGACGTCCTGGCGGCACGGGTCGCCGGCGACCTGGTGGGCGTGGTGCGCGAGGTAACGGCGCGACGGTTGCGCTATCTCGTGGAGGGCGGCAAGCCGATTCGCCGCGAAACCTGGGAACTATGGAACAGCCTGGTCGCGCCCGCCGCGTCGCCCTGATCGTGCTGGGCGTCGCCGTGGCGGTGGCCGCCGCGGTCGCCGTGGGCGTGCGGCGGGCGCGCGCGCCGCGGCCGGCGGCGGCGGGGCCGGTCGTGGTTCCGGGCGACGGGCCCGGTGGTCGGGTGGAAGTGGAGGTGCTGAATGCGTCGGGGCGCGTGGGACTCGCGCGGGCCGCGACCCGGCGCCTGCGCGAGGCGGGCCTCGACGTGGTCTTCTTCGGGAGTGACACGACGCAGGGCCTGGACAGCACGCAGGTGTTGGTGCGGCGCGGCCCCGGCGACGCGGCGCGACGCGTCGAGGCGGCGTTAGGCGCCGGCGCGGTGCGCGCCGCGCCGGACTCGGGCCGCCTGGTCGATGTCACCGTCCGGTTGGGCAGGGACTTCGCGGCGGTCCTCGGCCAGCCGTAGCTGGCCGCACGCCGCGGCGATGTCGAGGCCGCGGCTCTTCCGCAGCACCGCTTCCACGCCGCGCCGCTTCAACGAAGCCGCGAACGCGTGCATCCGCCGCCCCGGGGAGCGCTCGAGCGGCTGCCCGCCACCGGGATGG
>Ga0335085_10015887_pt1 | contig 10903 bp, 13 predicted proteins | sample Lox_Sample_45_FD_206712 | JGI IMG/M metagenome (GOLD analysis project Ga0335085, IMG submission 206712) | Soil microbial communities from Loxahatchee National Wildlife Refuge, Florida, United States - Lox_Sample_4.5 | ecosystem: Environmental > Terrestrial > Soil > Wetlands | place: USA... | reverse complement strand
GTTGTGGAAGCGCGCACGTGTTGGGGCGAAGCGCGCCAAGAGCGGCGAGGGCGCGCAGTGGACGCGCCGGCAGGCGATGAAAGCGGTTCAGGTTCGAGTTCGAGAACTGGTGAAGCGCGAGGCGGATGATCGGGTGAAGATTTGGGCGCGAATCCGGTTGGGTGGCGAACGCGGAGTCGATGTGGCGCGTGAGTACGGGTATCGCGATGGCGCCGGCGTGGCGCACGTGGTGAGGCGGCTGGAGCAACGGGCGGAGACGAATCGGGCTTTGGCGCGGAAGCTGGCGGGGTTGAAGCAGAACGTTGTGGCGTAAGGGTTTCGCTGGCGCAGAGGGTTATATTCGGACACCGCGACCCAGCGGCCACGCGCCTTGGCGTGAGCGAGGGGGAATTAGGTCAGCTTCCTAGTCGGCAGCTTGTTCCAAATCGGCGCGGCCTTTGGGGCGGAGCGCGATCCCTGACGGCGCTTATTTATGCCCCGACAAGCGTCTCGCCGAAACGAGCCTCGAGTGCGGAGAATACGATTTCACCGATCTGGACCAGATTGAATCGCGAGTTGTCGATGAGCAAGTCGTGGTGGAACGGGTACTCGGGGTCGAGGACGAAGTAGGTCGTGATGTAATGACTGCGCTGCTTCTCGCCATCGTCGACCACCTTTTCGGCTTCGCGGCGCGGCAAGTTTCGGTCGGCGGCGATTCTGGCGACGCGCCAGGAGCGCGGCGCGACCAACCGCACGTGCAGCCCGTTCTTCAAATCCTGCGTGACGATCGCACTCCCCCGCCCAACAAGAACGGCGTGGCCGTGGACCGCGAGAGAGCGAATCACTTCAGCGAGCTTGTGCACCACCAACGCATCGTCCACCTTGCGGTTGATGATGTTTTCGAACAACTCCGTCATTTCATCGCGCCGCTTGCCGTCGAGGGACTCGAGAATGTCGCGGCGCATGTGCAATTCCTCGGCGACCCTGTCGAGCAACTCGCGATCGTAAGCGACCCACGGAATGGATGGCCGGCAGCGTTCGTTGAGAATCTCAGTCAGCCGTTGCGCCAGTGGAAGCGCCTCGCACCCGAATTCCCGTGAGATGGAAACGAATGGGTAGGTCTCGAGACTCCGTTGTTCGCCGAGCGGCCGGACTTTCTCCCACGCATGAACGTGTGCACTGATTCGCGCTTCCACGTCCGTGCCGACCCATCCGTGCGAAATCTTCGTCATACGCCTGACAGTGAACCTGCGTTAACATACTCCGCGACTTTCAAACGCGCAAGCGCCCGTTGAAGAGCGGCCTGGGCGCGAGCCAAGTCAATGTCAGGCGCGCGGGTCTGCAGTCGTTGCTCGGCGCGTTCCTTTGCACGTTGGGCGCGCGAGACGTCGATTTCATCGGGTCGTTCAGCGCTGCGGGTCATCACTGTTGTGCGTTGCTTTTGCACGACAAGGAAACCGACACCGATGGCAACGTATTGGTCCTTGCCGTCGGGCATTCGCATCCGCAACACGCCCGGCTTCAGCGCGAACACAAACGGCGCGTGATTGGCCATGATTTCGAATACGCCTTCCTGACCGGGCGCGATGACGAAACGCACCTCTTCGCGCAAGAACAACTGCTGCAACGTCAGGATTTCGAACGGATATGTTTTCTCGTCGGCCATCGAGCCTACGCCTTCATCTTCTCGGCTTTCGCGCGGACCTCTTCGATTGCGCCGACCATGTAGAACGCCTGCTCGGGAAGGTCATCGCACTTGCCGTCGAGGATTTCCTTGAAGCTGCGGACTGTGTCGGCAATGCGCACATACTTGCCGGGGATGCCCGTGAACTGCTCGGCGACGAAGTTCGGTTGCGAGAGAAAGCGCTGAATCTTGCGCGCGCGCGCCACGGTGCGCTTGTCTTCTTCGCTGAGTTCCTCCATGCCGAGAATCGCGATAATGTCCTGCAAATCCTTGTAGCGCTGGAGCACTTGCTGCACACCGCGCGCGACCTTGTAGTGTTCTTCGCCCACGACCAGCGGATCGAGAATCCGCGAGGTGCTTCCGAGCGGATCGACAGCGGGATAGATCCCCAACTCTGAAATCTGCCGCGACAACACAATCGAACCATCGAGGTGCGTGAACGTTGTGGCGGGCGCAGGATCGGTAATGTCGTCAGCGGGCACGTACACGGCTTGCACGGACGTGATCGAGCCGCGTTTCGTCGAAGCGATTCGCTCCTGCAACTCGCCCATTTCCGTTGCCAGCGTCGGCTGATAACCGACCGCGCTCGGCATGCGGCCCAGCAATGCCGAGACTTCCGAGCCGGCCTGCGTGAATCGAAAAATGTTATCAATGAACAACAGCACGTCCTTGCCTTCGAAATCGCGGAAGTATTCCGCTTCCGTCAACGCCGTCAACGCGACACGCAAGCGCGCGCCCGGCGGCTCGTTCATCTGGCCGAACACCATGACCGTGTTGGCGATGACGCCGGACTCGGTCATTTCCAAATAAAGGTCGTTGCCTTCACGCGTGCGTTCGCCGACGCCACCGAACGCCGAATAACCGCTGTGTTCCTTGGCGATGTTGCGGATCAATTCCTGAATGAGAACGGTTTTGCCGACGCCCGCGCCGCCGAAAAATCCGATCTTGCCGCCCTTCGCAAACGGCGCGAGGAGGTCGATGGATTTGAGGCCGGTCTCAAATTGTTTCGTCGCGGGCACTTGCTCCTCGAACGGAGGCGCGGGCCGATGAATCGGCAGTGTGTGCTCGGATTTCACCGGGCCTTTGCCGTCAATCGGATTGCCCAGCAAATCGAACACGCGGCCGAGCGCGGCAGGACCGACGGGAATTGTGATGGCCGCGCCGGTGTCAATCGCTTCCATGCCGCGCACGAGTCCTTGCGTGGCGGCCATCGCGACTGTACGCACAACGCGTTCGCCGAGATGCTCGGCCACTTCGCACGTTAGATGGATGTGGCTGGCGCTGTCATCGATCTTGATGGCGTTATTGATCGGCGGCAAGTCCTCGGTGAAAAACTCGATGTCCACGACAGGGCCGATGACCTGCGCGACTTTGCCTTTGCGATTTCCATTCGTAGTCATAACGTTCTCCTAATGCGCGTGCTCCAGCGCTTCCGCGCCCGAGACGACTTCCAAAATCTGTGTCGTGATCGAGCCTTGACGGACACGGTTGTAGTCGCGCGTCAGGTTGTCGATCATTTCCGAGGCGCTGTCGGTCGCGGCTTTCATGGCGATCATGCGCGCGGCTTGTTCGCTGGCGAGCGATTCCACCAGCGCCCGATAAATCAGGACCTCGACGTATTGCGGCAGCAACGTGTTCAGCAGCGCCTCAGCTTCCGGCTCGAATTGGAATGCCGCGCGCGAGGTCGCATCGGTTCGGTTCGGCGTCTCGATGGGCAACAACTGCGTGACGGTCGGCGTTGATTTCAACACGCTGACAAAGCTCGAGTAGCCGAGAAAAACCTGGTCGTACTTGCCCGACCCGTAATCGTCGATGATCTGCTTGGTGATGGGGCTGAGTTCCTCCAGCCGCACATCGCGCGACGGTTGGCTGAAATGCTGATCAGCCGTCACACCGCGCGCCCTGAAATGGTCGCGTCCTTTCTTGCCGACAGTGATGAGTCCGACCCCGGCGCTCTGCCCGCTGATGAAGTGCGTCGCCTCGCGAATGTTTGTGGCGTTAAATCCGCCGCACAACCCGCGGTCCGAAGTCACGAGGAGCAGCGCCGCGCGTCTCACGGGGCGCTTGGCGAGCAACGGATGCCGCGCGCTGATGCCGCTCCCGAGAACGTCCTTCAAGATTTCGCTCAGTCGCTCCGCGTACGGTCGCGCCGATTCCGCTTTCTGTTGGGCGCGCCGCAACCGTGCCGCGGCGATCATGTTCATCGCGCGCGTCACTTGCTTGATATTTTTCACGCCGCGAATGCGACGGCGGATTTCACGGGTACTCGGCATGAGCGCTTACTTTGCGGAGAAGATCCCCTTGAATTCATCCGCCGCCTTCTTCAGGCCTGCGGTGACATCGTCGTTGAGTTCCTTCTTGTCACGGAGTGCCTTCAACGCGGCTGCATACTTCGTCTTCAGGAACGTCAGGAATTCGCTCTCGTAACGGCGAATCGCGTCGGCGGAAACTTCGTCCACATAGCCATTCGTCGCGGCCCAGATGATCGCTGTCTGTTCCTCGATGGGCATCGGCGAATACTGCGGTTGCTTAAGCAGTTCAACCATGCGCTGGCCACGGTCGAGTTGCGCCTTCGTAGCCTTGTCGAGGTCGCTCGATAGCTGAGCGAATGCCGCTAGTTCGCGGTACTGCGCGAGATCGAGGCGCAGGCGACCCGCGATTTTCTTCATCGCCTTGGTCTGTGCGTTGCCGCCGACGCGGCTCACGGACAGACCGACCGAAACGGCCGGACGGATACCCGCGTAGAACAAATCGGATTCGAGATAGATCTGGCCGTCGGTGATCGAGATGACGTTGGTCGGGATGTAAGCCGAGTAATCGCCTTCCTGCGTTTCGATGATCGGCAACGCGGTGAGCGAGCCGCCGCCTTTCGTGAACGCGGGATTGAGTTGCGGTGCTTTGTCGTTGAGCTTCGCGGCACGTTCGAGGAGCCGGCTGTGCAAATTGAAAATGTCACCGGGGAACGCTTCACGGCCCGGAGGCCGGCGCAACAGCAGCGAAACCTGACGATACGCTTGCGCGTGTTTCGACAGGTCGTCGTAAATCACCAGCGCGTGCTTGCCGTTGTCGCGGAAGTACTCGCCCATCGCGCAGCCGGCGTAGGGTGCGACGAACTGCATCGGCGCAGGTTCGGCAGCGGTGGCACTGATTACGATCGTGTAATCCATCGCGCCGTATTTCTCCAGCGTGTCGACGACGCTGACGACGGTGGATTTCTTTTGGCCGATGGCGACGTAGATACAGGCGACGTCGCCACCCTTTTGGTTGATGATCGTGTCGAGACAAATGGCGGTCTTGCCGGTTTGGCGGTCGCCGATGATGAGTTCGCGTTGACCACGACCAATCGGGATCATCGAGTCGATGGCTTTGAGACCGGTCTGCAGCGGTTCTTTGACGGGCTGGCGTTCGATGACGCCCGGCGCGCGGCTCTCGGTGGGGCGCAGGGTTTTGCTGTTGATCGGGCCTTTGCCGTCGATGGGCTGGCCAATGGCGTCCACGACGCGTCCCGGCAATTCTTCGCCAACGGGCACGGACAACGGACGCTTCGTTCGTTTAACGATGTCGCCTTCGACGATCTGCGTGAAGTCGCCGAGAATCATCGCGCCGACCTGCTCCTGTTCGAGGTTGAGCGCCATGCCGAAGATGCCGTGCGGGAATTCCAACATTTCTTCGGCCATGCAATTAGGGAGGCCCTTGATGCGGGCGATGCCGTCGCCGGCTTCGATGACTTCGCCGACTTCCTCGACGTCGACTTCAGCTTTGTACTCGCTGATGCTGCGACGCAGAACGTCGGAGATTTGTTTCGGATCGAGCGAAAGGGTGTCTGGCATAGCGACTTCCTTGTTAACGCGCTAAACGGTCTTTGATTTGATCGAGTTTGTGACGGAGGCTGCCGTCGATGATTTGTTCGCCGACCTTGATGATCGCGCCGCCAAGAATCGAGGGGTCAACCTTTTGGAGAAGCTGGACGTTTTTGCCGGTGAGACGCGAAAGTTCGGTTGCGATCCGTTTCACTGTGGCGTCGTCGAGCGCGACGGCGGTGACGACTTCGCCCGTGACGAGCCGCCGCGCGGCGCTGGCGCTGGCGCTGAATTCCTCGATGATTGCGAGCACCCGTCCGCCACGGTCCTGATCGGCAATTGTCAGCAGCATGTTGAGGACAAGCGGATGGACACGACCTTGAAACAAATCGCTCAGCGCTCTGCGCTTACCTTCGGGTTTGACGTTCGGGTCTTTGAGGAACTGCAACAGATCGGGATTGTTCTTCAGCAACTCGCGCAGGCGAAACAATTCTTCCTCGACGCGGCTGACGACGCCTTCGGGTTGTGCCATCTCGAGGAGGGCGCGAGCGTAACCGGTATTGATCGGGTCGTGGGGCATGGCGAATCAGGCTTTGCGGACCTTGGCGAGGTCTTTGATAAGGTTGTCAACGAGTTGGCGATGCGTCGCTTCGTTGACTTCTTTCTCGATGACCTTCGAGGCGATCTGGACGGACAGACTCGCAACGGTGTCCTTGAGTTCCTGCACGCCCTTTTCCTTTTGCCGCTGGAGTTCTTCCTGCGAGCGCTGGAGCAACGCGGACGCCTCGGCGTTGGCCTTCTCGACGACTTCCTTGCGGACGTTTTCGCCGAGGCCGCGCGCTTCTTCGATGATCTTGTTGGCTTCGGTGCGCGCTTCGGCGAGTTGCTTCTGGTAATCGTCCATCAACTTCTTCGCGTCGGCGCGTTGTTTCTCGGCTTCCTCGATGGATTTCTTGATCGTCTCGCCGCGACGGTCGAGTGCCTCGGCGATCGGCTTGAACGCGAACTTGGCCAAGAGCACCAGCAACACGACGAACGCGACCAGTGTCCAGATTTGCAGTCCCCAATCCGTCGGCGGAATCTGGCTGCCTGCGCCGGGCGCTGTGCCGGCTTCTTCCGCCGCCATCACGCCGACTGCGAAAGCGAGCGAGGCGAAGGTGAAAATGATTCGTCGGAAGTTCTTCACTTGGTGGCCATCAAGATGAAGGTGATCAACAACGCGTAGAGCGCCTGCGCTTCGACGAGCGCGAAGCCCGTGAACATCAGGCGCTGCACCAGCGGCAATGCTTCGGGCTGGCGCGCAGCCGACTCGATGCTCTTGCCGAAGATGATGCCGATGCCGACGCCTGAGCCGAGCGTGCCCAGGCCAACGGCGAGGCCCGCGCCCAGCAAGGCCAGAGCTTTGTTGCTCACCAAGGCTGTGACAGTTTCAGGATTCATTCGTAGTTCTCCTCAAGTTTAGTGCGATTCTTCGAGTGCTTCGCCCAGATACAACGCGGTCAACAGAGCGAAAATGAAGGCCTGAATGAAGGCCACGAAAATTTCAAAAGCGTCCATCGCGATGACGCCGAGCAGCGGCAGCGGCGACAGGAGTTTCATGAAAATGCCCTGCTTCAACAGATACGTGACGCCGATCAACTCGCCCGTCAGCAGGACGACGACGATTTGGTGGCCGGCGGTCATGTTGGCGAACAGACGAATCGCCAGTGAGAACGGCCGCGCAAAAGTGCCAATCAATTCGATGAACGGCATCAGCGAGAAGCGCAGCCAGGCAGGCGCGCTCTTCGGGAACAGGAGACCAAGGTAATACTTCAACCCGTGCTGTCTGACGGCCACGATTTGGACGACGACGAACACGACGATGGCCATCGTCGCCGTCACATTCAGATTGCTCGTGCCGGCGTGGAAGTAGCCGGGGAACGGCACAAGACCGAGTAGGTTGTTGAACAGGATGAAGAAGAAGATGCACGCCACGAACGGAAACCACTTCGCGCCATGATGACCAATGAACGCGTCCGAGATGTTCTCGCGCACGAAATCCAGCAGCGCCTCGACGAGGTTCGCGAATCGCCCCTCGCCCGTCACCTTCACGGCGCGCGCCGCTCCGACCAACAGCAGAAACGTCAGCACCGTACCCAGCCACAGCATGACCACGAAGTTCGTGATGCTCAAATTGATGCCGAACCACTGAATCGGCACATGAATAATGACGTGATGCTCGCCCATTCTCGAATTCTTACCTGTTTGGAAAACTCAACCTCGAATCCGTTTCGAGGTCAACTGAACCGACTTCTCTCAGAGCCGCGCAGTGTAGGTGACAGCCAAACCACCCGTCAACACCTACTTTCGCTGCGAATACATCAACCACAACCGCCAAAAAAACGGCACGCTGTACGCAATCGCCAGACTGACCATCAGCCAAATCCGGTCGATCCGCTTTTGCTGGTCAAACACCTGGACCAGCACCAACGCCATCAACAACATCGCCACGCGCGTCATCGAGCCCGGAATCATTGACGTGACCTTGGGCGCTTGCCCCTGTTCACGCTGAACCCGCTCGTGGCACGCCAGTGCGTGCAATTGCCACCACGCATACGCCCCGCCGATCACCGCTCCGATCAGCACCCCCAACAGTCTCGATTGATCAACCATTAAAGTCATTGCTTCGGCCCGCGGGGCGGTTCGTTGAGCGAACGCCACACCGCCGCGATTCCGCCAAACGAACCCAGCAGGAAAAACACGACTAGGAACACAGGAGTGCGGCCGGTCTGCCGATCCAGCCACCAACCGACGGCCGCGCCGACCGCCGTCACCGCGACCATCTGAAAGCCAAGGGCGAGGTAACGCCCCATCCCGCGCAACTCAGGGCCAATACTCATGGGGTTTGCGGCAGCGCGCGCACCAGCGGCGCAAAGCGTGTGAGAATTATCACAAAGTCCACTCGTGGCAAGCACAAATTTCTTTGGATTGGTGCTGTCGCGGCACTTCTGCTAGGCGCCGAAATCGCCTCGCCAAAACTCTGCGCTTCACCTAAGCGCAGCCGCACGATTAGATTGCCTCATGCGTCGCGCCGTCATTGATATTGGCACAAACACCGTGAAACTTCTCGTCGCTGACGTTCAAGACGGACGACTCGAACCCGTCGTTGCCAAAGACACGACCACGCGACTTGGCGAAGGCGTTGACCAAACGAAGCGGCTCGCGCCACGCGCCATCGACCGCACCGTCAACGCCATCCACGATTACGTTGCCGGCGCGCGCGAGCTCGGAGCCGTTGACATCGTCGCTTTCACCACCAGCGCCGCTCGTGATGCCGTCAACTGCGACGAATTCCTTGCGTCCGCGCGAGACCGGTGCGGACTCAGCGTGCAGGTGATCTCGGGCGAACGCGAAGCCGAACTCATCTTTCGCGGCGTTGTCAGCGATCCTGCGTGGGCCGACGAACGCATTCTGGTAATGGATGTCGGCGGCGGCAGCGCGGAGTTCATCCTTGGCAAAACGGGCGTGATCGAACGCGCGCAAAGCCTCCCGCTCGGCGCCGTTCGATTGACCGAGCAATACCGCGACCGCGCGTTTCAAGAGTTGGCAGCCTCGCTGCGCGACGTGCTCCATCGTTCCCTGCGGGACTACCAAACCGGCAAGTGGCGATTGATCGGCACAGGCGGCACGATTGTGACGCTGGCGCGGATGAAGCACGGGAAGATGGACCACGCGACGTTGTCCGTGGAGGACCTGCGCGCAATGGTCACGTCGTTGGACGCGATGACGCTCGAGCAGCGTAAGCGCGTGCCGGGCTTGCCGCCCGAGCGCGCGGACATCATTGTGGCCGGCGGGGCGGTGTTTCTGTTCGCGATGGAAACGCTCGGCGCATTGGAACTTACCGTCAGTGTTCGCAGCCTCCGCTACGGCGCGCTACTGATTGAGAATGCAAACGTGGGTCGATAACGTCGGTCACCGCGCGCTGCAATCGCCGTCGGGCATGCGACGTCGTTGGCGATTTGTTCGCGCGGCATTGATGGCGGCGCTCTACGTGCCGAAATCCATGCGGTCGGAGTTGCGCGCCGGGACGCGCCGGGAAATCTGGCGGTCGGGCGTGCGACAACTGCCGTTGATCGGGTTTCTCGGCGTGGCGCTCGGACTGTTGGTGGTCGGTCAAGCCGTGGCGTTGTTGCGGCAGGTCAGCGCGCAACGTTACATCGGCACGGTGATGGTGACGGCGGTGATGCGCGAGCTTGGGCCGTTGCTCACGGCGTTCCTCATCGCCGCGCGCGCCGGGACAGCGACGGTTGTGGAACTGGGCGCGATGTTGTACTCGGGCAAAGTGGATAGCGTCGAACGGCTCGGAGTGCGGACAATGCGGGAACTGGTCACGCCGCGGGTGCGAGCGATGTGTGTGTCGGTGTTGTGTCTGACGATTTATCTCATCGCCATTGCACTGGCAAGCGGTTATCTGGTGGCATTTTTGCAGAACGTGCCGTTGCGGTTGGAGGCGTACTGCGGGCAACTCGCCGAGGCTATGCACTGGTTGGACTTCGTGTTGATCGCGTTGAAGTCGGCCTTGTTTGGCGCGGTCATCGCGCTGGTGAGTTGCTATCACGGGTTGGAGCGGATGTTGCGCATCGAAGAATTTTCAGCAGCGACAACGCGCGCGGTAGTGGAAAGTCTGGCCGTGTGCGTGTTGTTGGACGCAGTTTTTCTCTCAGGATATTTCTGGCGATGACCGAGGAACGCAAATCAGTCGAGCCGTCGCCGCAACGCGCAGAGCGGTTTGTGGGTGTGTTCGTGGTGGTGGCGCTGCTGTTGATGCTGGCGGGATTCGGTTATTACCTCTACCACACTGCCGACCGCAAAGGCTGGCTCGTGCCGCGTTGCCCGTATTACACGTTCGTCCAAAGTGCCGAGGGACTCGAAGTCGGCGATCCCGTGCGGATGATGGGCTTCGAAGTCGGTGCGATCACCACCGTCGAAGCACAACCGCCCGGCGCGTACTACGGCGTGTTCATCGGCATCGAAATCAAGCGCCCGTATTACGGCTACATTTGGACGGACTCGAAAATCAAAGTCGCCTCGACCGGTCTTCTCGGTCGTCAGCTCGAACTCGTCAAAGGCTACGACGGCGCGCCGACCGTGTTTGAGAAAAACAACCGACCCGCCGAAGTGTTGGTGGACGGCAAACGCGTTCCGCTTGCACAAGCGCCGAAAGGCGCGTTCCTGCCGCCCGACGAATCCGTCAGCATCACCGAGCGCGCCGAGAAACTGGTTGGCCAAATCGAGACCGCGTTGCCAAACATTCTGGCGTTGACCAACCGGCTCAACACCGTGCTCGACAACTCCGCGTCGTTGACCGCCAACGCCAATGCGCTCGTGGCCGAAGCCCGTCCCGCTGTCACCAACCTCGCTGCGCGACTGGACAGCTTGCTCATCGGAGCGGACACAAACC
>Ga0335085_10015886_pt1 | contig 10903 bp, 7 predicted proteins | sample Lox_Sample_45_FD_206712 | JGI IMG/M metagenome (GOLD analysis project Ga0335085, IMG submission 206712) | Soil microbial communities from Loxahatchee National Wildlife Refuge, Florida, United States - Lox_Sample_4.5 | ecosystem: Environmental > Terrestrial > Soil > Wetlands | place: USA: Florida... | reverse complement strand
GCGCGACAATAACTGGGCCACAAACGCAATGCGGCGAATGTTCTCGTCACGATCTTGCTTGCTGAAGCCGAGATCCTTGCACAGGTGGTTCCGGATTACGTCTCCGTCGATGACTTCCACCTGCAGCCCGTGGGCCAGGAGCTCGGTTGCGACAGCGCGGCAGATCGTGGTCTTTCCCGCACCGCTAAGTCCTGTAAACCACACTGTAAGACCCCGCTGCGAAGTTACACGAGAGGTTGTCTCTTCGAGGGCCTCGCCCGCCTGAATCGGCTTCGCTTCAATGATCATTCCGGCGGCTACCGTGTCATTCGTGTGAGGATCGATCACGATGAAGCTACCGGTGCATCGATTGCTGTCGTACGGATCGCAAAAAATCGGCGTTTGCAGGTCAATCTGCACCTCGCCAATCTCGTTGAACTGAAGAGCGTCCGAGTCGATTTTTTCCAGGGTGTTGATGTCGATCTTGTGATTCAGGCCACTGACCCGTCCACAAAGCACTCGGGTCGTGTGCTTGATCAGGTAACGCGTGCCGTTTCGCAGCGGGGTGTGCGAGGTCCAGATCAGATAGGCGGTGACCTTCGTGGACAACACAGGAGGCGCGTCAGCCGACACCAACATGTCTCCCCGGCCCAGGTCGATGTGATCGGTTGTCGTCAGCACCACCGATTGCGGGGGCGATGCCTCTTCCAGTTGTTCCGTGTAGTGCAACACTTCCTTAATAGTGGTGCGCTGCTGCGAGGGCAAGGCTATGACCTCCTGCCCCTTCCTGACGGTGCCCGATCCCACCTGGCCCGCGTAGCCGCGGAAGTCCTGGTTGGGACGAATCACCATTTGAACCGGGAACCTCATCTGCTGCCCGATTTCGTATTTGGTTGGGAGGGTCTCCAGCAACTCCAGCAAGGTCGGTCCCCCATACCACGGCATGGACCCGTTACTGGAGCTGATATTTTCTCCGCTCAGCGCGCTTAATGGCACGTAATGGAATTCGGTGTTACGAAGCGATTCTCCAAACTTGCCGAATTCGGATCGGATGGAACGGAACGTTTCCTCGTCGAAGTTAATCAGGTCCATTTTGTTGATGGCGACGATCATGCGCCGGATGCCCAGCAGCCAGGCGATCAGAGTGTGCCGGCGCGTCTGGCGCAACACCCCTTTTCTGGCGTCTACCAGAATTACCGCAAGCTCCGCGGTTGAGGAGCCGGTCGCCATGTTTCGTGTGTACTGTTCATGGCCCGGCGCATCCGCGATGATGAACTTGCGCCGGGGTGTCGAGAAGTAGCGATAGGCGACATCGATGGTAATGCCCTGCTCCCGCTCTGCCCTCAAACCGTCCGTGAGGAGAGAAAGATCGAGTTCAACGTTTTTTGCGGATGAAGCCTTGCGCACGGAAGAAAGCTGGTCTTCGTAAATACCATTGGCTTCGTACAGCAGGCGGCCAATCAGAGTTGATTTGCCGTCGTCCACGCTTCCAGCGGTCAAAAACCGGAGAAGATCTCGCTCCCCAACAACATTAGGACCGGTACTCAAAAATATCCCTCCCTCTTCTTCAGTTCCATTGAACCCTCCTGATCGTGGTCGATCACGCGATTTTCCCTTTCGGAGCGCCGGAAGAACTTCAGCTCTTCAATAATGTCGCGAACGGTGGACGCAGTCGAGCGAATCGCACCCGTACAGTAAGTGCAGCCGAGCGACCGCATCCGGCACATGACCATCTCCGTCTTCTCGCCCGGAAGCGGCGCGATGCCATGCTCCATGGAGATAAGTTGCTCCCCCCGGACCAGCATCTCTCTCTCCTTGGCGAAGTACAGCGGCACAACGGGAATGTTCTCGCGATCGATGTATTCCCAAACGTCGAGTTCGGTCCAATTCGATAGAGGAAAAACCCGCACACTTTGTCCCACTTCAACCCGACCGTTGAACAGGTTCCAGAACTCCGGCCTCTGGTTTTTCGGGTCCCACTGGCCCAGGGAGTCGCGCAGCGAAAACACTCGCTCCTTGGCTCGCGACTTCTCCTCATCTCGGCGTGCGCCCCCGATGGCCGCATCGATACCATTGGCGCTGAGGACATCCAGCAGGGCCTTGGTCTTCAAAAGACCGCAGCATTTGCTCGTGCCCAGCTTGAAGGGATTAGCTCCCTCCCGTTTGGCTTCCTGATTGGTATGGGCAATCAGTCGCACACCCAACTCCCGGCAGGTCCGATCCCGGAACTCGATCATTTCCTGGAACTTGAAGCCGGTGTCGACGTGTATGAAAGGAAATGGGATAGGGCCGGGGTGAAACGCCTTCTGGGCCAGCCGAAGCATGACCGAGGAGTCCTTCCCCACCGAATACAGCATGGCTGGCCGCGCCGATTCGGACGCAACCTCCCTAAGAATATGGATGCTCTCCGCTTCCAATACATCGAGTTGTGACAATGTCGCAGTCGCCAAGGGTAACCTCACACCTTGAGAATTATGGTATCGCAAATCGGCTAAGCTCGGGGAAGCAAGCAGATACCGTCTCATCAAATGAATCCTTGAGTCACAACAGAAGATGCCGAGGCTGCACCCTGAAGCCGGGGTCGCCGGAATCAATGGGTACGGATCAGGGTATTCGCTTCAAGCATCGCTTTTGCCAATCACTCGGTACGGAATGTAATCCGTGCAGGCTCTCCAACTCGTCTCGCCACCCGTCTTCGTGAGTGACTGATAAAATCACTGGGAACGTACCGTTCGTTTCTCCAGCGCGGCTCGCTTGATCAAACTGCTCTAGCAGATGGAACCTGCGAAGCGTCCCCCGGAAAGGGGGGACACTTCCTCGTCTCGGAAAAGCGCGCCTGCTGACACTGCATGACGAAAAACAGCCCATCGCTGACACAACGCACTGCCGCTGGTATGGCCTGGCTGACTGGAGTGCAGGTGGCCAAGCAAGTGCTCTCGGTGATTTCGGTATCCGTGTTGGCCCGCCGGATTCCCGCCGCCATCTACGGCCTGGTAGGCATGGCTGTGTTGGTCACGACCTTGCTGGAAACGATTCGTGATGTCGGCACGGGCACCGCTCTGATACGCGAACCCGAGTTGACCGATGACATGGCCTCGACTGCCTTCTGGCTGAATTGCGGAACGGGTATTCTGGTGACGCTTCTAGTCATTGCTCTGGCCTGGCCTGCTTCGCTCTTCTTCCATCAGCCGCAAGTAACAACGATTCTGCGGTTTCTTTCTTTCTCGTTCCTGTTTGGCGCACTCGGCGTGGTGCCGACGGCCGTTTTGAGCCGGGCGATGGATTTCAGAAAGCTCGCGATGGCGCAAACTACCGGCGCCGTTTGCGCTACCACTAGCGCGATCGCGATCGCTCTTGCCGGTGGCAAAGTATCCGCACTCGTCTCCGCGTCGCTGGTGATGAGTTCTGTCACGACCTTAATGACGTGGTTTCTCTCGCCGCTGCGAGTGAAAGCGGTCTTTGAGCCGAGCTACGCCCGCCGCATTCTTTCCTTTGGTCTTCATCTGACGGGCTCGCACATCATGAATTACTTCTCGCGAAACGCCGACAATGTTCTCGTCGGGCGCTTTTTGGGAAGCGCCTCGCTAGGCTACTACCAGATGGGCTACATGTTGATGACCCTGCCCCTGTCCAATTTTTCGCTCATGTTGGGGCAAGTCACCTATCCGGCCCTGTCGAAATTTTCTGGCGACCACGAGCGATTTCGGGCCGCTTACCTGCGGATGTCCCGGCTGATCTCGCTTGTCACCTTTCCTGTGATGGTCGGACTTGGAATCATCGCCAAGCCCTTTGTCCATGTCTTTCTGGGAGCAAAATGGGCGCCTGTGGCGCAGCTCCTGGCCGTATTTGGACCGCTGGGCGCTCTTCAGTCCATTTCGGGCCACGTAAGTCTCATCTACAACACCCAGGGTCGAACCAACCTCTTTTTTCGCTGGCAGATCTTTGCCAGCATCTGCTATGTCACTTCGTTTGTCGTGGGTCTGCGATGGGGAATCATGGGCGTTGCGGTTTGCTACTCGATTGTCTGGACGCTGTTGATGATTCCCATGTGGGTGATCCCATTCAGGCTGGTGGGATTGGATTATCGTGTGTTCGCCCGCGGCCTCTGGCCGGCGACGCGGTCAACCCTGGTGATGGCAGCCATTACCGCCGCGTGGCTCTGGTCCCTCCGCTGGCTGCAAATTCGAAACAACCTGCTCCAACTAGTGAGTGCCGTCGCAATCGGAGCCGGCGTATATATCGGACTTATTCTGTGGCAGAAACCGCCGGTGCTGGTGGACCTGCTCAATGCCGGCGACGCCTCTTCCCGTCCGCTGGTTCGTCGACTCACCCAGGTTCTTAACGGAATGATTTCTCGACGCCCCGCCTTGGCCACCGCTCAAGCGCCAGGGTCCAACATCCAGTAACGATCAGGAGCAGGCATCCGCTTGCCATCTGGCTGGGACCAGGCAACCGCAGTGTCCCGGAAATGGTTAGGAATTCCAGCTCTTGAGTTCCGCGTAGTCAATTTTTCCACTGGAATTGGTGGGGATTCGCTCCAACCGGCGAAAGTGAAACGCGCTGTGATGCACCATCAGCTTGTTCGCGAGTTCCTGGCGTATTCGGCCGAACTCTGACTCGTCTCCGTACTCGCAATACACCAGAAGCTTCTCATTGTGGGCAACCACAGCTGTCGGTCCATGGACGCGCAAGATGTCTTCGATCTCATCAAGGCTCACGCGTAAGCCAAAGATTTTGGCGTCGCGCTTCATTCGCCCGTCGATATAAACAAAACCGTCGTCGTCAAAGTGTGCCAGGTCACCGGTATAGAGTGTGCCGCCAAGAACATCGCCCAAGCCGATGTCGCCGGGTCCGGTCGCGTAGCCCATCATGACGTTCGGGCCACTGTAGACCAGTTCGCCGCTTTGTTTTGCTTCGCGCGTAATTGCGTTGTCAACTTTGAGAGCCAGCGAGCCGCCTGGAATGGACACGCCCACCGACCCAAGTTTCTCCGGAAGAAAGGACGGCGGCAGCACGGAAATACGAGCAGTCGCCTCTGTTTGCCCGTACATCACAAAGAATAGCCCCTTACTGGCCGCCATTATTCTGTGGAAATGTGCAACGAGTTCGCGTTGAAGCTTGCCTCCGGCCTGGGTCATGACACTCAGGGTCGGACCGGCCAGCTTGAACACGTCTAAGCGCCTGAGGATTTCGTACGAATACGGCACGCCGGCAAATGATTGGCATTCCATCATTCGGAACAGGTCCCAAAAACTCGCGGCAGTAAGCGAGTCATCCGTCATGACCAGGCTCGCGCCCATGAATAAGTGGGTGTTTAGCACCGATAGTCCATACGAATAATGGAACGGAAGACTGGTAATGGCCCGGCTCTGCGAGTTGATATTCAATGCCTGGGAGATCGCTTGCGCATTGCTTTCGACATTCTTGCTGGACAGTCGTACAAGTTTGGGACTGCCGGTACTTCCCGACGTCGACAGCAGGACTGCCAGGTCGGGATGGACAACATGGGGATGTTCCACCTTGCGATGCCAGATGTAGGCTGGGCCGGTCCCTCCTGGTAGGGCTTCATAGTCCGCCATCCCGTTCGCAGCGGGGCCGCCACCCAGGTCTCGCGCCGCCAGCAGCAAGTCCGGCTTGTACGTGGCAACCAGCGTGGCCCTCAGGTCCGGAGCAAGGTCCGCGCTCAGCAGTACCACCGCGTGCTTAGCTTGCGCTGCCGCAAGGTACCAGGCAACCGAAATAGGAGTGTTCTGGCAAAAGGAGAAGATCAGAGCCTTGCGCGAAAAGCGCAATGACTCCGTCAGCTTCGAGGCTGTGTCCGCCAGCTCTCCATAGCTCCACCAACGCCTCTGTGCCGAATCGTAGAGCGCGGGAGAAGTTGGGTTAGCCGTTGCGCTTAGGATCACGATGCACCCTCCGGGAGCGCCCAGAGTTTGGCGCACATTGCCGCATTAAACAAACCTCAGCCATGCGCCCTCGGCGAAAATGCTAACTGCTCCAATTAATTCCATGCCCGGTGAGAACCTGCTTGGCTTTGGAGAAGCTGTCGATGGAAATCACATCGTCCGGACTCAGCACGACACCGAAGGTCTTTTCAATACCAGCGACCAATGCCAGTTGCGCGACGCTGTCCCATCCCGCACTGTTTCCATATTCCAGGCTTTCAAAGTCGGTGGCTGAAGTAATGCCGAGGCCCTGTTGAAACACACTCTTAAGTCGTTCCAGATTAGTCATAGGAGTAATGAATGCCTTACCAGTTCTTCATGAATTTGCTTTCGTTCTCGGAGTACTTCCCCGTCCCTCGCGTTCCTCAGTGAAGCCGCCCATGAGATAGGCCTCTCCATCTGCGACTGCCGCCATGATTTCGGCCCGCTTCTGCACGCTAAGTTCCCCGTTCGCAAAATCCGTACACGGAAACTTGGGCCGAACCTTAAGCCTGGCCCGGTGTCCACGCAGATATTGTTCCAGCGACATGACCGGCCGGGCCGGGGATCCAGCGCACACGGTATCCGGAGGCAACGACTTCAGCACGACCGAGCCCGCTGCGACGATCGTGCGCGGTCCGATCTCAACGCTCGGAAGAATCAGCGTCCGCGCCCCGATATGGCACGACTCGTGGATGATGACCCTTCCAATCTTGCTGGCATCGATAAATTCCTCCATTTGTGCATCGTGCGCCAGGATGAGACACCCATTTCCGAAACCGCACCAGTCGCCAATGCTAATCAAGTAGCAGAATGGCGTATCGATCCAGGTCGACTCCGGAAGGAAAACGTTTTCCCCGATGTGCATTCCCATATTTCGTAGCCTGCGCCATCGGTTTTCCAATCGTGCCCGATCCCATCGTTGCTTGAGGACAGAGCCCGTGTTCCAAGCCCATTGCAACATTGCCGTCAGTTCCTCCCGCTTCGCAACCGGATCTTGAGGTTCTCCACGCCCGACAAACACTGCAGAACATCGATCAAGTTATCAGAAAACGGAAATCGCGGGACCGCACAGATCGCAGGCGCACTGCGAAACTCCTCCGGACGAAATCTCCCCGGATATCCTCGCACCCCGCCCCACAGACCAACCCGGCACACTTCTGCCATCTCGCGCTCGCCAAAGTCCCTCTGCCTTCCGTGCGGGTAGCAAAAAATCGGAACGGGAGAGGCCAGCTCGGCCGAAATGCGCTTCCAGGATTCCGAGATCTCGCGCCGCGCATGTTCCTCGGTTGTGCTCGACAACACCGGATGCGTCACCGTGTGAGGTGCAAACGATATGCCTCGCTTTTCCAGTTGGCGCGCTTCGTCCCACGAGACAGGGCTGAAACGTCGCGGAGGCCTGGCCGGCACTTCGACCTCTGCGTCTTTAAGCAGATTGGCAAGGCAAGCTGCTCGATCAACTTCTGAAGCATCCTGGCACCAGAGATTAATTTCAACGGCCGCGTTCAGCCGGCTCGCCTTTGTATCCAGCTTGAATGATCGTTGCTCCGCGCCGACACGCGCGGTTAACTGGGACTTTGAGGTCTGCTCGCAGATAAACTGGGTCCGGTCCCACCAAAGCCAGTCGATTCCGTCCAGAAATCCTGTAACCGCAAAGATCGTCACCGGACAATCAAACTCGACAAAAATTGGTCCCCCAATCGATCCATGATCGAAGTAGCCATCGTCAATGGTAAAGGCAATGGCCTTGCGCAGCGGCTCGCCATCACGCAATCTGCGGAACATTTCCTGCAAAGAAATGAGATCGTATTTTTCCTTGCGCAAATACGCCAGGATGCTGCGAACTGTCGCCGGATCGTGTCCGCTTATTCCGTCTTCGGGAGAAGAGAAGCGATGCAGCATGAAAATCGACGCGTGCATGCCGCTGAGGCGCCCCAGCGCCTTCGAAACTCCCGAAATACGCAATGGCGCCAGGATCGATTTCTTCAGGGATCCGCTCATCCGCACCGTCCAGATTGGCAACAGTCGCCCAGTTCCGACAGGCGCAGAAGCGTCCCCGGGACCGTTCTTCGTTTGATCATAAATCATCGATTGAGGAGTGATTCGCAGCGCACAGTTCAATCAACTCACTCGCAAGGCATCCTCCAGCAACAGGAATGTCACCTGGGCAGTTTTGTGGAATCTATGCCTGCCGGCTTGCCGTCGGTGGTTTCAGTCCATCGAGGTTCGGCCAGTTGAAAATCGCCGCCGTCGGGGTTTACATAACGAATGGTTCTGCTGGTTGACAAGTTGCGAGGGGGGAAGCTCTGTACCTTGTCGCCCGGTGGCACATACATTACGTTTCCGGTAAAGCGTTGCGGCAGATCGAACGGTGCCGCCTCGGGCGCACGCATATACTCCATCAACCCCGACTTGCCCTGGGCTCCCCAATCTCCCGTCGGCTGCTTGCACAGCACATTATCGAGGATCCAGACATTGTCCGTAACACTCCGTGGAAACGGTAACTTCCACCCCCGAGGAATTCCGAAATAGATGGATTGCCAACAGGGTTTCGACGGATTTGGCACGACCGTATTGTGCTGCAAAACCACATCGTGCATAAAAGTGCTGACGACTCCGTTTGGTTTGTCGGCTCCGCCATTGATGAGAATCAGGCCGGTATGAGCTCCCATGCCACCCTGGATTGAACCGTCGTATAGAAGAACCAGATTGTTCGCGATTACCCATCGCGCCGAGTGCCCTGCATTCTTGCAGTTAGGAAACATCGGCGGGCCGCACAGGTTGTCAGTGGTCGAGGTATTAAACCCCATGACCACATTCTTGAAGACGTTATTGGTGATTGTTATGTCTTCCACTGCGGCCACATCCCCGCTTTGAGAAGAGCGGACGGTAAGCACAACAGCTGCTCCAATCTGCCCTGATGCCCATACGTTTTCAATCGTGTTGCTGTCGAACAGCACCCGGCGCGCGCTCTTCATCTCAAAAGCGTTCTTCTCGACGTAGGTCCAGTTCAGGGAGAGCGGTACCCATGCGAGCGGCTTAAAAAGATGGTTTTTGCGCACTTCAACGTCAGAAGCAACATACGGGTCTCTAGGTCCGCCCGCGCCACCGAACATTACATTCTCGCCTGCGGCTTCGAGATGATTGTTCACCAGCTTGATTGGTCCCGGGGTGTAATAGGCGAGAAACGCCTGGGTATCGAAACCCTTCATGTGAATTTCGCCGATATAACTATCGATTACCGCATAGTTTGTGCCATTCCCCGTGATTCCCGACTGAAGGTCGTGCTCCGCATCGCCGTGAACGTAGCAACGGTCGAAGACAATTGAATCGGGGAGATTGACCGGAGGATAGGTGGAATTGTTGATGAGCCCATATCCCATGAATACACCGGGACGATTCTTCGGCGGCGCAAAGGTTGACGCCGAATAAACTTCAATGCCTACAAAGCGCCAGTGGTTCGCCGATTCGTTGATCCCGAGTGCAGTCCCTACCGTGGGTGTAACGATCTTGGGCATGTTTACGGCGTCGGCCGGCGAAACACGGTTTTCCGGCGCCGGGAGCTTGCTGTACGCCGAACTGATGACATAGATCCACTTGTTATTCGGATTTGTTTTCGCCGGAACCCGAAAATTCCCCGTGTAGACCACACCCGCATCCAGCACGATTACGTCGCCGGGAGACGACTGTGCCAATGCACGAGAAAATTCTTCCGCGGTGTGAACGGCCCAGGTCTTCCCGCCCGTCGGCTGTTTCCAGGTGGTATCGATAAGCGTGCGCGGGAGTTCCGCAACCGGCTTCTGTGCCGTCGCTCCTCCGCTCATCAGCATGATCGAGGCGAGCGCCAATGCGATCCGGTACTTCATGTGAACCTTTGCTACCTCTCTATCTCCGCGCATCTTGGAGCGCTATCGCCTTCCTTGGTTGTCACGGATTTGCCTGTGACCTAAGGGACGGGCCACGTCAGGCTAATTTCCCAAAGCTAGGCACGGGTTGGCCGGCTCCGGCACTGCCATCGGCTCTTCCAGGCTCTCGAACCAAAGTTCGAGCATAAGAAGGGAATAGAGTTGATGATGATTGTCGCGCCGGCCGCTTTCGTGCTCCTCCACCAGGTATTGCACGAAGTCCGGTGAAACGATACCGCGTTCCAGAAACTTCTTTCCCAATAAGCTGTCGTGCACCAGTTGACGCAGCGGCCCGCGGAACCATTGGTCAAGTGGTACACCGAAGCCCATCTTGCCGCGCGTAAGCAGCTCGGGAGGCAAGCGGTCGCCGAGAGCCTCGAGCAGAATTCGCTTCCCTTTCCCGCCGTGCCACTTCCACGCCGTCGGTATGCGGGTGGCGAATTCACAGAATTCGTGATCCAGCAAAGGGCAACGCACTTCCAGCGATGCTGCCATCGAGGCCCGGTCCACCTTCGCCAGGAAATCTCCGGTGAGAAGGTTGGTCGCCTCGAAGTACATCAGCTTCGAAAGTATGTCCCGGTTCCCCGAGTCAAAGTTGTCGGGCAGCATACGCTCCAGAAACGCGGCATCCGCCGGAAGCATCCACTCCGGATTGAGCATCCTCTTCCGCAAGAAGTAAACCGTGTAGTTGGTGTTGAAGTAGCGATCGAGCTGCGTCGGTGACCCCACCATGCGCAGAAAGTTTTTGCCGTAAGCGGAATATGGCAATCCGTCCGCCGTCCACGAAATCAGCTTGCGCAACGGCCGTGGAATTCGATCGACCATCTCGTAGCGCTGCATGTTGCCCACGACATCGTAGCCCGCAAAGAACTCGTCGCCGCCGTCGCCGCTGAGTGCCACCTTTACATGTCTGACCGCAAAATCCGACACGATGTACGTCGGGATCGCGGACGAATCGGCAAATGGCTCGTCGTAATGCCGCACCAATTTCTGGATCAGCTCCAGCGAATCGGGATGTACCACAATGTCGTGGTGCTCGGTTTTGCATTTCTTGGCCACAAGCCGCGCATAGTACAGCTCGTTGTAAGCAGCTTC
>Ga0335085_10015885_pt1 | contig 10903 bp, 8 predicted proteins | sample Lox_Sample_45_FD_206712 | JGI IMG/M metagenome (GOLD analysis project Ga0335085, IMG submission 206712) | Soil microbial communities from Loxahatchee National Wildlife Refuge, Florida, United States - Lox_Sample_4.5 | ecosystem: Environmental > Terrestrial > Soil > Wetlands | place: USA: Florida... | reverse complement strand
CTCGGTGATCACGACGCACGACTGCTACGGGAGCCTCTGGCTCGACCGCTACCCCGACCTGCTGCGGAGGCTCGGCGAGCTCGGCGAGCTGCGGACGCTCGACGACGTCGCCGCCGACCTGACGCTCACGGCGTCGCTCTAGGACGGAGCGAGCGCCTCGACCCAGTCGAGCGTGCGGCCGCAGAGCTCGTGGGCGCGCGAGGGCGGAATCGTCTGAAACGGGACGTTCTCGGTCGTCCGCCCCAGGATGAACCGGTCGAGCAGCCCGAACCGGGCGGCGCTGCCGGGATGCAGGTCGGCCCCCGAGTAGCGGAGCTCGACCCGGTGCTGCCCACGGCCGAGGTCGACGTCTCCGAACGGGATCATCTGGCCCGAGTGCTCCAGCCGGTGGCGCAAGGCGCCGACGCGGCGGCCGTCCACGCGCACCTCCATCCGCCCCGGGAAGGAGCCCGACAGCCAGGCCTGGTACCGCCCACCCGGGACGGTGACGGAGAACGCCAGCGAGCGGGGCGGGCCCGAGAGGTCGTGCGTGGCCGGGGGCGGGCGGGGAACGAACGCGAGCCGCCCGCCGGCCCCGGCGGCGACCCGGGCGACCTTCGTCACCTGCCCGCAGTCCGCGGCCGCTCCGGCGGTCACCGAGCTGCCGAGCGCGAGGTGCGCGAGCACCCGCGGAGACGAAGCCGACCGCTGCCAGACGTCGTAGAACCGCCCCGCCCGGACGAGCCGGTAGGCCGCAGGCGGGCGGCTCCCCGTCGGTGTCCGAGGCAGCACGAGCGTCCGGTAGACCAGCACGGCGTTGGTGTCGAACGCGTCGATGTCCACGTACTGGTCGTGCGGCACCTGGCTCCCGTCGCGGAGCGGCAGGACCCGCCAGCGGATCTCGCCGGGCGCCTCCGCGTCCAGCCGGCGGAGGAAGTGCGCCGCCCCGTAATCGTTCGGCTCGTTGAGAAGCGCCGGGCCTTGACCCGCGAACTCCTTGCCGATCGTCCCGAGCTCGGCCAGCTGGTCGCGCGGGGCGAGCCAGACTGCGTGCCACGCCTCGACGTTCGACCAGACGACACCGCCCCCGACGAGCACCGCGACCACGGCCGCGACGGCCGCGACCGCGCGCGACCCTCGATCGAAGGCCAGCGAGACCCCGGCCGCGGACGCGACGAGGATCGCCGGCGACGCCGTCGCGAGCACCTTGGCGTCGACCCACGGGGAGCCGAACGACGCGAGGATCGCCGCCCCGACGAGCGCCGTCCCGACGTAGAGCGGGATCTCCACCGCCCGCCGCCGGACGGCCGCGACGATTCCCCAGACCGCGGCGGCGAGCGCGATCGCGATCAGGACGTACGCGAGCGCCTCGTGGTCGGGCGTGAACCGGAAGTCGCCGGTCGGCCAGATCCCGACCACCTGCCAGATGCTCAGCGGGTGGATCAGGTTCCTCGGCACGCGCTCGCCGGTCAGCGAGTGCAGGGCGCGGTGGAGAAACCCGTGCGCGGTGACGAGCGCAGGGAGGGCGAAGACGGCTGCGAGCCCGGCCAGCACCCCGACGCGGGCGAGCAGCGTCCGCCGCGGCAGGGTCAGGACCGCGATCACGAGGCACGGCAGCACCGCACACGCGACCCAGACGCCGCCGCCGACGTTCAGGACGGCGATCACCGCCGCCGCCGCCACGCCGACCGGGATCAGCGCGCGCAGCCCGCCCTCCGGACGGAAGAGCCGCGGCGCCAGCGCGGCGAGCATGGCGATGAGCGGCACCGTGACGACCTCCTTCACCGAGCCCCAGAGCGCGTAGCCGTAGAGGAGCGCCGGCTGGGCGGCGACGAAGGCGCCCACCGCACGCCGGCCCGGCGAGCGCACGAGCGGGCGCAGCAGCGGGTCGACCGCCAGCGCGAGGAGAGCCGCCTGGAAGGAGAGGTACGCCTGGTAGGTCCAGGCCGGGTCGGTGCCGACGAGCCGGGACCCGATCGCGAACACGGTCAGCGAGCCGAGCGGATAGCCCTGCGGCAGGTAGAACTGGAGGGTCGCCTCGTACGTCCCGCGGGGCACCCCGGCGAGTGAGCGGCCGTGGTTGAGGATGTGGTCGGTGAGCGCGAGCCAGCTGGCGGTGTCGTCGAGCTTCGCGTAGCCGGCGAAGGTGGCGGCGCCGGAATCGATCACCGGGGCGCCGTAGACGAAGAAGATCGCCAGTGCCGCCGCCCACGCGAGCCCCTCGACCCGGCGCGGCCTGGTCGGGAAGAGCGCCTCGAGGGCGAGGCCGACGAGCGCCAGCGCGACGACCGCCGGCAGCGCCAGCGGCGCCGTCCCCGACACGATCGTCAGCAGCGTGGAGACGACGACCGCCGCGGCGAAGCCGAGCGGAAGGAGCAGCGCGCCGGCGACCGTCCCGCCGGCGAGCCGCTCCGTCAGCAGGCCGAGCCCGAGCGAGATCGCGCCGAGCACCAGCGGGAACACGACCCAGGCGACGAACATCGTCACCGCGGCCGGAACGGATCGACGAGCGGGTGGTCGACCGGCGTGCCTCCCTCTTCGAGGTAGGCCGGGTCGGTGTTCACCGACCAGACGTCGTACTCGCTCCCGTCGAGGACGTTCAGCGCCGCCAGCGCGCCGGTCCACATCGAGTGGTCCTGGTTGTTGTAGCGGTGCAGCCCGTTGCGCCCGAAGGTCTGGAGGTTCCCGAGCCCTTCGAGGTGGCGGCGGATGACGGCGACCGCGTCGGCGTAGTCGCGGTCGTACATCGGGTACGCCTTGGGAACGTTGACCTTCGTCCCGCCGACGACCCTCGCCGGGTCGATCAGCCCGATGCCGGCGAGCTCGGCCTTCGCGAGCTCGACCGCGTCGTCGCTCTCCATCTCCCAGACCGGCTCCCCCTCGAAGCAGAAGTACTCGACCCCGAGGCACGTCGTGTGCGGCTGCACCATCGCCTCGCTCCACGCCCCGTAGTTCTGGACGCGCCCGGCGCGCGTCCGCGGATCCTGGAGGTAGATCCAGTTGTCCGGGAACGGCTGCGGCTCGGTCGTGACCAGGGCGACGACGACGAGCGACCGGTAGCGGAGGCGCCCGGCCGCCGCCCGCACCTCGTCCGGGACCGGGGGGTCGAGGCTGAGCGCGAGCTCGCCGAGCGGGATCGAGGAGAGGAGCGCCCCGACCGGCCGCTCCACCTCGCGACCGTCCTGCCGGACGGCGATGCTCTCGACCCGGCCGCCCGCGTGCCGGACCCGCACGACCGGCGTCTCGAGGTGAATCGGCACGCCGCCGTCGCGGACGCGCTCGGCGAGCGCCTCCCAGAGCTGGCCCGGGCCGAGACGCGGGTAGTGGAACTCCTCGATCAGCGACGTGACCGGCTCGTGCTTGAGGCGGAGCGACGACATCAGCGCCTTCGGGAACGAGAAGTTCTTGATCCGCTGGGCGGCCCACTCCGAGCGGATCTCGGAGCCGGGGATCCCCCACACCTTCTCCGTGTAGCCGCGGAAGAACGCGTTGTAGAGGCGCTTGCCGAAGCGGTTGGTCACCCACTCCTCGAAGCTCTCGGACGGACGCGACGGGCGCGCGGCGTTCCAGAGGTACGACATCGCGCAGAGCGTCGCCTCGCCCATGCCGAGCCGGCCGATGATCTCCTTCGCCTGCAGCGGGTACGTGAAGTAGCGGTTCTGGTAGTAGATCCGCGAGAGCCGCGGGCGCACGAGGAGATCGGCGTCGAGCAGGTCGAGCCACAGCCGCTCGACCTGCGGCAGCCTCGTGAAGAAGCGGTGCCCGCCGAGGTCGAAGCGCGACCCCTCGTACTCGACCGTCCGCGCGAGCCCGCCGACGACGGCGTCGGCCTCGAACACCGCCACGTTCGCCTGACGGAGGGCGAGGACGTACGCGGCGGACAGGCCGGCAGGTCCGGCGCCGAGGACAGCGGCGTCGAGGCGGTCGCTCATCCCCCTGACCCTACAATCGCCGGATGCGCCTGTCGGCGATCGTCCCCGCGACGAACAGCCCGGAGACGCTGGCCGGCTGCCTGGAGGCGATCCGGGGAGCGGAGGAGGCGCCCGAGGAGCTGATCGTCGTCGATCGCGCCGACCGGCCCGGCCCGGCCGCCGCCCGCAACGCGGGCGCCGCCAGGGCGAGCGGCGACGTGCTCGTCTTCGTCGACGCCGACGTCCTCCCCCACCCCGACGCCTTCCGCCGGATCCGGGCCGCCTTCGCGGCCGAGCCGGGCCTCGTCGCGCTCTTCGGCTCGTACGACGACTCGCCCGCCGCCGACGGGGTCGTCTCCGGCTTTCGGAACCTGCTCCACCACTACGTCCACCAGCAGGCGCCCGGCGAGGCGGAGACGTTCTGGGCCGGGCTCGGCGCCGTCCGCCGCGAGCAGTTCTTCGCCGCTGACGGCTTCGACGCCGATCGCTACCCCAACCCCTCGGTCGAGGACATCGACCTCGGCCTGCGGCTGACCGCCGCCGGCGCCGACGTCCGCCTCGACCCCGAGCTCCAGGGCACGCACCTGAAGGGGTGGACGCTCGCCGAGATGGTGCGCACCGACCTGCTCGATCGCGGGGTGCCGTGGCTGACGCTGTTCCTCGAGGGTGGCGGCGGCGCGACCGCCCTCAACCTCGGCTGGCGCCACCGGCTCAGCACGGCCGCGTGCGTCACCGGCGCGGTCGCGCTCGCACTCGGGCGGCGGCGCGCAGCCGTCGCCTCGGGTGCCGCGCTCGTCGTGCTGAACGCCCGCTTCTACGCCCTCCTCCTCCGTCGGCGCGGGCCGGTCGAGGCGACGTTCGGGATCGGGCTGCACGCGATCCACCACCTGACCGCCGCTGCGGCCGTTCCGCTCGCGGTCGGGCGGCACCTCGCCCGCCGCGCGCCCTCCTAGCGCTAGGCGTCCGAGACGCGCCGGACGTCCTCGAACGGCCCGGCCAGCCGCACCGAGCCGTTCTCGAAGAGGATCGCCTCGTGGCAGAACCGGGCGAGCAGCTCGTGGTCCTGCCCCGCCGCGACGACGATGCCGCCACGGCCGACGATGGCGCCGGCGAACTCCTCGAGGACGAGGCGGTACTCGTGGTCGAGGGCCTCGTGCACCTCGTCGAGGAGCAGCACGGTCGGCTCGGCCTGCTGGACCGCGGCGAGCCCGAGCCGCGCGTACATCCCCTGCGAGTAGCTTCCCACCGGCCGCTCGAAGGCTGGGCCGAGGCCGCTCCGCCGCTTGATCTCCTCGAGGATGCCGTCGGTTCCGCGGCGGGGGAAGCCGGCGAGCGCCGTGAGCAGGTTGCCGTTCTCGCGGCCGGTGAGCGCCGGCGTCAGCGCGGCCTCGACCGAGAGCAGCGCGCCGATCCGGCCCTCGACGGCGATCCGGCCCTCGTCCGGGTCGAGCACGCCGGCGATCGTGCGGAGCAAAGTCGTCTTCCCCGCACCGCTCGGGCCGATCAGGGCGATCGCCCGGCCGGGCTCGAGCGCCAGGTCGACGCCCCGCACGCCCCAGACCTCCGTCACGCCCTTGCGGAGCCGCGCGATCGCCGGCGTGACGAACCGCTGGTGGCGGTCGAACAGGAACCGGATCCCGACCGCCTCCGCGCGGACCGAGGCGCTCACTCGAGCACCTTCGCCAGCTGCCGCTGCTCGATGCGGAAGATCAGCCCGAACACGATCGCGAGCCCGATCGCCCACGCCAGCGGGTAGAGCAGCTCCCACGCCGCCGGCGTGTGCCCGTAGAGGAGCGCCGACCGGTACGACTCGAACACGCCGCTGAGCGGGTTCAGCTTCACGAGCGTCCTGGCCGTCCCGTGGATCCGGTCGAGGGCGATCAGCGCCGGCGAGATGAAGAAGATCGCCCGCACGAAGCTGATCACGAAGTTCCGGAGGTCGGGGAACCAGATCCCGAGCAGGCACGCGGGGTAGGCGCACGCGAGCGACAGCGCGATCGTCACCGCGATCGCCACCGGCAGCCAGAGCGCGTAGACGGTCGGAGCGACCCGGTACACGGCCATCATCACGACGAGCAGGATCAGGCTGGCGGCGAAGGCGACCACCTCCGTCGCGACCGCGGCGGCGGGGATCAGCTCCCGCCGGAACCTCATGTTCAGGATGATCGCCTTGCGGCGGTTCACCGCGGTCAGGGCGCTGATGATGCTCGACATCAGGAGCTGGAACGGGATCACCGCGCACGCGAGGCTGAGCCCCGGCGCGGGGCCGGGCCGGTTGACCAGGAACGAGATCAGGATCAGGTAGACGCCGACGAGCGCGAACGGGTCGAGCAGCCACTTGACCAGCCGGATCCGCCCGCGGCCGTAGCGGGCCCGGAGATCCGACTCCGAGAGCGCGTAGAGGACCGGCCCCGGGCGTGCGATCATCCCGGGCTCGCGATGAGGATCGTCTCGGGAGCGTTCGACAGGGTGCACGGAAACCTGCTCGTACTCTCGCAAGTGCGGGGACAGCGGCGCATCCCCTACCTGCCCGAGGAGCGTGTGCACGAGCTGCGCGACGCGCGCATCCGCGAGACGGTCAGCTACGCCGCCGAGACCGTGCCGTACTATCGCGACCTGTTCCGCCGCGAGGGGATCGACGGCCGCGAGATCACCGGTGCGGCCGAGCTCGAGCAGCTGCCGCGCCTCTCACGAGCCGAGGTCCAGGAGGACCCCGACCGGTTCGTCTCGCAGTCGAAGCTCGGCCGCGAGTCGATCCCGTTCCGGACGACGGGCTCGACCGGCACGCCGGTCCGCTACCACCACGACCGCCGCTCGGTGCTGCAGAACATCGCGTACGCCGAGCGAGGTCGGCACGTGGAGGTGCGCCTGCTCGGACGCGAGCTCGGCTACACGAAGGTCTCGCTGGCACGATCGACCGGCACCGGGGCGGCGGTGCGCTCGCTCTACGACCGCATGACGTGGATTCCGCTGCGCCCGCGCCGGCGGCGCGTCGACTTCTCGCAACCGCTCGGGGCGGTGATCGCAGAGATCGACGAGGCCAAGCCGGACATCATCCGCGGGTACGGGTCGTTCGTGGAGCTTCTCTTCCGTCACGTGGCCGCAAACGACATCCGGATGCACCTGCCGCGGGTGATCGTCTACGGCAGCGACACGATGACCCTCGAGGGGCGCGAGCTGATCGAGCGCGAGTTCGGGATTCCGGTGGTCTCCCGCTACAACGCCACCGAGTGCTTCCAGATCGCGCACTTCTGCGAGGAGCGGCGCGACTTCCACGTCCAGGCGGACATCTGCCACCTGCTGATCGTCCGCGCCGACGGGACGAAGGCGGCACCGGGGGAGCAGGGCGAGATCGTGCTCACGAACCTCGTGAACCGGGGGAGCGTCTTCCTCAACTACCGGATCGGCGACACGGCGGCCCTGCGCGACGGCCGCTGCTCCTGCGGACGCACGTCGCCGTTGCTGGCGGAGCTCGCCGGCCGCGTGGAGGACATCGTCAGGCTCGACGACGGGACGCTCGTGTTCCCCCGCAGCCTCTGGGACATCGTCAAGCAGCACCGGGAGATCCTGCGCTACCAGCTCGTGCAGCTCGATCCGGGTCGATTCGAGCTGCGGCTCGTCACCGCGGCGCCGGCGCAGTTCGAGCCGCTCGCCGCGGAGATCGAGCCGAAGGTGGCAAGGCTGTACGGCGGGGCCCGGATCGAGACGGTCTACCACGAGGCGCTGGAGCCGGGGCCCGGCGGCAAGTTCCGGTCGGTCGCCGCCCTGCGCTAGTCGGCCGGGACCAGCGTGCAGCTCCCCGGCTCGATCGAGATCCCGACGTCCGACCCCGGCTGGGCGGCGGCCGCCGCCGAGCTGCGGACGCGCAGCTCCACGTCCCCGACCGAGACGACGTGGTCGACGGCGTCGCCGAGGAACCCGGTCGAGAGCACGCGTCCCCGCAGCCCGCCGGCGCCGTTTCGCAGCGAGACGTCCTCGGGGCGGACGACGACCAGCACCTTCGCCCCGGACCGAAACTCACCGGTGGACGGGACCGAGAGCGAGCCGAACGGGGTCTCGACGTCGAACGTCCCGCCGGGCTCCCTGCTCCTCACGGTCCCCTCGACGAGGTTGGCCGCACCGACGAAGTCGGCCACGAACCGCGACGACGGCCGCAGATAGACGTCCCGCGGCGGGCCCACCTGCTCGATGCGGCCCTCGTTCATCACCGCGATCGTGGTCGAGAGCGTCAACGCCTCGACCTGGTCGTGGGTCACGTAGACCACGGTCAGGTTGCGCTCGTGCTGGATCCGCTTGAGCTCGTCGCGCAGCTCGTCGCGAAGGCGGGCGTCGAGGTTCGAGAGCGGCTCGTCGAGGAGCAAGAGCGGCGGCTGCATGACGAGCGCTCGTGCGAGCGCGAGCCGCTGCTGCTGGCCGCCGGAGAGATCGGTCGCACGCCGGTCCGCGAGGTGGTCGAGATGCACCGCCGAGAGCACGGACTCGACCCGCTCGCGGATCTCGCGCGCCGGCAGCCGCTTCCGCCTGGGCGCCACCTCGAGCGGGAACGCGGCGTTGCGGAACACGTCCATGTGCGGCCAGATCGCGTACGACTGGAAGACGAGTCCGAGCCCGCGGTCGACGGCCCGAACGTCCACGGCGCCGTGGGAGGAGAAGAGCAGACGCCCGCCGACCTCGATCTCGCCGCCGTCGGGCCGCTCGAGGCCTGCGACGCAGCGCAGCATCGTCGTCTTCCCGCACCCGGATGGGCCCAGGACCGAGAAGAGCTCGCCCTCGCCGACCTCGAGCGTGACGCCGTCGAGGGCGACGACGCGCCCACGGCGGCCGTCGGGGAACGTCTTCACCAGGGCGCGGACGTCGAGCACAGCTCAGCGTCGCGCGGCCGCGGCGGCGCGCCCTCCGATCCAGTACGAGACCGCGGCGAGGACGAGCGTCGCCAGCACCATCAGGACACCCAGCGCGGCGAGCTCCCCGAACTCGCCGTCCTGGTAGCGGTTCCAGATCACGACGGGGAGCACCTCGCGACCCGGCGAGTAGAGGATCAGCGAGCTCGACAGCTCGCGCAGTGACACGAGCAGCACGTAGATCCAGCCGGCGACGAACCCGGGGACCAGCAGGGGCATGAACACCCGCCTGAAGGTCTGCCACCAGCCGGCGCCGCTGACGTGGGCCGACTCCTCCAGGTCGCGGGCGATCTGGCCCATCGAGATCGACGACGTCCGGATCCCGTAGGGCATGAAGCGCGTCACGTAGGCGATCAGGAGGATCCAGAGCGTCCCGTAGACCGGGATCGGGACCCGCAGGAAGACGATCAGCAGCGCGAGGCCGATGACGATGCCGGGAATGGCGATCGGCAGGAAAGCGAGGCCGTCGGCCAGCCCTCGCCCCGGCGTCTTCGTCCGCACCACGACCCACGCAACCACGGTCATCGTGCACATCACCACGGTCGCGGCGCCGACCCCGAGCAGGAGCGAGTTCCACGCCGCTCGACGCACGAGCGGGTCGTCGAACAGGTGGCGGTACGCCCCGAGGGTCAGGTGCGAGAAGCCGGCGGTCGAGACGCCCGTGTAGACGCGTTGCGTCGACACGTAGACGAGCATCAGGATCGGCAGCAACGCCGAGACGACGACGTAGCCGGCAAGCAGCGCGGCCACGGGCCAGCGCCAGCGCCCGAGCTTCACCACCCGCGGGGTCACCCCTCTGCTCGTGATCGTCTCGTAGCTCCGCGACCGGCCGGAGAAGAGGCGGTGGAGCACCAGGCCGACGCAGGTCAGGACGACGAGCGGCAGGGCGTAGGCGCCCGCGGTGCCGAACGCGGGCGGGTACTCGCCGAGCGCCTGCCAGATCTTCGAGGTGAACACCCAGACACGCGCGGGGAAGCCGAGGAGCGCCGGCACCTCGAACGACTCGAGCGCACGGACGGCGAGGATCAGGATCGTCGCCGAGAGGGCGGGCCGCGCCAGCGGCAGCGTGATCCGCCGGAAGACGGTCCACGCGCCGGCTCCGCTGGCCAGAGCAGACTCCTCCAGCGCCGGGTCGAGCGAGCGGAAGGCAGCGACCATGAACAGGAACGCGATCGGCACGAGGTGGAGGCCTTCGACCACCACCATCCCGCTCAGGCTGAAGACGTCGAGGGAACCTCTCCCGAGCACCTGGTTCAGTGCCCCGCTCCGCGGCGCGGCGAGGAAAATCCACCCGATCGTGTAGAGGACACCGGGAACGAGCAGCGGCACGAGCACGCCGACGAACATCAGCCGCCGGAGGGGGACGTCGGTCCGGACGACGACGTACGCAAGCGCCGTCCCGGCGACGACCGCGAACGCGGTGGAGCCGGCGGCGAACCGGAGCGAGTTCCAGAGCAGCTCGCCCAGCCCGAACGCGCCGTACGCCTCTCTGACGACGTCGAGCGTGAGCCTCCCGTCCTCGACGAACGTCTGCCAGAGCAGATAGCCGAGCGGCACGAGCGTGAGGACACCCGTGAAGGCGAGCGCGGCGGCGAGCAGCAGGATCTCGGGGCGCAGCACCCGGTCGCGGACACGGAAGCGGACGGCAGTCTCTGTGCGCGCGGACATGGTGCGACATAATCCTGCACCTTGCGCGGACCGAGAACCGCAGCCGTCCTGCTCGGCGCTCTGGCTCTCGCGACGGCTGCAGGCTGCGGGAGCTCCAGCAGCTCGACCAGCTCCGCCTCGGAAGGAGCCTCGGGAGACACGCTCGCCTCCGTCCTCGCCCAGGTGAAGGGCCTGACCGGCAAGCAGCGCACCGACAAGCTGCTGGCGCTGGTGGCCAAGGAGGGTGGAGACCTCACGTACTACACGTCGCAGGGGAGCGCCAAGGCGGAGGATCTCGTCGGCGCGTTCGGAGATGCCTTCCCCGACGTGAACGTCGCCCTCTACCGGGCCAGCAACGACACGATCCTGCCGCGGATGGCGGAGGAGGCCAAGGCCGGGTTCCACGGCGCCGACGTCGTCCACGTCAACGGGCTGTCGATGACGAGCCTCCACGACGACGGGCTG
>Ga0335085_10015884_pt1 | contig 10903 bp, 10 predicted proteins | sample Lox_Sample_45_FD_206712 | JGI IMG/M metagenome (GOLD analysis project Ga0335085, IMG submission 206712) | Soil microbial communities from Loxahatchee National Wildlife Refuge, Florida, United States - Lox_Sample_4.5 | ecosystem: Environmental > Terrestrial > Soil > Wetlands | place: USA... | reverse complement strand
CGGTAAACGCCCGGGCATCGAGGCGTGCCGCGAGCCCCGCACCGGCGACGCCACAACAGATCGCGATGAACGGCTCGGCGGCGGTCGCGTCGGGCCAGTGGAGGATGCCCGTGGCCGGGCCGAGGAGCACTCCCAGAGCGAACAACAGCAGGTGGATCACGGCTGCAAACAATCGCGCGCGCTTGACGGGCCCGCAAGCCGCGGCGTAGCATTGGGGCACTCACATGGCCTCATCGTTCCGGGTGTCGGGCGGGCGCGCGCTGAAGGGCACGATCCGGCCGGCCGGTAACAAGAACGCGGCCCTTCCCATCCTCGCGGCGACGCTGCTCGCCGACGGCCCCTGCCAGCTCGAGAACGTCCCTCACATCCGGGACGTCGAAACCATGGTCGCCCTGCTCGCTCACCTCGGCGCGAGCGTCGAGTGGACCGGGGAGAACGCGGTCCGCGTCGACACGCGCGAGGCACAGGCGCGCGAGCTGGATCCCGCACTGTGCGCGCGCATCCGGGCCTCGATCCTGTTCGCCGGGCCGATGCTGGCGCGCTTCGGACGCGTCGCCCTGCCGCCACCTGGCGGGGACGTGATCGGCCGCCGCCGCATCGATACGCATTTCCTGGCGCTTGAGAGTCTCGGCGCCACCGTGACGGTGGGTGACCACTACGTGGTGGAAGGGAAGAAGCTCACCGGAACCGATCTGTTCCTCGACGAGCCGAGCGTCACGGGAACGGAGAACGCGTTGATGGCCGCGGTCGCGGCCAAGGGGACGACCACCCTTCGTAACGCGGCCAGCGAGCCGCACGTGCAGGATCTGGCGCGGTTTCTTCAGAGCCTCGGCGCCGGCATCGAGGGGATCGGGACCAACACCCTGACCGTCCACGGCGGGGGACCGTTGGCGGCCCCCACCGCCCCATTCAGCATCGGCCCCGATCACATCGAGGTCGGGTCGTTCATCGGCCTCGCGGCGGTCACCAACGGCGACATCACGATCGAGGGTGTTCGTGGCGAGGACCTTCGCGCGACGCTGTTCGGATTCGAGCGGCTCGGCGTGAAACCGAGGCTGGAAGGCGACCGCCTGATCGTCGATCCCCATCAGGAGCGCCGCATCCGGCCGGATCTCGGCGGTCATGTTCCCAAGCTGGAGGATGGACCCTGGCCGGCTTTTCCCGCGGACCTGATCTCCATCGCTCTCGTCGTCGCGACACAGTGCGAGGGATTGCTGCTCGTCTTCGAGAAGATGTTCGAGTCGCGACTGTTCTTCGTCGACAAGCTGATCGGGATGGGGGCGCGGATCGTGCTGTGCGATCCGCACCGAGCGGTCGTCGCCGGCCCATCGCCGCTCCATGGAGGGGTGGTAGAAAGCCCCGACATCCGGGCAGGGATGGGCGTGCTCCTGGCCGCCCTCGCGGCGCAGGGGGAATCAATCATCCACAACGTGGGGCAGATCGAGCGGGGCTACGAGCATATCGATGATCGGCTCCGAGCCCTCGGCGCGCAGATCGAGCGTGGGGAGGGTGGTCGTTAGTGGTTGCTTCGAAAGCGACCGCGACCCACACCGCCGACCTCTCCGAAATCTCAGTCGGCGACGCGGCTGCCCCACGCTTGGAATTGACCGAATGGGCGACCAGGTACGGCCTCGTGGCGGGAATCACGACCCGGGAAAACGGTTTCAACCTGGGTCTGTCGAGCGAGGAGCCGGCGGGCAACGTATCGGCCCGCTGGCGGGCATTCCGAGGGGCCTTCGCGGGCCGTTTCCCCGGGGTCGTCACGGGCTACCAATGCCACGGGACCACCGTGCGGTGGTATGACCGCGGGGTGGAGGGATGGCTCCAGGTCGGGGAAGTGGACGGCCACGCCACCGACCGCAAGGGGCTACTCCTGACGGTCACTGTTGCCGACTGCATCCCGGTCTATCTCGCCGCGCCCGGCAGTGGCGCCGTGGCGCTGCTCCACGCCGGGTGGCGGGGCACCGCTGACCGCATCCTCGCGCGGGGAGTTCACGCGCTCACGCAGCACGCGCTTGTCCGACCAGATGAGCTTGTAATGCATTGTGGCGTAGGCATTTGCGGCACGTGCTATGAAGTAGGTTCTGAAGTCAGCGCCCGCCTGACCGGTGAGGCTGGGAACGGGGCGACTCATGTCGATTTGCGAGCCGTTCTGGCCCGTCAGGCGGCTGAGCTCGGGATCGCGGCGGTCTCCCTGTCTCCACATTGCTCGGCCCACCACCGAGACCTCTTCTACTCTCACCGAGCCTCCAAAGGCCGGGACGGGCGCATGGTGGCCTTTCTGGGGCGCCCCAAGTAGGCTTGCCCCCTCCAACTACCTGGGGTACATTCAGTTCCGAAGCGGGCGAAGTTCTGCCCGCGCTTTTTTTTGTATCGCTGGCTTTTCCTATGCTCACCGACAGTCTGATCGAGGCCTTTCGGGCCCGGCTCGCGGAGTTGGGGTTCGATCTGGCCGACCTGCGCCTCGGTGGCACACCGAACCGGCCGCTCGTCCAAGCGCGCATCGATTGGCCGCCCAGTGATCCGGTGCGGCGGGTAACCGTGGACGATTGTGCCCGGGCGAGCCGTGCGCTGGAGGCCTGGCTCGATGTCGACCACCCCCTTGGGGGAGGCGCCCGCTACATCCTCGAGGTGTCCAGCCCCGGGATGGAGCGCCCGCTCAAGTGGCACCGTCACTGGGTGCGGTTCGTGGGGTGTCAAGTGACCGCGAAGCTGGCAGGGTTGGGCCGGATCCGTGCCCGCATCGTGGCGGTGCCGGACGAGACGACGGTGGTCCTGCAGCCGGAGGGGGGGGCGCCGCGCTCCGTGCCGCTGGCCGAGATCCGGGACGCTCGACTGGCTGTGGATTGGGACCGGCGACCGGCGACCGACGGCTGACGACTAACGACTGGGAAAGACTGATGGCCAATGCAACCGATGTCGTGACCGCGATTCGTGAGCTGACTTCGACCAAGCAGCTCGATCGCGGGAGCATGATCGAACTCCTCAAGGACGGACTGCACGCGGCGCTGGTGAAGCGCTTCGGCCCCAATGTGCGCTCCGAGATCGGTATCGACGAGCTGAAGGGGACGATCCGGATCATCGTGCTCAAGACCGTGGTGGAAGCGGTCGAGGATCCGGGCACCCAGGTCTCCCTGGAGGAGGCGCGGTTCGAGGATCCCGAGTTCCAGCCCGGCGACGTGCTGGAGGAGGAGGTGCCGTTCGCCGAGTTCGGACGGACCGCCGTTCAGGCCGCCAAGCAGCGCATCATCCAACGGGTTCGCGAAGGGGAGCGCACGCGGATCCGGGAGGAGTTCTCCGGGAAAGTCGGCGAGCTGCTCTCCGGCGAAGTGCAACAGATCGAGCGCGGCAAGATCGTGGTGATGCTGAACAAGTTCCGTGAGGCCGAAGCGATCATCCCGTACCGCGAGCAGAACCACCGGGAGCACTTTCATCAGGGCGACACGATCCGCGCGGTGCTGAAGCGCATCGAAGAAACGCCCAAGGGGCCACGCCTGATTCTGTCGCGGGCGGACCCGCTGTTCGTGAAGGCCCTGTTCAAGCTCGAGGTGCCGGAGATTCAGCAGCAGATCGTCGACATTCGCGCCACTGCCCGCGAGGCGGGGAGCCGCACCAAGATCGCCGTGATTTCGCGCGACGACGGGATCGACCCGGTCGGCGCCTGCGTGGGGCTCAAAGGCTCGCGGGTGCAGGCGGTCGTGAACGAGCTGGGCGGCGAGCGGATCGACATCGTGCCGTGGTCGCCCGATCCCGAACGCTTCGCCAAGCTGGCCTTGGCGCCGGCGCGGGTGGCCAAGGTGTTCTCGGATCCCGACAACCGCACCATTCAGGCGATCGTGGACGAGGATCAGCTGTCGCTCGCCATCGGACGCAACGGGCAGAATGTGCGTCTCGCCTCGGAGCTCACCGGGTGGAAGATCGATCTCTACTCCTCGCGTGAGTGGTTGGAGCGCGGCGGCGAAGGTCCGCTGTTCGCGCCGCTCCCACCGGACGAGGAGCAGGCGGTCAAGGTGCCGCTCGGGGAGTTGAAGGACCTCTCGCCGGAGCTCGTCGCGGTGCTGGAGCAGAACGGAAGGAAGACCTTGAAGGACATCCTCGATCTCGAGCGTGAGGACGTGGAGCGGCTCGAAGGAATGACGCCCGAGCTCGCCGATCGCCTGATGGCGTTCCTGAACGAGCTGACTGAGGAGGGTGGGGAGGCGGCCGACGCGGAACAGCCGCCGGCGCCCGGACCAGATGAGGCGCCCGAGGCGCCACCCGCGCCGCCGGCCGCGTGAACGAGGACGCGCGGCTGCGCCTTCTGGGCCTCGGCGCCAGGGCACGCCGCGTCGTCATCGGAGTGACCGGCGTACGGGCGAAGTTGCAGGAGGGGGTCGGGAGCGGGCTCGCCTGTGTCGTCCTGGCGGCGGACGCGAGCCTGCGCACGCAGGAAAAGGTGGGACGGCTGGCCGCGGCACGGGGCGTCCCCGTGCTACGGGGGCCTTCGGCGGAACGAATGGGCGCGGGGTTGGGGCGCCCGTCGGTGCAGGCGGTCGGCGTGAGTGATCCCGCGCTGGCGCGCGGTCTGGTACGGCTTTCGGAGGAGTAAGTGGCGACACGGATTCATGATTTGGCGGCGGAGTTCGGCATCTCCAGCGAGCAGGTGATGACCATGCTCAAGGAGATGGACATCTTCGTGCGCAGCCATCTGACCCCGCTCAAGGACGAGCAAGTCTCGATGATGCGGGCGCGCTGGGAGCGCGAGAAGCGCCGTCAGAAGGAGCCGGCGGCCCCGACCAAGCGGCGCCGGGCCACCAAGCCCGTGGAGCCGGCGCCCGTGACCGAGGAGGCTCGGCCCAAACGGCGGCGGCGCACGGCGGCCGAAGTCGCCGCGGCGGAGGCCGAGGCCCAGGCCGTCGCCGATCGCGAGGCCGAAGTCGAATTGAAGGCGCGCCAGGCCCTCGAGGCGAGTCGCGCCATCGAAGAGGAGAAACCCGCGCCATCCCTCGAAGAGCGAGCGGCGGCGCTGTTCAAGGACCTTCCGCCTCCGCCGCCTTCCCCGGCGCCCGCGGCTGAAACCACCGCCGCCGCCGTGCTGGAGGCGGCCCCGGCCCCCGCGCCGCCGGTGATTCCGGGGGCCCCGCGTCCGTTCATTCCCACGCCGGTCCGGCCGCGGCCGGTCGCGAGCGGGGTCCCGGGGGGCGCCGTGCCGCCGCGCCCCGTCGCCTCGGCCGCTCCCGGCGCCGGCGCGCTGGAAGAGCGACGCCGCGACAAGGCGGGCAAGAAGCGCAAGAAGGGCAAGAAGTCGCTCGTCGACCAGGAAGCGGTGGCCCAGAACATTTCGCGCACGCTTGCTTCCATCAAAGGACCGGTGGCCAAGAAGGGCGTCCGGCCGCGCGATGAAGGCCCCAGCTTCCGTGATCTCCAGGAAGCCCAGCGCCGCGAGGAGGCCGAAAAGGAAAAGACCCGCGTCCGCGTGACGGAGTTCATCACCGTCAGCGAGCTCGCCAACATCCTGAAGGTGCCGCCCACCCAGATCGTGACCTTTGCCTTCAAGGAGCTGGGGCAGATGGTGACGATCAACCAGCGTCTCGACTTCGACCTGATCGAGCTGATCGCCTCGGCGTTCGACTTTCAGGCGGTGCGCGAAGAGGAGTATGAGGTCGCGGCGGGCGAGGTGGCGGAAGACACGCCGGAGCAGCTGAAGCCCCGGCCGCCGATCGTGACCGTGATGGGCCACGTGGACCATGGGAAGACGTCGCTGCTTGACTACATCCGCAAGGCCAACGTCGTCGCCGGGGAAGCCGGCGGGATCACGCAGCACATCGGGGCGTACGCGGTGTCGCTCAAGGACGGCCGGGCCATCACGTTCGTCGACACCCCGGGCCACGAGGCCTTCACGGCCATGCGGGCGCGCGGGGCTCAGGTCACCGATCTTGTCGTGCTCGTCGTCGCGGCGGACGATGCCATCATGCCGCAGACGGTCGAGGCGATCTCCCATGCCAAGAACGCGGGCGTCCCGCTCATCGTCGCCATCAACAAGATCGATCTGCCCACCGCCAACGTGCAGAAGGTGAAGCAGGATCTGCTGGCGCAGGGGGTGGTGCTCGAGGACTTCGGGGGCACGGTACTCGCCACCCCGATCTCCGCCAAGAAGGGGACGAACGTCGAAGCGCTGCTCGACCAGATCCTGCTCCAGGCGGAGCTCCTCGATCTCAAGGCGAACCCGGATCGCATCGCGCAGGGCGCCGTGCTCGAAGCCACCCTCGATCCCGGCAAGGGTCCGGTGGCGACGATTCTGGTGCAGAACGGCACGTTGCACGTCGGCGACGATTTCATCTGCGGGATGTACTCGGGCCGCGTGCGCGCCATGTTCGACGAGCGGGGGGCGACCGTGGCGGCTGCGGGCCCGTCCATTCCAGTGCAGATCCTCGGATTCGAGGGCGTCCCGGAAGCGGGTGATCACTTCACCGCGGTCTCTGACCCCGCGCAGGCCCGCGATATCGCTCAGAAGCGCCAGCGGTTGGAACGCGAGGCGCAGATGCGCCGCTCGGGTCGGGTGAAAACGCTCGAGGACTTCATGGCGGAGCGGGCGGCGAGCGGGGTCGCCACCCTGCGAGTGATCATCAAGGCGGACCAGGGCGGGCCGGCCGAGGCGCTGGCCGACGCGCTGGGGCAGTTGTCGACTCCAGAGGTCCGCGTGGAAGTGGTGCACCGGGGAGTCGGGGCGATCACCGACTCGGACGTGCTGCTCGGCAAAGCGTCGGGGGCGATCATCATCGGCTTCCACGTCCGCCCCGATTCGAATGCGCGGGCCTCGGCGGAGCGCGAGCATGTCGAGATCCGGACCTACCGCATCATCTACGAGGCGGTGGACGAGGTGAAGGCGGCCATGGAAGGCCTGCTCAAGCCCGAAGAGAAGGAAGTCGTGCTCGGCGAGGCGGAAGTCCGGCAAATCTTCAAGATCGCCAAGGTGGGAACCATCGGGGGCAGCTTCGTGCGGAGCGGCATTATCCCGCGCACCGGGAAGGTGCGGGTGATCCGCAACGGCGTCGAGGTCTACGACGGGTCCCTGTCCTCGCTCAAGCGGTTCAAGGACGACGTCCGCGAGGTCCGCGAAGGATTCGAGTGCGGGATCGGCGTGGAGAATTACAACGACTTGAAGGTCGGGGACCTGATCGAGTCGTACAAGATCGAGGAGATCGCCCGCTCCCTCGCGCCGGGAGGCGCGGCACGGGGCGCCTGAGATGATCGTGGGGTTGATCACCTGGGAGCTGCACCTCGCCGCGTGCCACTCCCTGAAGGACAAGCGTCACGTGCTCAAGAGCTTGAAGGACCGGCTGCATCAGCGCTTCAACGTTTCGGCCGCGGAGACCGGGCATCATGACCTCTGGCAGCGCGCCGAGCTGTCCGCGTGCGTGGTCAGCACCGACCGCCGTCACGCCGAGGAAGTCTTGCGCGAGGCCGACCGGCTGGTGGAAGGCGCACCGGGCGCACGGATCGTAGACACGAGTACGAGCTACCTGTAACCCATGCGACGTCCCAGTCACCGTCCCGAGCGTGTCGGCGAGCTGATCCGGCAGACCGTCGCCGAGTTCCTCACCAGCAACGTGCGCGATCCGCGAATCGGGTTCGTCACGGTGACCGGGGTGGACGTCTCGGCCGACCTGTCGCACGCCAACGTGAGCGTGAGCGTCATGGGCGAGGAGGCGGAAAAGGAGCGGTCCCTGGAAGGGCTCGCCAGCGCCGCCAAGTTCTTGCGGAGCCAGCTGTCGCGCGAGTTGCCGCTGCGCACCAGTCCGGAGCTGCACTTCCGGCTCGATCGCGGTCTGGAGCACGCGCAGCGCATCGACCGGGTCTTGAAGGAACTGAAGGAGAGCGAGGACTGACCGACGGCGTGCTCCCGGTGGCGAAGCCGGTCGGACCCACCTCGCACGACGTGGTGGATCAGGTGCGGCGCGTGCTGGGAATCCGGCGGGTGGGACATCTGGGAACGCTCGACCCGTTCGCCCAAGGCCTGCTGGTGCTGGTGATCGGCCGGGCGACCCGGTTGGCGCCGTACGCGGCGGGGTGGGCCAAGACCTACACCGGGACGATCCGCCTCGGCACGGTCACCGACACCGACGACCCGACGGGCGCGGTGCTGCAAACGAGTGAGGCCTGGCGTGAACTCGACCGAGCCGCGGTCGAGGGGACGCTGCGGCAGTTCACGGGGCGGATCGCGCAGCGCCCACCCGCCCATTCGGCGGTGAGCGTCGGAGGAGAGCGGGCCTACCGCCGGGCCCGGCGCGGCGAAGCGGTAACGCTGGCGGAGCGTCCGGTGGAAATCCGGGAGCTGGCGCTGCTCGAGTTCGCACCGCCAGACGTGCGGTTTCGGGCCGAGGTCGGAGCGGGAACGTACCTGCGCAGTCTCGCGCGCGATGTCGGCGAGCGTCTGGGGTGCGGCGCGCACCTCGCGGCCCTGGTGCGGACGGCGGCCGGGCCTTTCACGCTGGCCGACGCCAGGTCCCCCGAGTCGGTGACCGCGGCGGATGTGCGGGATGCCGCGGTGCTCGTCCAGGATCTCCCGCGTCGGGACCTCGATGCGCTGCAGCGCGAAGCGGTGGTTCATGGACGGCCGCTTCCAGATCAGGGAAGCGGGACCCGGGACGAGGGACGGGTGGCGCTCTTTGCCGATGGCGAGCTCGTGGCCGTGGCTGAGCGTGAGGGTGCGACGCTAAAGCCGCGCGTGGTGGTGAGCGACTAGATGCCCGGGACGGTCGTCACCGTCGGGACCTTTGACGGCGTGCACCTTGGCCACCAGGCGGTGGTCGGTGAGATCGTGCGGCGGGCGCGGGCGCGGGCCGGCGAGAGTCTGGTCGTCACCTTCGAGCCGCATCCGCTCGCGGTGGTGAATCCGCAGGCGGCCCCGCCGCTCCTGACCCTGGAGCAGGAGAAACGGGCGCTGCTCACCCGGGCCGGCGTGGACCGAGTGGAAGCACTGGCGTTCACGCAGGCGTTGGCGGCCCTCGAGCCGGAGCAGTTCATCCGGGACCTGTTGCGGGCGCGGTTCGGGATGCAGGAGCTGGTGCTGGGGTATGACCATGGGTTTGGCCGCGGCCGCTCGGGCGACGTGGATACGGTGCGGCGCATCGGGGCGGCGGACGGATTTGCCGTAGATGTGGTCGAGCCGGTGCTGGAGCACGGCCGGCCGATCTCCTCGTCGCTGATCCGGACCGCGGTCGCCCACGGCGATCTCGGCGCCGCCGAGCGGTGGCTGGGGCGCCGGTATAGCGCGCTTGGCACGGTGGAACGCGGAGCGGGGCGCGGCAAATCGATCGGCGTCCCGACCGTGAATCTGCCGATTCCGGATCCGCGCAAGCTGTTGCCGCCCGATGGCGTGTACGCGGTATGGGTGGAGATCCAGGGGCCAGGGGCCGCGGGTCAGTGGTCGGGGAAGGCGGCCCGGCGATTCGGGGGGATGATGAACCAGGGACCCCGGCCCACGTTCGGCGTGTCGGCGCGCGGTCTCGAGATCCATCTGTTCGGGTTCGACGGTGAGCTGTACGGGGAGACGGTGCAGGTCGAGTGGGTCCGCCGCCTGCGGGAGGTACGGACCTTCGCTTCGCGCGATGAGCTGGTCGCCCAGTTAGCCAAAGATCGGGCGGCAGCGTTGGACAGCCTCAACCTTACGGGAGTCGGATGAGCACGATTCGTTCACGGTTGATCCTGATCGCCATCCTCACGGTCGTCGCCATCCTCGCGCTGTTGCCGCGCAACGAGACGCAGCGCGTTCCGGACGCGGTGACCGGCCGGATGAAGGACACGACGGTGCGGCGCGTCCCGATCCATCTCGGCCTCGACCTGCAGGGCGGGGTGCACCTCGCGCTGGAGGTCGACCAGACCAAGGGGCCGGTGCCCGATTGCGCGGACGCGATCCAGCGCGCCGAGCGCGTGGTGCGCGCCCGGATCGACGAATTCGGCACCACCGAGCCCGTCGTCCAGATCGTGGGGCGCTGCCGCCTGGTGGTGGAGCTGGCCGGCGAGAAAGATCCGGCGCGCGCCACGTCCATCGTGCAGCGGACCGCGTTCCTCGAGTTCCGCATCACCGACATGAAGAATCTGTTCCGCGACGCCTTGCCGGGGATCGACCGGGCGCTGGCTCTGGCCGGTGTGCGCGGGACGGCGCCCGTCAGCTCTGTGGCGCAGCTCCTGGGCGGCGATACCGCGAAGACCCCGAAAGGCGCGAAGCCCAAGGGCAAGACCCCGGCGCCGGCGGTCGACACGGCGAACGCCAACGCCCTGTCCTCACTGCTGTTCCAGGGCCAGCTCCCGGGTGAGTTCCTGGTACCCGACGAGCAGGTCGCCCGCGCCGACAGTCTCCTCGCGCATCCGGAGGCGAAGGCCCTGATCCCCCGCGGGCTGGACCTGAAGTGGGGCACCGACGTGCAATCCCGCGGAGCGCGGCTGTACCGCGCGCTCTATGCGGTGGAAGACAAGCCGATCATCACGGGGGAGGAGCTGACCAAGGCGACGGCTCGCCGTGATCAGCTGAACAATCACTCGGTCGTGGTCTTCGATCTCACCCGCCGTGGTAGCCGCAAATTCTGCGACGCCACCGGGCAGCACGTGCGCGACTACATGGCGATCATGCTCGACGGCAAGGTGGTAGGCCAGCCCCCGATCATCAACGATCAGATCTGCGGCACCGGCCAGATCGACCTGCAGAGCAAGCCGTTGACCGAAGCGCAGGATCTGGCTCTCGTGCTCCGGGCGGGAGCCCTCCCCGCGCCGCTCGCCATCGTCGACGAGAAGACAATCGGTCCGTCGCTCGGTGCCGACTCGATCCACGACGGGATCAAGGCCGGCATCGCGGGGGTCGTGCTCGTCGTGCTGATCATGGTGGGGTACTACCGGCTCTCCGGGGTGCTCGCGGTCTCCGCGC
>Ga0335085_10015883_pt1 | contig 10904 bp, 5 predicted proteins | sample Lox_Sample_45_FD_206712 | JGI IMG/M metagenome (GOLD analysis project Ga0335085, IMG submission 206712) | Soil microbial communities from Loxahatchee National Wildlife Refuge, Florida, United States - Lox_Sample_4.5 | ecosystem: Environmental > Terrestrial > Soil > Wetlands | place: USA: Florida... | reverse complement strand
GGTCTAGCCGGTGATTATTCCTGACTCATGCTGATTGACAACCTGTCTGTTCCAGTGGACGTCTCTTTATGGCGACGATCGGCCAGTGCTCTCTGCAAGCCGCGCTAGGAATGATCATTGCCAATGGCGTCTTCTGTCTGGGTGAACATTAGTTCTCGGACCACCACAGCGAGGCTTTGAGATCTTCTGTGAGTACGCCGCGCGCCATGACGGCGCGCTCGATCTAGCCGAACCCACAACAGGTGGCGGGCTACGCTAGCGGCGGATTTGCGCGCGGTCGCGGGGCACCGCGACGGCTGCGCCGGCTTCATCTAGCTCGCGCGCTGCCTTGTAACCGGCGTATACCGCGTGCGCAATGAGCGCCGGCTGCAGGCAGTCGCCGATGCGTCGGATCCTCATGCCGTCCGGTGCCTCCGTCTCGCCTACCAGCGCGCGGTAGAGCTCATCCTGCGGCTCGCGCGAGGTGATGAGCACCAGCGCGTCGGCTGCGCGCGTGCGGCGCGTCCCGGTGAACACGCACTCGAGCGCCACCGCCGCGCCGTCGAAGGCGACGACCGTGGTGCTGACCAGGATTTCCACCCCGCTCTCGAGCAGCTGGCGCTGCACGGCGTCCTGCTCACCGGTGTAGTGGCTCCACTCGCCGGCAACTCCGGCGCTCGTCACGTAGGTCACCCGCGCGCCGCCTACCGCCAGCAACCGGGCGATGACGGGCCCCATGTAGTAGTGGTCGTCGTCGAAGATCACCACCGCGCCCGCAGGGCGGGCTCCCGCGAGGATGTCGTCGGGCGTGAGCACCTGGTTCTGCGGCAGCCCCTCAAGCGCGGATACGTGCGAGCGCCCGAGCCCGTTGCGACGCCAGCGTGCTCCCGTGGCGATGAAGACGTGGTCAGCACCGAACTCACGCACGTCCGCGGCGGTGAGGCGGCTGCCGAGGTAGAGCGAGACGTTTTCGAGCGCGCGGAGCTGCGTCAGGCGGTAGTCGCGCACCCGTGCCCACTCGGCAAGGCCCGGCAGGCGGCTCTCGAGCGCCACGCGACCGCCCGGCTCCTCGGCCGCCTCGGCGAGCGAGACGGTATAACCACGCTTGCCGAGGATGTGCGCAGCCTCGAGCCCCGCAGGCCCGGCGCCCACCACAAGCACAGTGCCGCCACGTCCGGCCGGCACCTCCTCGGGATGCCAGCCGCGACGCCACTCCTCCCCCATGGTCGGGTTTTGCGTGCAACGTAGCGCCGAGCCGCGATAGTTGTAGGCATAGCACACGTTGCAGCCGATGCACTCGCGGATTTGCTCGAGCTGCCCGGTTCGGATCTTTTCCGGCAGGAACGGATCGGCAATCGAAGGGCGTGCGGCACCGATCAGGTCGAGCACGCCTGAGCGTACCTGGCGCACCATGGTGTCCGGGGAGGTGAACCGGCCGACGCTCACCACCGGCTTCGTGGTGAGGCGCTTGATGCGCGCGACGCGCTCCTCGAGGGCCCCTTCCTGCACGAAGCGCGAGGTCGCCATCTCCTCGCCGTAGTAGTCTCCCACCACGAAATCCCACAGGTCAGGAAGCTCGGCGAGCTGCCCCACCACATCGTGCGCCTCCGTGCGGCTCAGGTGCGCTTCGCCGTGGCCGTCGGCCGAGAAACGCACCGCCACCGCGCAGCGATCGCCGACTGCCTCGCGCGTCTCTTCGAGGATCTCGCGGGTGAGCCGCAGGCGGTTCTCCAGCGAGCCGCCGTACTCGTCGCTGCGGTCGTTGAGGCTCCTCGACAGGAACTCCCACAAGAGATAGCCATGGGTGGGATACACATAGATGATGTCGAACCCGGCCGCGCGCGCGCGGCGCGCGGCGGCGAGGTGCCAGCGGCGAAAGGCACGGATGTCGCGCCGGTCCATGCGCTGCGACTGCACCGGCCCGTCGCGCCCCGGCATCGAGCGCACGCCGAGCGTCGGCAGACGGCTGCCGAGATTCGCCACGTAGCTGCCGCCGTGCCACAGCTCGACCCCCGCCAGTGCGCCGTGCGCGTGTACGGACTCCGTCATGGCCGTGAGGTTGGCGACATCGCCCTCGTCCCAGAGCGAGGCGTAAGGATAGGGCTGATCGTCGGACGTCGGGTGGAGCGAGCAGTATTCCGTGCACACCACGCCCCAGCCACCCTGCGCCTTCATGCCGCGCATGGCAGCCAGCGTGTGCGGCAGGGTAAAGCCCATGCCGGTGCAGTGCGGCACTTGGTAGAAGCGGTTGCGGGTGGTGACCGGGCCGAGCCGCACCGGCTCGAACAGGATCTGGTAGCGCGATGCGACGCTCATCAGCCGTGCCAGCCTTCGGGTATGCGCCGCCTCGAGGCGGATGAGGGTATGCTGCGGGGGCGGTGTTGTTTGCGCAACCCGCACCCCGATTGAGCTTCAGGAGTCCCCCTATGCAGCGCGTACTGCGTACCGGCCGGCGCCCGCGCCTGAGTGCTCCCGGGCCGCAGCCGCCCGCGGACCCCGGGCTGCACTTCGGCGCGACCGCTCCCTACGAGCCCTTGGGCGCCGAGCAGGCGCAGCAGCTGATCGAGTCGACGCTCGTGCTGCTGCGCGACTCCGGGGTCGCCTTCGAAGTCGGGTCGGAGGCGCTCGGCATCCTGCGCGCGGCCGGCTGCCCCGCGAGCGATGACGGCGTGGTGCGCTTCGCGCCCGAGCTGGTGCGCGAGGCCCTCGGCAGCGTCGCCAAGAGCGCCGCCCTCTACGACCGCGACGGCAAGCGCGCGATCGAGCTCGACTGCCGCCACACCTGGTTCATGCCCGGCATGACCTGCATCAAGGTCTACGACCTGGAGAGCGGCCAGCCGCGCGACAGCACCGGCGAGGACCTGGCGATGGTCACGCGCATCGCCGATGCGCTGCCGAACATGGATGCGGTGTGCATTGCCTGCAAGAACGTCACGCGCTCGGACATCCATGGCGAGATCGAGGAATTCGCCATCATGGCGGCCAACACGGTGAAGCCGCTCGAGTACCTGTGCGAGAACGCGCGCTCGCTCGGGGTGGTGATCGAGATGGCCGCGGCGCTGCGCGGGGGCAGGCAGGAGCTGTTCGACCGGCCCTACTTCCTGCAGATCATCACGCCGTTGCCGCTCAACTACCACGCCATGCACACCGACCAGCTGATCCAGGCGGTGCGCGCCGGCGTGCCGGTGAGCATCGGCACACTGCCGATCGGCGGCGCCTCGACGCCCATCACCACCGCCGGCAGCATCGTCAATAGCCTCGCGACCGACTTCGCCGCGATGGTGCTTGCGCAGCTGGTGCGGCGCGGCTCCTTCTGCATCGGCAGCTCGGACGTGTGCTTCATGGAACCGGCCACGGGCAGCATCGGCAACTTCGCCCAGACCTCGCTGGCGGACCTCATCATGTGCCAGGTGCGCCGGCGCCTCGAGCTCCCCTCCTTCACCGGTGCGGCCGGCTACTCGGGCTCGCCGCGCTTCAACCAGGATGCGGTGGCCGAGCTGACCGCCGGACTCCTGCAGGCCTTCTTCTCGCGCCCGGCGACCCTCGATTACTGCGGCTCGCTCGACCAGGGGCTCACGTACTCCCTGCACGCGCTGCTCCTGTGCAACGACCTCGCGGGACTGCTGCGCACCATGTGGCAGGGGGTGCAGATCGATGACTCGACGCTGGCGCTGGATCTGGCGCGGCGCGTCGGTCCCCGCGGCAACTACCTCGCGCAGCAGCACACGGTGGACCACTGCCGCGAGCACCTGTGGCAGAGCCGCTACTTCGGTCCCAACATGCCGCTCGGTGGGGCGGGCGGCGCGGACAACGACCTGTACGCGCGCATCGACCGGGACCTGCGCCAGCTGCTTGCGACCCATCGGCCGCCGCCGCTGGATGCCGGGCTAGCGGCGCAGCTGCGCGACATCCGCGCCCGCTTCGAGGCGTCCTACACGGCCTGATCGACCGGGCGCGGCGGCTGCTCCCCAGCAGCCGCCGCGCAGCTCATCTCGTCTCAATAGCGATACGCCAGCGTCAGGCCGACGGTGAGCGGCCGCACCCCGCGTGAGAAGTAGAGGTTGTCCGGGTAGGCCGCCAGGTCGCGCGACTTGAACAGCACCGGCTGCTGATCGAGGGCGTTCTGCGCAAACAGCGACAGGTCGTAGCCGCTCCAGCGCATCCCGGCACGCAGGTTCAGGTTGCGCGTCGAGGGCAGGCCAGGGAGCGTCGTGTCGTAGAGCGCGTTGCGCTGATCCTGGATCGGCAGCAGCCCGGTCTGGGCGGTGGCGTACTGGAAGTCGGCACGGAAGTACGGATGCTTGTGCTGCCACACGAAGGTTTTCTCGAGCGCCGCGGTGAAGCTCCACGGAGCCCCCGGCAGGCGGTTGCCCTCGGTCACGATCGGCGGGGCGATCGGCACCCCACCGCTGCTGCAGGCGGCCGTGGCCGAGTCATAAACGAGCACGCCGGCGCAGGAGCTGGCGGTGTAGTGGGCATCCGTATAGGCGGCGGTGAAGTCCAGCATCAGGCTGTCCACGGGGTGCATGACGAGCTCGATGTCGCCGCCGCGACTCGTCGCCTTGCCCAGGTTGGCCGTGAACTGTGCACCGCAGGTGGGCAGGTAGACGTTCTGCTGGATGTTGCTCCAGTCGATGTAGAACACGCTCGCGTTCACCTGCAGGCGGTGTCCGAAGAAGGCGTTCTTGGTGCCGAGCTCGTAGCTCCACAGGCTGTCGGAGGAGTACGTGCCCGGCACATGGTGCAGGCCATCGGCCCCGACCGGCAGCCCCAGGGTCGTGAGGTCGACCTCGCAGTTCGCGCCGACCTGCGGGTTGGTGCCACCGACCCGGTAGCCCTTGGCGGCACTGGCGTACACCATGTTGTCGCGGTCGGGCTGCCAGGTGAACACCGCTTTGGGGGTTATGGGGTTCTCGGATGCGGTCTGGTAGCTGGTGATCAGCGGCACGCCAAGGAAGGCGCCCGACTGGTAGGCGGTTCCCGTGTACTCCACGTGCGCGATACGCACGCCGCCGGTGACCTTGAAGGTGTCCGTGAGCTTCCAGGTCAGCTCGCCGAAGCCGGCCAGCTGGCGGTCCACGACCCGAAACCACGGCTGGTAGTAGATGCGCCCGTCCGGACAGGGCAGGTCGGGCGGAAAGCAGACGTTGCCGCCCGTCTCGGCATCGAGAGTCCGGTCGTAGATGCTCTCGGGGATGTTCTCGTCCATGTGCGAGTAGAAGGCCCCCGCGGTCCATAGCAGGCGCCCGCCGGTGTCCTTCGAGGACAGGCGTATCTCCTGGTAGAAGTTGCGCTGGTTGTCCTCGAACGGCGCATAGCCGGCATCGCCGGGCTGCGGATAGATGGTCTGCAGCAGGTCGAAGTACGCATAGGTGGCGCGCAGGTACTGCGTGTAGTCCGAGGTCGAGCGCTGGTTGCGGTAGTAGAAGGAGGTGTTGGAGGTGAGCTGCGCCCAGGGCAGAGTCCAGTCCACCTTGATGGCCGCGAGCCAGAACGGATCCTCGGCGGGATTCGTGAGCGCGTTGCCGTTGTAGAACCTATCCGAACCGGCGTTCGAGAGCGGATCCCAGTAGGCCGCCGTGTCGTTGACCTTGAACTTCTGGTAGTAGAAGGACGGCGTGACGGCGATCGCATCAGTGGGGGCCCACTTGAGCGCCGCCCGGAAGGTCAGCGTCTCCCACCAGTTGGAGTTCGAGTCGGTGACGCCGCTGAATACCGGATTGGGTACGCGCGGATCGGAAGTCGGCTGCAGCGTGTAACTGGCGCGGTCCACCCAGCCGCCATCGCGCCGGTAGGAGGCGCTCACCCGGAAACCGAGCTCGTTGTCCACGATCGGGCCACCGTAGGCGGCCCCGAGCTCGTAGCTCGGATCGCCGCTCTTGGTGGTCGCGACCTCGGCGCGTGCGTAGGCGGTGTACTGGGTCAGTCCCGGCTGTGGCATGAGGAAGCGCACCGCCCCGCCCTCGGCACCGGCGCCGAACAGCGTGCCCTGCGGGCCACGCAGCACCTCGACCCGATCGATGTCGAAGAGCGTCGGAAATACGTTCACCGCGCCGAAGGCCAGGTGGCGGCTCTGCACCGGGCTGTCGTCGATGTAGATGCCGGTGGTCGAGGCGCCGGCCTGCGATTCGACGCCGCGGAAGCTGATGTCCGAGTTCTCGTCGTTATAGTTGGCGGAGGAGCCCATGCCGTTGCGCGAGAACGCCACCCCGGGGCTCTGCCGGGTCAGGTCATCGATACTGCGCACCCCCTGCGCATCGATCTGCTCCTGGCTGAAGGCGCTGATGCTGATCGGCACGTCCTGCAGGCGCTCCGTGCGCCGCGTGGCCGTCACCACCACTTCCTGCAGTCCGCCGGCCTCCTCCGCGGCGCTCGTCTGCGCCCTCGCCGGTGCGGCGCCCAACCCAAGCACGCCCGTGAACACCCCGATGCCTGCCAACAGCAGCTTCTTCATATACAACTCCCCGCGGGATCGTCGGAACTACCCGCCGCAAACACAAATCACTTCGCCATGTAAACCGTGCGACCGCCGACCACCGTCTGCAGCACCTTGACCTGCGCGATCTGCGCCGGCGGCACCTTGAGGAGGTCGCGGTCGAGCACGATGAAGTCGGCAAACTTGCCCACTTCCAGCGAGCCGACCTCGCTCTCGGCGTGCAGCTGATAGGCCGAGTTGGCGGTGATGGCCCGCAGCACCTGGGCGACGGTCAAGCCGGTATCGCTGCTGAGGCGCCCGGCGTACTGAGGCCCCGCGGCGGGGTCGTTCTCGCGCGTCACGCCGACCTTGAGCGCGAACCACTCATTGAGCGGATCCACCGGCCAGTCGCTCCCGTAGGCGATGCGTGCGCCGGCGGCGGCCAGGTAGCCGGCCGGCTCGATGTAGCGGTAGCGCTCAGGCCCGAGGTACTCCCGTGCCCCGTCCACGGTGTCGGGCGCGGGCTTCTCCCACTGGAAGGAGAGCACCGGAATCGCACCGAGCGCCTTGTAGCGGGGAAAGTCGGCGGGGTTGACGATCTCATTGTGGGCGATGGCGGCGCGGATCGTGCTCTCGGGATAATTCCGGCGCAGGCTCGCCACGCCGTCGAGCGCGGCTCGCACCGCGCGGTCGCCGTCGGCGTGCATGTGGGGCTCGAGGTGCACGCCGGCTGCCTCATCGAGCACCGCGAACAGCACCTGCGGGGGGTAGTAGATGTCCGGCCCGCGGTCCTTCCCCGGCACCCAGTGGGGGTGCTCCTTGCTGCCGGTATTGACGAAGTACGGCTCGAGCATGGCGCCGGTGAGGGTCGGGGCGGTGATGACGCCGTCCATGAACAGCTTGATGTTGTGCACGCGCATTGAGGGCGCGGGCCTCGGCGTGCCCTGGTCGTAGCGGTCCGCGAGCAAGCGCGCCCGCGCGATCGTGGCGTGCGCATCGCGCGCTGCCTCCTCGGGATTGATGTGCACGGCGAAGTGACCGCGCGCGGTGAGCGCACCGGCCTTGGCGGCGCCGGCGAAGGCCGCCAGCACTGCATCGGTGTCCGGGCTGCCCGCGGCATCGAAGAAGCTCGTAATGCCCTGGCGGCGCATGGCTTCCAGCGCCGCCGTCGCCGCCTGCACGTTCTCGTGTGGCGTGGGCGCCGGGATGTGCTCGCTGAGTACCTCATTCGCCCGGTCCTCGAGGACCCCGGAGGGCTCGCCCGAGGGCTCGTGCGCGATCTGGCCGCCGGTCGGGTCGGGAGTCTTGGCGTTGAAGCCGGCGATCTTGAGCGCACGCGAGTTGACCAGCGCCGTGTGGCCAAAGGAGGACATGACGAAGATCGGCCTCTTCGTCTTCAGGACGTCGAGCGTGGCCCGCGAGACCGTTACTCCGTTGGGCACCATGGCCTCACGGAACCAGCCGGTCACCTTGAGCCACTGGTCAGGCTCCTTGTCGCGGCTGGCATCGAGGCACGACTGGATGCGTGCCTGCATCTGCGCCACCGTGAGGCGCTCGTAGTTGAGGCTGCAGGTGAGGAGCATATGCCCGCCCTCGAGCGGGTGCATGTGCCCGTCGACCAGTCCCGGCATGAGGAAGCGACCCTTAAGGTCGATTAGCTCGGTGGTTGGCCCGGCGAGCGCGCGCGCCGCGGTGCTGCCGCCAACATAGCTGATGCGGCCGGCGCGCACGGCCAGCGCCTCGGCGACGTGCTCGGCCCCATCGACCGTGTAGACCGTGCCGTTGACATAGACCGCATCCGGCGGTGGCTCAGCGGCCGGCGCGGCGGCGCCTGCGAGCAGCGCGCCGAGCGCGGCCCAGGTCGGGACATACTTATTTGCCACGCTGGTAAACCCTCCTGCCCTGGAACCAGGTCTCGAGCACCTGCGTGCCCATGATGTCCTGGGCATGCCCGCCATCGGCCAGCGCCAGGATGTCGCGGTCGAGGACGATGAAGTCCGCCGACTTGCCGACCTCGAGCGAGCCGGCATCCTTATCGATGCCGAGCATGCGCGCGCCATTGAGCGTATAGGCGTCGATCACCTCGCGCACACTCAGGGCCTGCTGCGGGTTGAGTGGCGGCAGCCCGGGCAGCGCGCGCGTGATGGCGATCGCCATGTTGACGAAGGGCTGCGGGTCGCGCGTGTTGACTGGCGCATCGGATCCTGCAGTGAGGATGCCCCCCGCATCCTCGACCGCCTTGGCTGGATAAGCGTTGGACTCGTAGTAGCTGCCACTCTTGTGCAGCGCCTGGTAGCTGTTGCCGGAGACCTTCTCGAAGAACGGGATCACGGTCACGTCGTAGCCGGGCTCGGTCTGCGCCCACGAGTAAGTGAAGGCCGTGTACAGGTGGTCGCGGCCGATCCGCTTGACGTCGTCCGGGTGCACCAGCTGCAGGTGCGCGAGCGAGTCGCGCGTCGCAGAATTGCCATCCGCCGCGCGCGCCGCCTCGATGGCATCGAGCGCAGTGCGCACCGAGCGGTCGCTGATCGCGTGGATATGCAGCGCGAAACCTGCCAGGTGCATGCGCCGCACATACTCCATGATCACCGAGCGCTCGTGCTGCAGCTCGCCACTGGATATGGCGCACTGCCCGGGGTGATAACCGTGCGCCTTGATGAAGGCGGCGATGGCGGCGGCGGCGCCGTACTTGTCCGGCTGTGCGCGTACTCCGGCGCATAGCGGGGAGCCGGTGTCGACGTAACCGGTGACGCTCGGCTGCCCGGCAGCGTTGACGGTGAAGATGGGCTGCAGGAACGGCTTCAGGGATGCCGCATTCGGCAGGGTCGGCGGCACCGCGAACGGGTTGCCCTCGAGCACACCGTCGGCGAACAGCTTGACCACGTCGGCGCGGATGAGCGGGTGGGCTGCGTACCTGGCGCGCACCTTCTGCGCCTGCGCGAGGATGCCGTCGTAGTCGATCGCCCCGGTCGGCGTGCGCGTGCGCGAGGGATCGTAGAACTGCGCCAGCACCAGCCGCACGGTGAGCTTGCCGCTCGCGGCCAGCTTGTCGTAGACGTACAGGGCATCCGGTGGCGCCATCGCATCTTGCACCGCGGTGATGCCGACGCTGTTCAGCCGCTGCGTGATGCGCTCGGGCGCGCGCGCCACCGCATCGATGTCCGCCAGCAGCAGGTTGTGCTCGTTCAGGAGGTAGCGCGCATCCTCGTTGACCGCACCATTGGGCTCGCCGCGCTCATCGACGCCGACGAACGGGCGGTAGGCCGCGAACTCGTGCGCCAGCGTCCCCGCAGAGAGGCCGACGACCTGCCCCTTCGCATTCTTGGCCTGTGCCAGCGCCAGGCTGTTGAAGGCGCCGTGGTGACCGTCATTGCCAAGCAGCTGGATGCGCACCTGCGTGGAGGCGGCATCAAGCGCGGCGCGCAGCGTCGGGTGCGTGGGATCCGGCTGATTGCCTCCGGTGTAGTCCCACTGGTGCACGTTCAGCACACCCCCCGCTGGCGGGGCGTACTTCTTGATGCAGGCGGCCACGAATTCGGAGAGCTGCGCGAGCGTCATGCGGTGGCTGGCGAGGTCGCATACGTCCAGGTCAACGATGACCAGCGGGTGAATGTGCGCGTCGACGAGCCCGGGGAGCACAAGCTGCGTGCCATGCGGCTCGCGGCGCGTGTGTGGCCCGACCCACTGCTGCGCCTGCGCGGCCGTGCCGGTAAAGACGATGCGGCCGTCCTTGAGCGCCATGGCCTCGACGCTCTGGTGCGCGCGGGTGCCGGTATAGATGTGGCCCTCGATGAGGACATCGGCAGGACCTGCGGGTGCCGCGGCGAGAGTGCGACCTGCGGCCAGGAGAAGCAGAGCGGCCACGCGCGTGCGGCCGGAAGCGTGGCCCGGCACATCAGAAACCATGTGTAAGGATCCCCCCGAACCTGGCGCGCCCCGTCCAAGTGTTGCGGGCGCGGCGTGCGAAACGACCCTCAGACTCTAGCCAATCGGCGTTACTGTCGTCAAAGACCAACGCAGCGGCCAGCCTCCGGCCAGCCAGGGGATACTTTGTTTCACAAACGGTACTTAAACTTCGTCCGGATGAAGGATAGACACGCGGCACTGCTTACCCTCTGCGTCGCTTCCGTGCGGCTCGCCCTGGCCCAGGATGCGGCGCCGCCGCACATCGAGGTGTCCACGAGCGAGGATGCACCCATAACCTTCGTGGTCTATGGCGACACGCGTTTCACCGAGCGGCCCAACGTGGTCATTGCTCCGGCCCGCCAGGCGCTGGTCGAGCGGATCGCAGATGAGCATCCGGCGGCGGTCTTCATCGGCGGCGACCTGGTCTACCAGGGCAGCGATGCTGCGGACTATGCGGCCTTCCGGCGCGACACGCAGACGTGGTCGGCGCAGAACATCAACGTCTTCCCCGCCCTCGGTAACCACGAGTTCCGCAGCGGCTGCGACCGCGATGCCGCCAGCTCGGTCTGCCTTGATAACTGGTGGCAGAGCTTCCCTGCGCTGC
>Ga0335085_10015881_pt1 | contig 10904 bp, 8 predicted proteins | sample Lox_Sample_45_FD_206712 | JGI IMG/M metagenome (GOLD analysis project Ga0335085, IMG submission 206712) | Soil microbial communities from Loxahatchee National Wildlife Refuge, Florida, United States - Lox_Sample_4.5 | ecosystem: Environmental > Terrestrial > Soil > Wetlands | place: USA: Florida... | reverse complement strand
TTCCGCGTAACGCATCTCTATGGGCTCACCGAATCGTACGGTCCGGCTTCGCTCTGCGCGCCGCAGGAGGCCTGGCGCGACATGGCACTCCCGGATCGCGCCCTGCGGATGGCCCGGCAGGGCGTGCCAATGCCCGCGCTCGCCGGGTTGATCGTGGCCGACCCGCAAACGCACGTGCGCGTTCCCAAGGATGGAAAGACGCTCGGCGAGGTAATGCTTCGTGGCAACACCTTGATGAAGGGTTACCTCGGCAACGATGCCGCGACGGCAACCGCGTTTCGCGAGGGCTGGTATCACACCGGCGACCTTGCGGTCTGGCATCCGGACAACTACATCGAGATCAGGGACCGCTCCAAGGACATCATCATCTCGGGAGGCGAGAACATCAGCTCGCTCGAGATCGAGGAGTGCTTGTACCGTCATCCGCAGGTCATGGAAGCGGCGGTGGTTGCGCGGCCGGATCCGAAATGGGGGGAGACGCCATGCGCCTTTGTAACGCTCAAGCCCGACGCGGGCTCGCTCGCCGCTGAGGAGGTCATTGCGTGGTGCTGCGCCCATATAGCGCGCTTCAAGGCACCGCGTACGGTGATCTTCGGGCCGCTTCCGAAGACCTCGACGGGCAAGATCCAGAAGTTCGTCCTGCGCGAGCGCGCAAGGGCGCTGTAACTAGTACTAGTGCCGCGCCGCCAGCATTCGCCGCGCGGCTGCCACGCCGCTTCGCGTGGCGGCCTCCAGCGTGGCCGGCAGCTCTACATCCGTATAGTCGCCCGCGAGGTACAGATGCGGCCCAATCGCGCCCGCCGCGGGGCGCTCCAGCCCGGGCGTGCAGGCAAAAGTCGCGCGTTGCTCGGCGATCACCTGCGACCAGGCCGGCGCGGGGAGATCAGGGATCGTGCGCCGCAGTTGTGCATCGATCGCACGCACGAGGTCCGCGTGCGCGAGACTCGCCGCGCCGGTGTCGGCGCTGATCACCGCGGCGACGAGACCAGGCGCACCGCCCAGCCGCCCGCGGTCGAAAACCCATTGCGCCGGGTTGCCGTCGAGCTTGAGCAGCGGCTGTCCGAACGTGAGCGCGCGCGGATAGCCGAGATACGCGGTCACGATCGGTTCGTAGTCGAAGCGGGCAACCTGGGCGCAGGCGAGCCTCGCGCCACCCTTTGCCGCGCTGGCGTCCCCAAGCAGCGCGCCGAGCTGATGCGGACCCACTGCGACAAGCGCCGCTGCGAAATGCTCCTGGCCGTTCCCGCTCGTCACACCGATGCCCTCCGCGAGCAGGGCGAGCTCGGCGACGCGGCGTCCGAGGCGGATCTCGCCGCCGCGGGCGCCGAGATAGCGCGCTGCGGCTTCGGGGAAGAGCGCGCCTAGATCGACGCGCGGCAGTAGCAGATCACAATCGCGAGCGCGCCCGGCGAAGATCCGCCTCAAGAGATTGAGAAAGATTTGCGCGGACGCGCGTTCGGGCGGCGTGTTGAGCGCGGATAGGCAAAGCGGCTCCCACAATTCGCTGATGACGCTCGCCGGCTGGTCGACGAGCATCGCGGCGACGCTGAGCTGCTCCGAGCACTGGAAGCGCAGGCGCCGCAGCCGTCGCGCAAAGGCGACCGTGGCGAGGCGCTCGCGCCGGGTCGGGCCACGCATCGTCAGCAGTGCGGTCAGCGCGTGCCACGGCGCCGGCAGCGGAGGCACGCGCAGGCGGAACACGCCGGGCTCCTCGAGATGCAGGCGGCAGCGCTCGAAGAGATCGGTCTCGGCGCGCGTCCCGTGAACCGTGCGCAGCAGGGCGAGTGTCTGCTCGTAGGCTCCGAGGAGGATGTGCTGGCCGTTGTCCACGACCGCCTCGCGCAGTTCGACTCGCCGCGCGCGTCCCCCGAGCGCCGAAGCGGCCTCGAAGACCGTCACGGCGCGCCCGGCACCGGCGAGCGTGACCGCGGCCGCAAGACCGGTCCAGCCGCCGCCGACGACCGCGATGCGCTCCGCGCTCATCTCGGCGTCAATACGACCAGGAGGTCTTCCACGCGAGCCACGCCTTCGTGAGCGGCGTAAGCACCACACGCCGGTCGAGCACGCGAGAGCCGTCGCGCTCGATCTCGTCGAGCAGCCGGCGGTAGATCGCGGCCATGATCAGCCCCGGTCGCTGCGCGCGTCGATCGGCTCGGGGCAGGGCGGCGAGCGCACGAACGTACCACGAGCGGGCACGGGCGACCTGGTGCTTCATCAGTGCCTCGAAGCCGGGCGTCGTTCGACGCCGAAACAGGTCGGCGTCGGTAACGCCGAAGCTTGCGAGCTCGTCCTGCGGCAGGTAGACGCGTCCACGGGAAGCGTCTTCGCCGACGTCGCGGATGATGTTGGTGAGCTGAAAGGCGATGCCGAGATCGCGGGCGTAGTCCCGGGTGCGCGGATCCCCGTAGCCGAAAATCTCGGCCGACAGTAGTCCGACCACGCCCGCTACGTGATGGCAGTAACGCTCGAGTGTTGCGAAGTCGAGGTAGCGGGTCTGCCGGAGATCCATCTCCATGCCATCGATGATCGACTGAAAATGCTCCTCGGCGAGACCGAACGGCTTCACCGCGCCTTGAAGCGCCAGCGCGACCGGATGCTGCGGGCGGCCCGAGAAGACCGCCGCGATCTCGCCGCGCCACCAGGCGAGCTTGACGTGGGCGAGACCGACATCGGTGACCTCGTCGACGACGTCGTCGACCTCGCGGCAGAACGCATAGAGTGCGATGATCGCTCGCCGGCGCTCGAGCGGCAGAAAGCGGAACGCGTGATAGAAGCTCGACCCGCTTCCCGCGGCCTTTTCCTCGCAATAGACTTCCGGGCTCATCGGCGGACGAGGACGGGCATCATCGCGATCCAGTCGCGACGGCGTAGTTGCGGGCGGCAGCGGAACACGTCTCCGCGCGCGGCGTCGATCGCCTCGAGGATGCGCAAACCGCCGGCGATGACGAGCTTTAACTCGAGCGCCAGGCGCAGGCGCAACGTGTGCGCCAGCGGCCAGCCCGAGAGCAGCAGGTCGCGCGCGCGCTCGACCTCGAAGGCGAGCAGCCGAGTCCAGCGGGCGTCGCAGACGCCGGCGGCGATCTGCGCTTCGTCGACCTCGAAGCGGGCCAGGTCTTCGGCGGGGAGGTAGACGCGATGCCTGCGCCAGTCGGCTTCGATATCCTGCCAGAAGTTCGCAAGTTGCAAGCCGCTGCATATCGCGTCGGCGTGACCAGCGCTCTCGGCGTCGGTTACGCCGAACAGATGGAGCATGAGCCGGCCGATGGGATTCGCCGAGCGGCTGCAGTAATCGAGCAGCTCGGCGAAGCTCGCGTAGCGCGTTTTGATAACGTCCTGGCGAAACGCAGAGAGCAGGTCGCGCAGGGGATCGAGCGGCAGCGCGTGGCGGCGGACGGCCGCGGCGAGCGCGTCGAATGGTGCCTGGACCGGATCCTCGCCGCGCTCGATGCCCTCGACTTGCCGGGCGTAGGCGTCAAGCCGCGCGAGGCGTGTCTCCGGCGAGTCGTTGCCCTCGTCCGCGATGTCGTCGGCGGTGCGTGCGAAGTCGTAGATTGCCAGCACCGCGGGACGCAGCCCCGCGGGGACCAGGCGCGACGCGACGGGAAAGTTCTCGTAATGGGCTACCGACATTGGTTTCGCCGAATTGCGCACCAAAAACGAATGCCAAAGGCCGCTTCTGCCCCGCGTTTCGTTGGTACGGGCCCCGAGTTTGGGCTATACTGTTTTGTTTGGCGGAAGCGGCTGCGAAAGTGGCGGAATTGGTAGACGCACCGGCCTTAGGAGCCGGAGCCGAAAGGCGTGAGAGTTCGAGTCTCTCCTTTCGCACCAACGCACATCACAACGCAATGAGCGAAACGGCGCAGCACCATAGCAAGGAATCTCAACGCATGCAAATGACTCTGGAAACACTCGGTCAGCTGGAGCGGCGCCTGCACGTCGCGGTGCCGAAGGAGCAGATCGAGGGCGAGGTGCAGAAGCGCCTGGAGCAACTCGCCAAGACGGTGAAGATCGCCGGGTTCAGGCCCGGCAAGGTCCCGCTCAAGATGGTGGCGCAGCAGTACGGCCCGCAGGTTCGCTCCGACGTTATCACCGACACGGTGCAGGCGAGCCTGAACGATGCGATCCGGACCCAGAACCTGCGCGTGGCGGGCTATCCCCGGATCGAGGCCAAGCCCGATGCCGCAGGGGACGAATTTGCGTTCTCCGCGGTATTCGAGGTCTACCCGGAAATCAAGATCGGCGACCTCTCGGCGGTCACCATCGAGCGTCCCGTGGCGAAGGTCGGCCCCGAGGACGTCGAGCACACGATCGGGATCCTGCGCAGGCAGCGCGCGCGCTACGAGCCCGTGTTGCGGCCCGCGCGGACAGGCGACCAGGCCGTTGTCGACTTCACGGGCACGATCGACGGCGTCGAGTTCCAGGGCGGACAGGCTCGTGATTTCGCGATCAACCTGGGCGAAGGCAAGATGCTGCCGCCGTTCGAGACCGCGCTCACCGGCATGAGCGCCGGCGAAAGCAAGACCTTCCCTCTGCAATTCCCGAGTGACTACCACGGGCGGGAAGTGGCGGGCAAGACAGCCCAATTCGTGCTCAGCGTGAAGGCAGTGAGCGAGCCGCAGCTGCCTCCGGTCGATGAGGAGTTCGCGCGCAACTTCGGGATCGCGAGCGGCAGCCTCGACGAGCTGCGCTCCGAGATTGCCGGCAATCTCGGCGTCGAGCTTACGCGTAAGATCGAAGGGGTCCTGAAGGACCAGGTGATGAAAGCGCTCCAGGCGACCTGTCAGACCGTGGTCCCGAAGTCGCTGATCGAGATCGAGGCTCAGAGCCTGCTCGAACGGGCAAGTGCGGAGCTTAAGAACCGCGGCATCAAGATCGAGGACGTGGAGCTCAGCGTGGACATGTTTCGGCCTCAGGCTGAGGAGCGTGTAGCCTTCAGCTTGATCCTGAACGAGCTCGTCCGTCTGCACGAGCTACAGGCCAAGCCTGAGCAGATCCGCGCGCTGGTCGAGGAAGCGGCGCAAAGCTTCGAGCAGCCGGACGCAGTCATTCGCTGGCACTACGAGCAGCCGGAGCGACTGAACGATTACGAAGTGCGGGCCGTCGAACGCAACGTGATCGACTGGGTGCTTGCGCGGGCCCGGGTGCAGGATCGTCCGACCCCGTTCTCGGCTCTGATGGAGCCGACGAGCGGTCCCGCGACCGTGCCCGGCGCGGCTTGATACTGGGCAACCATCCGGCGAGCGAATCATGAGCCATAAGCGCAACGAAGAACCCCGCGGTCTGGGCCTGATCCCGATGGTCATCGAGCAGAGCGGGCGCGGCGAACGCGCCTACGACATCTACTCTCGGCTGCTGAAGGAGCGCGTCGTCTTCCTGGTTGGTCCGGTCGACGAGGCCACGGCAAATCTCGTCGTGGCGCAGATGCTGTTTCTCGAATCGGAGAACCCCGACAAGGACATCAACTTCTACATCAACTCGCCTGGCGGCTCGATCCCCGCCGGTCTCGCGATCTACGACACGATGCAGTTCATCAAGCCCGACGTGTCGACGCTTTGTGTGGGCATGGCAGCCAGCATGGGCGCCTTCCTGCTCGCGGCCGGCGCGAAGGGTAAGCGCTTCGCGCTGCCCAACTCCACCGTGCTCATCCACCAGCCGCTGGGCGGCTTCCAGGGCCAGGCCTCGGACGTCGCGATTCATGCCAAGTACATCCTGTCGCTGCGGGAGCGGCTCAATCGGCTGTTCGCCCAGCACACCGGCAAGCCGATCGAGCAGATCGAGCGGGACACCGACCGTGACAATTTCCTCACCGCCCAGGAGGCGCTGGAGTACGGTTTGATCGACAAAGTCTTGCAGAGCCGGGCTTAGGGCCTGTAAAGTGTATTTGAGCCCCGAAGGTGCCCCGGGGCCTTGAAGGTAGGTGAATGGCGGACAAAACGGCGGGCGACAAGCTTCTCTACTGCTCCTTCTGCGGCAAGAGCCAGCACGAGGTGAGGAAGCTTATTGCCGGCCCCTCGGTGTTCATCTGCGACGAGTGCATCGAGCTCTGCAACGACATCATCCGCGAGGAAGGCAGCACTGCCGATACCACGCGGCCGGACAAGAGCAAGCTCCCGACCCCCCACGAGATCCGCCAGATCCTCGATCAGTACGTGATCGGCCAGGACCTTGCCAAGAAGATCCTCTCGGTTGCGGTCTACAACCACTACAAGCGCCTCGACAGCAGCGTCAAGGAGGACGACGTCGAGCTCGCGAAGAGCAATATCCTGCTCATCGGGCCCACGGGCTCCGGCAAGACGCTGCTCGCGCAGACGCTGGCCCGGCTCCTCGACGTGCCCTTCGTGATCGCCGACGCAACGACGCTGACCGAAGCGGGATACGTCGGCGAGGACGTCGAGAACATCATCCAGAAGCTGCTGCAGAAGTGCGACTACGACATCGACAAGGCGCAGCGGGGCATCGTTTACATCGACGAGATCGACAAGATCTCGCGCAAGAGCGACAACCCGTCGATCACTCGCGATGTGTCGGGCGAGGGTGTGCAGCAGGCGCTGCTCAAGCTGATCGAGGGGACGATCGCCTCGGTCCCGCCTCAGGGTGGCCGCAAGCACCCGAATCAGGAGTTTGTCCAGGTCGACACGACCAACATCCTGTTCGTTTGCGGCGGCGCCTTCGACGGCTTGGAGAAGATCATCCGCCAGCGCACGGCGAAGACCGGGATCGGTTTCGGCGCCGAGGTGTCGAGCCCCGACGACCGGCGCGACATCAGCATTCTTCTGCGCGAGACCGAGCCGGAGGACCTGATCAAGTTCGGGTTGATTCCGGAGTTCGTCGGCCGCCTACCGGTGGTCGCCACGCTTGAGGAGCTCGATGAAGCGGCGCTGATCCAGATACTGGTCGAGCCCAAGAACGCGCTCATCAAGCAATATCACAAGATCTTCCGCATCGAAGGCGTCGAGCTGGAGGTCCGCGAGCCCGCGCTGCGCGCCATCGCGAGCCGCGCCCTCGCCCGCAAGACCGGCGCGAGGGGCTTGCGTTCCATTCTCGAGCAGGTACTGCTCGATGTCATGTACGACCTGCCGTCGCAGACCAACCTGTCGCGCGTCATCGTGGACGAAGCCACGATCACCAACGACGGCAAGCCGCTTCTGATGTTCGCCGAGCAGCCCAAGGTGGCTGCCGCGCACTCCTGACGCCGGGGTGCCTGTGAAGGCTGCCTGCCGGCTTGAAACGCCGGGGGGCACCCCCATCTGCACCTGTGACGACCTTATCTAGAGAGCTACGCAACCCCCCATGGCCACCGATCTCCAGAGCAAGTCCCCCGACGTGACGACATTCCCGCTGCTGCCGCTGCGCGACGTCGTCGTATTCCCGCACATGGTGATCCCGCTGTTTGTCGGGCGCCCGAAATCGATCAAGGCGCTCGATGTGGCGATGGAGTCGGGCAAGCACATCCTGCTCGTTGCACAAAAGTCCGCTGCGAAGGACGATCCTGCGGCCGAGGACCTTTACCACATCGGCAGTGTGGCCACGGTGCTGCAGATGCTGAAGCTCCCCGATGGCACGGTCAAGGTGCTGGTCGAGGGCACGCAGCGGGCGCGGATCCTGCGGGTCGACGAGTCGGGCGAGCACCTCTCGGCCGAGGCTGCCCTAATCTCCGGCGGAGAAGGGGCGACGCACGAGATCGAGGCGATGCGGCGCGCGCTGCTCACCCAATTCGATCAGTACGTGAAGCTGAACAAGAAAATCCCGCCGGAGATACTGACGTCGATGTCTGGCATCGACGACGGCGGGCGGCTCGCCGACGCGATCGCGGCGCATTTGCCGCTCAAGCTCGAGCAGAAGCAGGAGATCCTCGAGATGCAGGAAGTCGGCAAGCGGCTCGAGCACCTGCTTGGCCTCCTCGAAGGCGAGGTCGACATCCTCCAGGTCGAGAAGCGCATCCGCGGCCGCGTCAAGCGGCAGATGGAGAAGAGCCAGCGCGAGTACTACCTGAACGAGCAGGTCAAGGCGATCCAGAAGGAACTTGGCGAGGGCGACGACAATGCGGACCTCGACGAGACCGAGAAGAAGATCAAGGCCGCCAAGATGTCGAAGGAGGCGGAAGCCAAGGCGATGGCCGAGCTCAAGAAGCTGCGCATGATGTCGCCGATGTCCGCCGAGGCGACGGTCGTTCGCAACTACATCGATACGCTTCTCGGCCTGCCGTGGCGGAAGAAGAGCAAGATCAACAAGGACCTCGCCAACGCGGTCAAGGTCCTCGACGCTGATCACTATGGCCTGGAAAAGGTAAAGGAGCGCATCGTCGAATACCTCGCCGTGCAGCAGCGGGTCGACCGGCTGAAGGCGCCTATCCTGTGCCTCGTGGGTGCACCCGGCGTCGGCAAGACCTCGCTCGGACAGTCGATCGCACGGGCGACCAATCGCAAGTTCGTGCGCATGTCGCTCGGCGGTGTGCGCGATGAAGCGGAGATCCGCGGCCACCGGCGCACCTACATCGGGTCGATGCCGGGCAAGATCCTGCAGCAGATGAGCAAGGTCGGGGTGCGCAACCCGCTGTTCCTGCTCGACGAGGTCGACAAGATGGGCATGGACTTCCGCGGCGATCCGTCTTCGGCGCTGCTGGAGGTGCTCGACCCTGAGCAGAACCACACCTTCATGGACCACTACGTCGAGGTCGAGTACGACCTTTCCGACGTGATGTTTGTCGCCACGGCGAATACGCTGAACATTCCCCCGCCGTTGCTGGACCGGATGGAAGTCATCCGGCTCTCGGGTTATACGGAGAACGAAAAGATCGCGATCGCCAAGCAGTATCTGCTGCCCAAGCAGATGAAGCAGAACGGCATCAAGCAGAACGAGCTGCACCTGGCCGAATCGGGACTGCGCGACATCACCCGCTACTACACGCGCGAGGCAGGCGTGCGCGCTCTCGAGCGCGAGATCTCCAAGATCTGCCGCAAGGTCGTCAAGGACCTGCTGCTGAGGCAAAGCGAGGGCAAGCCGCGCGCGGCGAAGGGCCCCGTCGAGGTCAATGCGAAGAACCTCGACAAATACCTCGGCGTGCGCAAGTTCACCTACGGCATCGCCGAGAAGAAAAACCAGATCGGGCAGGTAACGGGGCTCGCGTGGACCGAGGTGGGCGGGGACCTGCTGACGATAGAGGCGGTGTCGCTGCCGGGCAAAGGGAAAACCACGACCACGGGCAAGCTTGGCGACGTGATGCAGGAGTCGATCCAAGCGGCGCTCTCCGTTGTGCGCCATCGCTCGAAGCAGCTCGGCATCCCGGCCGACTTCTATCAGAAGACGGACCTCCATATCCACCTTCCGGAGGGCGCAACACCCAAGGACGGACCGAGCGCAGGAACGGCGATCTGTACCGCAATGGTGTCCATCCTCACCGGGGTCCCGGTGCGCGCCGACGTGGCGATGACCGGGGAGATCACGCTTCGCGGCGAGGTCCTTCCCATCGGCGGGTTGAAGGAGAAGCTGCTGGCCGCGGGTCGCGGTGGCATCAAGCAGGTGCTGATCCCGGAAGAGAACGTGAAGGACCTGACGGAAATCTCCGACGAGATCAAGAATCGCCTGGACATCCATCCGGTGCGCTGGATCGAGCAGGTGCTCGAGCGGGCGCTCGAGCGTCAACCGGTACCACTGCAGGAAGCCGCGGGGCAGCCCGGCGAATCGGCTGGCGTCCCGTCACCGAAGGACGAGCCCGCAGCTGTCATCAAGCACTGAGTGACACGTGCCGCGCGCGACAACGCGCGGCACGCTTGACACGTCGATTTGGCGAGCGCTATAAAGTACGCTCGCACGTCCCGCCGCATCGCCTCCTAACCTTGAGCAGGTGCCCATCGTGAACAAGGCCGAACTGATCGATGCAATCGCCAAGCATGCCGACATTTCCAAGGCGGCGGCCGGACGCGCGCTCGACGCGACGGTGAACTCGATCAGGGCCTCGCTCAAGAAGGGCGAGCTCGTGACGCTCGTGGGCTTCGGCTCCTTCTACGTCGGCAAGCGAAGTGCGCGCCAGGGACGCAACCCGCGCACCGGCGCCGCGATCAAGATCAAGGCAGCCAAGGTGCCCAAGTTTCGTGCTGGAAAAGAGCTCAAGGATTCGGTAAACTAGTCAATTTCGCCCGGCAGAGCGAAGCGCGGGTGCTTAGCTCAGTTGGTAGAGCGTCGCCCTTACAAGGCGAATGTCGGGAGTTCGAGCCTCTCAGCACCCACCAACAGCGGCCGGTCCGGATCCAGGAGTGGTAGTTCAGCTGGTTAGAATACCGGCCTGTCACGCCGGGGGTCGCGGGTTCGAGTCCCGTCCACTCCGCCAGTTAACCGTAAAGGGCGAACGCGAGTTCGCCCTTTTTTGATCTGCCGATTACAAGAGGCTCGCGGGCCATGTACGATTTTCTGCACCGTAAAAAGCGTCTGGTCCAGATCATCCTGGCGCTGATCACGCTTCCCTTCGCGTTCTTCGGGGTCGATTACTATTTTCGCAGCGTGAGCCGGGCGACCGAGGTTGCAAGCGTATCGGGGCAGCCGATTACGCAGCAGGAATTCGCTGAGACGATCCGCGATCAGCAAAATCGCATGCGGCAGGTCGTCGGGCCCAGCTTCGACGCCAGTGTCTTCGACGATCCCGAAGTTCGCTATTCGGTGCTCGAGCAGCTCATCAACCAGCGGCTGCTGCAGGATCAGGCGCGGCGCGACCGCTTCCGCGTCACCGACGCGCAGCTCGCGCAGTTCATCAGCGAGATTCCCGCGTTTCAGGTCGAGGGCAAGTTCTCCCACACGCGCTACGAGCAGGTGCTGCAGGGCCAGAACAAGACGTCCGGTCAGTTTGAGAACGACCTGCGCCAGCAGCTTGCGCTCTTGCCCCTGCAGGAACCGGTGGCGGGGGCCAACAT
>Ga0335085_10015880_pt1 | contig 10905 bp, 13 predicted proteins | sample Lox_Sample_45_FD_206712 | JGI IMG/M metagenome (GOLD analysis project Ga0335085, IMG submission 206712) | Soil microbial communities from Loxahatchee National Wildlife Refuge, Florida, United States - Lox_Sample_4.5 | ecosystem: Environmental > Terrestrial > Soil > Wetlands | place: USA... | reverse complement strand
GATCTCCTGCTGCATGGTGAGGACCTCGAGCTCCTTGGTCATGAGCTCGTGGACCCGGCGGAGGCGCTCCACGGGCTCGAGGGCCTCGAGGATCGCCTGGGCCCCCTCGACCTTCAGGTCCAGGTTCGACGCGGTGAGGTCGGCGAGCCGCCCCGGCTCCTCCATGTTGTTAGCGATGACGATGACCTCGGGGGAGATGGGCTTCCCGAGGTTCTGCGACTTCTCGAGGGCCGCCTTGACGTTGCGCATTAGGGCCTCGACCTCGAGGGAGCCCTTCTGCCACCCGTCGGGCTCGGCGACGGTCTCGATCCGGGCCTGGAGGTGGGGGAGGTCGGGGTCGAAAGAGGCGATGCGGGCCCGGGAGAGCCCCTGAACCAGCACTCGGATGCGCCCGTCCGGCAGCTTCAGCATCCGCATGATGAGGGCGGCGGTGCCCACCGGGTAGATGTCGTCGGGCCCGGGGTCGTCCTCGTCCTGTTTCTTCTGCGCGGCGAGCAGGATCATGCGGTTCTCGGCCAACGCCTGGTCGACAGCCTTGATGGAGCGGTCGCGGCTCACGTAGAGGGGGACGATCATGAACGGGAAGATCACGATGTCCCGCAGGGGCAGGACCGGCAGCACGTCGGGGACCTTCGGCGGCTCCTCGTCCTTGCGCTCTTCGCTCATTCCCGGGGCTCCCTCTCGATGGGGACGACGGTCTCCCGGCCGCGGCGCTCGTGGAGACGGGGCAGGGTCACGGTGAGGAGGCCGCCCGCGAGGGCGGCCCGGCCGCGGGCCACGTCCACCGGAGTGTCGAGCGGGATCGTTCGCTCGAACCGGCCGTGCGGCCTCTCCAGGCACAGGAACGTGGCCCCCGCGCCCGCCCGCCGCGCGCGGCGCTCGCCGGAGAGCACCAGGTCGCGCTCGCGGAAGACGACCCGGAGCGACTCCGGGGGAAGGCCGGGCACCTCGATCACCACCACCAGCCGGTCGCGGAACTCGAAGACGTCGATCGGCGGCGACCAGCCGGTCCCCGGCAGCGGGTCGGAGCGGTCGAGGACCGAGAGGCGCTGGACGAGGTCACCCACCTCCTGCTGGAGGAGGGCGAGGGCCGAGACCCGAGGGCGGGGAAGGCGGTGGCTCAAGGGCGCGCCTCACTCACGGCGGAGGACCACGATCGTGCGGTCGTCGGTGGCGCGGGCGCCGGCCTCGAAGCGCTCGATCTCCCGCAGTATCGCGTTCTGGAGGGCCTCCGCGCCCTCGGTCCGGTTCCGCACCGCGAGGGGGATGAGGCTCTCCTCGCCGAACTCCTCGCCGTCCGGGTCCCAGGTCTCGGTGACCCCGTCGGAGTAGATGACCAGGGTGTCGCCGGGACGCATCTCGACCCGGCCGCAGTCGTAGACGATGTTCTCGAACATCCCGAGAACGAGGCCGCCGTCCGAGAGCTTCTCCACCTGGCCGCCGTCGCGCACCAGCAGCGGCGGGTTGTGGCCGGCGTTGACGAAGGCGAGGCGGCCGGAGGCGGGGTCGAGGGAGGCCACGAAGAAAGTGACGTACTTGCTCGAGGGCACGTTCTGGCAAACGGTGCGGTTGATCCGCGCGACCGCCTCGGAGAGCGACGGCTCGGTCCAGTGCGCGCGGACCGCCGCCCGGAGCACCGTCATCAGCAGGGCCGCCCCCGTCCCCTTGCCCGAGACGTCCCCTAGCGCGAGGAGGAGGCGTCCGCCCTCGATCGCGAAGTCGTAGTAGTCCCCGCCCACCGTGCGGCAGGGGAGGTTGCAGCCGGCCACGTCCCAGCCCGGCAGCTGCGGGGCCTCGCGGGGCAGGAGCCCGGTCTGGATCTCCGCCGCCATCCGCATGTCCTCCTCCATGCGGCGCTTCTCCAGGCTCTCCTCGAGCAGCCGGACGTTCTCGATCTTCGCCGCGGCCACGTTGGCGAGCGCGGTCAGCACCCGAAGATCGTCCTCGGAGAAGGAGTGGGAGTGCTGGAGCGAGTCCACGTACACGAGGCCGATCACGGAGTCGCGCCCCTCGCCGGTGGCGGTGAACCACAGCGGCGCGCACATCGCGGTGCGGATCCCGGAGGCGAGGATCGAGTCCTCGCTCTTGAAGCGGACGTCCTCAAGCACGTTGGGCAGGAGGAGCGACACCCGCTCCTCGATGGCCCGCCGCGCGATCGAGCGGCTCACCCGGGTGAGGGGGTCGCCGGTGCGGGAGCGGGAGGCCTTGATGACCGGGTGGGGCAGGCCCCCCTCGAGGAGGAGGATCGCCCCCCGCTCCGCCCCCACCGCCTCGAGGAGGAGGTCGAGCACGAGCTGGAAGAGCTCGTCGAGGGGCCGGTGCACGACGAGCTCGCTCGCCGCCTTGCTGAGGATGGCCAGCACCCGGTTCTGCCGCTGCAGCTCCGCGGGGTCGATGGCGGGGCGGGTGTTGATCGCGGAGAGCTCCTTGACGGAGAAGACGCGCGTACCCTCCGGCTCGCGCTCCTCCTCCTCCTCCGGCTCCCCGACCTCGATGCAGAAGGTGAGGGTGTGCTCGCCGAGGGTGATCACGTCCCCCGGCCGGAGGCGACGCCACTCGCGGACGGGCTCGCCGTTCAGCAGGGTGCCGTTCTTGCTGTTGAGGTCGCTCACCCAGTAGCCGTCGCCGCGCTCCTCGATCGCCGCGTGGTGGCGGGAGAGCCACTGGTCGGGGAGGAAGATGTCGCTCTCCCGCGAGCGGCCCACGGTGACCCGCGCCTTGGCGAGCGGGTAGCGCTCGCGGGTGCCGCCGGCGGTCTGGATGGCGATCTCGGGCATCGGAAGTGGATCTCCGGAGGATTCTACATCCGGCGCCGGGCGAGGCTAGACTGCGCTCCGGGAGGGGCGATGGCGGCGGGGGCACGCGGGGCCCGCCCGGGATCGGCCGAGGGGCGGGGAGTCACGGCGGCCGCGGCTTTTCTCATGGCGACCTCCGCCATCGGGCCCGGCTTCCTGACCCAGACCGCCGTCTTCACCGGCAGGCTGGGGAACGACTTCGGCTTCGCGATCCTGGTGTCGGTGCTCCTCGCCCTCGCCGTGCAGGTCAACGTCTGGCGCGTGATCGGGTCTTCGGGCCGACGCGCGCCTGAGCTCGCCTCCGCGGTCCTTCCCGGCCTCGGCGAAGCGCTCACCGCCGTCGTGTTCCTCGGGGGGCTCGTCTTCAACGTCGCCAACGTGGCCGGATGCGGCCTCGGTCTCGCGGTCTTCGGGGTGCCGGAAGGCGTGGGGGCCGTGCTCTCGGCCGCTTTCGTCGCCCTGCTGCTGGCCTCGCCCCGCGCGGGGGCGGCGATGGACGGCGTCGCCCGCACCCTCGGCCTGCTCATGATCCTCCTCACCGCCTTCGTGGCGCTGTCCTCCCACCCCGACGCGGGAGCGGCCCTGCGGTCGTCGCTCTGGCCGGGAAGGATCGAGGTGCTCCCGGTCGTGACCCTCCTGGGAGGGACGGTGGGGGGCTACATCCCCTTCTCGGGCGCGCACCGGCTGCTCGACGCCGGACTCCGCGGTCCTCTCGCCATGGGACGCATCGTGCGGAGCGCGGTGCTGGGAGTGGCGATCGCCGCCGCGATGCGGGCCCTTCTCTTCCTCGCCGTGCTCGGAGTGGTGGGCCACGGGGCGGCTCTCGATCCTTCGAACCCGCCGGCGAGCGCCTTCCGCCTCGGGGCCGGGGAATGGGGCTACCGCCTCTTCGGCGTCGTCCTGTGGTCGGCCGCGCTCACGTCGATCGTGGGCTGCACCTACACGTCGGTGTCATTCCTCGAGAGCACGTGGGCGCTCGCCCGGCGGCGGGGGGCGGCGGCGGGCGCGTTCGTGGCCCTCTCCCTGGCTCTCTTCCTGGGGCTCCGCCAGCCGGTACGGCTGCTGATCCTGGCCGGCTCCCTGAACGGGCTCATCCTGCCCGCCACCCTGCTCGTCACCCTCCTCGCCGCGAGGCGCCGCGACCTCCTGGCCGGCTACCGCCACCCCAGGTGGCTCGCCGGGGCGGGCTGGGCGGCCCTCGCCGTGGCCACCGCCGCCGCCGCGCTCGCCCTCGGCGATCTGCGGCGGCTGTAACCGGCCGGTTCCGTCCGCCTCCTCGGGGCGGCGGGAGGAAGGTCAGCCGCGGATCTCGGCGATGCGGGCCTTCACCAGCTTCCGCACGAGGGCGGCCGGCAGGGGCTTGCCGGGCGGAAAGCGGATGGCGCCCTTGCTGGTGTCGAAGCCCGCGAGCTCGTCCTCGTGGGCCGCGACCGTCGAGGCGCTCATGGGGTAGAGGGCGCAGTGGCTCGCCGCCGCACCGAAGGCCACGAGCGCCTTCCCGTCGAGACGGAAGGCGGGCAGGCCGTAGCTGATGCACTCCTCGGCCCTCGGCGCCGCGGCCCGGATCGTCTTTCTCAGCCTTTCGAGCGCGGCTCGCTTGTCGTCGGACAGGCCGGCGAGATAGTGGTCGACGGACCTTCTCCCCCCGCTCACCGGGCGGCCTCCGGCCGGAACGCCGAGCTTAGGGGCAGCCTCGGCATCCGCCTGTCGAGGTACATGAGGACGAGAACGGGCAGGGCCGCTCCGGCCAGGAGGACTCCCAGCTCGATCCCGATGCCGAGCTTGGCCAGGAGTCCCGCCCCCAGGATGGAGCCGAGCAGGGGCTTGAGCGCCGGGGCCGCCCACGGGGATCCGATCGTCCACGCTCCCAGGCAGAACGGGAGGCAGGTCAGCCCTCCCACCCCGACCGCTGCGGCGACGCGTCGGAGCACCAGCCGCCACGGCACGCGGGACCTGGCCAGGACGCTCAGCTGAACCGTGTCGCCCGTCACACCCTCGGCGGCCGTCGCCGACGTCACACGCCCCCGCCACAGCGGAACCAGGGGGAAGAAGAGCAGGAGGAGCCAGGCGTCCACGTCGTGGGCCCCCGCCGCCGCACCGCGGTGACCGAGCAGGAAGGCTCCGGTCCCCACGGGCCCGGTCCGGAAGGTCGCTCGCATCGTCGGCTCCACCGGTTGTCCGCCCTCGACTCTACTCCAACTCGGCGGCGGCCTCACCCCCCTTTGGCCGTCTACTCCTCCGGCGCGAACGAATCCAGGAACCGCTCGATCTGCGGCAGCCGCTTCCTCTCCTCCGCCGTCATCACGATCACCTGATAGATCCGGCGGGGCGTCACGCAGATGCGGGCGACGACGACCCACCGGTCGGGTCGCTCGAGCCGGAGCTCGACGCCCTCGTAGCGGGCGATGCGTACCGGCCGCTCGCTCACCAGCGTGCCGCCGCTCTTCTCCATCACCCCGCTTCGAGCGCCGGACAGCGTGCGCTGCCGGTCCAGGGCCAGCTGCGCGACGTCGGTGGCGCTGATCAGCCATTCCGTCTTCGGCTCGTCGACCCGGTACATCCGCATGCTGGCCTTCCGGTCCCCGGGAAGGTCGACGCTGCCCGTCTCGACGTGGGGCGGCGATGGGAAGAGGACCACGAACTCGTCCCGGACCGAGGAGAAGAGCGACCCACCGCCCGCCGGCCGTGCGGCGAGGAGGAGAGGAACGAGCACGAGCAGGCAGCTCCGCCGCTCGCGCGCATGCTGCCTCCGGCAGTACCGGGTGCCGCTCACCGCCGACGAGCCACGCGCCGTCGCGTTCCGGTGGGTCGGCGTGGCCGCTGCCTCGGCGACACGGACTTGATGACCGTCCGCCTCCTCTGGCCGGCGTCGATCTTCGTCGGATGAGCGGCGACCGCGGCCTCGATCAAGGCCCGCACGGGACCGGTGTCGAGCAGCGATGCGCGATCCAGCACGATGTGCCGAACCCGGCGGCCCGAGCCGCGCAGCAGGCCCCGGGGGTCGGGCAACGGCGCACCGTACAGGAAGAAAAGGCTGACCCACCGCGGGTAGAGTGCGATGGAGAGGATGGCGTCGGAAGCCCGCTCCGTCGGGCCGAACCCGATGGCCAGGGCGTTGTAGTTGTCGTAGACGAGCTCCACGGCCCCTGGCACCAGCCGGCGGAGCTTGGCCCGCGCCGCCCGCGCCACCCGCGCCACCTCCGGGCGGTACCGGTCCATGAATCCGGCCAGCCGACGCTCCGCCGACGGTTCACCCACTCAGCCCCCGTCAGCGTGTGAAAGTCACGGCCGGGACTCCCGAAGCCACGCCAGGATCTCCGTCCGGTGACCCCGGTCGTGCTCGGCCATCAGGCGAGGCAGGTCGGACAGGCGGACCTCCCCGACCCCATCCTGGAAGCCGCTCCGGGACCACTCGTGGGCGTCGAGGGACCGGAGAAGGGCGACGTTGGCCCGGCGGGCCTCGCGAAAGGCCTCGACGCCCTCGGACAGCGACCTTTCGAGGTACGCGCGCTCCGCGGCGACGCGGGCGCCATCGAAGTCGGCCAGGTGCGGCCGGTCCTCGTTCAGGAGACTGCGGATCCTCGCTCCATACCCCTCGCGCTCGAGATCCGTCAGGTGCCAGCAGTGCTCGACGGGCGCGAACGTCCCTTCTCGTCCACGTCGCCGCGCGGCCCCGGTGGGGATCGACGCGAGGTTTTCGACGAGGAACGCCGGCATCTGCTCGAGCTCCACCAGCAGCGCTTCGCGCGCCGCCGGCATCGCGCCGGGCTCGATCAAGGCTCGCCCGCGGCGAGACAGTAGGTCTGCGCGATGCCGCCAAGCCAGGCGGGTTCGTCCGCGAACGACGCCTGCTCTCCCGGCAAGGCCTCGACCTCGACGCTCTTTCTCTCGAACGAGTACCCGGGGTGATGGATGTCGACCTGGACCAGCACGCCCTTCAGCTGGCCCGCCTTCAGCGAGCCTTCGAAGCGATGCAGCAGCCAGACCTTCCGCTCCACGGGGGTGCGACCGCCGGACTCGAACACCCAGGCCTTTCGCGACACCAGGAAGCCGAACGAGACCTTGCCGCCGTCCGACTCGCATCGGCCATCACGGACGAGGAACGCCGTGGGCGCCAGCCGCTTCGGGGAAGCGGTGCCGCAGTCGTTGCTCCTCTCGTCGGGAACGACGACGCCCATGAGGGTGCCGCCCTGACACCAGAGCATCGCCTTCGGCCTCGCGTCCGGGCCCACGGAGTCGCCCGGCAGGAGGAGTGGGAATACGCCGACGGGCTTGACGCCCGGCTCGGACGCCGCCGAGACCGAAGGAAGGCCGGCCGCCACACCGACGAGGACGAGCGCTCGCCAAGGCATCATGTGTCCCTCACCGCGTTTCGGGAACTCTAACCCAGGTCGGCCCAGTTCCGGAGAGGCCGGGATGATCCAGCCCGGAGCGCGCTCGGTCAGGACGTCACGCGCCCTGCTCGTGCCCGCTCCGCGCGCGCATAGGCACACCTCCCCTCCAGAGGGCAGGCCGAGCAGCGAGGAAGACGCCGCCGGCACAGCGTCTGCCCGTGTTGACGAAGAAGCAGGTGGGATTCCTGCCTCGCCTTGGGCACCGCCGGGAGGTCCTCGGCCGCTCGCCGGCTCGCGGCGTACGTTCGCGGGTACGAGCCCCCCTCCCGTACCAACCCGAGCCGCACCAGCACTCGCAAGCCGTTCGAGTCCGGGGCGAGGTCCGTGCCGAGGCCGGCGAACAGGAGGACCTTGTCCGCACCCGGCTCCCCGATCCCCGGGAAGGATCGGAGCGCCTGCCTGGCCCTGGAGGGGGTGCGGCGGAGCGTCGCGCCCACGTCGCCGCCGCACTCGTCGACGGCGATTCGGGCGCAGTCCCGCAGCTTGCCCGCAAAGGCGTCCTTCAGGATCCCGTGGGACGTCACCTTCTCGAGAACGCTCCGCCTGGCGCCCAGAATGGCTGCCGGGGCGGTACCGATCGTCCTCCGGAGCTGCTCGAACGCCTGGAGACGGCGCGCCGGCGAGGCGAGATAGGCCACGTTCTCCCAGAGGATCAGCTCGAACGGGTCCGCGGTGGGCAGGGGCGGCGGCGGTCCATGGTGCTTGGCGAGGATCGTGACCGCCTCACGGATGCCGATCGACCCCTCGCTCACCCTCCTGGTCACCCTCGTCGCGTCGCCAGGTCGTCGCCGGGGCTCAGTCGGCGGTGCGGCGGCGCTTGAGGGCGAAGTAACCCTTGCGCACGCGGACCTCGGTGTTCGGGCGGTCGACCTTCAGGGTGATCTCGCGCCAGGTGCCGTCGGCGGCCCTCTTTGGCGTGTACGCGAGGAGGTAGTGGTTCTTCAGCTCCTCCGAGATCTCGTTGAAGATCTTGACCAGGTCGGCGATCTTGTCCGGTGCGAAGAACTGCCCTCCCGTCTCGCTCGCGATCTTGCGCAGGAAGCCGCGGGGGCTCGAGGACATGAAGCCCTCGCCCCGGAAGCCGATGCAGTAGACCGTGGCCTCGACGGCGCGCGCGTAGTCCACGACCTCCCGGTCGCTCAGCGTGCTCGTGGTGTCGGCGCCGTCGGTGAACACGACGAGGGCCTTGCGGCCGGGCTGGTCCTTGATGCGGCCGAGCGAGTAGTGGATCGCGTCGTAGAGGCTCGTGCCTCCCCACGCCTGCAAGCCCTCCACGAACCTCTCCAGGCGGTCCGTGTCGCCGGTGAACTCCGCGCTGCCCTTGACGCTCTCGTTGAAGCTCACCACGAGGGCGTTGTCGATGTCGTCGAGCTTGTAGACGAAGTTGAGCACCGCCTCCTGCAGGAAGTGGAGGTTGTCGTGCATGCTCCCGCTCGTGTCGAGCACGAGCACCACCGACAGCGGCACCCGCTCGCTCGGGTCGCCCTGGCTGGAGGCCTCGCGGAAATACGACACGTCCTGCTTCACCCCGTTCTCGAGCAGCTCGACGTTCTTCGGACCGAGTCCACGGACCGGCTTTCCGCTCTTGTCGAAGACGGCCGCGGTCACCGAGACGACGTCCACGTCGACCTCGAGGGTGAACGGCTTCACCGGAGGCGGCTGGGCCGGGGGATCCTGGGTCGTGGCGGGAACGGCGGCCATCGACAGCGCGAGGAAGGGGAGCAGCGGGCGCATCACGCGGCGGGCGCCGTCGCCCGGCGGTGGCGGAGCCACCGCGAGGCGAGGTAGAGGGTGAGGCCGAGGAGCGCAACCACGAGCAGGGGCACGAGCACGGCGAGGAGGAACGTGGCGAGCGAGATCGCGTCCTCGATCAGGCTCAGCACGGGGTTGGCGAGGCCGCCGGTCATGGTGGTCGAGGCGGCCCGCACCGCCGACTTGGCGGCGTGGGGCACGAGGGCCGAGGGCGCGCCCACCGCGGTGCCGAGGACGACCGAGGTCAGGGGATCCGTCACCGTGCCCAGCACCGCGGCGGCGAGGAGTGCTCCCGCCAGGGGGCGCAGCGGTGTGCCGATCAGGTCGAGGGCGTGGTCGACGGCGGGGATCTTGTCTCCGATGAGCTCGATCGCCGTGGCCGCGCCGAAGAGGACGAGGGCCTTGTTCGAGGCCAGGAACTGGTACGACGGTCCGAGATCGAGGACCCCGAGCCGGGCGAGGCTCCCGGCCAGCAGCAGGGGCAGCCACGCCCGCAGGCCGGCCGACGCCGCGAGGGCGATGGCCATCGCGAGCGCCGGCAGGAACTCGGCGAGCGCGGAGACATCCATGCTCCAGACTAGGATCCGGCGCCGCGCGGTGTCAAGGGGACGGGGACTCGGTCTCCAGCCTGGCGCGGAAGGTCTCGACGTTGCGCATCTTGCGCTTCGCGTAGTCCATCGTTCCGCGGTCCTGAAGGAGCCGCACGCGCGATTCCTTCCCCGGGGCGAGGAGGACCTCGCCCTCGGCGAGGACGACGTCGCGCCAGGCCGCTGCCGCGGAGCTGGCGTCGTTGACCTGGTAGGCGAGCCGCAGGCGACGCCCTCCCGCGAGGCTCGCGGGCACGGAGATCGGAAGCCGGATCTCCCCGGAGACGGGCTCGGGAGGCGACGCTCCGAAGCCATCGGCCGCGGTGACGAAGAGCCGCTCCGGCGAGAAGACGAACGAGTTGACGACGGCCTTCGGCAGGTCCTCGGGGTCGAGGTTCACGTCGGTGTACGCGGCGATGACCTGGCCGTCGAGGCGCACCTCGAGGCGGAGGCTCGGGTCGGCGGGCGCGGCCTTCGGGTCCCACGCCTGCCAGAAGGCCTGGCCGCTCACCGCGACCACGAGGCGCGCCGGAGGCGGGGGCGGCGGCGGGGTGGGCACCGGAGCGGGCCGGAAGTTCAGCACCTCTTCGCTGCCGTCGTCGCGCCGGATGCGCTCGACCTTGTCCGCGGGGATGACGAGGACGCCGTAGGGAGTCTGCAGGCGCACGCGCCGGGTGATCCTGCCCACGACCTTGCCGCTCACGTGGTCGCCGTTCGTGAACACGACGACGTCCGCCCGCAGGAGGGGCGCGGTGAGGAGCACCGCCAGTGCGGCCAGGGCGGGGCGCATCAACCCTTCCGGAAGAGCCGCCCCAGGAGGCCGCCCCCGCCCTCCTCATCCGGCGTGTCCGAGGCCGGGGCGTTCCGCGCCAGGTACAGTGCCGCCTCCTCGTGGTCGGGCTTCAGCTCGATCACCCGCCGGTACGTACCGAGCGCGCGCGCCTTGAGCCCTCTCTCGGCGTAGATCGAGGCGAGGAGGGTCCAGGCCTCCACGGCCTGCGGGTTCTCGCGCGTGGCGGTGAGCAGGAGCTCCTCCGCCTCCTTCACCCACTTGGGGTTCTTTGCCTTGCCGCGGGCGAGGAGGAGCTGGGCGCGGAGGCGAGCCTTGCCCTGCACCCGCGGGAGGGCCGGCTCGAGGAGCGTGATGGCGTCCCAGTACTTCTCCAGCTCCACGAGCTTCGCGGCCTTCCGGATGGACTCCTCCGCGAGCCGGGCATCCTCCCCCGGGTCGCGCGAGGGCTCCGGCGCCGCCGGCGTCGCGGACCCGGTCGCAGGCGCCGCCGCCGCGCCCTGGGGCTCGGGAAGCGGGCGCCGTGGCCGGCCGAGGCGCTCCTCGTAGTCGGCGCGCTTGCGCGGGTCGCGCAGCACGTCGTAGGC
>Ga0335085_10015878_pt1 | contig 10906 bp, 6 predicted proteins | sample Lox_Sample_45_FD_206712 | JGI IMG/M metagenome (GOLD analysis project Ga0335085, IMG submission 206712) | Soil microbial communities from Loxahatchee National Wildlife Refuge, Florida, United States - Lox_Sample_4.5 | ecosystem: Environmental > Terrestrial > Soil > Wetlands | place: USA: Florida... | reverse complement strand
CTCGGCGGCATTCCGGGTGACACCACGACCGACAACGGCGCAGCGTTCCACGGCAGCAGCCGCTATGACTCGCGCTACTGCGTGGTCTGCCACACCGAGCAGCGCAAGTATGGCCAAGCGGAGGCGACCACCACCGCGACCGGCTATTCCGGCAGCACCTACAGGATCAATGGTCTGGCGGTCGGGAAGCTGCCGGTGCATATCCACAAGATCCACATGGGCGATAGCCTGACCAAGACTGGCTACAATTACGCTAACGTGTTGTACAACGACATCACCTATCCGCAGGACGTGAAGAACTGCACCACCTGCCATGACGGCACTGCGGGTGCGGCGAACGCCACCGCGCAGGGCGACAACTGGAAGAACGTACCCAGCCGCTCGGCCTGCGGCGCCTGCCACGACGGGATCAACTTCGCGACTGGCGGTGGCTACACCCTGGCCGATTTCTATGCCGGTAAGCAGGCGACCAGCGTCGGCCACATCGGCGGCGCCAAAGCCGACGACACCCAGTGCGGACTGTGCCATGACGCGACGACGATCCCGGTGTATCACTATCCGGTGACGCCGCCCGATCCCACCAACGCGCTGCTGGCTGGGCAGTCGAACGCCAATACCAACGCGGGGTGGATCGCGTCGAACCCGAACAATCTGCCCGCCGGCGCGATCAAGGTGACCTACGCCATCAAGAGCGTGTCGCTCAACGCGAGCAGGCAACCGACAATGGTATTCGCGCTTCTGCAGAACGGGACGGCGCAGCCCTTTAGCGACCCGACGAAAGCGACGGAAATTTGGCCCAGCTTCATGGGCTCACCGAGCATCTACTTCGTCTGGGCGGTGCCGCAGGACGGCATTGCCGCCCCGGCCGATTTCAACGCCTCCGCCAACGTCTACCTGAGGAGCGTATGGAACGGCACGGTGAAAACGGCCACGCTGTCCGGACCGGACGCGACCAACTATTACACCATCACCTTCACCAACGTAACGATTCCCTCGAACGCGGTGATGTTGACTGGTGGGGTCGGCCTTTCGTATAACGTGAAGACCACGCTGCCATTGACGCAGACGAATCTGTCGGCCTATCCGGTCACTCCGGTGCCGGCGGCGGTGGTTACGGCGAACAGTTTGACGGCGGGCATGCCCAATGCAACCGGCGGCTTGATCGTGCTGGCACCAACGGCAACGATGGTAGCGACCGGCTACACCGGCCGCAGGCCGATCGTCGAAACCGCGCGGTGCGAGAGTTGCCACCAGAAACTCGATCCGTTCACGCTTAGCGCGTTCCATGCCGGACAACGGAACGACGCGACGACCTGCTCGTGGTGCCATACCCCGAACAACGCCGTCGGCGGCTGGGCTGCGGATTCGACCAGCTTCATCCACGCGATCCATTCGGCAACCAAACGCACGGTGCCATTCAACTGGGAAGCGGGTTCTGCGACCGACGGGTTCTTCAACGTCACGTACCCGGGCGTCCTGAAGAATTGCCAGGCCTGCCACCTGCCGGGCACTTACGACTTCAGTGCGCCCACATCGGCGAGCGCTCTGCCGAACCGGCTGTTCAGAACCACTACGTACGGAACGATCTCCGCGACCACTCCGTATAACACGTCGCCGTACGTCACGCCGGGAACGAATTACGGCTCAGCGTTCTCGTATAGCGCGACGACCGGCGTCACGACCCAGGCCGCTGCCACGACCTTGGTGACTTCGCCGATCATGGCGCAGTGCGTTTCCTGCCATGACGGGGTCGATCCGGCCAACGGCGTTGACGCGGTGGCGCACATGAAGAGCAACGGCGGTACGTTCAACCAGCCGCGCAGCCTTGTGTATCAGGCGGGCAGTACGGTCGCCTTGCAAAACAACGAGCAATGCATGCTCTGCCACAGTCCGACCAGCGCGTTTGGGCTGGGTATTGCGGCCGTGCACTCGTATTAGCACGACCGAAGCTCGGTCGCTGCAGCCCGGGGCGAGGTTCGCCGCGTCCCGGCTAACGCGAGAAAAATATGACCCGGAGGCGGAGATGCCTCCGGGTCGTTTTTTTTGTTGATTCATCCGACACCGGCAGCATTGACAAGTCCGGCGATGTTCGTTACAAAAGGCCTGCACACTTGCACGCCCGGGTTACAATCAAAATTCAGGAGACACTCGATGAAGTGCAGCACGATTCAGTCCGCATTGATCGCCACGGCGTTGTTACTTTGCGCCGGCCTGTCGCTCGCGGACACGGGCAAGTCTGCGGCCGTTGGCGAGACCAAAGCCATGAGCGAACCGAAGCCGGCCGCAATCAGGGCCAAAGCAGCCAAGCCGACGAAGTTGGTAGACATCAACAGCGCGAGCAAAAAGGAGCTGATAGCCCTGCCGGGCATAAGCGAAGCGGACGCGGACAAGATCATCGCCGGCCGACCGTACCTTACCAAGGCCCATCTCGCCACCAAGAACATCATCACTCGGGGAGCCTATGAGGGCATCCGAATGCGGGTGATTGCAAAGCAGAACAAGGCTACCGCCGCGAAGCTCAATGCGATGGAGAAGAAGGGACACTGAGCGCCGTCGCACGCGTCACGCGGACGTGTATGCGCGAGCGCGCCGCGCTGTTAGGTAAATTGTCGCGCCTTTGTTTCTTAGGATGGGGAGCGGCCTTTCCTCAATCGATAAGGCATTCATGAAGATGAACCGACCGTTGTGCAAATGCATCGAGAACGGTCCCAAAGGCGACGATTATTTACGGCGTTCTTTCGGGACCTGGGGTGTGACGTTCATTATCAAGCGAACCCGCGGTTGCCTCCTGGCCGGCGTGGCGGCGGGGTTGCTCGCGCTGGCTCTGACCGGATGCGGCGGCGGGGGCGGATCGGCAGGCAGCGCCCCTGCAGCGGCTGCGCCGCCGGCAACCTCGTCCACGGATGTCGCGGCGTTGACCGCTGCTACCGCGCTGACCACAACGATCACCGGGGTGTCGATTAACAGCCCCCCGGTGGTCGATTTCAAGGTCGTCAATCAGGAAGGTGTGGGTATGGCGGGCCTGACGCCGGCCGATCTCCGCTTTAACATCGCCAAGCTGGTTCCGGGGTCCAGCGGCGGCCCGAGCGCCTGGCAGAACTATATCAACCGCGTTAGCGGGGGAGCGGTGCAAGGCAGCCAGGAGCGTTCCGCGGCCGGTTACGCTTTCGGCACCCTCGTGAACCATGGTGGTGGCACGTACACCTATACCTTCGCGACCGATTTAACGCAAGGCAACTGCCCCGCGCCCTGCATCGACGCGGCCGGCAACGCGCTGGACGTGAGTTACCAGCCGGGCCTGACCCACCGTGTCACGATCCAGCAGGCGAATAGCGCCTATCCGAGCGCTTCCGGTGTCTATGACTTCGTGCCAAGCGGCGGCCCGGTCGCGACCGAGCGCAGCATCGTGGCCGATGGCAAGTGCAATGCCTGTCATAACGAGCTGAAGGCACACGGTACCCGCGTCGACACGCGGTTGTGCGTGACTTGCCACAACCCGGGCTCCTGGGTCGCGACTGCCGGCCAACCCAACGTAACGGTCGATTTCAAGTCGATGATCCACAAGATCCACGACGGTGCGGCCCTGCCCAGCGTCCTGGCGGGCGTGCCCTACGTGGTCAATGGCACTGACTTTTCCATGACCGCGTTCCCGCAGGACGTGCGCAACTGCACCAAGTGCCACGACGGCACGCCCGGCGCCGCCAATGCGACCCCGCAGGGCGACAACTGGAAGAAGCAGCCGAGCATGGAAGCCTGCGGCGCGTGCCACGATGACGTCTATTTCGGCGCCAAGCCCGATCCGGCGAAGCCCTACCAGACCGTCGCCCATCCCGGCGGCGTCATGAGCGACAACAGCAGCTGCGCGCTGTGCCACGCGGCAGGCAAATTCACCGACAACAAGGATATCGTCGTCGCGCATAATTTCCCGGCGCGGCTCAAGGCGGCTACGGCGAAGTTCAAGTACAACATCATCAGCGTCACGCCGACTGCGGCGGGCGCGAAACCGGTGGTCACGTTCTCGGTCACCGACCCGACTAACGGGGGCGCGCCCTACGACATCAAAGCTTCCGCCGCATTCACGGCCGGCGCCAACAGTACGCTCAATGTCAAGTTCGGATGGAGCACCGCGGATTTCGGCAACGATGGCAGCGGACAGAGTTTCGGTCAGCCGGTGACCCTCAATGCCCTCACTGCGGCAGTGCCGGGGACCGCCGCGGGAACGTACACCGTAACATCGACGGTGGCGATTCCCGCGACGCAGACCGGCACCCTGCGGGTGATGATGGACGGGCATCCGGCGGGCGACGTGACCACTGCCGGAACGTTCACCGACCGATTGCCGGTGACGAGCGTGTTCAAGGATTTCGCGATCACGGGCGCGGTGGTAGCACGGCGGGTGGTGGTCGACATTGCCAAGTGCGACGTCTGCCACGACGTGCTCAGCCTGCACGGCAACAACCGCACCGACGAGCCCGGCGTCTGCGTGATCTGCCACAATCCGAACGCGACCGATGCGGGTCAGCGACCGAAAGATGCGACTGGCGCGCTAAATGGTAGCGCGCCCAATTCAAGCGGCGGCACGGTTGCCGCGGATGGCAAGAATGAGGAGTCGATCGACTTCAAGACGATGATTCACGCCATACATGCGGGGCAGTCCGGCAAGGGCGGATACCGCACCAAGGGGATCGTGATCTATGGCTTCGGCAACGTCGCGAACTTTACCAATCCGGTCGTCTTCCCCGGAAAACTGAACAACTGCGCCGCTTGTCACGCCGGCACGTCCTATCAGTTGACGGGCGTCTGGGCCGCGCCCACCGCCAACGGCATCCTCGGCACCACCATCAGCACCGGCGCTTCGGCGACCGATTCCGCCGATAACCTGCGGATCACGCCGACCGCGGCGGTTTGTTCCTCCTGCCACGATACTGCCGTAGCGAAGCTGCACATGCAGGATGCGTTCAGCGGCGGGAATTTCTCGGCGACGCAGGCGGCGATCAGCGCCGCGAGCCCGGAGAATTGTTCCTTCTGCCACGGGCCGGGCAAGGCAATTGATGTCCAGGTGGTCCACGGCGTGAATTGAGCGCGATGATTAACGAGCAGCATGGCTAACGGACAGACAACGATGAATATGAGGAAACCATTAATTGCCGCGCTATTGCTGTTTGCGGGTGTTGCGTTCAATGCCGCGGCGGCCGACAAAGCGGCCGACAAGGCCGCCGAGCCGCCCGCCGCGCCGCCATCCATGGGCACGGAATACACGGAAAAAGGCGCCGACACCTGCCTGCAGTGCCACGTCGAGGGTGGCGATTTTCCGGTGTTCGATATTTTCAAGACCAAGCATGCCAATAGCGCCGATAAACGCACCCCCTTCGCTCGAGGCGATCTCGCCGACAAACACGCGCCCGCCGGATTGCAGTGTGAAGCCTGCCACGGCCCGGGCAAGAAGCACGCCGACGGTGGCGGCGGCCCGGACGGCATCAACAGCTTCAAGTCGACGTCGTTCCTCACGCCGCGCGAGCGCAACAAGTACTGCCTTGAGTGCCACCAGAACAATGCGCGGACCGGATGGCATGGCAGCACCCATGACAGCAACAATGTCGCGTGCAGCGATTGCCACAAGATACATGCGGCGCGCGATCCGGTGCTCGCGACGGCCACGCAGCCGGATGTCTGCTACAAATGCCATCGAAGCGCGCGCGCAGATTTTTCCAAGCCGTCCGCGCATCCGGTGCGCTTTGGCAAGATGGCGTGCAGCGATTGTCATGCTCCGCACGGTTCGAACAGCACCGCCATGCTGATCAAGCCGACGGTGAACCAGACCTGCTACACCTGCCATGCGGAAAAACGCGGGCCGTTCCTGTGGGAACACGCGCCGGTGGCGGAGGACTGCACCCTGTGCCATCACCCGCACGGATCCGTCAACCAGGCGCGGCTGAAAAAGAATCCGCCGCTGCTGTGCCAGCAATGCCACTCGGTTGCCGGCCACCCATCGGTGGCGCGTACCGGCGCCTCGCTCCCGGGTGGCGCCGCGGGCGGGTCGGCGTTCCTGCTCGCGGGGAGTTGCCTCAATTGCCATTCCCAGATACACGGCTCGAACCACCCCTCCGGCGACAAGCTGATGCGCTAGCCGGCGCACGGAACGACGTGCAAGCGGCGACGGGACCAACAGGACACAGGACCAGAACATGAAGACCTCGAATCAACTGCTTCTGCTCGGCATGCTGTCGACGCTGCCTGTGGCCGCGGCGGCCGCGGACGGCGCTGCACCGGCAGCGGTCGATACCTCGCAGTGGAAATGCGAATCCTGCAAGTTCGAGCAGGGGGTGAGCGGCACGCTGGACGTGGGGGCGGGCTCGGTTTCGGACAAGTCGGCCGAATTCGGCCAGTACAACGGGCTTGGCAAGAAGGGCGGGTACTTCATCGGCGACGGCTCGGTGCGCTCGCGCGGCGACGACGGCAGCTACTGGAATCTCAATGCGTCAAACCTCGGACTGGATTCGCGCGCCGTCGATGCCGAGGGCGGCAAGCAGGGCAGCTACAAGCTGCGTTTCAAGTACGACGAGACGCCGCACCGCATATGGGACGGCGCGCTGACCCCCTTTTCCGGCAGTGGCGGGGCGACGCTTACCCTTCCGGCCGGTTTCGCGGCGGCGACTACGGGCGCGATGCCGCTGGCGGGGGCGCTGCAGCAGGTCGATCTCGGCACGCAGAGGAAGCTGTTGGGCGTGGGTGCGTCCTGGATTCCAGCGGGCAATTGGGAGTACGCGCTCAACGTTCGACACGAAACCCGTGACGGCAACATCCTGCGCACCGGCGGCGCGTTCTTCGTCAACACCGCCCAGCTGATCGAGCCCATCGACTACGTTACCGACCAGGTCGACGCGTCCGCTTCCTATGCGACCAAGAAATTCCAGATCAAGTTCGCCTACTACGGTTCGAAATTCAGCAACGGCAACCACTCTCTCACCTGGGCCAATCCCTACGCCGAGCCAGTCTTCCTCGCGACCTTCCCCGGCGCCGCGAGCGGCCGGCTGGCGCTGCCGCCGGACAACCAGTTTCACCAAGTCTCCGCCACGGCCGGATACCAGTTCAGCGACAAGACCCGTCTCAGCGCGGAGCTCGCCTTCGGCCGCATGACGCAGAACGACGAGTTCCTGCCGTATGCCACCGCGGTCGCGGGCCCCGGCGGCTCCCTCAACGGGCGCGCCGATACGCTCGATGCGGCGGTGAAGCTCAGTTCCGCGGTCACCGAGAAACTTTCCCTGAACGCGGCATTCACGCATAACGATCGCGACAACCAGACGCCGCAGGCGCTGTATGCGATGGTGTCGACCGACATGTTTGCCGGTGCGCCGAGAACGAACCTGCCCTACAGCTTCACCCAGGACAAGCTGAAGCTGAGCGCCGAATACAGGGCGTCGGCGCGCCTGCGCGGCGCGATCGGCGCCGATCTGGATGCGCACAAGCGCACCTACCAGGAGGCCGAGCGCACGCGCGAGGACACCGCCTGGGGCAAGCTCAGCACGCGCCTGACGGACAAGCTCGATCTGAGCGCCAAGCTCGCGCACGGCGAGCGCAGGGTCGACGGGACCTATCAGGTCGTCGCCGGAATCGCGCCTCCCGAGAATCCGCTGCTGCGCAAATACAACATGGCCAACCGCACGCGCGACACAGCCGGATTGCGCGCCGACCTCGCGCTGGCGGAAAACGTCAATCTCGGGTTGGGCGTCGAGTCGTCGGAGGACAAATACAAGGATTCGACCATCGGCCTGACCAACGCCAAGGATTTCAGCGTGAACGGCGATTTGTCGATGATGGTGACGGAGCGCACCAGCCTGCACCTGTTCGCGAACCACCAGCAGATCAAGTCGAAACAGGCGGGCAGCCAGGCGTACTCGCTTGCGGACTGGTCGGCCGACAACAAGGACACGATCGATACCTACGGCCTCGGCGTAAAGCATGCGGCGATCAAGGACAAGCTCGACATCGGCGCCGATTACGCCGTCACGCGCTCGCGCAGCGAGATCAGCGTCTACACCGGCGCGGCCAATCCCGCGTTCCCGGCCATGACCGCCGCGCTCGACAGCCTGAAACTCTACGCGGCGTATCATGTGAAAGAAAACGTGTCGCTGCAGGCCGGATTCTGGCACGAGCGCTACGACAGCCGGGACTGGATGCTAGACGGCGTCGCGCCCGCTACTATCCCCAACGTGCTGACGCTCGGCCTGCAGGCGCCGCAATACAGCGTCAACGTCATCAGGCTGTCGGTCAGGTACAAGTTCTAGCAAGCGGCGGCTTGTGGGAGCGGCGCCCCCGCCGCGACCACGCGAATTCAGGAAGGCCACAGCGGCGGCTCGTCCATGAGCGCAATCCGCTCGCGCAATTCCAGAATCCTGTCCTGCGCCGGCGTGGAACAAGAGGGCACGCCCCCTTGTTTATCCCCCAAGTTGGATGGACTCAAGCACTCCACAGCGGCGGCTCGTCCATGAGCGCGATCTGCTCGCGCAATTCCAGAATTCTGTCCTGCCAATAGCGCTGCGTGTTGAACCAGGGGAAGGCCGCGGGGAAGGCGGGGTCGTCCCAACGGCGCGCGATCCAGGCTGAGTAGTGGATCAGGCGCAGCGTGCGCAGCGCTTCCACCAGATGCAATTCGCGCGCGTCGAACTCGTGGAAATCCTCGTACCCTGCGAGCAGATCGGCGAGCTGGCGCACCATGGCGGCACGATCGCCGGACAAGAGCATCCATAGGTCCTGCACCGCCGGCCCCATGCGCGCGTCGTCGAAGTCGACGAAATGCGGTCCGCGTGACGCAACACCTTCGGTCCAAAGCACGTTGCCGGCGTGGCAATCGCCGTGCAGCCTGAGCGTTCGCACCGCGCCGGCGCGCTCGTAGCAGTGATCGACGCTCGCCAGCGCCTGCGCGGTGACAGCCGTCCAGGCCTCGGCCAGGTCGGCCGGAATGTAACCGTGGGCGAGGAGATATTCGCGCGGCTCGGCGCCGAAGCTCGCCGGATCCAGCGCAGGCCGGGCCGCGAACGGCCGCAGCGCGCCAATGGCATGAATGCGGCCGATGAAGCGCCCCATCCACTCCAGGGTCTCGCGGTCTTCCAGCTCCGGCGCGCGGCCGCCGCGTTTGGGATACACGGCAAAACGATAGCCGGCGAATTCATGCAGGGTCCTGCCGCCATGTTCGAGCGGGGCGACAACTGGAAGCTCGCCTTCGGCGAGCTCGCTCACGAATTCGTGCTCTTCCAGTATCTGTGCGTCGCTCCAGCGCCCGGGTCGGTAGAACTTCGCCACCACCGGCGCAGACGCAAGTTCGGGCGCGGGCGCGTCTTCGAGCCAGATTTGATAGACGCGGTTCTCGTAGCTGTTCAGGCCGAGCAGCCGCCCGTCGCCGCGCAGGCCGATGCTGTCCAGCGCGTCGAGCACGCGATCGGGAGTGAGGTCGGTGTACGGCGCGTTGTTGTTGTTCGTATCCATGCGCCCATTGTACGGACAGTCAGGCTCAACCGGTCTTGGGAATGAACGCGAGCGCAACACCGTTGTTGCAGTAGCGCAGTCCGGTCGGCGCCGGGCCGTCGTCGAACACATGGCCCTGGTGCCCGCCGCAGCGCGCGCAATGGTACTCGGTGCGCGGCAGGATCAGCTTGAAATCACGACTTGTGCCGACGGCGCCGGGAATCGTCGTAAAGAAGCTGGGCCATCCGGTGCCGCTGTCGAATTTCATCGCCGAAGTGAACAGCGGCAGGCGGCAACCGGCGCATACGAACACGCCCGGGCGCTTCTCACGATCAAGCGGGCTGGTCCCGGAGCGCTCGGTGCCTTCGCGCCTCAGCACGTCGTAGGCCGCCGGCGAGAGGCGCTTCCTCCATTCCGCATCGGCCAGCTTCAGCGGTTCGCTGCTGTTTGCGACGTCTGCCCCTTCGGCGAGCAGCGACTTCCAATTGTTCTGCAGTTCTTCCACGGTTCTTTCCCCTTTTGCGATAGCCGGCCACGACCCGGCGATGCCTGCCAGCGGCGCCGACGCCAGCACCTTGAGCCAGTTGCGCCTGTCCATGTCCATTTCCTTTCCCCGGGCCGAAACTATACGCCATGGGGGCGCGGAGGGGTGCCGTGCGCCCGGAATGCGCCTCGCCCCGCGGGAAGCCGTGTAGAATCGCTCCGTACGCGCCGCCGCACAATTCATCGATGAACCCCACTACCGATAACTTAGTCGAAATCCGCGACGTCAAGTTCAACTACGGCGAACGCGCGGTGCTGAAAGGGCTCAACCTCAAGATTCGGCGCGGCAAGGTTGTCGCCATTCTTGGGGCGAGCGGCTGCGGCAAGTCCACCCTGCTGCGGCTGATCGGCGGGCAGGAGAGGCCGGCACAGGGCTCGGTGACGATCGACGGCCGGGTGGTGCACGAGCTCGATACCGACAGCCTGTACCGCCTGCGGCGCAAGCTGGGCATGATGTTTCAGGCGGGGGGGCTGTTCACCGACCTGTCGGTTTACGAAAACATCGCGTTTCCGCTGCGCGAGAACACCGACATGCCGGAGGAGCTGATCCGCTCGCTGATTCTGATGAAGCTGCATGTGGTCGGCCTGCGCGGCGCGCGCAATCTCATGCCGAGCGAACTCTCCGGCGGCATGGCGCGCCGGGTCGCCCTCGCGCGCGCCATCGTGCACGACCCGATGCTGGCGATGTACGACGAGCCGTTCGCCGGACTCGACCCGATTTCGCTCAACGTCATCGCCGATCTGATCCGCCGCCTGAACGACGCGCTCGGTACGACTTCGATTATCGTCACCTACGACGTGAGCGAATCGCTCAAGCTGGTGGATTATCTGTATGTCATCGCCGACGGCGTGGTCGTCGGAGAAGGCGCGCCGGAGGCGATGCTTGCTTCCGACAATCCGA
>Ga0335085_10015876_pt1 | contig 10907 bp, 8 predicted proteins | sample Lox_Sample_45_FD_206712 | JGI IMG/M metagenome (GOLD analysis project Ga0335085, IMG submission 206712) | Soil microbial communities from Loxahatchee National Wildlife Refuge, Florida, United States - Lox_Sample_4.5 | ecosystem: Environmental > Terrestrial > Soil > Wetlands | place: USA: Florida... | reverse complement strand
ATATGCCCTGATCTGGTCACGCTGATCAGCACAAGCGGCGCCCCGCCAAACAGCAGGGCGCCGCGGAATTCGCCCCGTTATTATGCGGAGCAATATCGCCGCCAAAGCCGCGGAAAACCATAACTCCCGCCACCAGACTCCGCATAATCACGCGCTACACATAATCCGCTCGGCCGACATAGATCCGATGGCTGGGGGCGTTGTCGGTGGACCGGGTGGCCTCGGGAACGATGCGAACCCCTTTGGTCTGGACGCTCAGGGTAACGATCTCGCCCTGGTATTCGGTGCCGGATTTCTTGAAAGAACCAATGTTAGCCATGTCACTTCTCCTTGCTGCTTTCGAGCCCGCGACCACCGCGGCCTCGATGGCGATCGTTGTGCCGGAGGCGATCGACGACGCACTCGCTTGCGAGCCACAGCGCAGCGGAGGACGGTGAGCGCAAAACTTTGTTGCCTCGCGAGGAATGGGCGGCACGCCCAGGGGAAGAAAGTTTGGCGCCGCCGTTGCGGCCAGGCGATCGAGGCGTAGCCGGCCTTCGGCCAGATCAAGCCATGGAGAGGCCGTGTGGTCCGCGCGTTGAAATTATGCACTGGAGAAGACGTGGCGGAGGTTGGATGCTTTGCGCAAGAGGTCCGGTATTCCAGGCGAAGGAATGGAAACCGCCGCGTGCAAAAGGGTTGGTGCATTGAGCCGGTGACGGCTAAACAACGATGTCCCTGCGGGTGGGATATGTCCCGGTCAGCTTGACCCTGCTGCCCACGAGAGCTCAGCAACGACCGCCGCATTCTCGGTATGCTTTGACCAGCCCCTCGCCCCCATCACCAGCCTGCCGGAGGGTAAGGCAGGGATTAGCGGCTTCTGGTGCCGTCGGCCAAGGACAATGGGGCCGGGCCAACGGCGAAGCCTTGACCAATATTCGGCGGGGAAAACATGGCCAAGCGGGCCCAGGCCGTGCATCCGATGATCACCGCGCCGACGAAGGCAAAAGCTTCCTGCCAGGCTACTGACGGCACTCCAATTTGAGCGAGCCCGAGTGTGGCGTGATAACCCGCGATGGTAGCCGGTACGGCGTAGAATAAGGCGATTGCACAGCGTATGAGAGGGGATCTGATCGTCGCGAACGCGATCTGGCCGAGTGCCAGGGTTGCCCCACCGGCGAGGCAGCCGATGAGGAATGCGCCGATTACGCCTGCGCCGCTATGGAAGGCCGCGAAGGCGATGGTGAGACCCGCGAAGAAGGGGAGCGCGTATATCGCCAGGGTGAACAGCAGCCAGCAGAAGACGCCAAGACCGAAAAAACTCAGAATGATTCCAAGTGCCAACATGGTGAAAGCCTCCGGACAAAGGATCGGACGGACGTGCCTCCACCACCTCCACGGCACAGGGGAAAATTTTAGACGATGGTGGGGGCGTTTGAAACAAAAAAGTGAAGAGGACCGGTAGGGGAATAGCGGCTCATGAGCGCTCTGAAGTGACATGAGCGCTCTGAAGTGAAAAGCAGACTATGGAGGCATTCCATTGATCGAGCGGCACCCTAGGGCACCTCTCGGGCTACGGTACCACTTTCTGTAAGAGGAAAGTTTCAGTGCAGATGATTCCTAATTCATCAACTCCCACTTCTCAGCCATCACACTAAGCAACATGTCTTGGCGCTCCTTTATGGTTTCTGGCGTCCATTCGGGAGTATTGAGGACCTGAGTGGTCAGCACATAGGATGATATGCCCTGACGCCCCCCGAAATAGGCAGACTTTTTCTTACCGAAATCGTAATTTTGAGCCTGTGAATTCCGTTTTTGGGTCAGAGGCACCAAGTTGGCAATCCGATGAACCCATTTTTCCCGTTGCACAGAGTCGGGCCAAGTCGTAGCCTGTGATTCGGCGTGGAATAAGGACCCCGTTTAGGGGGTGATCGGCGTCCAATAGGGACCCCCTGATTTGGGGTTCACAATGGCTTTCATGGGAGCATGGGGGCCGGGTTTGGGATGCTGATAGTGGAGACGATTTCGAAGATCCGGCGGGCGTATTTTATCCAGAAGAAGCCGATCAAGGTGATCTGCCGGGAGCTGCGAGTATCGCGCAAAGTGGTGCGCAAGGTGATCCGGTCAGAGGCGACGGAGTTCCGGTACGAGCGGACGGCGCAGCCGCTGCCGAAGCTTGGTGCCTGGGTGTCGGCGCTGGATGCCCTGCTGCTTGGCAACGAGGGCAAGCCGGCGCGCGAGCGGTTGACGCTGATCCGGGTGTTCGAGGAACTGCGGGGTCAGGGCTATGACGGCAGCTACGATGCGGTACGCCGCTATGCCAAAGCCTGGGCGAAGGAGCGCGGCGCCGTGACGGCGCAAGCCTTTGTGCCGCTGAGCTTTGCCGCCGGCGAGGCATATCAGTTCGACTGGAGTCACGAGATCGTGGTGATTGGCGGCGCCACGGTCACGGTAAAGGTGGCGCATGTGCGGCTCTGCCATAGCCGGATGTTTTTCGTCCGGGCCTATCCGCGTGAGACGCAGGAGATGGTGTTCGACGCGCATGACCGTGCGTTTTCCTTCTTCAAAGGCACCTGCACGCGCGGGATTTACGATAACATGAAGACCGCGGTTGAAACTGTCTTTATTGGCAAAGATCGCACGTTTAACCGGCGATTTCTTCAGATGTGCGGGCATTACCTGGTCGAGCCGACGGCCTGCACGCCGGCATCTGGCTGGGAGAAAGGGCAAGTTGAGAACCAGGTGGGGTTGGTGCGCGAGCGTTTTTTTACCCCGCGGCTGAAGGTGGCGAGCTACGAGGAACTGAACGCCTGGCTGCTGGACCGCTGCATTGCTTACGCCAAGGCGCACAAGCATCCCGAATTGACCGACCAGCCGATCTGGCAGGTTTTTGAGGCCGAGCGGGCGCATCTGGTGCCAGTTGCCAACAAGTTCGATGGTTTCCACGCAACCACCGCGTCGGTTTCCAAAACCTGCCTGGTACGCTTCGACAATAACAAATATTCCGTCGCCTCGCGCGCCGTTGGCCGGCCGGTGGAGATCCAGGCTTATGCCGATCGCATCGTGCTGCGTCAGGATGGCGTGGTGGTCGCGGAGCATGCGCGCTGCATGGGCCGCGGCGAGACGGTTTACGATCCCTGGCATTACGTGCCGGTGCTGGCCAGAAAGCCCGGCGCCTTGCGCAATGGCGCGCCGTTCAAGGATTGGCTGCTACCCTCGAGCCTTGAACGCGTGCGGCGTAAATTACGCGGCTCGGACGATGGCGACCGGCAAATGGTGAAGGTGCTGGCGGCCGTGCTGACCGATGGGCTGGCCAGCGTGGACGCCGCTTGCGCCGAGGCACTGGGGCAAGGCGTTCATTCGGCCGATGTCATCATCAACATTCTGGCGCGCAGCAAAGACCCAGGGCCGCCAGTGACGATCATGACGCCGGATGCGCTCAAACTGCACCACGCGCCGATCGCCGATTGCGCGCGTTACGATACCTTGCGGAGGAATATTTAATGGAAAGAACCCAGATTTTTGACATGATGGCGCAGCTCAAACTTTACGGCATGCGCGCCGGTTACGATGAGGTGATGGCGACCGGCATCAAGCGCCAGCATGAGCCGCCACGGATCGTCGGCGATCTGCTCCACGCCGAGATTGCCGAGAAGCAGGCGCGATCGATCAAATATCAGATCACCACGGCCAAATTGCCGCTCGCCAAGGACATTGATGACTTTGAATTCACCGGCACGCCGATCAACGAGACGCTGGTGCGCGATCTCGCAGGTGGCGGGTTTATCGCCGCCCAGCGCAACGCCGTGCTGGTCGGCGGCACCGGCACCGGCAAGAGCCATCTGGCGATCGCCATCGCGCGCTCTTGCATCCGTGGTGGTGCGCGCGGCCGCTTCTTCACCGTCGTCGATCTGGTCAACCAGTTGGAAGCCGAGACCAGGGCCGGCCGCCAGGGGCGGCTCGCCGACTTTGCGATGCGGCTGGATTTTCTGGTGCTCGATGAACTCGGCTACCTGCCGTTCGCCCAGGCCGGCGGCCAACTGCTATTCCACCTGATCAGCCGGCTCTATGAGAAAACTTCGATCATCGTCACCACCAACCTCGCCTTCGGCGAATGGCCAAGCGTGTTCGGCGATGCCAAAATGACCACCGCTTTGCTCGACCGGCTGACCCATCATTGCGACATCATCGAAACCGGCAACGAGAGCTGGCGGTTTAAAAACCGCGCCTGAACCGCCGTCCCCCTCCCCGGACCCCACCCCCGGGCTTGCCCAGGTGGGCAAACAGGTACCTCCCACGCGCCCGCTCCGCCAGCGCATGTGAAACGCGCTACGCGGGCGCGCGGGGCCCTCCTGTTCGCTACCTGGACAAGCCCTTCAAACCATAATCAAGGGGTCCTTTTTGCACGCCGATCGGGGGTCCCAATTGCGTGCCGTTTGACACTCTGCCCTCTATACAGCGTCATGCTGATAAAAAGTTATCCCACCTACGCAGATAGATGTCGAGTTCACGTGATATTTCAGTGCTGCATCAACTAGGCTGAACGTCTAGCATGGACGCTGAGGGGAATGTCCGCTCCAGGGAGGACGCCTGCCCCCTGGCGGATAGCCAAGATGGGCGCTTTCCACCCATTTGCCCCGTTAAGTTGGGGCAGTAGCCGACGCTGTATAAAATTGAGCAGCGGCGCTTACGCGCCGCCAGCGCCAAATTTCCAGACGGGGATACTCAGCTTTTTGGCCTTGTCGGCCAAGTTGGCCGAGATGCCTGAGCCGGGGAAGGCCATGACGCCGATTGGCAGCACATTCAGCATCTGGTCATTGCGCTTGAACGGCGCGGCTTTGGCGTGGCGGGTCCAATCCGGCTTAAACGCGATTTGCGGCACCTTGCGGCTGTCGGCCCAGCAGGCGGCGATGCGCTCGGCACCTTTCGGGCTGCCGCCATGCAGCAACACCATGTCGGGGTGTTTGGCATGCACCTTGTCGAGCCTATCCCAGATGGCGTGATGATCGTTGAAGTCGAGCCCACCGGTGAAGGCGATCTTTACGCCGGGGGGCAACAGCACCTCAGTTTCGGCGCGGCGTTTGGCGGCGGTAAAATCGCGGCTGTCGATCATCGCCGATGTCAACGTGCGGTGGTTGACCATCGACCCGGCGCGCGGACGCCAAGCTGAGCCGGTGTGGTGCTCGAACTGGTCAGCGGCCTGGTCGCGGAAGAATTCCATGCTGTTGCGGCGTTCGATGAGCGTGATGCCCTCTGCCACCAGGCGCTCCAGTTCCACCGAGCGGATTTCTGAGCCATCCTGTTCTTTCTGGCTACGCTTCTGGGCATCCTCGTTATCGTCGAGGGCACGTTGCACGCGGTCGCCGGCACGGTGGAAGAGGTTGACCGTGGACCAGAGCAGGTCTTCGAGGTCGGGTTCCAGGCGCGTGTCACCCAGCGTGGCGACCAGGGCATCAAAGATGTCGGCGACGGCGCCGCCGATGGTTTCGGGTTCGGGGAGCGGCCTGGGGTCGGGCTCGTCTTGGAAGGGGCGATGGCCATAGAGCTGAAGTTCGGTGAGAAGGTGGTCGGTGGGGGATGATGCGTGTGCGGGCTCAAAATCGGGATTGTCGCGGTGGGTTGCCATGGTGATGCCTCGTCTCGGATTGGCCGCGCCCATCGCGGCCTTCGTGGCGATCACCTGACGGCGGGCGGACCGGGCCTGCACCGCCGAGCGCAGCGACGGCGGCCGAAGCGAAGCGGAGGACGGCGCAAGGCGGCTATTTTGTCTGGCGATGCAAAGCGCCCCCTCTTGGGCGCGGCGGAAAATAGCCGCCTGAAGCCGTTGCGGGGCGGGGCCGATTGCCGTCCGATCGCCCTCTAGAAGGCCGTGGGCCCGGCCCTCTCCGACACGCGGACATCATCTTAACTCAGCGGCCTATGCCGAGAAGACCTGCCGCCATTATCCCGGCACACTATCCTCCACCGTACCTATGAATCGCGGCACATCGTCAGGGGCGAGTTGCACCCGAAGTGCTGCCCGAAGTTCGGCAAGGCCAAGGTGCCGGAGGTCGTCGTTGAAATCCTGCAGAGCCGGCGACAAGGGAAGCGCCTCGATCCCAGCCGCCTGCGCCCGCTCGGCCAGGGTCGCGAACGCCGCATCGCCAGCCGCGTCATTGTCGCGCGCCACATAGAGGCGGCGTAGCGTTGGCGGGAACAGAAGGGCAGCAAGGTGATTTGCGGAGAGGGCAGCGACCATGGGCAGGCTCGGTAGAGCGCAACGCAGCGATAGCATGGTTTCGATGCCTTCGCCTGCCGCCAGGACATCGGCGGCAGCACCGAAGCGGACGCCGTTGCCGAGAAGATGGCCCATCGCCCGCCGTGGCGTGTCGACGGGCGCTTTGTCGTGCCCGGACGGATCGAGCCAGGTGCGATGAACGCAGGTGATCGTGCCGGCGCAATTGGTGACCGCAGCGATCATCGCCGGCCAGGTTTCGGTGGGCATGTCTGGATGCGGAAGATAGTAGCAGCTTGGATGGAAGCGGAGGCTGACGACTTCGTGCAAAGCCGTAATGCCGCGTCCGTGCAGATACGTCTCTGCGATTGTACCCGCAATCGGCTGCGACATCGCGAACAGGCGGCGTGCCGATTCGGGCGATCCTGCCGAGGGCTGAGCCAACGCGGGATGGGCACGCGGCGTCGGATGCCGGACATCTCGGGATATTCCGAGAAATCGCCATGCTTCGGCGGCGATCTCGGAGAAGTGGGTGAGGCCATGATGCCTGCCGATGATGTCGAGCAAATCGCCATGTTCGCCGGTCGAAGCGTCCGTCCATTTGCCGGCGGCACCCTTGCCAAATTCCGGGCCAGCCAAACGGACATACATCGAGCGGCCTGGTGTATTCATGATGTCGCCAACCACCCAGTATCGGCCGGACCGGCGGCCGTTGGACAGGTAATACCGGCACACCGCTTCGGCATTGCGCGCCAACCGCCGCGCCAGATCATGCGCGTTGTTGCCCATGGTCAGCCTTTCACGGCAAGAGGGGCCCACGATCGCCCGCGAGCCCCTCCATGCTGCCGTCGGAGAGAATTTATTCGGCGGCGACCGCCTCGGCTTCGCCGGCCGGATGATCATTATCGGACTCAACCGAAAGATTGCCGATAGCCGTTTCATCCGCCACGGCCGCCATTTGCACACCGGGCATGCGGAGCGGTTCCGGCAACCAACCGGTGCCGCTGAGCAGGGTCTCAGCCTCCGCAGCCATCTCACCCTTTTTGAGTTGGGCGATACGTTCGGCAGGTTTCTGCCCCTTCGCCTCCCGCACCGCTTCAAGAATGCGTGCCTTTGAAACCCGGCCGAGATAGTTATCGACCGTTGCCGTCCACCCTGCCGCGGCCAAGTCGAGCGAGACGGCCTGGGCCAGCCGGTCCGCATGGGCAACCGCCTTCGGGCGCCGGTTATAGGGTTCCACCACCGCATTGATCGTGAGTGAGACGCAATGGGCGAACAAAGTGTCGCGGCTATCCGTGTCAAAGCTGCCGAGGGCATCCCAAAGTTCGCCGGAATCCTCCGGCAGCTGCTCGGCCCAATTCCGGTGCCGCGCATCGACCCTGGCCGCCAGCTTCGTGTCGGCGAGGCCCGGCGCTTGGGCGCCAAACATCACGCTCTTGGGCTCAATCTCCAGGCAGGACTCCAGGCCGTAGCGGTAGAACAGCTTCAGGCACAGGGCGTGCAGCACGGCAAGGTAAGCGATGGCCGGATCATGGCCGACCGCCTCGCGCAAGGCCAGGGTACGATAGGCGGTCAACTCAGTCAGCAGTCGATCGGACAAGGGCTTGATGCCGTCTTCTTCCTCCGGCTCGGGCGGATCGCCGATATGGCCGACAATAATCCGGCTATCCGCCGGGCCAGGATCACCGCCGTCCTCTCCCCCGGGGTAGTTACCATCGGCCCCTTGCCCCCGGCCGCCATCCTCACCGGTCATGGTGGCTTCGTCGACTTCCTCAACAACCGGCGGCTCATCCTTGGGGCGGACATAGCCGCGCTCGACGCGCAGCTTGCCGCTGCCGTCGATGCTGACAAATACCCCCGCTATGGCGATATCGGCGGGGTCATAGACCGGCGGGCGTTGATTGATCGTGTTGATCTCCGCCTCGATCTCGTTGAGCCGCTGATCGACATCGTCCGAGACCTCATCCGCCGCCGCGGCTTCCTCCTCGAGCCGCTCGGCCTCGGCGCGCAACGCCTCGACCTGGGCGATCTCCTCGTCGGTCAGCGGGCGGCGTGTGCCGTTAATGCGCCGCATGCCGTAGCTGTGGCCGTAGGGAAACTCGGTCGCCACCTCGACCCATTTCCAGCCCTCGGCGCGGAGGGCCTCGGCGTCGCGCTCCAGCTTCTCCGCCACCACGCGCGTCAGCAACCCGACATCTTGCAGCCAGCCGCCGTCATCCTGCTGGAACAGATCGCGCATGATCGCCCCGCCCGCCGCAACATAATCCTCGCCCGCATATTGCGCCCGCTTGTCCGAAGCGCGCACCGCGCCTTCGGTCAGCAACCGACGGATTTGATACGGCTCTTTGTTGTGCGAGCGCTGCACCGCCTCCCACACCTGCTCCTGGCGCTCATGGTCTGGGCTGACCGAAAAGGCCATCAGCTGCTCCAGCGTCATCTCATCCTCGGCATAAACGTCCAGCAGGCGGGGCGAGACCGCAGCCAGTCGTAGACGCTGCTTCACCACCGAGACCGCGACAAAGAACACCGCGGCGATCTCCTCCTCGCTCTGGCCCTTCTCGCGCAGCGCCTGAAACGCCCGGAACTGATCCAGCGGATGCAGCGGCGCGCGCTGCACATTCTCCGCCAGGCTATCCTCTTCGGCGATGCCCTCGGTGCGGATGATGCACGGGATCGGTGCGGTCTTGGCCAGGCGCTTTTGCCGCACCAATAATTCCAGTGCCCGGTAGCGCCGCCCGCCGGCAGGGATTTCGAACATGCCGGTCTCGACGCCTTTGTCATCGAGCACCGGGCGCACCGTGATGCTCTGCAGCAAGGTGCGGCGGGCGATATCCGCCGCCAGCTCCTCGATCGACACGCCGGCCTTCACCCGCCGAACATTCGCTTGTGACAGCACCAGCCGGTCAAATGGAATATCGCGCGAGGCGCTGAGGCTGATTTTCTGAACAGATTTGGCCATGGGAAAAACTCCGTGACGGGCGGCCGGAGACACTCTCTCGACCTCCATCCCGTCACGAATTTTCGATCCGCCCTCTGACTCTTGGTGCCCCTCAAACGGAAAGCCGTGAAACCGCAAAGACGGCTCCACGGCTTTGAACATTCCCAGAGAATAGATCAGCTCACCCGCTCCAGCAGCACCTTGGCCTTGCCCTCCAGTTCCAGCCGGGCATCCTGATGCGGCTTGGTTCGTGCAAGAGCGGTGATGCCCTGCACGAAGTCGAACACGCTTTCGGGCGGATGGCCTTCCTCGCTCAAAACGGCATTGATGACTTTCGCGGTCTCCGATTTGCTGAACCCGCGTTTGCGCAGGAAGGTCTCACGGTCCTCATCTTTGCGGGCGACGATCTGTTCGCGCGCCGCCCTCAGGCCGGCAATGAACGGCGCGGGAGAAGAATTGGCGAAGTTTGTGAGTGCCGGGGCGGCCTCATGGGCAAAACGCTGCGCGGCAAATTTGCTGTGCCGGATGCTGATCTCCTGAAAATCCTCGACGCCCCAAAGGTTGCGGTTCATGCAAACCGCCCGCAGATAGAACGACGCGATACCCAGGGTCTTCGAGCCGACCTCGCTGTTCCAGGCGTAAAAACCCCGGAAATAGAGATCGGGATCACCATTCGGCAAACGGCCCGCTTCGATCGGATGGGTGTCGTCGACCAGGAACAAGAACACGTCGCGGTCGCTGGCGTAGAGCGTGGTCGTGTCCTTGCTCACGTCCACGAACGGGTTATGCGTCATGGTCGCCCAATCGAGCACGCCGGGCACCTTCCAGCGCGTGTCACCGGTGCCATCACCGGCAATTTTCATCACCGCACCAACCAGCTCGTGATCCCAGATGCGGCCATAGTCCGGACCGGTGACGGCGCGCAGCTCGACTCGGCCATCCTCGGCCTCCAGCGTCTTGACCAATTCGCCGCGGTGGGACAGCAGACCGTGCTGCAGGTTGATCCCCGCCAACGGTGCCGGCAAGTCCCGCAAATAACCCGCAGGCGCGCCGACCAGGCTGCACAATTGACCAAAACTCCAATGAGTCGGGGCAACCGGGCAATCCCGCCCAGGCACGATCAGCGCCAATTGCTCGGCATCGTCCCGCCTCGCCTCGACGCGGACGGCCCGGCTCTCTACGGTCCTTGCCGTTGCCCGCTCCGTCCGGGCGCATACGGAGGCGTACAGGTCCGATAGGGACAAATAGCGCTCGTCGTCCGGGCGCGAGAACCACTCAGAAGAGACCCGGCCGATGCGCTCGCCGCGGGATATGTCGACCTTGAAGCCCGCCGGGCGCGGCGCATGTGACGCGGAACCGGTAGCCACCGGGATACGGGAAGTAACAGTGTTCATTGGGAAATCTCCACGACGGGCACCGCAAGCCTCTCTCGCGATCATGAACCGTCACTGAATCCCCCTCCGCCCTCTACCTCTTGGCGTATCCTCCGTTCGCCGAAGCAGGAGAGGGGAACAGCAAACAGATGCTGGAAAGCGTCACAAAAATGTCAGCAATCGAAGACTTTTTTGCTTGTCAGCATTCGGTGACATTTATATTGTGTCAGCGAACATTGACATGGGAATGAAGCCGCATGTTCATTCGCACGCCGGCCGATCTCGGGGCGGTCATTCGTGAGCGCCGCAGAAAGCTTGGCCTCGACCAGGCTGAACTCGCGCAACGCATCGGTGTCAGCCGCCAATGGGTGGTTGGTATCGAACGCGGGCGTGCGCGCGCGGA
>Ga0335085_10015874_pt1 | contig 10907 bp, 10 predicted proteins | sample Lox_Sample_45_FD_206712 | JGI IMG/M metagenome (GOLD analysis project Ga0335085, IMG submission 206712) | Soil microbial communities from Loxahatchee National Wildlife Refuge, Florida, United States - Lox_Sample_4.5 | ecosystem: Environmental > Terrestrial > Soil > Wetlands | place: USA... | reverse complement strand
AGATTTCTCCGGTCACGAAACTCGCGCGATCCGACGCGAGATAGAGGACGGCGGCGGCCACATCATCCGGCTTGGCGAGCGAACGCTCGAGCGGGCCAGTACGCGCCCGCTTCGCCATGTCCGACGGATTGGTGTCGGCGAATACCTTCTTGAAAAAGCCGCTGTCCGGATGGAAACGGCTGCCGCGGCTGAAAGCGGCCGGATCGTCGGCAATCGTGCCGTAGGGTGCCACGCAATTCACCGTGATGCCGTGCTGTCCCACTTCCTTGGCGAGTACGCGCGTGAAGCCATGCACGGCCGCCTTGGCGGTGGAATAGACGGGAAGCATGTAATCGCCGACGATACCCGCGGTCGAACCGATATTGACGATTCGGCCGGCATGGCGGGCAATCATCTGCGGCAGCACGGCATGGGTCATGCGCAAGGTGGTGAGAAGCGTGATGTCGAGATCGCCTTGCCAGCTTTCCGGCGTGGAATCGACGAAAAATCCGGTGCCGACATTGCCGCCGACATTGTTGACGAGCACCGAAACGGGACCAAGCGATTCTGCTTCCTTCAAGATGCGCTGCGGCGATTGCGGATCGAGCAAATCGGCAGCAACGAAAATGGCGTCGGCGGCACCCTGCTCGCGCGCCAGGGCCACGACGCGCTCGCCGGCCTCCGTGTCGCGCCCCACCGCGACGACCTTTGCCTTCTCCGCGGCGAATGCCAGCGCGATGCCGCGCCCGATATTTGCGGTGGCGCCCGTGACGATCACCACCTTGCCGGCGAAGTGCAAATCCATCTCACTCTCCTTCAAGCATTCGAAACACGATCGGGTCCAGCAGGTATAGGACACCTCAGCGCTGTTTCACTACGAAGAACACGAAGAGCACCAAGGAGATTCACAAAGTCGGTGTCGCCGCGCCGAAGGCGCAAACCAATTCCCGGGAACAACTTTGCTTTGCGCGGGAAATACCGCCGACCAGATCGCGGCTTTGTGCCTTCCTTCGTGCTCTTCGTGTTCTTCGTGGTGAAAGGGGTATAGAGGCTCCCGCAGAAAAAAGTCACCGCCCAAGGCGCGCCAGGAGCGAGCGCGTAGCTTCAACGCAACGGCCGACACGCTCGCGCGCACCCACGCCGGCTTTTGCCTCGCGCAGCATGGGGATTTCAAGTCCGATGACGATATCGGCGGGCAAGGCGGCGACGATCTCGGCGAGCGGCAGTTCGCCCTCCCCGGGCACCATGCGTTCGAAGCGCGCCTCGTTCATATAGCTTTCCTGCGTGAACGCACGCGGCGCATCGCACAGTTGAGCATATCCGATCGTGCCGGCAGGGAGTGCCGCGATGTCGCTTGCGCCAAGGCCCGCGCGCGCCAGATGCAGCGTATCGACCAGAAGGCGGAACGTTTTGCGACCGACGTGCTGCCGGGCCGCCAGTGCCGATTTCAGATCGGCAATGGTGAACACCGGACCGAATTCGAGAGTCGATTCCAGCCCTCGCGCCTCCGCCATCTCCGCCAGCCTCGCGCACTGATCGTAGCTGCGGCTCAAGTCGGGATCGATGCTGCACATGTTGATGCGCAGCGCCCCGAGTTCGCACATCAAATCCAGATCGCCGCCGCTGTCTCCGATCTCGGTACCGGGCCGGATCAAAAAGCCCTCTCCCAGCGCAATGGACACGTCGCGCTCCTTCAAGGCGGCACGCACGCCCCGGCGCAGCGCGTGATCGTCGCGCAACGACCACGACGGATAGCCAAGCGGACTCTCGAACATCGGGGCCAGCGCGAGTCCGATATCGCGGCATCCGACGTCCGCGGCCAGATGAACGAATTCGACGGGCGGTTGGCCAAAAACCGTGATGAACTCGATGCCGATTCGCTGCATGGTGCTCTCTCTCCGACCTTGAGCAAACGATGCGGTATAGTGCTGGCAAGCCGTACGGCGCGGCAAGTAGAAAACCGGGAGGCGAGGATGAGCGAAACGAGAGGTCTTGCGGACCGGCGGATACTCGTGACCGGGGCAGCATCGGGAATCGGCCGCGCGACGGCGGAGCTGTTCAGGGATGAGGGCGCGCGGCTAGGGCTCATAGACTGCAATGCCGAAGGCCTTGCGGCGGTCGGAGCCGACACGGATTCTAAAATGGCGGTCGTCGATTTGCGCAACGAACCCGCCATAGGCCCCGCCGTAACGCAGCTGGCCGAGCAGCTCGGCGGGCTGGACGGGGTGGTGAACTGTGCCGGCGTGGGTGCCGGGATGTTGCTGGAGAGATTGGACGCGGCCACATGGGCGCAGGTTCTCGCCATCAACCTGACCGCGCCCTATGCGATCTGCCGCGCCGCATTGCCGTGGCTGCGCGCGGCGAAGCAAGCCACGATCGTCAATATCGCCTCGGCGCAGGCGCTGCTGCCGAATACACCTGGCGTATCGGCTTACGCCGCATCCAAGGGCGGCCTCGTGACGTTCACCAAGGCACTCGCCGCCGAGCTCGCCCCCTCCATAAGGGCCAATGTCATCTGCCCCGGTGTCGTCGAGACGCCAATGACGGAACCCCTGCTGAGGGGATACGGCGCGCAGGACGACGCGCCCTTCGTGAAGCAGTATGCCATGAAGCGCGTGGCACAGCCTCACGAGCTCGCGCAGGCCATCTTGTTTCTGACGAGCGCGGCCTCGTCGTTCATCACCGGCGCAACGCTTGCCGTCGACGGCGGGCGATCGTTTCACTAGCGCCGTTACGGCCAGACCCGCCTACCCGTGTGGGTCGAAATTCTTCGCGCCAAGGCTGCCTGCTTGAGGCAACGAAACCGAGGCCGGTGAATCTCCGTTCCACTAATGGGACAGGCCAGACATCGCAGGAAACCTCAACTCTCGCGTGTGATGGCATTCCGGAACCAGCGCATTGCATCGCCATAAGAGAGAAAGGAATTCCATGCAAATTGGGCTCGTCTCCCCGCTTTACGAAGCAGTACCACCGAGGCTCTATGGCGGCACGGAGCGTGTCGTTGCCTATCTCGCGGATGCCCTGGTCGATCTGGGTCACGATGTCACCCTGTTTTCCGCGGCAGATGCCGCCACGAAGGCAAGGCTTGTGCCCGTGCGCGATCAATCGATACGGCTGGATCCGGATCCCCTCAAATCCGACATTGCCGCCCATCTTGTCCAGCTGCACGAGGTCAGGCTCGCGGCGCGCAAGTTCGATGTAATTCATTTCCACTTCGACCTTCTGCATTTCCCGCTCTTTGCCGATATGGCGCACCGGACGTTGACGACCTTGCACGGGCGGCTCGACCTCAAGGATTTGCCGGGCGCCTATCGGAAGTGGCCCGGCTATCCGCTGGTTTCCATCTCGGACAGCCAGCGCGAGCCGCTCAGTTTCGCAAATTGGCTGGGCACGGTGCATCACGGGTTGCCGAAAGACCTCTGCCGGTTTTCTCCAAGAGCAGAAGGAGGCTATCTCGCATTTCTCGGCCGGATATCGCCGGAAAAGCGCCCGGACCGGGCCATTGCGCTTGCCTTGACAACCGGCATTCCGCTGAAAATTGCCGCCAAGGTGGATGCCGTCGACCGCACCTATTTTCGCGAGCGCATCGAGCCCTTGATGCGAAATCCGCTGATCGAATTCATCGGCGAGATCGGCGAGCAGGAAAAGTCGGAGTTCCTTGGCAATGCGATCGCCTTGCTGTTTCCGATCGACTGGCCCGAGCCGTTCGGTCTTACCATGATCGAAGCCATGGCTTGCGGTACCCCCGTGGTTGCGTGGAACAAGGGATCGGTGCCCGAAATCATCGAAGACGGCGTCACCGGCCGCATCGTCGCATCCGAAGCCGAAGCCGTCGATGCTGTCGAGTCCGTCGCCGGGCTCGACCGCCAGCAGATCCGCGCCGAGTTCGAGCGCCGTTTCTCCTCGACGATCATGGCGGGCAATTATCTTCGGCTTTATCGCCGACTGGCCGAAAAGAATGAAACCGCCGAATTGGATGGCGTAAGCTAGAACATGGACGAGATGTCGCTTGTCGCGATCGAGCATGAAGCCCAGGCGCCGCAGCCGTTTCTTTTCGCGCTCAAGGACGGCGACACGTTCGTGGTGTGCGATTCCCATGGCGATATCGCCGGCAATGGCGACGGCCTGTTCCGCGACGACACGCGCGTGCTCTCCTGCCTGCTTTTGCGCATTGCCGGCGCCAAGCCCACCTTGCTGAGCGCGGCGCGCAGCCGCGACAACGTGTTCCTAAGCTCGCATCTGGTGAACAATCCTCTCACGCCGTTGGGCGGGCGTGCCATGCCCGGCGGCGTCATTCACATCAAGCGCAGCAAGCTTTTGTGGCAGGGCTGTCTCTACGAACGCATCACCTGCGTGAATTACGCCGATTGCGAAGGCACGCTTCCCCTCTCTCTGCGGCTTGGCAGCGATTTCGCGGACATGTTCGAAGTCCGCGGCAGCAAGCGCAGGAACCGCGGTCGCATGCAACCTCCCAAAATCGCCTGCGACAACCTCAAGTTCGGATACGAGGGACTGGATGGAATCGTCCGCACCACAGCGATTGCGTTTTCCGAGCCGCCTTCGCGCCTTGAAGCGGATGAAGCACACTTTCCGTTGACGCTGCCACCCGGCGGCACGGCCGAGCTCTACATCGAAATTGCGCCAGAGAGGAACGGCAAGCCTGATCGGAGCCGATTTCGTCATGCCGCCGCGCAAGCGCGGTGGGGCATGCGCAGACGCCTGCGCCGCGGAGCACGCCCCGCAACTTCAGGCCATCTCTTCAATGCCTGGCTCGAGCGCTCACGGGCCGATCTCGCGCTATTGACGACCGAGCTTCCGAGCGGACCGTTCCCTTATGCCGGAATTCCGTGGTTCTCCACGCCGTTCGGCCGCGATGCGGTGGTCACGGCACTGCAGAATCTGTGGCTCGACCCAGGACTTGCACGCGGCGTTCTATCCTTTCTTGCCGAGACGCAAGCCAAGGAGTCTTCGTCGTTCAAGGACTCCGCACCCGGAAAGATCATGCACGAGACACGAAAGGGAGAGATGACCGCCCTCGGCGAGCTGCCGTTCGGACAGTATTATGGCGGCATCGATACGACGCCGCTGTTTGTTATCCTTGCCGGCGCCTACGCCGATCGCACCGGCGATCTGAAACTGATCGAAACGCTTTGGCCGGCGCTGGTCGCCGCACTGAGCTGGATCGAGAATGTGATCGATTCCGATGGCCGGGGTTTTCTGGTTTACAGCCGCGGCGAAAAATCCGGTCTTGCCAATCAAGGCTGGAAGGACAGCGAAGATTCCGTCTTTCATGCCGATGGGCGAATGGCCGCGGGACCAATCGCGCTGGTCGAGGTCCAAGGATATGCCTTCCGCGCTTTTCTCGCCATGGCACGCTTGGCAGAGATACGAACTGATCCTGAGTCCGCAATGAACTGGCATGCCCGGGCCGAAGCCCTGCGCATCCAGGTCGAAAATCTGTTCTGGATGGAAGGTGAAGGTTTTTATGGGATAGCGGTAGACGGCGACGGCGAGCTTTGCCAGGTGCGTGCCTCAAATCCCGGACATCTGCTTTATGTCGAGCTGGCGGCACAGGAAAGAGCTTCTCGCGTGATCGAGAATCTTCTCTCTGCACGCTTCGATAGCGGCTGGGGATTGCGCACGCTCGCCAGCGGCGAAGCGCACTTCAACCCAATGTCCTATCACAACGGCTCGGTGTGGCCGCACGATACTGCGCTGTGTGCCGCCGGACTCGCCAAGTATGGCGCGCGCGACGGCGTGGTGCGCCTGTTGAGCGAAATGTTCGAAGCCGCAGTGACCTTCGACATGCAACTGCCGGAGCTGTTCTGCGGATTTCCACGCTTCGCGGGAGAGCCGCCGATCGCCTATCCCGTGGCCTGCATGCCCCAAGCCTGGGCGGCAGGAGCGCCGTTGATGATGCTGCAAGCCTGCCTCGGCATTCGCATCGACGGCTTCAGCGGCGAAATCCATGTCGATCGGCCACGCCTGCCGATCGGAATCGACAGTCTGGTGCTGCGGGATCTCGAAATCGGCGAGTGCAAGGTCCAACTGAGCTTCGAGCGCCTCGGTAAGCACGTCGTCGTCACCTCGAGCGGCTCGGAAAGCGAGAATGTCGCCATAACCGTTCATGCCTGACGCATGAGATGCACAAACGTCATGCAGATCCCCTCAGCCGAGCCTTGGCGGTGAAAGTCCTAAACCGCATTACGCCGAAGGCGAGACACGGAAACGGTCTGAATAGAAACGGAATTGCTCGCGTAACGCTTTCGGATCGATGCCAAAATCGGCGGCATCATACGCATGACCGCTCTGTCGATCGCGCGCCATGCGCTCACGGCAGGCCTGCATGCGCGCACGTGCCTCGCCGGTGAACGCTTCACCCAGAAAATCGTAGAGCCTTTCGAGAGTCGGAAACGGATCCTTCTGGAACGGAGCGAAGTGAATGTCGAAGAAACGATGGTCATTGCCCTTGTCGCGGAACGCAATCACGCGTCGCAGGCCGAGTTCAGTCCAGCCCGCGTTCTCGTGCGCCAGGTAAACTTTATCGACGTGATCGGAATACGCCTTGTGCAGCTCGAAATAGACGTCCGCCACGGAAGGCAGCACGTTGGCAATATCGCGATGGGTCATCCAATAGCGCGCGTCCGGAAAAACCTTGTCGAGCGCTTCAATGAACACGATGTGCGAAGGATTTTTGAGCCGCCAGCGCGTCGGTGGGCAGCGCCACTGCAGGAGTTTGAGCACGCGCCTTACATACCGATAGGTGGGCTCGAGATCAGCATTGTGGTTCAGCCACTCGACATAGGCGGGGACATGGGCAAACGCCTGGAACAGCTGGGACTTGAAATCATAGCCCATGAAGGTCTGACACTCCATGGGACCGGTGGGCGTGCTCGGCACCATCGCCTTCATACGGGGGAACAATACATCGCGGCGCGCGAGCGATTGTGTCGACAATGCGATTCGGGGATCACTGTGCTCGGTAGCGGTCTCCGGCGGCGGGCACGGGCGAAGCGCCTCCCAATTGCGGATGAAACGTACAGCGGGATCTTCGGCAAGGAGATTCGACAATGCCGTTGAGCCGGTGCGCGGTAGCCCCAATCCGATCAGCGGTGCAATGATTTGCTGTTCATCGATTTCAGGATGGCGGGCATACCAATCTTCGACTTGCAGCCTGCAGGACAGGAAATCCTCGATCTGGGTGTCGAAGGCCGTCTTTCCCATTTCGGTGAATCTGGCCTCGCGGTCAGCCGCGTCGATGAGATGCTCGAGACCTTCGCGGAACGACTCTTCGCCGAAGTCGTCGAGAGACGTGGCGGCCCGCGCCCGCTCCATCAGTTCTGCGGCCCTTGCGCGGCCGGACGCTGTAAGCGCCAAAGTCTTGTCTCCCTGTTCCGTGGCCGTCGGCCCTACGGCGATTGCAGTTCAAATTATGGCACGCGCGTGCGACCAGGTCCTGTCCGGCTAAGCGATACCCAGCCTCTGCGAAATCTGTCATGGCCTTTGACAGACATTTCGGCCGAAAAATTGGCAGCGCATGGTCGGCACGGGGACGTTCCGACACCGCGTCGTCGGTTCACGCCCCTGCTGTCACTCCCACGGCGAGTGCTTGCCCTCGGGCAGGGTGCCTCCGGCCGCGTGGATCGCGGGGGACCCCGGAGCGTTGTCTTCCGGCACGTGCCCGCCCAATTGCTCGAGAATGCGGATGCGCTGGGCGATGGGCGGGTGTGTGGCGAAGAGACCGCCCAGATCGAAGCCGGACGGCGGATTCTCGATGAACATCTGCCGCACCTCACTCGGCACGTGCGGAACGTCCGCATTCCTCGATATCTTCAGCAACGCGCCGATCAGCGCATCCGGATTCTTGGTGAGCTCGACCGAGCCGGCATCGGCCAGAAGCTCACGTCTGCGCGACAGCGCAAACCGCAACACCAGCGCAAGCAGATAACCGATGACCATGACGACCGCGGAGATCACGACGAGCAGCATGACCGCGCCGCCATTGTCGCGCGAACGGCTGCGGGTGAACGCCATGACCTGGATGCTTCGCCACAGCAGCTGCGCCAAAAACGAGATCATGCCCACAAAGACAACGGTGACGATGAGCAGCCGCGTGTCGCGATCGATGATGTGGGTCAGCTCATGAGCGAGCACCGCTTCGAGCTCGTCGCGGCTCAGTGCATCGAGCAGTCCGCGCGTGACGGTGATGGCATAGCTCTTCTGGTCGATGCCGCTCGCATAGGCGTTCATGACATCTGTATCGATGATGTAGAGCTTTGGCGTCGCAAGCCCGCGCGAAATGCACAGGTTCTCGACCAAGTTATAGAGAACGGGTGCGTCCTGCCGCGTCACGGGCACGGCGCCGGTTGCCATGTGGATGATGGCGTCGTTGAAAAAGTAGCCGATGAGCACCCATATGGCTGCAATCCCGATCACGACGGGCCAATAGGCCAGCATTGCCGAGAGCGCGAGATCGCCCGGACCAAGGGTTCCCAGTACGGGCGTGAGATCGAACAGCTGGAACGCGCCGCCGGCATACGGTTCCTGTCCGCCGGCGCCGAGAAAGAGCCCGAACAGATAGAAGATGCCACCGACAAGCGTCAGCAGGAGCAGCGGAAAAGCGCCGAGCAGCAAAATGGATTTGAGATTGTTGTTCCAGCGGTAGGTGGAAAGACCCAGCGTCGCGGTCTGCGCCATGGCCGTCAGGTACTGAACGATACTTTCGGCGGCGTCATGTCTTCCGCCTTCTCGCTCGCATCCAGCTCGAACATGGGCGCCTGTGCAAATCCGAATGCCCCGGCGAAGAGCACGGCGGGAAACTGCTGGATCGCCGCATTGTATTCGGCGACCGCATTGTTCAGGAACCGGCGCGCAGCCGCGATCTTGTTCTCCAGGTCGGTGAGTTCGTCCTGCAGCTGCCGGAAATTTTCGTTGGCCTTGAGCTGGGGATAGTTCTCAGCCACAGCAAGGAGGTTGCCGATTGCACCCGAAAGAGCGCTTTCGGCGGCGCTCTTCTCGCCCATGCTGCTTGCGCGCATGGCCGTGGCGCGCGCCTCGGTCACTTTCGTGAAGACGCCGCTTTCATGCGCGGCATAGCCTTTGACCGTCTCGACCAGGTTGGGAACGAGATCATGGCGTTGCTTGAGCTGCACGTCGATGTCGGCAAACGCCTGACGCCACGACTGTCTCAGCGAAACAAGCCGGTTGTAGGAGATGACGACGTAGACGGCGATGACCGCAAGGGCAACGAGCAGATAGATCATGCGGACGAATCCGAAGTACCCCGCATCTTACCCCATTGTCGGCGCCAACGCGAGTGCCACTCCGGCGACTCGCGCGCGAGACGTTCCGCGCGCAAAGCCGGGGGAGAGGAGTCCGTACTTGGGAGAGGGAGACTAGTGGACGTTACTCCTGAGCCGTTCCAGCTCGTCTTTTATGCGGAGCTTTTCTTTCTTGAGTGCTGCGATCCGAATCTCGTCCCATTCGGGGTGAGACATCTCGGCCTCGATCATTTCCTGGATTCTTCTATGCTTGTCGGACAATTCCTGGATATGTCCCTGTAGCGCCATAGGTAGCACCTCTTTCACAAAGACGACATACTTAGACCACCATCCAGCCCCGTTGTCACGGGTTCAGTTGGCGCACCCTTTACGGCCCGTAAAGAAACCTTGAAACGGAAGATGCCCAGAAATCAAGGAAATCGCCGACTTTTGGTGGGAATCAGTGGAGCTTCCGGCGTGGCCATCGGGATCCGGTTGCTTGAGGCAGCCGCCGAGCTTGGGCTCGAAACGCACCTGGTGATGAGCAAAGCGGGTGAAATGACCATTGGCTATGAAACGCGATTCAACCCGCGGGACATCGCCGCAATGGCCGACTTCAGCTATGCCGCGAGCGACATTGCGGCTGCCCTTGCATCCGGCACCTTCAAAACGGCCGGGATGGCGATTGCGCCTTGCTCGGTGCGAACGATGTCGGAAATTGCTACTGGCGTGACCTCCGGTCTGCTGACGCGGGCCGCCGACGTAACTCTCAAGGAGCGACGACCGCTTGTGCTGGCCGTCCGCGAGTCGCCGTTGCATCTTGGACATTTGCGTTCGATGGTTCAGCTTGCGGAAATGGGAGCCGTCATCATGCCGCCCGTCCCCGCCTTCTATGCCGAGCCACGGACCCTCTCGGATATGGTGGACCATATCGTCGGACGCATGCTCGACGTTTTCGGGTATGATTGGCCGAAGGTACGCCGCTGGGGCGAGGATTTGTCAAAGGGGCGGCGAAAGGCGAGGGCGGCTAAGCCCCCACCTCAAGGATAAGCATGATGGATGCCGACGAGCTGGCTTTGCGCGCCAAACTGGCAGAGCTCGCTCAGGAACATCGCGATCTGGATGCCGCGATCGCCGCCCTGACCGGTCAGGGCGGCGGCGACCAGATTCAGCTCACGCGGTTGAAGAAGCGCAAGTTGCATTTGAAGGATATCATTACCCGAATCGAAAATTCGCTGCTGCCGGACATCATTGCGTGAGTGGTGAGTGGCGAATAGCGAATGGGTAGACTTAGTCAACGCTGACCATTGGCAACTCACCTCTCACCGCGTTGCCCGTTTCGCGCTGTACATGGCTTCGTCGGCGCGCGCCATGGCGCTCTCGGCACTGTCGTTGGACTTGAGCTCGAAGGCGCCATGGGACACGCTCACCGGCAGGATCAGGTTGTTCCATCGTGTTGGGTTCGCATTCAGGAATTCCATGAGCGATGCAGCCTTCCGATTGGCCTGCTCCTGCCCGGCATGGGTAAGGATGACCCCGAACTCGTCGCCGCCGAGCCGGCCGACCACATCGCTCTCTCGCACGTGGCTGGTAAGCGCGGTAGCGAAATGGGCGAGTACGGCGTCTCCTGCAGCATGACCATAGGTGTCGTTGACGCCCTTGAAATCG
>Ga0335085_10015873_pt1 | contig 10908 bp, 13 predicted proteins | sample Lox_Sample_45_FD_206712 | JGI IMG/M metagenome (GOLD analysis project Ga0335085, IMG submission 206712) | Soil microbial communities from Loxahatchee National Wildlife Refuge, Florida, United States - Lox_Sample_4.5 | ecosystem: Environmental > Terrestrial > Soil > Wetlands | place: USA... | reverse complement strand
TGCGACGAAAGTAGTGCATGGGCGATTTCATGAAGCAATACTTCTGTAACCGCAGCCACGTCATGGTGTTTAACGAACAACTTAGAGATAGAGATGATGTGCTGCATTTCGTCAGACTTGCCAATAGTGTTGAACCCTTTGCCAAAGCGGAAAGTCCACGGCCATTTATATGAACTCATGTCCCAAGTAGTCAAACCGTGTTTTTCCATTAACGAGAGCGCTAGAGATTGAGCGTCACTGAGCTTCATTTGGTCCCCCTATAAGCGTGCCGAAAGTTATCCACACAGTTAAATACTCACGAGAACGGGATTCTTCCAAGATAGGGCGTCAAAAAGCCCGAGATATTTTGGGCAGTTATAGAGTGGTCCGGTTTTAGACGTGCCAGACGCCGTCGGAGCACACCGACAGGGCCGCAAGGGCGACGCAGCGCTTAGTTTGAGGTCATTCGGGCCGGTTAGTGGTAGAGTTTGCGGAGCAGGTCAGAGAGTTCGGCGGGTGTCGTGCCGTGGAGGACCTTCTGTTGCCAGATGAGGCGCCACCCGGTGTCGCGCAGTTCGAGGGTGTCGCCATCCGGTCGCCGCAATTGAACCCACTGCGGGGAAGGTGAGCGGCCAGGGCGGAAACCTCCCGCGCTGGCCGCCCACAAGAATTGACCTACGCTTTTGGGCTTGCTGACTTCTTCGAGCGCTTCGCCTTCGGCTTGGCTTCGGGAGTGGTAGATTCTGCCAGAGCTGCCACCGTGCCGTCCAGCGTGGCACGGGCTGCCATCGCTTCGGGAACCGGTGCGGGTGTCGCTGCTGCCTCTACGCCCACGACCGCTTCGGCGACCGCCGCAACAACCTTCTTCGCTTTCTTCAAGCGCTCAGGCCGGAAGTCGCCCTTCTCCGTCGGCAGGGGGCCGCAGAGAGTTTCCAGGTGGCGGTGCAACTTGCACCGGTGGTCGCCTTCGAGCGCAGGGCTGGTACAGCGTTCGCCCAATCCCCATTTCTTCACGATATCGCAAGTGTTTGCCATGGTAGTTAATCTCCTATTCGGGGCCGTGGTCGTTTGGGTCGTGCTCGCGACCTCCGGCACATATGCTTCGATTTGGACTTGTGGGACCGCTGGCACTAAGTGAGTCCAGCAATCAGTGATAGAGGGAGCCAGGGTGACTTCGCCGGACGCCAGCGCGGCTTCGACGATGCGCATGAGCGCCCGCGTCTCTGGTACAGTCGCCAGCGCGGTGAGCTTACCGCCACCAATCTTGCTCGCGGAGAAGTGCCGCTCACGGTATCGCTGGTTATCGGCTTCATTGCCCACGTGCCAGTGACCGTCGCTCCATTTCGAGATGGTGGTAGAGACGCGCCACGCCCACCCTTCGTAGTGCGCAACGCCGTGAACGACCGTGAAAGTGCCGCCGTTGTTCGTCGCGTGGGTGCGGTGAGTGAGCGTGGCGTCCATACCCGGTTCAACTGCATCAGAAGTGCCATAACACGATGATTCGACTTAACTTAGGCGTACTTTTGCCGTCTTGTTCGAACAGATGCAAAGTGAGGGTAGAAGGGCAGGCGGGAGCGATAGCCGCAGAGTGTCAACGTGGACAGTTTGTTGCACACTTGGGCATATCCAAGTGGTCTAATTCCATTAGTTGCAATGGTGTCGCAAAGTGTCAACGCTGGGGTCGAAGTGCGTCTCTGGTGTGGATATAGGGGAAGGCGGGTGGGATGCAAGGCCAAGGAGTTTGAAGTCCCTGCACCCCACCCGCGACATGGCAGATGACACCGGGGCGATGCCGTGTCAATGCATCGGCACGCTGGGGGTCATGCCGAACTTGAGAAAGCAACGGGTAGCTGTGCCGAGGCGTCGGCTACCCCCGATTGCAGGAGTGTGTCGTCATCGGTTATTGCTCCAGCAGTCGCCTAGTCCAAACTAGGTTCTGCAAGATTCCCCGGCACGCCCCGAGGATGAGCCGGATAGTGTGCCGGGTCCAATGATAGACTGTGCGCCTATCGTGCCATCGTCGCCGATTCAAAGCATCGGCTCGGCTTGGAATATCGCATAGGTCGTTCTAATACCGTGGGGCGGGTGAGAATCGCGTAGACACCCGCCCACAGCTTGAAGGGCTAACCCCCCGCACAGGGGATAGCTTGCACTCACCTAGATTTTGTCCGGTGAGTTTCGGAGTCATCGCCGATTAGTAGCATCGGCTCGTCCGCTTCCGGTGTGGTCGGCTGTTGCCTAACTCACCGGGAAGGTTGAGGGCGCTTGCGTAAACGCCGAGCTGCCAGAACTTTCTCAGTAGCTTCAGCTATCTGAGTCATGACGTTAGCCGCACTGGCCCTAAGCACGTTCGGCGACACTCGCTTCTGTGCGGCGCCGTGAGATACATCATTGGGCTTAACACCAGATTCGACATCCCGGCGAGTACGAGCGTTAGCAGCGATAGAGTATGCCAGCAGATTGGCTGTCGAGTTCACTGGCTGCGACGGACTAGCTTCGGTGATGGCTTTGCGCAATGGCTTCATAAGTCCTTTCAAGAGACTAAGGGCGGGAATCCCAGCCCGCCCCATGTCTAGCCGAGGAAATGGCAATAACCCCGGCTTTCCGTCTTCGACTAGTTCCTGACGCGGCTCAGCACGGAGGATTGTCCTAACGCCACGGGAGTATCACTCCAGCTAGTCGGCTACGAACTCTTACGCAAATCTTACGCAATCACGGTCACTTGTGACCGTGTTTGAACTCGCTCGCCAACAGCCAATGCCTTGAAAACGCTTGAACGCACTAGACGCACGGTCTAGGCACACACGGCTAGCCGGTATACATCGGGTTGTGCGCGTTCACAAAATGCCGAGGCGCGGACTGTCCACTCTTGGCAATGCGGTCGAACGGCGAAGTGCGATTGCTCTTCTGGACCTTGTTGGCTTCGGCTGCGTCGGAGGTAGAGAGCCGCGAGGGCAGACCAATCGGCCCGTCCGTGGCGCTGGCTACCTCGGGGCCACCACCGAGCACCTTGACCAGCTTGCGAACGTGGTCGGATATCTTGGCGCAACACTCTTTGTGTCCCACCGCGTGGTCAACCCGCGCCAACCGCGCTGACTCGTGGGCTGCTTTGTGAGCCAGATGCGCTTTGTCCAGGTCGGCGGTAACGCGACCAGATGCTTTGGCTACCGTGTGAGCGGCGACGTGAGCCATATGGGCATCGTGCAAGGCGTCGTGGACTTTGTGCAGCCGCGTATGCTTGGCGTCGAGCGAACCAGTCGCTTTCAGGATACCGGTCAAGTGTTCGACTGCCGTGGTCAGGTCTTTCTGCGAGAGTGACATAGATTGCTCCTAGTTCGTAAATCGAGAGTTCTTGTTCAGCGCTTGGCGCTTAGGCTCGGGCGCTGGCGCTGCTTTCGTCAATGCGGCCAGTGCGTTGTTGACCTCACGCGGCAGACCGTTCCGACAGCTAGCGTCGGCCATTGGTCGCACGGGGGCGAAGTTGCTCGCACGATAACCGTATACCTCGACACCGCGCACGTTGCCCGGCCCTCTGAAGCGCTTAGCTAGTTGGTTGGTGCTGTCGGCTCGGTAGAGGAAGGTCGATTTGGCGACTGGCGTATCACGAAAGGCGAGTGTGCCATCTTTGGAAATGAACACGCCAGACAGGTCGCCCTCGGACAGGTAGTGCTTGATGAGATTGTCGGTCACGACACCGCGCAGGATAGCACCCGTTTCGAGCACTTGCAGGCTGGTCGCTTTACCGCACAAACGACCAGTGGGCGACATAAAGTGAATCTCGTCGCCATCGAAGCGACCGAAACCATGAAGCTCTTTGGCGGCGACATCGGTAGTCGCGGCAACGAACTCCATTGGTTCGTCGCCGTGTGACCGCACGCTTTCCAAGGTTAAATACAACATAGACTTAGTCCCATCGCGTATCGCGTTGCACACCTTATACTATGGCGTCTGCCGCTGACTCTTCCCGGGGCTATGTGCCAGCGCTATCGGAGTTAGTGCCCACGAATCAGAGCGTAGTAGGTGGACCAGACATCCCGGTCCCGGTCGTCGAGCACACCGTCGGCCATAGAGACGGGCTGGGCGGCGGAATGGGCTATTTCGCGAGTGTCTGGATGTGGGCCTGCTTGGTCAGTTTCGCCGTCACCATCGTCTGCTTCGGGCTCCCCGTCGCTGTCAGTGTCAAGGTCGTCGGTACCAGGTCCCGAATCATCTTCCGTAGGGTCGCCATCGAGCCTATCCGCCGGCGCGCTATCTGTCTCGCCCTCCAACGTCTCGGGTTGTGCATCGTCGTACTCTTGCTCGTCATAGATGGTCACCAGTTCCCTCCAGCCGCACGTTTAAGAAGCGGGCTAGCAATATGGCATACGCTGTGATGGGCGGGAGTTCCACAACCTCCCGGCAAACGTTAGCCCGTTCTCGCTGCCGCCGACTACGCGCCCGTACTGCGTACCATTGCCGGTGGACTGCGTGCTTCAAGCTAGGTGGCGGCGATGGTACTGTCGGGTCGAAACCGATTTCCACGATGATTCCCACGAACCCTCCCGTGTCGGTAAAGTTTCGGCAAGCACAGCCGAATTGACCAGTGAATTTCACAAGTTTGGCAATAGCGCGACCTTGAAAACACGCGCGTTCGCTGCACGGTGCTAGACTTTTGCACTGGTTCAGCGCTTGGTAGATGATGGCGCACCTTGCGGGAAGGCCGTAGTGCCTTTCGGCACGAAGCGTTCTTTAGTAACCAGTTCGAGGGTTATGCCCGTGGGCTTGGTATTTTGCTCCAACCCCGAGCTAGCTTGCGCGGGGGATGAGTGACCCCAAAACCGCGCTGGCGAAGCGCTCGTGACTTCGCGGGTCGGGGGCTGGGCTGTAACCGGCTGCTCGGCTAGTAACTGCTCCCGGGTGATTGGCGCTGGTTGTGCTGGCAGATTCGCTCGGGGATGGTTCGCCAGTAGTGGCTGACCGGCTGGCGTGAATGTGGTTGGCTGTTTGCTCATGTGTGCATCTCCTATTTAAGAGCGCCATAGAGAGGTCGGCTAGTCTTAGCCTCAGGCACTCGAGGTCTAGTGCTGCTTGCGTAAGTTCCGCCGCCATGGCTTCTAGCGCTTGCTGCGGCAAGTCTTGGTACTGGCGCGTCTGTAACTGACGCAAAGTCTTCAGTTGCTCAATCAACAGGTCTTTCGTCGATGTCGGGATTACGGTAGTCTCGGACATAGTGGGCTCTCTTGTTCCGTCTCAATGTATTCCGTTTCGGCGTCTAGGTCCCAAATGGCTTGTTGGACGTCTTCCATCTTCACCACCACTGCGCCGGGCGTTGGCCCCTTCAACGTTGGTTGGGTAGATGGCGTTTGGGCTGATGCTGGCGCCGCGACCTGGAGGCTACCACCAGAGCCATGCTTATCCGGCGGGCAAATAGTCACCGTAATGTCTTCTGGCATGATGAACGGGTGATATGGTTTAGAGTGCGGCGGGATGACCAGCTTGGTACCGTCGGCGTTATAGAGGAAGCAGGTCGGCGGGTGCCCGCACACCGGACACTCCCGAAATGGGTTACGATACCGTGGTTGCTTAGGGTCGTAGGAAAGCCAGATTGACTCGTAATCGTTAGTGTACTTCGGATTCTCTTGCCACCCGTAGGCGTGAGCGCGTCCGACCGTCGGCCCGAGTTTGAGCTTATCGATGGAAGCGTATTGCGCAGCCCTGAATCGGTAGTCTTCCAACTTCCGTTCCAAGGCGATTTGGGACATACTGTCGATAGATTCTTGAAACCGCGACTTGGCCGACGATGGGTGACTAGCCGCATCCGCCTGTAGCGTCTGGATTAGCCTCGCGTCGCCACGTTCGCCCTTCTCTTGAGCGGCTATCTTGAGTCGAGCCCGACCGGCATCTGATGCTTGCTCCTTCACAGTGTCCAACGTGAGCCCCTCGGCAACCAGCGCGGCTTTCAGTTGCGCTTCCGTCACGTTCATGTTGGCTAGTGTTTCCGAGATGCTACAGTTAGACCGGAAGTGCTTGAACGCTTCGGCAATCAACCGCTTGGGGTCCGGGGTAGATGGCGGCATTTGGGCTACGGGTGCGGGGGTTGCCGCTGAAGGCGTCGGCGCGGTTGGTAAACTAGCTGGCGAATTCGGGGTGCTGGCGAACACGGCAACTAGTGGGTCGGCAGAGCTCTTCTGGTCTGGATTGGCTGCTCGATTCTGGTCCTGCGAATCAAAGTGTCGGTCGAGCCGCCGGTGAGCTTCCCTTCGCTTCGCTGCCTCGACTATTTTCGCCCGATGCTCTTCGGTCATGCTGTTTTTGTGCTTGCCCATCGAATTTACTGCTCCTTTGGCGATACGGTTTCGGTAGATTGTGCCGAAGTGGTCGCGGCGGTCTTTTTCAACGCTTTGCGGCGGGCATTCTCGGCACGCATTTTCTCGGCTATCGCCGCGCGCATCTCTGGTGTCTTGGCCGCAATACAATGCTCGCGGACCTCGGGCCGGTTCATGGCAGCGCTGATAAGTGCACGTTGTTCGGGTGTATATCTTTGACCTTTACGGGGCATGGATGACCTCCCACACTATGGGGTCCAGCGCTTACTGCTTCGTAGGTATGGAGCGCTTTCGGTAGGGTAGATTGTGGGCGGTTGCGTACGTGGTAACAGGATTCAGCACGGTTGCGGTTCCGACGTGCAATCATATGCACAAGCACTGCGAGACCAGCGCACGGCTTCAGGAACGCGCAGAATGACCTAAATTTTCGCGGTCAACCGACCGTGCATTATCACATCTTGGTACGGAAATGGATAAAAGGCGTGGTAGAATCGGGGGCTCAGAGGGCCTAATGAAACCACGCTACAACTACCAAGAGAACAATGTGCTCGCGCGTTGCCCTGATTGCGATGCAATCACCAGCTTCGACAACAAAGGTCACAGTAACTCCACCTTGGGCGCCGTAATCATCGACAACCCGCATAACTACCGAGGCAATAGCTATACTCGAATCTTATGGCGGTTCTTTCGCTGCAACGTCTGTAACCGGGGAGCCGTCGGGAAACTTCATGATAGCGGCAATAGTCAAACAGCCTTGCTGGAGGATTTCCTTCCCAACGCCATCGAGAAAGCAGCGCTACCGCAAGTCGTACCAGAGGACCTCGTAAACGAATACCGCGAAGCCGAGAAAGACGCCGCGAACGGAGCGTACCGCAGCGCCTCGGCTATGCTCCGCTCCGTGCTTGACAAGACTTTGAAGAAGAATGGGTATGACGAGGTCGAGTACACCGACGACAAAGGTGCTAAGAAGAAGAGCAACTCATTGCTTCACAGAATCGATGCGGCAGCTAGTGATGGTGTAATTACAGAAACCCGACAGAGACGCGCACACGAGAACATCCGGGTGCTCGGCAATGACATATTACATGACGACTGGCGGGAAGTCGGTCAGGAAGAATTCGAGGACGCCCATAAGTACTCGCAGCGAATATTGGAAGATTTCTACGATGACCGGGCTACCGTGGAAGCTCGCCTCACGGCTCGAAGCCGCCCGTTTGTGAAGTGAGAATCACGCCCAACCCTGTGGGCAAGAAGGGAGCGCGGTTATGAACATCCGCATTATGAAGTTAGGCCTTGGTGTCGTAGGACTATACTTGATAGTGCTACCGGCCCTCGCTCAGCGAGCCATTCCAGATGATAATCTGGCTTACCCTGTTTTGATTAAAATCGGACCAGGGAATGGTTCTGGCTTTTTTCTGCATACTGCGACATCAGGATACCTAGTCACTGCGAAACATGTTTTTATTGACCCGGCTACGGGTAATCTCCGAGCCGATAGAGCAGAGTTGATTTCATATGCCAAAAACCCAAAAGACCAAAGTCGAAATGTTCTGGAATTGGACCTTCTCAAACTCAAGGAATCAGGAAACCTAATTGCCCACCCAAGCGAAGATGTCGCGGTAGCGAAATTGACATCGGGAGTGCCGTTGAACCAGGGGCAACAAAAGGATTTGACAGTCGCGTTCAATGATAGTGTGAAGGCAAAGGAATCAGCACCGGGTGGTCTTCTAGCTGTCTCTCTGGATACAGTGAAAACGTTTGACGAGGTTCTCGCCGGCAATGATATCGTGCTATTCGGATATCCCAACTCAATTGGGCTTAGGGAATCACCTCAGCTTGACCCAATGCGCCCTCTCTTGCGTAAGGGGATAGTTGCCGGACTCAACCCGGCAAAGAAGTCTATCATCGTTGACTGTCCGTCATACCCAGGCAACAGCGGTGGTCCTGTATTGCAGATAGAGAGGCAATTCACCACGTCGAAGTTTGGGATTATTGGTGTGGTAATAGAGTACGTGCCTTTCGTTGAACCAGTGCAGGTCGCAAGAACGTCCGGCGCGGCCCTCGCGAATTCGGGTTACTCAATTGTAGCGCCCATCGATTTCGTGTTGGAATTAGTCAAATAACATCATGAGATGGGCCCGACGCATGAAGCTGGGTTGACTCCATAAGGCGTCTTAAAACGGTCACAAGCGGGCTTAAGGCTTGCGCCGGGGGCGCGTGAGCAGGTCACTCTGCGCTGTCCAGCGCGGGACCGCGCCATTCGAGGCAAGTGCACGTCCTGCGTATTCGTCGGCAAGCTGGTTGTGCTCACGATAGATGTGAAACAGCACAAGGCGCCGACCGGCTGCGCGCAACCGTTGCATCAGGGCAATCGCCCCATCGTGCCAGGGGTGGAGCGAGGCGGTACGCACGTGATATTGCCCATTAATTTGCTTGACGACCACCTGGCTATCACCCGCAATATAGATGGTCGGCGGAATGTTGGGCAGATGTAGTACCGCGTCCAGACAACACATCAAAGCGCCGTACTCGGCACGATTGTTCGTGTTGTCGCCGCGCCGTACAACATACCGACAATCCGGTTGACCGCTAATCACCCACCCAAGCCCGAGCGCACCACCCACATTAGTCGGCCCACAAGCGCCATCGAAGGTGCAATAGAGGGCATGGGGTAGGCCACCTTTAAAGTCATTGCGGATGACTTTCGTCGCCGCCGCGACTTCGTCCCGACGGGCAATGCCCGCTTTCAGCTTTGGTGTTTCCGCTTGCGCGTGCCGCGCGTTCAACTCCGCCCGGATAGCGTTTATCTCGGCAAGCTTGCTCGCGTCCATAGTTCACCTAAGTTCTGCTACCGCGATTCTTCCACTGGCATCAGCCGGGTCACCGGGACTTCGTCGAGATTACGGTCGGGGTTGAACATAAACGATTCGATGGGCGGCGCGTTAAACACACTCCCTGCGCTCCCCCTTGAGGGGGAGGGGGGTGTGACTTTCTCCGTATCTTCTCTTATCTTGTCTTCTCTGTTCTGGTCTTGTCTATTCTTGCGGTACTTCACTACCCGGCCGTATTCGCTTTGATACCGCGTCCAGTTCCTGATGTGGATGACACCGTTCGGGTCGATGTCAATGCGTTCGTGCTTTACAAACAGTGCTAACGTATCCCGGTAGAATTCCGGCTCCACTTGCACGAGTGTTGTAATGTACTTCTCAGGAAAGGGAATGTAAGTGCCATCCGCGTTCTTGCCTGCGGCGATGACTCCTTCGTCTGGGTATCGAGAGTTCCCACAAAGGGCAAGCAAATCTACCCAGATAGAGCGCTGCACGGGTGTCAGTTCCCACCGCACTGTGCCATCGAACCACCCGCCCTCGCCACCACAGTGAAGCTTAATCCAGCTACGCCTTGCCATATGTTTCCTCCGGTGACTTGAGATGTATCTGCCACACTATGCAATACGCTAGAATTAGTGACTTTTCTAAGTCGGGCGTGCCCAAGGGAGAGTGGTAACAGGTCAAGACTACCTTGGAGGCAGGCCAGCAAACACATTCTGGATATGGCTAAACGCTGTGGCGTTAGGGCTATGGACATTTTGTCGTACCATTGCTTTGTGGGTCTACATTGATGGGCAATCCGCGGGCAATCTGAGTGGAATTTGAAAGCAACCTGAAACCAATTTATGTACCTTTATAGATATGTCGCATATGATTACATATAATTCGTTGAGATATTCATAAATCAGTTAAATTATGTTGCCAAAGTCAGCAGCCGCAATTCTAAGTCTTTCAAGGCGGCCCGCACACTGCCGTTCGCGTTTCTGGCTAATTGCCCAAAGTTAGGCTGCGTCGCTTCTTTCGGCGCTTCCGCTGCCCACACTTTCGCTAGAAAACTGGCAAGTGCTGGTTGTATCCCATATGATGAAAACTTGAGTTCTATGCACCGCTGTCGAAACCGGGGCTCTAACTTATCTTCCTCAAGGTCGCCATCGTCGTCTTTGTCTGGCCCATTGCGGGTAAAAATGAAGATGGTTTTACTGGGGGGTGGTTCAAGCAGGGATAGAAACTCGATAGATGCCGGACGCGTCACTTCGTCGATTTCATCCACAATAACAAACCGCCATCGTCGTTGAGGGTCGCGGATTTTAAGCGACAGAAATATATCTGCATTCCCGAATTGGTTACACATGCGTCTCACTTCGTCAACATTACACTGGGCCGAATGAAAACGCCACATAGGTGGGTTCATGTCTTCTGGGAAGAATTCACAAACCAGGGCTTCGGCCATAGAGGTTTTGCCCATTCCCGGTGGGCCGGTGAAAAGGAAGGCTGTTTCATAAGGGTTAGCTACGAATGCGGTGAGAACCCGTTTCACTTTTTCTAACCCAATGAAGTCCTGTATCTTGTGCGGCCGATATTTTGCGGTGAGTGAGTATGTGAGCGGCATAATGTGCGCACTATACCACCAACGCAGGCTAATCGGGCTGGTACGAAGGTACCGATTCGAATACGGCGGTCTAGACGCGCTTCGGAAAGATTCACGCAAAGAACGTCTGGCGTGAGTCCGCCAGTCGTCGTTTTATCGTAAGCGGCGAATTGGGAAAGTCCCCGCTTTTCAACGATTTAGATTTTCG
>Ga0335085_10015872_pt1 | contig 10909 bp, 7 predicted proteins | sample Lox_Sample_45_FD_206712 | JGI IMG/M metagenome (GOLD analysis project Ga0335085, IMG submission 206712) | Soil microbial communities from Loxahatchee National Wildlife Refuge, Florida, United States - Lox_Sample_4.5 | ecosystem: Environmental > Terrestrial > Soil > Wetlands | place: USA: Florida... | reverse complement strand
CGTCCGCAGAGGCATCGGCCCGAGCGATCCTGAAAGGAGTACCGTCGAGCAGCAATTCCACGACAAAGCGACGCCCGAGATCGGACTCGTCAACGACATAGCCCGCGAAGGTCAGATCATCGACCCTGAAAAACGCGGTGCGCAGCGCTTCGCGCGGATGTCGAGCTCGATTCGTGGATGGTTTCTTCATCGTCCTATATTCGCGCCATCCACGAAACCAGCGCATTGCTAACTTCGTCGCTCGGCAAGTCGGGAGATAAAGCGAGATCGCCTGCTTCCGGCGGAATCCCTCCGAACGACCAATCAAATGCGGCGGTCGGGGCAAGGCTTGCGATTGCCCCGATTTTCGGATGACCGAACAGCGGCTGGCGTGACGGGACGAACAGGGCGCCCACGCCGTATTGGCGCAGCACCCTTTCAAATTCGCCCACCTCGACCGGACCGGTGACGAAAACATTGTCGAGCTTCATCAGGTCCAAATCGTCGATCGTTTCGCCGATGACGACGCAGGAACGCTCGGGCTGCTTGCGGCCGAGGGACTGCGCCACGGCTTTCATCAATTGATATTCGGCGAATCCAGTGCCGACCGGGACGAAACCGATCGACGGTCCGTATGAACCCGAACGGCTCGAGGCGCGTTGCGGGTCGCCGCACTCGATGATGTCGCGGCGGCCGGTGATACGTCCGGCGAAGGCCCGGCCGCGAGGGCCGCAGGCATAGATACGTTGGGCATGCTCGACGATTTTGGCCCAGGCCGGCGACCGGTCCTTGGCGGTTTCCGTACGCGACGGCGTTGCCGCCGTGGTGCGTGGCAGGCATTCGTCGCAGGTCCGTCCCGCCATTAACGCACGACACGCGCTGCCATCGCGACGAATAAAGCTGCCGTGCCTGCACAACAGGCCGCCGTCGGCGACCAAGAGATCAATCGGCAGTTTCAATTGCTGAAGCACGTGAACGAAGACAGGCGGGACTTTTGCAGGATCGGCAATTTCGATGCGGGTCGGGCGCAGCCGGCGCAGATAATCGATAGCGGCAGCTCGTTCGGCGGGCGTGGCCAGCGTGAACGCCAGCGACTGCGGCATGGCTTTCGCCGAATTGACCAGAGACATGACCGGCCCGCATCCGGTGGAGCAGCGGATTTCTGCAATCACCGCTTTGGCGTCGTTGGACGCCAGCGATCGGGCGCGCGCCTCCACGATCGATCTGATCGGCCCCGGCCCCGTGACCAGAAGGATCGCACCGGCGTAGCGCTTGACCATGGCGCGCTCGACCGCCTGCCGTGCCGGGCGCAGCGGGTCGGCTTCAAGAAAAGCCGCACACTCGGCGCGATACTTCGGAAACCATTGTTCGATCGTTTCCAGATTCTGCACGACAAGCGAGCGCTTCTCCGCGCCGAATGATCGGGAGCCGGCATGCCCGACATAAACGTCGGCGGCGCAGACATTGCGAAATCCCAGTTCGGCGGCGCGCAGACACAAATCGACGTCCTCGAAGTAGCCGCGTCGAAACGCGTCGGATAGCGCCCCGATGGCGTTAAGACACGCGCGCGTCACGTAGAGACAGAACCCGATGCCGTTCGGCATATCGATGACTCGGCCTGCATTGGCTTTCGCCGCAGCGGCGTCGAGCGCACAAACTTCGTCGTAGGAGCCGAGCGGGTTGGAGCGAAATGGGACGGGAAAGCTCGTCAGTTCGCCGTTATTTGACAGGGGCGTGATGGTGCCGATGTTTGTCTCGCGCCGCGCGGCCGCTTCGAGCCGTCCGATGAAGCCGGGCGGCACGATTGTATCGGCATTGAGCAAAATGACGTCGCCCCGGCCGGATTCGGCGAGGCCGCGATTGACGGATTCGGCAAAGCCAAGATTGTGTTTGTTGGTGAGGAGGCGAACCTGCGGCTTTCTCGCCAACGCCCGCACCAGGCGCTTGATGGACGGATCCTTGGAATCGTCGTCGATCAGGATCAGGCGGGTCGTGCGGCGTCTGGCGAGTTCCCGCATCAGGCTGTCGAGGCACGCTTTGGTCGCCGCAAAATCCGCGTAAACCGGAACAATAACGTTGAGCGGCGCATCGGCCGGCGCCCGACGGGCGGCTGGGTTTCGCCTGTGGTCCGATGATGCGGTGCCGGCATTGGCGCGCATGCGCGCTTGGTGGAACGTCGTGTTCCCAGCCTGGAGCAGGACACGCTGCGGCTTGCTCGACAGCGGGCGGTCAACGGCGAAGCTTGCAGCGGACGCCGCGTCCGTCGCCAGCGGATGATCCGGATCGGCCGGCAAGGTCACGCGGACCTCGCCGTCGTCGCCGCTGATCGTCAACTTGGCCCGTTTGCGACGATCCCACACGGCCCATCCGCTCACCGCGGCGTCGTTCCATTCGATCGCGGCGAAGTCGCTTTTGCCGGCGCGGCGTGCAACGGCAAGCGCCGAGGCAATCCCGGCAAAATCATGTTCGACGGCGATGAGGCGCTGCGCCGCGCTGATTTGCGCTTCACCTTCGCCCCATGCCAGCATTCTGCGGTTGGCGGCGAGATCGTCCGGCGCGAGCTCGAGCGCCTGCGCGATGTCGGCACAGGCCGCATCGGAACATCCCATTCGGTACGAGATCTCGCCGCGAAGCGCATAGTGATAGGCCTTCGCCATGGGCGAAATCCGGCAACGCCGGTCGGCAAATCTGAAAGCCTCGGCGAGATCGCCGCCGGCGAGTTTCTGCACCGACAAAAGTTCCAACGCCTCGAAATGACGCGCTGCGTCCAGCAAAATCAGATCCGACAGCACGGCGGCGATCAAACCTCCTCGTCCTGCGGCACCAGGACTCCCCGGGGCATATGCGCGGGCTTTCGGTCAAGCTCGATGCCCAAATAATCAAGCAGCCGCGGCAGGCAGACATCCTGAACGCTGAAATTCTTGACGATGGTGGCGCGGGCCGCGGCACGGTGCGCTTTGAACCGGCGCGGCTGCGCCAGCGCTTCGATGATGCGTGCGGCGAGCTCATCGACATCAAAAAAAGGAACCAGGATGCCGTTGTCGCCGTCGATGACTTCCTTGACCGGAGCGGTCGCCGACGCGATGACCAGGCAACCCGTACTCATGGCCTCGAGCAGCGACCACGACAGCACGAACGGATAGGTCAGATAGACGTGGGCCGAGGATATCTGCATCGCGCGCAGAAAGTCGCGATGACTGAGATTGCCGGTGAAATGAATGCGCTTCTGGTCGACGCGGTCGGCAATCTCCTTGAAGAAGATCGATTTCCAGGTTTCACCGCGCGGCGGCAATGCGCCATAGGGACTGCCGTTGCCGCCGATCAGCAGGATCTGCGCATTGGGACGCTCGGCGAGAATCCGCGGCAGGGCGCGGGTAAAAATGTGGAAGCCGCGAACCGGCTCAAAATTTCGCGCTACGAAAGTCACGACTTCATCGTTCTTGGCAAGCGTTCGCCCGTCGGCCAGGCGGAAGCTTGCTTGCTGCGACGGCTTCGCCGTTTCGACATCCACGCCTTCGTGAATGACTTCGATCCTGCCTTGGTATTCCCGCGGGTAGGTCGAGCGCTGCCATTGCGTCGGGGAGATCGCCTTGTCGCAGTCGACAAGCGACAGCAATGTTGCGGCGTTCTTGAGATGCAGGCCGACTTCGCCGTCGATGCCGATTTGCGGAAATTCGGGGTCGAAGCCGTTGTCCTGGCCTTCGATGCGGTAAAAGAACTCGCAATAGGTGACGAGCTGCGCTTTCGGAAACATGGCGCGCAACGGCAAGGCCTCACCCCAGCCCGGATGGACGAGGACCACATCCGGCACGAACCCCGATGCCGACAGCGAGGAGGCGGCGTACAACACCTCCTCGGCGCGGCGGCATTCCAGATCGAATCGGCGCGCGAACGGATGCGTCGGTGATACGTCGGGATTTCTGAGCGAATATTTGCGCAGCTTCACGCCCGGCAACGCCCGGGCGGTTTCGGTTCCAATGGCCGCAAGTTCGAAGCCGGGCTGGCGCGCCAATGCTTCGGCAAGGTGAAGAAATTGTGCAGGAAAGTTGTTGTGGACGAATAGGATTTTCTTCATATCGTAAAAACCGGCCGACTCTGTTCGGTTCGCTCAGTCATAAGACAGAGCGTCGCTCGAGGCTCGTGCGAACTGTTGGCCTGATGTCTTATCGGCATGAAAGACAATGCAAGTTTTACTTAAGACCGCAATGCCATGGCAATCCGTTTAGGTGATCGGTATATTGCCTGCTCGTTCCATCGCGGGCTCGATCGGTGGCAAGGATTCAATGGGTTCGTCTTCTCAAGAGAAGACCCTCGACGTGCAGAGGGGTTTGTTCCTCGTAAAGTATGATTCCAGTGAGAGCGCAAATCGACCGCCGCGCGTGAGCGTCGCGCCCGATGCGGAAAGCGAAAACGCGCTTGAATTGATCCTTTCCCCGGACTCCGTCGACGCGACGCTGTGGTCCCCCGGCGCAAGCCTTGTGGTCAGGGCGGTCGATCGGGGCCGTCTCAAGGTCGTAGTCGAGCCGGCCGAGCCGAATGGCTCGACTGCAGCTCGCGTCAGCATCGCGGTCCTGTCCGACGACCCGCTGGGAGCTAGAGAATCGGGACTGTCGCCGGCGGCTCTCGACCTCTCGAACTTCCGGGTTCTGGGCCATGTGGCGGGGATCGGCGACGTCACCGTCTCGGCCGATGATTGGGTTGGCGGCCCGCTCGCCCCCTCCCGCATCGAAGGCATGGCCATTCAGTGGCCCGACAAGCCTCGCGACATCGACTTACGCTATGCGGTCACGGTCGGCGGTCCGTCGCCGCGTCAGGGGCAATTTGTATCGGTCGGCAGTTTTGCCGGCACCAGGGGTCGCGCATTGCCCGTGGTCGGGGCCACGCTTGAAATCTCAGGTTCGGCGGCGACAACCCATCAACTCAGAGTTGATACGATCTTTTTGGGTTCGCCGCAGATGACGGTTGCGGGAGCGAGGGTCGTCCTGGCCGGACCGACCGGGCGCGAGCCGCTTGTGGGACTGCGGATTGTCGTCGAACCGATCGATGCCGTGCGCGCCAACCGGCCGACAGCGCAACCCGGCGTTAGCCAAAAGCCGTCGCGGGCGGGCGCCAGCGCGCGGACACCGCAAGCCGCCGGCAAAGAAAATCAAACGATTCATAAGACAAGCACAGTTGCGCGAGGTCGTGCTGCCGCCGCGCCCGATGCCGACATCGCCGAATCTCAATCAAGCGGCGCTACGGCTCAATCATTGAGCAAGCGCGGCAGCCGGGTCCGCGTGTTCCGCAGCGCTGCGCGCAGTAAAGCGCGATAAAAATAAAATTGCGAAGAGTTGGTGGAGTTTGACTTTAGGGCGGTTTGCCACAATTGGCGCGAATTGCCGTCCGAGAAGGGATTAACTCACGGGGGCCCGAATCGTCGGCGCGTCATCGGATCAGGCTTTCACACCGCGGAAATCATCTTTTTCGGCTCGGTTGGCCTGGATTTTGCGAACTTGAAAGAACTTGGTTCTAAGCTGTCGAGTGGTGAAGTCATGCCGCGGTATAAGAAGGGGCTTAGAGGACGGGCCGACGCCGGTATCCAAAAAGTCGGGAAGATAGAAGCGGAAATCGTTCAGATGGCGACGATACCCCATGTCAATGTAGCTTTCGGTAATCTCCCTGAAAATCTCGAAAAGCCCGGCGATGAGGTTTCCGTACCGCGCGAAACGCTGGCGCGCCTGCTCGACCTCTACATTTCGTGTTGGGATTTCGACGAAGATTGGTACCTCGCCAATTACGCCGATGTGCAGGAAGCGGTCGGCCAGGGCAAGTTTGCCTCCGGGTGGGCGCATTTCCGGACGATCGGATATCTCGAGGGCCGGCTCGGCCACCAGCCGATGGTCGACGGCGAGTGGTACGTCAACACATATCCGGATATCGCGCAGGCGATCCTGGACGGGAAGATCAAGAATGCAGCCGACCACTATATCCAGCACGGCTACAAGGAAGGGCGTTTGCCCCACGATCCGGGAATTCATCCGAAGTGGTATGCGCCGCGCTATCTCCCTTCGGTCGATCCCAATAGCGCCGATCAAGACGTCCTGCTCGAACATTTTCTGAGAAGTGGTTATCGCCAACTGGCGGTGCCGATCCCGCCGCGCTGAACGAACCGGGACACAGGTCGCTCATGGCTAAGACGTTTCCGGTCTCCGTCCCGAAATTCGACGAGAGGCACTATCTCGACGTGAATGCCAACGCCAAGGACGCGATCAAATCCGGCAACGTGGACGGTGCGTTCGAGCATTACCTGCGTCACGGCATCGACGAGAACAAGTACACCTTGATCCGCCGCGAGGCGACGACGCTGGCCTGCTCGGCCGACCGCTTCCTGGTTTCGGAATCCGGCTTTTGCCTGCTGCTCGGCTGGCTGGCGGACGAGGGTTGCGATCCGCCGCGATTCCGGCTCGTCGGCGGCGATTTCAACGTCGAAATCCCGCCGACGGCCATCTTCCGCCACGCGCGCAAGGACGTCGAGGAGAGCGTCAAGGGCGGTGCCTACGACTATGGCTTCGTCGCCTTCGGCCAGTCGCCCTCGAAATCATTATTGAAACAGTCGCTGTTGTTTCAGATCAACTCGGTAGCGGGCGCGTTCCAGACCAAGATCACCCCGGAACTCATCTCCGACAAGCGGCTGATGGACATTCTGCTGCAGATGATCGCGGTGACCGAGGCGCATGCCGGCAAGGAAGTGACGCTCTATCAATTTCTGTCGGGCGCGGCGGGCGGTTCGCTGGTCGAACTGTTCCGCACGCACGTCGCGGCATCGACGGCGAGCCCCTACATCGAGCGGTTCCGGCCCCGCAAGGTATCGCATTCCTTCATATCGGTTCTGTTCGGATCGACGGAGCCGATCAAGCTGCAGCCGATTCTCTTCAATGCCGCAAAAGTCGATTTCGGCGAGTGGATCTACGTCTGCAATTCGCCGGAGGACGCTGGAGCGGTGCTGTGCTACGCGCGCCTCATTTCCGACCTTTATGACGTGATGATCACCGTCATCGTCTTGGGCGACAATGCCGGCTTCGGCGCCGCCAACAATGTCGCCATCGAACACGCCGCCAGCGACCGGATCATCATCATCAACCCCGATATTCATGTTTTTCCGGCGCACGCGGCGCAGGTGCAGCGGGTTTTATCCGACGGCGATTTCGGCACGACGCTGTGGGGCGGGCTGTTGTTCTACGACGAGCACACCCTGATGCATTCCGGCATGTATATCGACGCCGACAGTTTCGTCCGCCGCAATTCGCTCAACCGTCACGACGAGGCGGCGGTGTCGAGCTGCCGGCTGCTGCGGGTGGAGCATTTCGACAAGAGCGTGCCGTTCAACGAGCGCGACTGGCAGGAGCCCAGGGAGGTGACCGCCATCACCGGCGCGGTCATGGCCTTCAACAAGGCGCAGTTCGAACAGGTCAACGGTTTCTCGACGCAATATATCTACGGCCATTACGAGGACGCCGATCTTTCGCTGCGCTGGAAAAAATCCGTCGGCCAGGTCGCGGTGCATCCGTTCCTGCGGCTCATCCACCTGGAGGGCCAGGGCTCCCGCGCCCGCGGCGAGGAATATCGCGGCGCCTCCATCGCCAACCGGCATTTCTTCAGCGCCAACCACGCCGACAGTCTCGACAAGCGCCGCAAGCCGGCGCGGCCGCGCGCGGCCGCCGGTTCCGATCGTGCGGCGGCGGCGGCGCGCGGGCGATAGCAGCCATGCGCATTGTCTTCATCAGCTATCTCCATCCGGCAGTCGCCCCGGGCGGCGAGCAGCAATTGGCTTATGAGCTGTTCCAGGCCGCCCTGCGGCAGGGCCATGACGCCTATCTGATCGCCGCGCTCGAAGCGGAGCACGAGGCGGTCTACGGCAAGCCCGGCGCGCCGATCGTGCCGATGCCGGGCGAGGAGCGGCAGTATTTCTATTTCCCGCAGCGCTACGATTTTCTCCACCTGTCGGTCGGCGATTGGCGGTCGGTGCAGTTCCTGCGGGAACTGATCGAGCGGCTGGCGCCCGAGGTGGTTCACTTCCACCATTATCATCGGGTCGGCGTCGAATCGATCCGCGCCGCGCGCCAGGCCGCGCCCGGCGCCGTCATCGGCATGACCTTCCACGAAATGATGGCGATCTGCCTCGCCGACGGGCAGATGGTGAAGAAGAATTCCCGCGAACTGTGCCAGGCCGCGTCCCCGGTCGCCTGCAACAAGTGCTTCCCGGATTTGCGCCCGGAATTCGTCACCTTGCGCGCGGCGCGGCTGCAGGCGTTCCTCGCCGAGTGCGACGTGTTCGTGTTTCCTTCGGAGTTCCTGGCCGAGCGCTACGTCGATTGGGGGCTGCCGCCGGAGAAATGCGTCGCCATCGCCAACGGCCAGGTCAATCTCGGCGACGAATTCGACCGCAGCCAGCATTCGCGGCAGGTCAACCGCTTCGGCTTTTTCGGCCAGTTCCTCGACAACAAGGGCGTCGACGTCATTCTCGACGCGCTGCTCGTGCTGGGCCGCGAGAAACGCATTCCCGAGGCCGGCATCGTCGTCGAGATCAACGGCGGCAACAAGCAATATGCGACGCAGGCCTTTCTCGAAAAGGTGCTGCGCCAGACCGAGGAGCTCAAGAAGGTCACCACCGGGCGCATCGAGGTGCGCGAGCGCGGGCCCTACGGCCGCGACCAGCTCGCCGAGCGCATGGCGAGCGTCGATTGGGTGCTGGTGCCGTCGACCTGGTGGGAAATATTCGGCCTCGTGGTTTCCGAAGCGTGGATGTTCGGCCGTCCGGTGATCGCCTCCGCCATCGCCGGCCTCAAGGAGCGCATCACCCCCGGCGTCAACGGCTTCACCTTCGCGCCGCGCGACGCCCGCGCGCTCGCCGACCTGATGGCCGCGCTCGCCGGCGACGAGGAGCAGTGGAGCGAGGTCAACGAGGCGATCGAGCAGCCGTGGACCGAGATCGAGATGTTCGAGGCCTATAGGAGCGTGTGGGAGGAGATCGCCGAGCAGCGCCGGGACGTTGGCGGTATCGCTGTTGACGCGCCCGACGTCGCGGTGGTCAAGCCCCCGCGAAAGGAAGCGCGAAAAAAACCGGCCGGAAGAGCTGCGGCACCGGTTTAAGCATCGAAACGCCGCTATCTGAGTTTATCAACGAAAAATAGCGGTGAGCGCAAGGCTCCTCCTGCGAGGGGAAATTAGGGCGCCATACGGTATTGCGGTGAGTTGCGCAAACGAGGTTCCGAAGCCATGTCGCGAAAATCGTTTGGTCTTCAGGCTTTCTTGATTTCGCCAATTGTCGTCGTTTGTTCCGGAACATTTGCCTTCGGACAGGCTGCAACGTCGCAAAACCCTTCGGTACCGTGGGCTCAAATAAGTCAAGTCGCATCAGATTTTGTGAACAGAGAATCGCCACCGAACATTTTCCCATTTCAGGTAAGCGGAGGTCACGGTACCAAGCAGGTGTTCATCCACTATTTTCCGTTTTGGGTTCTATCGTTCGATAACAAGCCCACCAACATAGATTATTGGAGCCAGAACTACGACAGTGAGACCGGCAGTCAGGCGCAATATGCGAAGCAAGGAGGGTTTTATCGGGAGCGACCCATCACGCCGCCTCCTTGGGATTCCCCGTATTGGCAACAGCGCAACTTGGCGATCGACATTTTCCGCGCGAAGAAAATCGGCGCGGATGGGTTTTTTATCGATTTGCCCGGCATCGAGGGAAGGGCTTGGGATATTGCAGTCTCCTTGTGTGATGTCGCCGCGCATGTCGCGCCAGGCTTTAAGATCGCGGTCGAGCCAGGAATGGCTGGGCTGAAGGCGACCATCGATCCTCCCCATCTGGCTGAAGCGCTATTGACACTCAATCAGTGCCCTGCTGCGTATCACCTGCCTGACGGCAGCTTGCTGGTTGCGCCGTTCGCGACCGAGTTAAAGCCGCCGGACTTTTGGACGCAAGTCAGCGAATTGACGGCTGCGAAAGGCGTGAAGATTGCGCTGCTTCCTGTATTCCTGAATCCCGCGAAGTCCGCACAAAGTTTTCGTCAGATTTCGGTAGGCGTCTCGTATTGGGGTGACGGCGACGCCACCACCGTCAAGGGCGAGCCGGAACAGGCGCTTCTGCGCTCGCTTTCTTCGATGTATCCCCTCCTCATGGAACCGGTTCGGCCGCAGGACGTCAGGCCGAAATCGTCGATCTTTTGGGAAGCACAAAATACCACTCTTTACCGAACGATGTGGCAGGTCGCGATCAAGAGCAATGCTCAATATGTCCAACCGATAACGTGGAACGATCTGTCCGAAGGTACGGAGCTGGAGCCTTCCAGCGCCACGCAATACCTTTTTTACGACCTCTCCGCGTACTACATCGATTGGTATAAATCAGGTGTCCCTCCAAAAGTCATTTCTGACGCGATCTATTATTCAAGCAGGAATCAAATAATCGAACTGGGAAAAGCGCCTAAGCCTGACCAGCAGCCAATGCGGCTTCTTGGCAAAACGCCGGTAAATAACAACATTGAAATGCTAGCTTTCCTGACTGCGCCAAGCATGTTGCAGATTTCAATAGGCGATAAAACTTACAAGAGTGAAGCGAAGCCGGGAATGGCGGTTTTCTCGGTACCTGCATCATTTGGGCAGCCCAAATTTGCGATACTGCGGTCCGGAAAAGTCGTCGCGTCGGTCGCTGCTCACTATGTTATTTCGCCCAATCCGGGTCGAGAAAATCCTATTTATTATGGAGGTTCCAGTAATCGAAGCGTTGTAGATTTATCCAACGCGCAGAGCAAATGAGTCACAGTCCAATGTCTGTCAAACGAATGATTTACGTTCATGGAGACGGTCAAGCGGAATATATCGCCACGCTGCTTCGTGAAGCGTGCCCGGAGTGGGACGTTCGATCGCGCCCTATTTACGTCAGGCT
>Ga0335085_10015871_pt1 | contig 10909 bp, 9 predicted proteins | sample Lox_Sample_45_FD_206712 | JGI IMG/M metagenome (GOLD analysis project Ga0335085, IMG submission 206712) | Soil microbial communities from Loxahatchee National Wildlife Refuge, Florida, United States - Lox_Sample_4.5 | ecosystem: Environmental > Terrestrial > Soil > Wetlands | place: USA: Florida... | reverse complement strand
ACCACTGCGACCTGCCCGCGCTGCGCGCCCTCGCGCGGCGGCACCGGCGCGCGGTGGTGGTCACGCCGCTGGGCAACGCGCCGCTGCTCGCTCCCCTCGGGTTTCTAGGGGTCGAGGAGCTGGACTGGTGGCAGGCCGCGACCCGCGCGCCCATGCCCGTCACGCTCACGCCGGCGCAACACTTCTCGGGCCGGACGCCGTGGGACCGCAACCGCGCGCTGTGGGGCGGATTCGCGTTCGAGGCCGGCGGCCGGCGCATCCTGTTCGCCGGCGACAGCGGCTACGGGCCGCACTTCGCGGACATCGGCCGGCGTCTCGGCGCGCCCGACCTCGCGCTGCTGCCGATCGGGGCCTACGAGCCGCGGTGGTTCATGCGGCCCATCCACGTGAATCCGGAGGAGGCCGTGCGCGCGCACGTCGACCTGGGCTCGCGCCGCAGCGTCGCGATGCACTGGGGCACCATCCAGCTCACGCCCGAGGCGATCGACGCGCCGCCGGCCGCGCTGGCCGCGGCCCGGGCGGCGGCGGGCCTTGCCGTGGAGTCGTTCGTGGCCCTTGATTGCGGAGCGTCCATCACGCTGTAGCGGATCCGGCGCCCGACATGATCACCGAAGTTCCACCACCTCAGGGAGGCACCCCCATGCCCGCCTATCGTTTCGGCAAGCACCCACCCAAGCTCGACTATCGCACGCTGCGGCTCAAGAACTACCTCACGCCCAGGCTCGCGGCGCCGCCCGCGTCGTACGACGTGCTGGATCGCGTGTACGCGGAGGTCGGCGTCTCCGATCCGGCCAAGCTCTTCCCGCTCGACGGGAACGACAAGCTCGGCGATTGCACCATCGCCGCGGTGGCACACGCCATCACCACCTATCGCGGGCTGGTGAGCCCGAAGAAGAAGATCATGAGCACCGCCGAGGTCGTGAAGCTGTACATGCACCTGACCGGCGGCATCGATTCCGGACTCAACGAGCTGGACGTGCTCGGCTACTGGCAGAAGAACGCCGTGGGCGGCGACACGATCTACGCCTACGCCGCGATCGATCGCGCCGACCTGACGCACGTCAAGCAGGCGATCAATCTGTTCGGCGGCGTGTACCTCGGCTTCCAGGTTCAGCAGAACGCCGTCGAGGACTTCGAGGCGGGCAAGCCGTGGACCCCGGGACCGCTCACCCAGGACGGCCACGCGGTGTACGCGGTCGCGTACGACAAGGCCGGCGTCACGGTGCTGACCTGGGGCAACGTCCAGCGGGCGACCTGGGGTTGGTGGCGCGAGTGCGTCGACGAGGCGTACGCGATCCTGCCGCCCGAGGCGGCCATGCCGGACTTCGCGCCGGGATTCGACTTTGCGCAGCTGAAGAAGGACCTGGCGGCCGTCGCGAACTGAGCGGCGCGTGGGGCCGGGCGGGCGGCGGGACAACCCGCCGTCCGCCCGTTAATTTTGGGCCATGCTCTTCACCCCGAAGACGTTGACCTTCCTGCGCGGCCTCAAGCGCAACAACCGGCGCGACTGGTTCGAGGCGCACCGGGCCGAGTACGAGTCGCTGGTCAAGGCGCCGATGCTCGAGCTGATCGAGCAGATGGACGTGCGGCTGGCGCGGTTCGCGCCCGAAATCGTCGGTGAGAGGCGGAGCATGTTCCGCATCTACCGCGACGTCCGATTCTCGAAGGACAAATCGCCGTACAAGACCCACGCCAGCTGCTGGCTGTTCCATCGCGACGGCAGCCGCGCGGTGGGCCGCGAGGCGGCGGGCGGCGGGGCGGGGTTCTACTTCCAGATCGCGCCGGGCGACTCGTTCCTGGGCGGCGGGATCTGGATGCCGCCGCGCGAGGCGTTAGGCAGGATCCGCGACGCCATCGCCGAGAACGCCAGGCCGTTCGCGAAGGCGGTGGCCGCGCCCGCGGTGACGCGCCGGTTCGGCGGTCTCACGGACGAGAGCAGGCTGACGCGCGTGCCGCGGGGCTACCCGCCCGATCACCCGGCGGCGAAGTGGCTGCGCTTCCAGTCGTTCACGCTGGGGCGCATGCTGACCGACCGGGACGCGGTGAGCCCGCGGCTGCCGGCGCTGCTCGAGGCGGATTTCCGGCGGATGCTGCCGCTGGTGCGCTGGCTCAACGGCGTGCTGGGGCTCAAGCCGGCGGAGCGGCGCTAGGCTCGGCGCTTCCTGGCGAGCATGGTGCCGCGGCAGCTCGGGGCGCCGCAGCGGCAGGGGTAGAGCTTCTTGGCGGCGGGAGTGTGGCGGGTCTTCAGGATCAGGCCGTAATCGTAGGCCAGCTCTTCGCCGGGCGCGACGTCGCGGATGGTCTCGACGAACAGCTTGCCGCCGTCCACCACGACGTCGCAGTTCGGGTCGCACGAGTGATTGATCCAGCGGGCGGCGTTGCCGTGCACGCCGGCGTCCACGACGAACTCCTCGTCGACGTTGAACAGGAACGTGTGATGCGGCGTCCCGGGGATGTCGGGGTACCGGGCGTCGGCCTCCTCGAGAGTCAGCCGGGCGCCGGCATACTCGATCAGGCGGGTGCCGGCGGGGATGGGCCGGGTGGCAAAGGCGCCGCGGCCGTGGATCGGCGAGCGGCGGATGGTGAACGGCCGGGGTCGGCGGCGCGGCATGCGCGAAAAGTAGCGGCGGCCGGCGCGCCGCCAACGCACCGAGATGGAGGGCGGGTGGAGAAGACGGTCGCGATGCTCGGCGCCATCGGGAACACGCCGCTGGTGCGGCTGAAGAAGGTCGTGCCGGAGGGCGCGGCGCGGGTGCTGGTCAAGCTCGAGTACTACAACCCCACCGGCTCCTACAAGGACCGCATGGCGCTGGCGATGATCGAGCGCGCCGAGCGGCGCGGCGCCCTCACGCCCGGCATGACCGTCGTGGAGTACACCGGCGGCAGCACCGGCATCGCGCTCGCGTTCGTGTGCGGCGTGAAGGGCTACCGGTGCCGGATCGTGTGCAACGACGCCGTGGCGCTCGAGAAGCGGCGCGCCATGGAGATCTTCGGCGCGGAGCTGGAGGTGCTGAAGAGCGACGGCGGCAAGCTCACGCCGGACCTGGTGCCGCGGATGATGGCGCGGGCGCGGGAGCTCGCGGCGGAGGGGCCGAGCTACGCGACCGACCAGATGCGCAACCCGGACATGGTGGCGGGCTACGAGGCGTTAGGCGACGAGCTGCTGCGCCAGGTGGAGGGCCCCATCCACACGTTCGCCGCGGCGGTGGGCACGGCGGGCATGCTCATGGGGACGGCGCGGGCCCTTAAACGCGGGTCGCCGGCGACCGGGATCGTCGCGTTCGAGCCGGCCACCTCCAGGCTGCTCTCGGGCGGGCCGGCGGGCCGGCACGGCGTGGAGGGAGTGGCACCCGGGTTCGTGCCGCCGCAGTTCGACCGCGACCTCGTGGACCGCGTGCTCGACGTGGACGAGGGCGAAGGAAGGCGGATGGCGTGGGAGCTGGCGCGGCGCGAGGGCCTGTTCGCCGGCACGTCCACCGGGCTGAACGTGGCGGGGGCCATCCGGCTCGCCAGGGAAATCGGCGCCGGGCATACCGTGGTGACGGTGGCCGTGGACAGCGGGTTCAAGTACCTCGCGGGCGACCTGTACGCCGCCGCGCCGGGGGACGCGTCCCGGCGCTGAGAATGCCCGTCTCGCTTCCGGGACGCCGCGCGGCGCCGCGCGGACCGTGCCGCACGCGCGAGCATCAATCTCCGCAACAGGTTAGGGCGCCTCGGCGGCCCGGCACGATCCTTCCATATACAGCGACCAATGGCCGCGCCCCTTACCATCGAGTCCCGGAATGCAACGCCGGACGACGTGCCCCCGCTCGTGGCGCTCGCGCTCGCCGGCCGCTACCGCGTGGTGCGGCGGCTGTCGAGCAGCGCGATGAGCGACGTGTACCAGGCGCGGCAACTCAGCCTCGGACGTGACGTCGCGGTCAAGGTGCTCAGTCTCGGCGCCGCGCGGGACGCCGACGCGCGCGGCCGGTTCGCGCGCGAAGCGCGCACCCAGGCGGCGCTGGCGCATCCGTGCATCGTGCCGGTCCACGATCACAGCGATCGCGCGCCGGTGCCGTTCTTCGTCATGACCTACGTGGAAGGCGAGTCCCTCGCGCGGCGGTCGGCGCGCGAAGCGCGCGGCAACGTCGCCGCCACGTGCCGCATGCTGGCCGGCGTGGCGGAGGCGCTCGACTTCGCGCATCGCCGCGGCGTGGTGCATCGCGACGTCAAGCCGTCCAACATTCTGGTCGAAGCGCAGACGGGCCGGGGTCTCCTCACCGATTTCGGCGTGGCGATCGTCAGCACGTCCGACCATTCGCGTTCGGAGGCGTGCCGCGCGATGGGCACGCCGGGCTACATGGCGCCGGAGCAGATCCTGGGCGAGCAGGACTACGACGGCCGCGGCGATCTGTACTCGCTCGGCGCTGTGGCGTTCCAGTTGTTCGCGGGCCGGCTGCCGTTCGCCGCCGCCACGCCCGAACTGACCGCGGCGCGCCAGGTCTCCCAGGACGCGCCGCCGCTGGAGTCGTTCGTGGGCGACATCCCGCCCAGGGTGGCGGACGTGGTCAATCGCTGCCTCGCGAGAGACGCGCGGAAGCGGTGGGCGGACGGGCGCTCGCTCGCGGCGGCGCTTCGGGAAGCGGCAAGTGCGTCCGACCGCCGGCGCGGGTTCGCCGCGCTGCTCAGTGGTATGGGAGCGGGTACGCGCGCGTGAGTGACGCGCAGCGGTAGAGGTGCAGCGTCCGCTCGACGCGTGCGCGGCGGACGATCGGCACGGTCCCCAGCGTGTCGAGCGACGAACAGTAGGGTCCGTAGTCGCGCGCGATCGCCGCGAGCGAATCCCGTTCCGAAACCAGGATCCCCTCCTTCCCGACCCACCGGCCGGGGTGTTCCCAGAACGCGTACTCGCGCGGGTCGTCGGGATTGAGCAGCATGAACGGCATCGTCCCGCGCAGCGCGTAGTCCACCTTCCCGCCCAGATACCACCGGTCGGAGAACACGAACAGATCCCGGCGGCCCAGCAGGCCGCGGGCGCTGAAGGCGGGCGCCAGCTCGTGGAAGTCCATCAGCTCGACCGTGGGGTCGTTGCCGTGCTGGAACCAGCGGGCAAGCGCCCCATTCCCCTCGCTGAAGCGCCCCGTGATCGCCTGGAAGAACAGCAGTCCGGTGAACGCCACCGTCGCGGCCACCATCGCGCCGACCGCGGCCAGCGCCGGCAGCGGCCGGCGCCTGACCCAGCTGTCGATGCTCGCGCCCATCGCGATCAGCAGCGTGAAGTATCCGGGAGCGGCCCAGTGAAAGTGATTGCCGATGTTGCCGTAGGCGGCGACCGCGGTGAAGGCGAGCACCGGCGGCGCTCCCACGCAGGCGAGGAACACGCGCGCCTGGCGCTGGGCCGGAGGCGTGGACTTCCAGAAGGCCCGGAACGGTTCGATCATCAGCGGGATCCAGATCCACGGCTGAATCTCGAGCATCTGCCCGCCGATGTTCTTCGCCAGCCAGTCCAGGCGCAGGCCGTGGAACGCCACGCCCCGCGACCCCTGCCAGAGCAGCGAGATCCAGTGGTGCTGCGCGTTCCAGAGCAGCACCGGCGTGAAGCAGACCAGCGCGGCGAGCGCGGCGAGATAGGGCTCTTTGCGGCGCAGCCAGCGGTGCGGGTCGCGGGTCAGGAGCAGGTAGACCAGCGTCCCGAAGGGCAGGAGGACCGCCGTGTACTTGCCGAGCAGGGTGAGGCCGAGCATCAGGCCGGCCATGACCCAGGTGCGAGTGGCGTGCGGGGTGGGCGCCTCCTCGACCATGAGCGGGGCGAGGAAGCAAAGCGTGGCGGCCCAGCCGAACATCAGGGGGCCTTCCGGCTGGTAGAAGATCGCGGTGCTGATGCTGAACAGCGGGCACACGTTGATGAGCAGCGCGGCCCAGAAGCCGGCCCACGGGCCGAACAGCCGGCGGCCGAGCAGGAAGGTCAGCCAGGTGGTGAACGCGAACAGGACGACGAACGGGGCGCGAAGGACGAAGTCGTTGACGGTGCCGGCAAGCTGGACGCCGAGCCAGCCGAGCCACGAGCCGGCGGGCGGCTGGTCGAAGTAGCTGAGGCTGAGGTGTCGAATGGCGCCGAAGTAGTACGCTTCGCCCACGCCGAGCCCGACGCTCGCCGCGAGCCAGGCGTGCAGGAGCGTGGTGACGGCGATCAGCCACGCCGTGGCGGCCGTGGGCGAAAGGCGAGAGCGGAACGGGCGATCGGCGTGCGTCATGCGTTACTGCGGCGCCAAACTAGCGGCGCGGCGCGCGTCGTCAAGGCAGGCGCGCCGCCCTAGTCGCTGTCCCTTTCCCTTACTAGTTTCGGCGTCATGGCAACGCAGAGCGTGAAGGTCGCCCTCGTTCAAATGGGCATGGGGCGGGACAAAGCCGCCAATGTCGCCACGGCGGTGCGCGCCATCGGCGATGCGGCGCGGCGCGGCGCGCAGATCGTCTGCCTGCCGGAGCTGTTCGCCTCGCAGTACTTCTGCCAGGCCGAAGACCCCGATTCCTTCGAGCTGGCCGAGCCGGTGCCCGGCCCCACCACCGAGGCCATTGCCGCCGAAGCGAAGCGGCATGGCGTCGTGGTCGTGACGCCGGTGTTCGAGCGGCGTGCCGTGGGCCTCTATCACAACAGCCTCGTCGTCCTTGGCCCCACCGGCGAGTCGCTCGGCCAATACCGCAAGATGCACATCCCGGACGATCCGCTGTTCTACGAAAAGTACTACTTCGCGCCGGGCGATCTTGGCTTCGTGACGGTCGCGACGCCGTTCGCGGCGCTCGGCACGCTGATCTGCTGGGACCAGTGGTATCCGGAGGCGGCCCGCCTGACGGCATTGCAGGGCGCGCAGATCCTGTGCTACCCGACGGCCATCGGCTGGCACCCCAAAGAGAAGGCGCAGTACGGCGCCGCCCAGCTGTCGGCGTGGCAGACCATCCAGCGCTCGCACGCCGTCGCCAACGGCGTGTTCGTCGTCGCCGTCAATCGGGTCGGCCACGAAGGTCCGGCCGACGGCGGTCTCGATTTCTGGGGCCACTCCTTCGCGTGCGATCCATCCGGCGTCGTGCTGGCCGAGGCGGGCGAGGGCGAGGAGACGCTCGTGGTGGAACTGGACCTTGCGCAGCAGGAGTCGGTGCGCCGCAACTGGCCGTTCCTGCGCGACCGCCGCATCGACGCGTACGGCGGCATCACCGCGCGCTTCGGCGATCGGGACGCGCGCTGACCGCGCCGACTCCGTTCGCTCTGGGCTACCGCATGCCGGCGGAGTGGGAGCCCCACGCCGCCACCTGGCTGGCGTGGCCGCACGAGCCGAGCGACTGGCCGGGGAAGTTCGAGGCCGTGCCGTGGGTGTTCGCCGAGCTGGCGCGCCACCTCCAGGACGCGGAGCGGATCCGCCTGATCGTGCGCGACCGCGCCGAGCGCGCGCGCGCGTCGCGAGCGCTCAAGAGTTCCGGCGTCTCGCTTGCGCGCGTGGATTTCGTCACAGCCCAGACCGACCGTTCCTGGACCCGTGACTTCCTGCCCATCGGCGTGGTGCGCGGCGGCGGCGGCCGCGGCCGCGGGGCGCGCGGGCGCGAGCTGGCGGCCGTGAAGTGGCGCTTCAACGGCTGGGCGCGTTACCCGAACTACAAGGCCGACGAAGCGGCCGGCATGCGCGTCGCGACATGGCTCCGCGCGCCGACCTTCACGCCCGACGTGTCCATCGGCCGCCGCCGCACGAGGGTCGTGCTCGAAGGCGGTGCGATCGACGTGGACGGCGAGGGCACGCTGCTGGCCACCGAGCAGTGCCTGCTCACGGGGCGGCAAGCCCGCAACCGGAGGCTCGGCCGGGCGGGCACCGAGGCGGTGCTGCGCGATTATCTGGGCGTGGAGAAGGTGTTGTGGTTAGGCAGCGGCATCGCCGGCGACGACACCGGTGGGCACGTGGACGACTTCGCGCGGTTCGTCGCCCCGGGCCGCATCGTGCTCGCGCAGGAGCGGAACACGCGCGATCCCAACTACCGCCCGCTGCATGAGGCCCGCGAGCGGCTGGCCGGCGCCCGGGACGCGCGGGGCCGCCGTGTGGACATCGTGCCGCTGCCCATGCCGCAGCCGGTGATCTTCGACGGCGAGCGCCTGCCGGCCAGCTACGCCAACTTCTACATCGGGACCGGCGCGGTCCTGGTGCCGACCTTCAACGATCCCGCCGACCGCGTGGCGCTCGGCATTCTGGGCGAGCTGTTCCCGGACCGCACGGTGGTCGGGATCCACTCGACCGATTTCGTGCTGGGCCTGGGGACGATCCACTGCAGCACCCAGCAGGAGCCTCTGGCCTAGCCGCCGCGCGTCCGGAGACTCACCACCAGGCCAGGCGCGACGCGCCGCTGTGCGTGAACTCCACCGAGACGGCGCCGCCGGCGTGTCGCAGCTGGAGCGGCCGGCCGTCCAGCGTCACGTGCGTCGGATGCTGGAAGCGCCACACGATCGTCACGCGCGCCGAGTCGCCGGTCAGCGTCAGGCTCCGTCGTCCGGCGGCATCGCTCACCGCCAGCCGGCGCCCTTCGAAATCCGTCAGGTCGCGCGCCGGACCCGGATACAGTTCGTAGACGCGCCGGTCGTCGAGCGTCGGGACCGGCGGCGGCCCCGCGCCGCGCCAGGGCACCAGCGTCATCACGTCATCGGGGATTTTCGGCAGGATCGTTCCCGCCCGCACATAGAGAGGAATGCGGTCCAGCGGCGCGTCCACGACCAGGTCGGCCGGGCCGGTGAATCGCGCGCCGCTCCAGTAGTCCACCCAGTCGCCCTCGGGCAGGTGCACCGGGCGCTGTGTGCCCGCTGTGACGACCGGCGCCACCAGCAGGTCCGGGCCGAACTCGTATTCGTCGCGCGCGTGCGCCGCCGCGGCGTCATCCGGGTGGAGCAGCACCAGCGCGCGAATCAGCGGCATGCCGGTCGCCCGGCTCTCCTGCGCCGCGGCGTAGCGGTAGGGGAACAGGCTCATGTGCAGGCGCGAGTAGCGGCGGAAGATGGCGAGCGCCGCCGCACCGTAGTCCCACGGCCCCAGGTTGATGGCGGAGTGGACCTGCATGATCGGCGAGAACGCGGCGAACTCGGTCCACCGGATGAACAGCGCCGAGTCGCCCGGCGTGCGGCCGTCCTTCTCGTAGCCGCCCAGGTCGCTGGTCCACAGCGCAATGCCCGACAGCCCCGCGTTGATCCCGGCCAGCACCACGCTCGGCAGGCCGTTGGCGGCGGAGAAGTTCGACTCGTTGTCGCCGGCCCACAGGAAGGGCAGGTTGTGATTGCCGACAGAGCCGGAGCGTGAGAACAGCACGCCGTCGCCGTGGAGGTCGTGCTGAATCAGCGTCTCGAGCGCCTGGTTGTAGAGCACCGAGTAGCGGGTGCGCATCAGCGCGGCGTCCGTGCCGTCGGCGAAGCGCGCGTTGGTGATGAAGCTGCCCTCGCCGCCGTCGGCCTTGAACGCGTCGGCGCCTAACTGCAACGCCTGCCGCACCTGGCCCTGCCACCACCGTACGGCGGCGGGGTTGGTGAAGTCCACCAGGCCGCCGATTCCCTTCCACCACTGCGCGAGATACACGCCGCCCGTGTCGTCGCGAAGCAGGTAGCCGGAATCGCGGGCCGCGGCGAAGTTGGCCGCGGCGGTGAGCGGGATCTTGCCCACCAGCTCCGGCTCGCTCGGCGTGAACGTGTCGTGGTTGATGAACGCCGTCAGCCACAGGCACAGCTTGAAGCCCGCCGCGTGGATGCGCCCGATCATCGCTTCGGGGTCGGCGAACTGCTGCCGGTTGATCTGGAACGTGTTGTAGTTCGTCGCCCACGGGCTGTCGAACACGATCACCGACGCGGGCAGGCCGAGCGCGCGGTAGCGCGTGATGTCCGAGTCCACCGCGGCGGCGTCCGGGTACCAGTTGCGGCTCTTCCACGGCGCGAACGCCCAGGAGGGCGGGAGCTGCGCGCGACCGACCAGTCCCGTGAAGCGCTCCAGAATCCGCGGGAAGCCGGGCCCCTCGATGAGCACGATGCGCAGCCGCGTGTCGGTGAGCCGCACGAGGAAGTGGTCGTGGTCGCTCAGCCCCAGGTCGAACGTCGCTTCCGAATACGTATCCACCCAGACGCCGTAGCCGCGCAGATCCATGAAGAACGGCATGGGCGCGTAGGTTGCCGTGCCCTTGGGGCCGGGCACGTCGCTCGACGCGTTCACCAGGATGCGGCGGCTCTGGTCGAGCGCGTCGTAGCGCTCGCCGAAGCCGTAGACGGGCTGGTCCTCGCGGAGCCGGAACTCCCAGGTTGCCAGACTGTCTGCCGGAGACGCGCTGGTGATTTCCGTGATGCCGTCGGCCAGGCGGCGCACCTGGAGGTCCGCCGCGGCCAGCGGGTGGCCGTCACGCGCGAACCCGCTCAGCACGAGCGAGTCGGGCCGGCCGTTCCGGTTGGTGAACGGCAGCCGGATCGTGTGCGGCTGTTGCGCCGCGAGGGGGGCGGGGGCGGACCACAGCGCGAGCAGCAGGCGGGTCTTGTTCACGACCGAATCCTATCCTCTATTCCAGTCGTCATGCCACCCGATCCCGGAGGGACGACGTGCCGGATCTCCTGGCCGAAGGACTGAAGCTGGTGATCTGCGGCTCCGCCTCGGGCGACCCGCCCGACGCGGCGCCGTACGCGAGCCCCAGCAACCGGCTGTGGAGCACGCTGCAGGAGATCGGTCTCACGCCACGACAACTCGAGCCCGCCGAGTGGCGGGAGTTGCTCGCGTTCGGCATCGGACTGGTGGAGCTGGCCGAAATGGACCCGTCGGGCGCCGACCGCGGGGTCCGGTTCGAGGGCGGCAAGGAGCTGCGGCGGAAAATCCGACAGTATGCGCCCGGTATGCTGGTGTTCAACGGCAAGCAGGTGGCGAAGGACTACTTCCAG
>Ga0335085_10015870_pt1 | contig 10910 bp, 12 predicted proteins | sample Lox_Sample_45_FD_206712 | JGI IMG/M metagenome (GOLD analysis project Ga0335085, IMG submission 206712) | Soil microbial communities from Loxahatchee National Wildlife Refuge, Florida, United States - Lox_Sample_4.5 | ecosystem: Environmental > Terrestrial > Soil > Wetlands | place: USA... | reverse complement strand
GTGGCGCCGCTGGCGTTTATGCGCGGTCGCACGCTGAACGATGCGTTCATCATCATGGATGAGGCGCAGAACACGACTGTTGAACAGATGAAGATGTTCCTGACGCGCATGGGGAACAACTCGAAGGCCGTGATCACGGGCGACATCACGCAGATCGACCTGCCCAATCCGCGGAAGTCGGGGCTGGTGGACGCGATCAACGTGCTGGACGGCGTGGAGGGGATCCAGTTCTGCCACTTTGAAGAGGGCGACGTGGTGCGCCACGCGCTGGTGCAGCGGATCGTGCGCGCGTACGAGAGCGCCAAGCCGCAGCAGCAGGAACTGCCGCTGAACATCGGCGAAAGCATTAACGTGGAGCAGCCCGCGCCGCAGCCGCAGCAGACGGCGAAACCGCAGTAGATTCGCCCTTCACGTAGAATTGAATGTGAACCGGGGCCGCCGTTAGAGCGGCCCTGCGCACGATGATTCTCCTCGACCCAGAGCTGGAGCCCGACCGAGCGCGCACCGCAAAGGTGGCGGGGCGGAGGACTGCGGCTCGACCCGGCAAACGAACCAACGCGAAAACTGAGCGCATTCCATCGGCGCGGACGCTGGCGCGGTTTCTGCGCGAGGCGCAGGCGGCGGTGCAGTTACGCGGCAAGGTGAGCGTGCTGCTGACGTCGGACACGGGGATTCGCCGACTGAACCGTCAGTTTCGCGGCAAAGACAAGGCGACGGATGTGCTGTCGTTCCCAGCAGGCGGGCCCGCGGCCGGCGAGATCGCCGGCGACCTTGCGATCAGCGTGCCGACGGCGCGCAGGCAGGCTGCGGCGCACGGTCACTCCCTCAGGACCGAGATCAAGATACTCATGCTGCACGGGCTGCTGCACCTGGCAGGCTACGATCATGAGACCGACGACGGCGCGATGGCGCGGCGGGAGCTGCGGCTGCGCGCGCGGCTGGGACTGCCGCAGGGGTTGATTGAGCGGGCAGGAGAGCTTGTATGACGCCGCTGACGATCTTCCTGCTGGTGCTGGCGGCGGCGATTGTGACGCTGGCCTCATACATGACCCGCGTCTACTCCGAGTTTGGCAAGATTCTCTCGCGCGAGGTGCAGGACAACCTCGACGCGTGGGAACAGGATGTGGAGCCGCAGCTGGGGCTGAGCCGCGAGCACGCGGCGATTTCGGCGGCGGTGGTGCAGCAGCTGGCGCTGGGATTCATCGCTCTGGACTTTGGCGCGGTCCTGTTCGATCGCGCGCCGCACATGGGGCGTCCCTCGATTGCAGAGATTGTGCAGGCGGTGCTGGGCGTGGTGCTTGTGGTGGTGTTCTGCAACCAGGTGGTGCCGTCGCTCCTGTTCAACCACACGCGGGGGAGTTGGGCCGCGCGGCTGGTTTGGCCGATCCGTCTGCTGCTGTGGATGGTTACGCCGATTACGGTGTTTGTGCGCTTTTTCTACTCGGTTGCGTCGCTGGCGGAGACTCCGGCGAGCCCGGAGGAAGAGGCTGCGGGCGATGTGGAGGCGCTGCTGGAGGCAGGCGAAGAAGAGGGCATCCTGGAAGAGACGGATCGCGACCTGGTGCGCTCGGCGGTGGAGTTTGGCGACAAGCTGGTGCGCGAGGTGATGACGCCGCGGCCCGCGGTGTTTGCGGTGCCGGATTCGACGACCCTAGAGCAGTTTCTGGAGCTGCTGCGTGTGCACAACTACTCCAGGGTGCCGGTGTACGCGGGGACGCTGGATAACATAACGGGCATTGCTTTTGCGCATGACCTGCTGCAGATCACCGACGAGGACGCGCGCACGAAGACGGTGGCGGCGATTCAGCGGCCGGCGGTGTTTGTGCCGGAGACGAAGCGCGGCTACGAGCTGCTGCGGGAGATGCAGCGCGAGAAGCAGCACATGCGCATCGTGATCGACGAGTATGGCGGCGTTGCCGGGCTGGTGACGATCGAGGATCTTCTGGAACAGATCGTGGGCGACATCCGTGACGAGCATGAAATGGTAACGCCGATCGAGGAACCGCAGCGCGAGGCGGGCGGTTCCTGGCTGGTGCCGGGGAGTTTTCCCGTGGATCAGCTGGTGGATCTGTTTGGCGAGCCGGTGGGGCTGGACGAGCACTACGAGGCGACAACGCTGGGCGGCCTGGTGAGCGAGATCGAAGGGCGGATTCCGCTGCGGGGCGAGGTGGTGGTGCTGGATCACGCGGGGCTGCGGATCGAGGTGGTGGCGTCGACCGACCGGCGCGTGGACCGGCTGCGCGTGTTTCCGCCGAAGGCTGAGGAAGCGGCGGCGAAGGCGTCGTGAACAGCGCCTTGCGGCAGGGCCCACCCCATCATGCCGTACACTCATTCAGGAGTTTGAAACTTTGCGTTCAGGATTTGTTGCCATACTGGGCCGGCCCAATGCCGGCAAAAGCACGCTGCTGAACGCCCTCACCGGTGAGAAGGTGGCCATTGTCACCGCGAAGCCGCAGACGACGCGCAACCGCATTGCGGGCGTGGTCGAGGTGGCGGCGCGCAAGGGGAAGCATCCGGCGGCGCAGATTGTGTTTGTGGATACGCCGGGCGTGCACAAGCCTGCGTCGCAGCTTGACCGGCGCATGCTGCAGGAAGTGCACGAGGCGCTGGAGACGCGCGACCTGGTGCTGGTGCTGATTGATGCCAGCCGCCGGGTGCAACTGGAAGCGGCGGGTGAACCGGCAGGGGCGCATCGGCATCAGTCTGAAAAATGGGCGAGCGAAGACGAGTTTCTGTTCGGCCTGATTCGCGGGCTCGACTGCCCGGTGTTCCTGGTGCTGACGAAGATTGACCTGGTGGCGAAGGACATTCTGCTGCCGCTGATCGAGACGCTGACCAAGCAGTACAGCTTTGCCGAAGTGATCCCGGTGAGCGCGCGGAAAAAGGACGGGCTCGAAGTGCTGGTGCGGAAGATTGTGGAGGTGCTGCCGAACGGCGAGCGCTACTATCCAAAGGACCAGTACACGGATCAACCCATGCGCTTCATGGTGGCGGAGCTGATTCGCGAGCGCATTCTGGTGGAGACGGGCGAGGAAGTGCCGTACGCCGCGGCGGTGGTCATCGAGCGCTACGAAGAGCCGCGAGAGGAAGCCACACCCCGGAAGAAGCCGGGCGCAAAGCCGCCGCTGACGCGCATTGCCGCGGCGATCTATTGCGAGCGCGACGGGCAGAAGGCGATCCTGATCGGCAAGGGCGGAGCCAAGCTGAAAGAGATCGGGACGGGCGCGCGGAAGCAGATCGAATCGCTGCTGGGCACGCGTGTCTACCTCGAGCTGCACGTGATTGTGGAGCCGGGCTGGCGCGAGTCGAAGGCGTTTGTGGAGCAGCTCGACTGGCGCAACCAGCTGGAGAAGCTGGCAGAGAAGCAGGGTAACGACGAGGGCGGCGGGGAGTAGTCCGGACCCTCAAAACCGGCGTTATGCGCAGCGCACGCGGCCGCGGCCGGCGGTCTTGATTTCGTACATGCGCGTATCCGCGGCGCCGATGATGGTATGGATCGAGATGCCGTCCGCCGGGGCCGTTGCGACGCCTACACTGGCGCTCACCGTGAGATCGAGTCCACCCTTCAGCCTGAAATGCGTGGCCGTGAGCTCGCGGTGCATGGCGGTGGCCAGTTCATTGGCCTCGGCGGCCATTGTGTCGGGCATCATCACGACGAACTCGTCGCCGCCGTAACGAAAACACATGTCCTGCTTGCGGCAGAGCTCGCGCAGACGTTGACCGGTGCGGGCCAGCAGCTCGCTGCCGATGAGATGGCCGTGGACATCGTTGACGAGCTTGAAGCGGTCCAGGTCAAGAAAGGCCAGGCTGACGGGACGGCGTTCGCGATGGCAGCGCTCAAGCTCGTAGCCGAGCATTTCGTAGAGATGGCGGACGTTGAAGAGGCCGGTGGTGTCGTCAGTGATGGTGAGCTGCTGGATGCGGGCGACGTCGCGCGCGTTTTCAATGGCGATGGCGGCGTGGTCGGCGAGGATGTGGAGAAACGCGATGGTGTAGTCGGTGAGCTGGTCGCTGCGGGGGTTGAAGATTTCGATGGCGCCCTGCGCGCCCTTGCGGCCGATGAGCGGCATGGCGATGACGGATTTGAGCTTGGGGCCGCCCTGCGCGGGGTCGCTGAGGCGAGGATCATTTTCGTTCTCAGGAACGATGAGGGTTTCACCGTGTTCGACGACCCAGCCGGCCACGCCCTCGCCCACTTTCACGCGCAGGTCGCGCAACCAGGCCTCTTCGCCGCCAGCGGCGATGGCGTAATGGAGTTCCTTGCCGGCGTCGTCGAGCATCAGAAGCGTCCACAGGTCAGCTTCGATGAAGCGTTCCATGTGATCGAGGATGGTGCGCAGGATCATGTCGAGATCGAAGCTCGACGCGAGCGAGCGCGCCAGCTGGTGAAAGACCAGCAGGTCGTCAATAGGCACACGGTTCTGCGTTGCGTTGGACATATGGGCCTGTGGGTGGACGCCTGACTTGCATTGTGTCACATACAGGTCGTCTGAGAATTTTGATTTAGAAGTGATGAACCACCCGCTGGAATCACTGTGAGTATCTCTTATGCGGGTGGTGAACCAAGGCCCAAGGACACTGTCTTTATGATGCGGCATAAGGCTGCCGTGCGCTGCTGACGAAAGTCATATGGGCAACCGGAAAAGGGCGCCGCGGGTGGGAAGGCGCCTCAACCGCCGATGTGAACCATGGAGCGGCTGGGCTTGAGGAAGCCCGGTTCGCCGATGTGATGGCGAGCCTCTTTGCGCTGGACGGTGTGTTCGATGTAGGCGCTCAACTCGGTATCGGATTCACCGGCGCGCATGCGGCCGTAGAGGTCGTGCTCGACCTGCGAGAAGAGACAGGTACGGATTTTGCCGTCGGAGGTGAGGCGCAGGCGGCTGCAGGCTCCACAGAAGGCCTGAGTGACGGGCGCGATGATGCCGATCTCGCCCCGGCCATCGGCGAAGGTGTAGCGCCGGGCTGTTTCGCTGGTTTCGCGTGGAGGCAACGGAATGAGGGGTAGAACGCGGCCGATGCGCGCGACGATCTCAGCCAGCGGGACAACAATTTCGGGCGACCAGAGGCGGTCTTCTTCAAGCGGCATGAACTCGATGAAACGCACAACCACGTCTTCCTCGCGGGCGAACCGGGCGAAGCCCTCGACCTGGTCGTCGTTGAAGCCGCGCAGGAGAACGCAGTTGACTTTGAGCGGCTGGAGGCCGGCGTCACGCGCGGCGCGAATGCCGGCGAGAACCTTCTCAAAGCTGCCGGGAACCCGCGTGATTCGCTCAAAGGTGGGCGCATCGACGGCGTCCATGCTGACGGTAACGCGATTGAGGCCGGCGGCTTTCAGAGGCGCAGCGAGATCCTGGAGCAGGTGACCGTTGGTGGTAACGGCGAGATCGAGGGGCTGGCCGGAGATTGTGCGCAGTGTTGCTAATTCCTGGAGGAGGTCGATCAGGCCGCGGCGCAGCAAGGGCTCGCCGCCGGTGAGCCGGACCTTTTCAATGCCGAGACCGACAAAAAGCCGGATGAGGCGCAGATATTCGCCGACGCCGAGTTCTGGATACTGGGCGCCGTATTCGCCGGTTCGGCAATAGACGCACTTGTAGTTGCAGCGATCAGTGATGGAGACGCGGAGGTCGTGGATGACGCGCCCGTGACTGTCAGTAAGCCGGGCGCCGGGCATCTGTTCGGCGGAAGCGATTGGGGCAGCTACTGCCATCGGCACCTTTTAGGGGCGCAGGCGTTTGCCTGGCTGTGCGGGCCTGCGTCCACATAACGCCTGCACAAGCCTCAGTCGATGCGGGGCATTCCCTTGCGCAAGATGAGTCCGGCAAGCCCAAAGCCCGCAACGAGGCAGAGGGCGAGAACGAAGTAGTACGCCATGGGATGCACCCATCCCGGTGAGTAAGTCAGATCTTGTCCGACCCACAAGAGCAATACAACAGCGATGACTGAGAACTGCCCGGCAATGACCAGGAACGTGTGGCCCAGGTCGCGACGTTTGTCCAGCGCTTCCACCTGGTCGGGAGTCAGATTGCGTTCTTCAGGGGGAAGTAGGGAATTAGCCATTCTTGATCTCTCCCGGCAGACCCAGTGTGTGGCCTTGGGGCCTGGGCCGCCGCTACATTGATTCAATCACATACGGCTGTGACGACGCCAGCAGGGGTGGCCGGCAAGCTTTGGGAAGATCGTTCGCGGCGTTCAGTCCATCAAAAACGCCAGCGACTGCAGCGAGGTGATCTCAAATGGCTTGCGGCAGCGGATATTGGCGCAGCCCAGCTTATCGTCGCGGCGCACCATGTAGGACTGGGCCTTGGCGAACCGGGCGCGGTCGCGCTCGTCGGCATGGCGGGGCAGCTGCGGCTTCTTGCGGCGGACGACCCAGGTCACCTTGTACTCGGCGGACTGGCCACACTTGGGGCAGGTGAGCGTGTGGGTCCGCATCTCTGTGGTCTCGTTGAAAAAGTCTCGTTCTTCCATGATGCCAAGCACTCCAGCCGGCGAATCGGACCGGCAATGAAAGAAGTCCGCGCGCCGGGCTCAGGAGTGAGCCGGAGACAGGGCCTTCCACAACGATTCAAACTATTCCATACTCATCCTTGCCATGACGAAACGCAAGCCGGGCAAGTTCTCAGCCGCGAAGGCGGTGAAGGCCAACGCGCGGGAGCGGGTGGGACAACCCAAACCCTCGCGGGTGGTCGATGAAGCGCCGCGCACCGGGCGGCAAGCCAAACACAAGGAAAAACTGACAGATCTCTTGAAGGAAGAGGAGTAAGGAATGGCGAAAGCTGTGGGAGTGGGGGGCATTTTCCTGAAAGCGCGGGATCCGAAGGCGCTGGCGGCCTGGTATGCGGCGCATCTGGGCATCACGCAGGGCGATGGCGGCTCGCTGATGTTTGACGGCCCGGAGGCGGCGGGCATGACGGTGTTCGCGCACTTTCCCGCGGGCACGAAGTACTTTGGCGAGGGGAGCCAGCAGGCGATGGTCAACTTCAGAGTGGACGACCTGGACGCACTGCTGGCGGACCTGGGGGCCAAAGGCGTCCGCATCGACCCGAAGCGCGAGGACTATGGGTACGGCCGGTTCGCGTGGATCTGGGACGCGGAAGGCAACCGCGTCGAGTTGTGGGAGCCGGGGCAGGACTGAGGTCCCAGGGCCTAGATCCAGAGAAAGAGCAAAGCGGCGACGAGCGCGGCGGGCATGGCGACGAGGCCGATGCGGAAGAACCGGCCCGCGGTGATCTCGACGTTTTCGCGGCGCAGCGCAATAAGCCAGAGGATTGTGGCGAGCGATCCGGTAACGGAGAGGTTGGGGCCGAGATCGACGCCGATGAGCAGGGCGTGAGCGATCAGGCCGGACTCATGCGCCGTGCGGATGGCCGTGCCGCTGACCAGGCCAACGGGCAGATTGTTCATGCCGTTGGAAGCGAGGGCGACGGCAAAGGCCGATGCGCCTTTGGCCGCCCATGCGGGTAGCTGGGTGATGCGGGCCAGGCCGGCCAGGCCGAGATTGAGCAGTCCGGCTGAGTGAAGCGCTTCGACAATGACGAAGAGTCCGGCAACCAGAGGAAGGACGGACCAGGAGACGCCGCGGGCGACGCTGGCGACGATGCGGCGATTGCGCGTGGAGACGACGATGAGGGCAAGGAGGGCTGCGGCGCAGGTGGGTGCGCCGAGCGCCAGACCCAATGCCGACGAGACGATGAGCGCGGCGGCGGAGAGCAGGAGTCCGGCGAGGGCGAGTTTGCCTTCGGTGGTGAGAGGCGCTTCGTCAAGCTGGCCGGGGACGGAGCCGCGCAGGCCCGCCCGCGTGAGCCAACGCAGGCACAGATAGGTGACGGCGATCGCGGCGGCAGATGGCAGGAAGAAGATGCCGAGCCACTGGAGCAGCGGTGGAATGTGGCGGTCGAAGACAACCAGATTGGCCGGGTTGGAGATGGGGAAGATGAAGCTGGCGGCATTGGCGATGAGTGCGCAAGCCAGCAGATAGGGCTCGGGGTGGATGCGGGCGCGCCGCGCGACGGCGAGCACGGCGGGCGTGAGGACGACGGCCGTGGCGTCGTTCGACAGGAGCGCCGTGACGACGATGCCGACGACGTAGATGAGCAGAAAGAGGCGGCGTGGCGAGCCGCGGGCATGACCGGCGGCGAGACCGGCGGCCCAGTCGAAGACATGTTCTTCGCGCGCCATCTCCGCCAGCAGCATCATGCCGGTGAGGAAGAGGTAGACGTCGAGCCCTTCGGCCACGGCGTGGCCGGCAAGGCTGACGGGCATGAGGCCGGTGATCACGAGAAGCGCCGCGCCGCCGCAGATCCACCAGGCTTCTGCGATACCTCGCGGCCGCAGCAGCATGCAGAGGATGCTGGCGAGGGCGATGATCCAGATGAGGAAATTAGCCGAGTGGGCGTCGAACAAGAAGAAGAGCGCCTCCGGAAGTAGCTTACAGTCTTGCGGTTGTTTTACGGGTCAGGGAGTGGCGCAGTCCGCGTGAGACCTGGCAGAGGGGTGGGATCGCGCCGACGTAAGACAGAATCGGGCCGGAACTATCTCGGCCTTACACGCGTCTTACGCAGCTTTCGAGATTGTCTTACAGCGGTCGTGCGCAGGTGAGGTGGGAGTAGGACGGGGTTGTTTATGAGTCAGACGGCGCCTGCAAGAATGACCGAAAGCGAGCCTGGGCTCCGGCAGGTTGTCTTACCGATCGAGCCCAGCCGGGGGGGGGAGCTCTCAGACAGGAAGGGCCTCAAGCCGGGAAGCCAGCTCCGCATGATCGCGTTCGCGGGCGTACTCGGCTGGGGATTTTCCCTGGTCGTTGCGCTGGTGTGGATTGGCGCCATGCTTGATGAGCAACTCGACGAGGTCTTCGCGATTCGCCGCGGCTGCAGAGAAGATCGGGGTATATCCGCCGACCTGCGCGGCATTGGCGTCGGCCCCGTGGGCGAGCAGCGTCTGGATGATGACGCTGTCTTTGCCGAGAGACAGCGCAGCATGGAGAGGCTGATTGCGCTGGGGGTTGTTGGATACGGCGTCGACCCGGGCGCCCCGCTTGAGCAATAGCGCAACCGCGCCGGCGGATCCGAAGGCGGCGGCGAGATGGAGCGCGGTCCAGCCATCGCCGGAGAAGGCTTCAATGGCCTCGGGATCGGCATCCAGAGCGGCGGCGATGCGCGCCTCGTCGCCGAGCGCGGCGGCTTCAAAGAGGTCGAGTGCTACGCCGTGCGCGGCGAGGCGGGCTACGAGAAAGTCGCGCACCAGCGGCTGGCCGCAGTAGATGGCCCAAAGCAGTGCGCTCACTCCCTGCGGGTCGCGATACTCAGCGAGGGCGGGGTCGAGCTCGACAGCGTCGGCGACTTCGGCGGTGGCGCCGGTCTGGATGGACTTGAGGAACTGGTTCAAGGGCGCACCACACTGTAGGGGCCAGGGAGGTTCGGGCTGGCGGAGGCCTCGTCGGTTTCAGACTGGGCAGGCCGGTCAGTGCGCTTGGAATAGATGCGGAACTGGACTACAACATCGAGCATCACAGGCACAGGTTTGCCGTCTTTGATCGCGGGTTCAAATTTCGCCTTGCGGATGGTGTCGGCCGCATTTTCGTCGAGGCCGAAGCCGATGGGGCGTGCGACCACGATCTGCTGAGCGGCGCCGTCGGAGCCCACGACTACGTGGTAGAGGGCCATGCCAACGATGCCGCAGTTTTGCGCGAACTCGTTGGAGGGCGGTTCGAAAGCGGAGAGCAGTTTCGCTTTCTGATCGACCGAGCTTTCGCGATACACGGAGCGGTCGCTCGGTGTGAAGTCAGAGTGGGCGGCCACGGCCTGGTAATAGAGTTTCCAGAAGCTCGGCATCGCGGCGATCATGTGGTCGTCGAGGTTGGATGCGAAGACGGTGTCAATGGCGGCGCGCAGAAGTCTGGCGGCGTGCGCGGGCGATGTGGTTGTGGTGACACCGCTGGCATCGGCCGGGGGCAGATCAGCGGGGACGGCGGCGGTCTCGGCCGAAGCGGCGGGACCGTTATCGCCTTTCTTGCCCTTTTCCTTCTTTGGCTTGATGACCTGTTCGCGATCGATGGTGATCTTCACGAACTTCTTTTTGGGCGTAATGCGAACCTTGTCGGAAGCGTGCGTGGGGTCTTCGTTGGGCAGGGCGCCGAGAAAGTGCAGACCGTAGCGGGCGCCAGTGATCTCCAGATGGCGCTTGGAGAGGTTCACCTTGTCGACCTGGATAAGGCAGAGCGTATAGGAGCCTTTGGGCGAGCTGCCAATGATGCGGCCGTGCTCGTCGAAGTTGAGGGAGTTGTCGAGATACCCATCGCGCAGGTAGAGGGTCTTACCCAGCAGGCGCTGCTTCACCTCATCTTCAGTGAGGATGTCCTCTTTGGCTGGTTTAGGGTCCTGCGGGCGCGCACTCGTTGCGGTGATGGCGGGCTGCCTGAGAGCTTGTGTCGCATCGTCCGTCGCCTGTGCCATTGCGGGCATGGTGGCAGCGAAAAGAAGAGCGAGCGCAGCGCACGGCCCAGCAATCAAACAGTCAGAGGATGCGTAGCGCGGCGCAATACGGTGAAGCTTTATATAGGACATAAGGGTGCCTTTGTCCGCAACTGTAGCAGGGTTTTACCGGGGGGAAGTGACTGATTTGATGGGAATCTCGTTACGGATGTGTCATTACGGTTACTTACTTATCACCGTTGCCTGACGAGGAACCACCGTTAAGTTTCCAGAGGATACGCCGGAACAGCCCGAGGATGCGGCGGGTATCGGATCCATCCAGATGGAGCCGGCGCAGCAGCAGGCGCAGGTCATGCCGGTTAGCGGACTGCATGGCGCGGGGCGAGTAGTTGGCGGCGGTCATGGTTGTGACGATGACGCCGGCGAGGCGTTCGAGCGCGCCGGAGGCAGCAGGCGTCGTGGAGTCGATGTTTCCTGGGA
>Ga0335085_10015869_pt1 | contig 10910 bp, 10 predicted proteins | sample Lox_Sample_45_FD_206712 | JGI IMG/M metagenome (GOLD analysis project Ga0335085, IMG submission 206712) | Soil microbial communities from Loxahatchee National Wildlife Refuge, Florida, United States - Lox_Sample_4.5 | ecosystem: Environmental > Terrestrial > Soil > Wetlands | place: USA... | reverse complement strand
CGGCCTGGCCGAGGGCATGGTGGAGATCACCCCCCGGGCCACCGGCGTGACGGCCAGCGTCGCCCTAGGGGACGTCGTGCCGCATGTCCGGGACGCCCTGGCGGCCGCGGCGGGCCGGGGACCGGCGGGCTAACCGCCAGCCGTTCCGCCCGATGGACGGGGCCGGGCCGGCCCACGGCAGCACCTGCCGCCGCTCCGCCGGGGCCCGGCCCTCCTCATCCGCCTGCCCGCCGCGGCCCGGCTGGGCGCCCTGGCCCGGCCGTCTCGCCTGCCGGGCCCGGCCGCCCGCACCGTCCTTATCCGCGGTGCGCCGGCTGGCGGCCAGGCTGCTGACGATGGTGACGAGCAGGATCCCGGCGATGACCGCCAGCGACACCCCGGCGCCCACCTCGGGCACCGGCACCGGCCCGAGGTGGTCGATGCCGTAGGCCCACAGGGCCTGGCCCACGAGTTTGAGCCCGATGAAGGCGAGCACGACGGCCAGGCCCGCGGACAGGTACACCAGGCGCTCCAGCAGGCCGCTGACCAGGAAATAGAGGTGCCGCAGGCCGAGCAGGGCGAACAGGTTGGCGGCGAAGACCAGGAACGGGTCGCTGGTCAGGCCGAAGATCGCCGGGATGGAGTCGACGGCGAACAGCACGTCGGTCACCCCGATCGCGATGATCAGGACGAGCAGTGGCGTGGCGTGGCGGCGCCCGTCCACGCTGGTCGTCAGCCGGGCGCCGTCGCCCTGGGCCGCGACCGGCACGAGGCGGCGCGCGACCCGCAGCCCGCCGCCGTCCTGCGCCCCCGCGGCCGGGTCACCCTTGCGGAACGCCATCCGGGCGGCGACGTAGATGAGGAACGCGCCGAAGAGGTATTCCACCCAGGCGAACTGCTGCAGGGCAACGCCGCCGACCGCGATGAGCGCGCCGCGAAACAGCAGGGCGAGCAGGATGCCCAGCATCAGCACGCGGCCGTGGTACTGGCGCGCCACCCCGGAACTGGTGATCAGCAGGAGGAACACCAGCAGGTTGTCGAGCGACAGGCTGTACTCGGTCAGCCAGCCGGCGAAGAACTGGCCCGCGGCCGCCCCGTTGCCGGCGACGGCGATCAGCGCGCCGAACGCCACGGCCAGCGCGACCGTCCCCGCCGTCCACAGCGCCGCCTCGCCAAGCCGCTCCGGCCCACGCCGCCGGGCGCTGACCAGGAAGTCGGCGGCCAGGAGAACGCCAAGGGCCGCGACGGTCGCGGCCCAGGCCCAAGGGGGTACGTGGAGGACACTCACGGCATCAGGGTCCCTGCCATCCCCGCGCCAGCCAGCCGACCTGAGCGGCCCGCCGGAAGTCGTCGGGGGTCAGCGCCCCGGCCGGGGCGCCGTCCTCGGTGAGCACCAGCGCGTGCCCGGCCGTGTGCAGGGCGGCCGGGGTGGCGGGACGGATGGACATCCGGGCGAGCAGCTGGCCCAGCGGCTCATCGGGCGTGGTGGTGACCACCTGGGCCACCGGGGTGGCCACGTCCACGAGCCGCAGCTGGGCCCGGCGGTCCGCTGGCACCATCGCCAGCTGGCTGAGCGTGAGCAGCCCCGCCGGGCGCCCCTCGAAGTCCCGCAGCGGGAAGGCCGACGCGCCGCTGGGGCCCAGCCGTCCGCCCGGGCCGCCGGCCGCCTCATTGCCGGTTCCGCCATCCAGGAACGACTGCACCGTATGCCAGCCCGGGATGGCCTCGGCGGCCGGGCCGGAGCGCGGAAGGACGTCGCGCACGGACAGGCCGGACAGGGCCGTGATGGCCTGCACCTCACGGGCCTGCGCCCGGGCGGTGCTGATCATCACCAGCCCGATCAGCCCGGCCCAGATGCCGTCGAAGTAGCCGAACGCGAGCGCGGTCACGCCGCCGGCGATGAGCAGGGCCCCGGCGATCTGGGCGACCCGGGCGGCGGTGATGGTGGCGCGGGCCCGGTTCCCCGACCGCGCCCAGGCCAGGGCCTGAACCAGCCGGCCGCCGTCCAGGCCGGCCCCCGGCAGCAGGTGGAGGACCGCGAGGACGCTATTGATCCAGGCGAAGGCGGCGAAGACCGCGACCGGCAGCCGGCCCGCGCCCAGCGCGATGAGGCCGAGCGCGGCTCCCGCGCTGGCCGCCGCCAGGATCAGGCTGGACGCGGGCCCGGCCGCTGCCGCACGCCACAGCCCCCGTGGTGTGGCGTACTCGTGCCGGCCGTGAGCGGTGCCGCCGAGGAACCCGATCCTGATCTCCTCCGCGGTGGCCCCGTACCGCCGGGCCACCACCGCGTGGGCGAGCTCATGGGTGATCAGGCTGGCCAGGAAGCCGATGACCAGCACGGCGGTGGCGGCCAGGTAGGCGACGGCCGGCAGGCCCGGCGCGAGGTCGGGCAGGACGAAGGCGCCGGCCAGCACCGTCAGCATGACCAGCAGCTGGGCACCGAGAGTCAGCCGGACCTGGAAGCCGGCCAGACGGAGGCCACCGCGGGGCCGCCCGGGGCCGGGTGCGGCGCCGGGCCCGCTCCGGGTGCCATCGGGCGAGCGGGTGATGCTCACGCGGGTCTCCTTATGGAGCCGGCCTGGCCGGCCGGCTATTGGTCTACTATCACTTGCCGGGCCCGGCCGGTCATCGTGCCTTACGGGCTAAGATGGGACCATCTACATTGCCGTCGTACGGCAATCAGCGGCCCGGGGCGCGGGTTTCGCGCAGGTTCCGGCACCGTGGCGGTCCAGGAGAGGGGCTTCGCGTGGATCAGCGGCTCCCTGGCCCCGATCTGGCGGCCATCGCGGCCGCCGCGAGCCGGGAGGCGGGCGGCGTCCCGGTCGGGCTGCTCGGGGACTACCTGCCCGCGGCGGCGGAGGCGGCGGCCGGCGGCCGCCGCCTGACCGCCGCCGAGCTGTCGGGCTACGGCAGGTCGGGGGAGCAGGCGGCAGTGTCCGGCGTCGCGCTGCGCGGCCTGATCGACCTGTATCTGTCGGCGACCTGGCGGCTGTGGCGGGAGCTCCCCGCCGGGACGTCTCCCACCGCCGTGCGCGCGGCCGGCCTGGCCGTGCTGCGGGCCGCCGATGACGCGGTCGCCGCCGCCGCCGAGGGCTTCGAGCGCGCGCTCCTGACCGTGGCCCGCCGGGAGGAGGCGGAGCGCCGGGAGTTCTTCGACGACCTGCTGTCCGGGCGGGGCCGGGCGGGTGACCTGATCGTGCGGGGCGACCGGCTCGGGCTCCGCCTGGCCGGGCCGCATCAGGTGCTGGTGGCCGGCCCGGCGGCGGCCGGGGCGACGCTGAACCCGGCGGGCGTGGCGGTCGAGGCGGTGGTGGCCGCCGCGGCCGCGCCCTCGCCGGCCCTGGTCGCGACCCGGGGCGGGCGGCTCGTGGCCGTCACCGGGGCGGCCGACGGGACGGAGGCCAACCGGGTGGCGCGGGCCCTGGCCCGGCTGCTGGCGCAGGCACAGCCGGGAATGGGCTCCGCACCCGCGGGGACGGGGCAGGCACCGGCGGGGACGGGGCGCGCGGCGGCCGGGGAGGGCGCGGAGCCGTCACCGCCCTGGCGGATCGTGGTGGGGCGGCCCTATCCCGGCCCGAGCGGCGTGGTGCGCTCGTACGAGGAAGCGGCGGAAGCGCTCGACATCGCCGAGCGGCTCGGCCTGCCGGAACCGGTGGCCAGCGCCGAGGACCTGCTTGTCTACCAGGTCCTGCTGCGCGACCGGACGGCCATCACCGATCTGGTGCGCACCGTGCTCTCCCCGCTGGGAGCCGCGCGTGGCGGCGCGGCACCGCTGCTGGCCACGCTGGCGGCCTACTTCGCCCACGGCGGCGTCGCCGCCGCGGCCGCGAGGGATCTGCATCTGTCGGTCCGTGCGGTCACCTACCGGCTGGCCCGGATCAAGGACCTGACCGGACGTGACCCGGGCCTGCCCGCCGATGCGCTCACCCTGCAGGTGGCGGTGATCGGCGCCCGGCTGCTGGACTGGCCGGCGACGGCGCTGCCGGCCGGATGAGCCGCGGAGCGGCTGAGGATGGCCGCGCGGGAGCGCCGGCCGCTCATCGCGTGCCTAAGGCCCGGTCAGGCCAGGGCCAGGAACAGCCGCTCAAGCTGCTCCTCCAGGGCTGCCTCACCGCCGGACGCGAGGCACTGCCGCATGCCGCTGGCGACGATCTTGAAGCCTGCCCGGTCGAGCGCGCGCGACACCGCGGCCAGCTGGGTGACCACCTCGGTGCAGTCGCGCCCGGATTCCACCATGGCGATAACCCCGGCCAGCTGGCCCTGGGCCCGGCGCAGGCGGTTGAGCACCGCCCCGGCGGCCTCGTCGTCGACCCTCATCGCGTCTCCTTCGACTCCCCGCAATTATACCCTCTGGGGTATTGCCGAGCCGGGCCGCGGGCGCGGGCCGGTTACCGGCGCGTCAGGCGCGGCCGGCCTGCTGGGCGTCCTCGTGCTCGGCGATCTGGGCGTCCTCGTGCTCGGCGGTCTGGGCGTCCTCGTGCTCGGCGATGCTGGCGCGGACCTCGTCCATGTCGAGCTCGCGGGCCTTGGTGATGAGCTCGTTGAGCGCGGCGGCGGGCAGGGCGCCCGGCTGCGCGTACAGCACGACGTTGTCGCGGATGATCATCAGCGTGGGGATGGAGGTGATGCCGAACGAGGCGGCCAGCGCCTGCTGGGCCTCGGTGTCGACCTTGGCGAACACCGCATCCGGGTTCTCTTCCGACGCCTGCTCGAAGATCGGGCCGAACATGCGGCACGGACCGCACCACGCCGCCCAGAAGTCGACCAGCGCCAGGTTGGCGCCGCCGATCACGGATTCGAAGTTCTCGGCCGTCAGCTCGACCGTCGCCATCGGTGCCTCCTCAGCTTCCCCAGGGGAATCTCGTCCAGATACCCCGCGGGGTATAGAACCAGGGCGCACCCCAGGCCATTCCCGCCAGCCGGGCCGCCGCCGGGACACGGGCGGTGCGCCGCACCGACCCGCACCCCGGGACAACCATGACCATGGCCGGCTTTATGCCCCTGGCAGTACGCCCGGGCCGGAGGCGTGGCCCGGGGACGGCCAGAAGCCGGCGCGGGCCCCCGGCGTCCCTCCCATACGGAACGGGCTGCGCCCGGCCGGCCCCCCGGGGCGGTCACCCGCGGGCAGCCGGGCTGGCCGCCCTTCCGCGGCGGGCGGCCGTCCCGGGCAGAATGGACCCGTCCAGGCCCCGGCGCGGGAGGCAGCCAGATGCGCATCGGCGTTCCATTGCGGGAGCCGTCCGGCCCCGACCCCATGACCGGCCTGCGCGAGCAGGTGCAGCGGGCGGCCGACGACGGGTTCGCCTCGGCCTGGCTGAGCAACATCTTCGGGCTGGACGCGCTGACCGCGCTCGCCGTCATCGGCAACCAGGTGGCCGGCATCGAGCTGGGCACGGCCGTGGTCCCCACCTACCCACGCCATCCGGCCGCCCTCGCGCAGCAGGCGCTGACCGCGGCCGCGGCCTGCGGTGGCGGCCGGCTGGTGCTCGGTATCGGCGTGTCCCACAAGATCGTGATCGAGGACATGTACGGGTACGACTTCGGCCAGCCGATCCGGCACATGCGGGAGTACCTGGCCGTGCTGCTGCCGCTGCTGGAGCGGCGCCAGGCCTCGTTCACCGGCACGACGGTCCGGGCCAACATCGGCCTGACCGTGCCGGGGGAGGGCCGGGTGCCGGTGATGCTCGCGGCGCTCGGCACCCAGATGCTCCGCCTGGCCGGCCAGCAGACCGACGGCACGATCCTGTGGATGACCGGGCCCGCCACCGTGCGGGACCACGTCGTGCCGGTCATCACCGAGGCGGCGGCGGCCGCGGGCCGGCCCGCCCCGCGGGTCGTCTGCACCCTTCCGGTGTGTGTCACCAGCGACCCGGACGCCGCGCGCGAGCGGGCCGCCCGGATCTTCGCGGTGTACGGGCAGCTGCCGTCCTACCGGGCCATGCTCGACCGCGAAGGCGCCGCCGGGCCGGGTGACGTGGCCATCGTCGGCGACGAGGACGCCGTCGGCGCCCAGATCAGCGCCCTGGCCGAGGCCGGCGTCACCGACTTCGTGGCCGGCGAGTACGGAGGCGGCGAGGACGCCGCCCGCACGCGTGCCTTCGTGCGCTCCCTGCTGACCTGAACCCCGGCTGCCTGGACCCTGGCGTTACCTGAACCCCGGCTGGCTTGAGCCCTGGCCGGTGCTGAACCCCTGGCCGGCCCCGGATGCGGCCCCCCTGAACGCTGCCGTTATCGCGGGGCGGCAACCACCGGGGGACCATCGCCTCTGTCATGGCCTCCGCTGGGTACACAGACTGGGACAGGACGGAGGCGATGACCATGCCGTTCCTCGACCGGTCGGACGCAGGCAGGCGGCTGGCCAACCGGATGCTGCACCTGCGCGGCGAGGACGTCGTGGTGCTGGCGCTCCCCCGCGGCGGCGTGCCGGTCGCGGCGGAGGTGGCGCGGGCGCTGGGCGCGCCGCTCGACGTGATCGTGGTCCGCAAGCTCGGCGTCCCCGTCCAGCCCGAGCTGGGCATGGGCGCGATCGGGGAGGGCGGCGTCAGGATCATCAATCCCGAGGTGGTCGCCATCACGCACGTCACCGACGCCGAGATCGCCGCGGTGGAGCGGCGTGAGCGGGCCGAGCTCGACCGGCGGGCGCGGCGCTTCCGCGGCGACCGGCCCCGCACCCCGCTGACCGGGCGGACCGCGATCATCATCGACGACGGCATCGCGACCGGCTCGACGGCCCGGGCCGCCTGCCAGGTCGCGAGGGCGCAGGGGGCCGCCCGGGTGGTGCTGGCGGTGCCGGTCGCGCCGCCCTCCGCGTGCAGCGCGCTGGCGGCCGACGCCGACGAGGTGATCTGCCTGGAGACGCCGGGGCACTTCCTGGCGATCGGCGAGTGGTACCAGGACTTCTCCCAGACCAGCGACCGGGAGGTGGTCTCGCTGCTGCAGCGGGCCGCGGCTCCCCGGGGCGGCGAGGTGGTCATCGCGGCCGGCCCGGCCCGGCTGGCCGGGGACCTGTCCACGCCGGGCGGCGGCGCCGGGATGGTGCTGTTCGCTCACGGCAGCGGCAGCGGCCGGCGCAGCCCCCGCAACCGGTTCGTGGCCGACGTCCTGGCCACCGCCGGGCTCGGCACGCTGCTGTTCGACCTGCTGACGGCCGAGGAAGAGCAGGACCGGGCGAACGTGTTCGACATCGGGCTGCTGGCCAGCCGGCTGGGCGCGGCGACCCGGTGGATGCACGAGCAGCCCGGCCTGGCCGGTGCCCGCGTCGGGTACTTCGGGGCCAGCACGGGGGCGGCGGCCGCGCTGTGGGCCGCGGCCGAACCGGGCCGCGAGGTGGCCGCCGTGGTCTCCCGCGGCGGCCGCCCGGACCTGGCCATGCCACGGCTGGCGGAGGTGCGGGCCCCGACCCTGCTGATCGTCGGCGCGCGGGACGACGTGGTGCTCGGGCTGAACCGCGAGGCCCAGCGGCACCTGCGGTGTGAGAACCACCTCGCCGTGGTGCCCGGGGCGAGCCACCTGTTCGAGGAACCGGGGACGCTGGAGCGGGTGGCCGGCCTGGCCCGTGACTGGTTCACCCGCTACCTCGCCCCGGCCCCCGCCCGGGCCTGAGCGGCTACCCGGCCGGCATATCCGCGTGGCACTGCGGGCAGACCGTCGGCGGATCGTGGTCCGCCACCGCGCCGCAGGCCGGGCACACCCGCCGCAGCAGGCAGGCGGGGTCGCCCGGCCGGTCCTCGTCATTGTCCATCGGTACCCCGCAGCAGCTCGGCCAGGACCGCCGCCTGGCTGTGCTCGATGTCCCTGGTCGCGGTCAGCAGGGTGACCGTCCCGTGCCGGGCCAGCTGGCGCAGGTGATCGAGCGCGTCAGACTGTTCGGCCCCGCGCAGCTCGTGCCGGTAGCGCTGGCGGAACGCCGGGAACTTCTCCGGCTGGTGACCGTACCAGCGGCGCAGCTCATCCGAGGGCGCCACCGTCTTCAGCCACTCATCGATCGCGGCCTTGTCCTTGGCCAGCCCCCGCGGCCAGAGCCTGTCCACCAGCACCCGCCGCCCGTCGGACGGGCCCGGGGCCTCGTAGACGCGCCGCAGGCGCACCTGTGCGGGTGCGGTCACCACCCCTCCCGTTAGGCAGCCCCATCGCCGTGCCGATGGCGGCCGACCGGCACAATTTTATCGCAGCGCGACATATTTGCCGGGAGGCGGGGATGGCGTCATACGGTAAAGAGGTGCCCGAGCTGGCCCGCGGCGACTTCGAGAACCTGCTGGCGTTCCGCACCGGCCTGCGCCGCTTCCTGCACTGGAGCCAGACGCAGGCCCGGGCGGCCGGTCTGACCCCGGCCCAGCATCAGCTGCTGGTCGCGATCAAGGGCCATCCCGGCGGGCGGGAGCCCACAATCGGCGATCTCGCCGGGTACCTGCTGCTGCGCCACCACAGCGCGGTCGAGCTGGTCGACCGGGCGGCGGCGGCCGGACTGGTGGTGCGCCGGAGCGATGCGGAGGACGGGCGGGTGACGCGGGTCGGGCTGACCGCCGACGGCGAGGCCCGGCTGGACAAGCTCGCGCCCGCGCACCTCGACGAGCTACGGAACCTGGCCCCGGTCCTCGATCAGCTCGTGGCCGGCTGGGCCGCCCACGACCGGGACGCGCATCGCTGACCAGTGCGCGCGCACGGGGCCGGTACGGGGTGCGGCTCATAACAGCTCTGCATCGGCCGGGCCCGGCCGGGCCGGATGTGACGAGGTGAGAGCCGGTGCGTCTCCTCCGGCGCCCGCCGGCCCGGCTGAGCAGGGCTTGCGGGCCGCGAACCGGCTATGTCAGGATTGCGCCAATTTTAAACAAGCGTTCAGGAGATGAGGGCAACGAGCGATCCCGGGCCGCCCGCGGGCTTGGCACAGCCGCGGGCGTGGCCGCGGCTGGCGGGCCACGGGCGTTCCCGGGGCATGCGCTCGTGGCCCGCGACTACTTCGGTGCGACCCTCGTCCGGGAGCCCGGTGATAACCCTCCCGGTGCGGTGCCAGGCAGTGCCGGCCGTGCCCGTCCCGATGACCGTTGCGGTCCCGGCGCCCGGGTGCCGCGACGGATCGGCGGGCCGGTCCAGGGACCTGCCGGCCAGCCGCCGCCGGCGGTAGAGAGGCGAAGGTGAGTGTGCATGATTCCCCGCCGTAACCCGAGAGCGGCCCGCTTGCGTCTATCCCGCCACCCGCTGCGGCTCGCCGCGGCCGCCGCCGTGGTGGCCCTGGCCGCGGCCGCGTGCGGCGGCACGTCCAGCGGCGGCGGCGAGGTCAAGGAGGGGGGAGTGTTCCGGCTGGGCGACTCCACCGTCATCGACTCGCTCAACCCGTTCGTGGCGTTCAATGCGGACGCCTACTCGACCTTCACCTACATCTATCCCGAGCTGGTCCAGTACAACACCAAACAGCAGTTCGTCCCGGACTTCGCGCGCAGCTGGCAGGTGAACCCGGACAGGACCGTCTGGACGTTCCACACCCAGCCGAACGCCAAATGGTCCGACGGCAAGCCGCTGACCGCCGCCGACGTCGCCTGGACCTACGACACCATCCTCAAGTTCCAGGCCGGCCCGACGGCCAACTCCGCGGGCTACGTCGCCCACATGAAGAGCGTGACCGCGCCGGACGCCACCACCGTGGTGCTGACCTACAAGCGCCCGGTGGCGAACGTGCTCTCGCAGGTCCAGCAGGTGCCGATCCTGCCCGAGCACATCTGGGCCAAGTACGCCACCGGCAACGGCAAGGCGCTGACGAGGTTCAGCAACAGCGCGCCGATCGTCTCCGGTGGCCCGTTCATCCTGGACAAGTACACCCCCAAGCAGATCGCGCTGTTCAAGCGCAACCCGAACTTCTACGGCCCGAAGCCGCACATCGACGGCTTCGGGCTGCAGTATTTCGGCACCACCGACGCGATGATCACCGCGCTCAAGAGCCATCAGCTCGACGGGGTCGTGACCGTGCCGCCGACCTCGGTGGCCACGCTCAAGGCGGCCCACTACGTGGTGCGGTCCAGCCCCAGCTACACCTTCGACGATTTCATCATCAACTCCAACCCGCAGCAGCAGGCCAGCCACAAGGAGCTGCTGAACCCGCTGCTGCGGCAGGCGTTTGATGCCGCCATCAACCGGCCGGCGATCATCAAGACCTCCCTGCTCGGCTACGGCACGCCCGGGTCGTCGATCATCGGGCCGGCCACCGGCCACTGGTACGACCCGGCGATCAAGCCGGCCCAGTTCGACCTGGCGAAGGCGAACCAGCTGCTCGACCAGGCCGGGTACAAGATGGGGCCGAACGGGGTGCGGATCGCCGACGGCCACCCGATGTCCTACACCGTGATCCTCCCGGACAGCATGGCCAACGACTACACCCAGCGGTCGTTCCAGATCATCCAGGGGGATTTCAAGCAGATCGGCGTCAAGCTGAACGAGAAGATCCTGGACGACTCGGCCGCCTACGACGCGATCCTGGCCAACAAGTACAAGAACTTCGAGATCTCGATGTGGGACTGGGGCCCGCTGCCCGACCCGGACTTCATCCTGTCCGTCCTGACGTGCGGGTCCTGGAACGTCTGGAACGACACCGGGTACTGCAGCAAGAGCTACGACGGCCTGTACCAGGACCAGAGCGCCGCGATGACCGTGGCGAAGCGGCAGCAGATCATCTACCAGATGCAGCAGATGGCCGCGACCACGAAGATGTACCTGGTGATCGACTACCCGGACGATATCGAGGCGCACTCGACCGCCTGGGCCGACCTGCCGCTGGTGGCGGGCGAGTCGTTCACGTCGATGTCGAAGATCCCGTTCGAGACTGTGCACCAGGTCGGGTGAGCCGGGGAGCGGAGGAAAGGGCCACCGATCGTGCGCGGCGCCGACTACCTGATCAAACGGGGGATCTTCGCCCTCGTCACGGTCTTCGTCGCCATCACGAT
>Ga0335085_10015868_pt1 | contig 10911 bp, 9 predicted proteins | sample Lox_Sample_45_FD_206712 | JGI IMG/M metagenome (GOLD analysis project Ga0335085, IMG submission 206712) | Soil microbial communities from Loxahatchee National Wildlife Refuge, Florida, United States - Lox_Sample_4.5 | ecosystem: Environmental > Terrestrial > Soil > Wetlands | place: USA: Florida... | reverse complement strand
CGAGCTGCGCGCGGGATCCGGCGCATCGCCCGACCAGGCCGGATCGGCCTGCGCCGGCCGATCGATCAGCCGAACCACCGCCTGAACGACGTCGTCGATAAAGGTGAAATCGCGCCTCATCTTGCCGCCGTTGAACAGCTTGATCGGCCGCCCGGCGATGATCGCATCGGCAAACAACCACATCGCCATGTCGGGCCGGCCCCACGGACCGTAGACCGTGAAAAAGCGCAGGCCCGTCGTCGGCAGGTTGAACAGATGCGCGTAAGAATGCGCCATCAGCTCGTTGGCCTTTTTGGTGGCGCCGTAAAGACTGAGCGGATGATCGACATTATCGGAGGTGCGAAACGGCACGCGCGTATTCGCGCCGTAGACCGACGACGACGAGGCGTAGACGAGATGGCGGCACCCGTTATGCCGGCAGCCTTCGAGCACGTTGAGAAAGCCCGCGAGATTGGCGTCCGCATAGGCATGCGGGTCGACCAGCGAATGCCGCACGCCGGCTTGCGCCGCGAGATGGATGGCGTAAGGAAAACGGTGCGCCGCAAACAACGCCGCGGTCGCGGCACGGTCGGCGACGTCGAGCCGGACGAATTGGAAATTCTTTGCCCCCGCCAGTTGCGCAAGGCGCGCCTCTTTAAGCTTGGGGTCGTAGTAGGTCGACAGATTGTCGATGCCGACCACGTCGCGGCCGGCGTCCAAGAGGCGGCGCGCGACGTGAAAGCCGATGAAGCCGGCGGCGCCGGTGACAAGAACGGGATTTGCAGCCGCCACGAATCGATGCCTTTTGCTCTTTGCGCGCCGTTAAACCCGAATTGTCGGCGCAACGACGCGATTGTTGCAGGGCTTTAGAGCGGGTAATGAATATCCGCAATGGCGGGTCCGGATCAAATGGATAGCACGGATGTGCGGCATCGCGGGATGATTGATGGGTCCGCAGCGATCCCGACGGTCGAGGCCTGGCAGGCGCGCCCGGATGCGCCCCCGCCCGCGGCGGCATAGATTGTCGGCCCGATGGTGCAAAGGATTCTCTATCTCGTCTCCGAGGACTGGTTTTTCGTCTCGCACCGTTTGCCGATGGCGCGTGCGGCAAAGACGGCTGGCTACGAGGTCCATGTCGCGGCGCGCGTCAGCGATTGCGCCGGCAAGATCGAAAGCGAGGGATTTATCCTGCATCCGATCGAATGGCGGCGCGGCACCTTAAATCCGTTTCATCTCATCGCCGCCGTCGCCGAGACCCGCCGCCTCTATCGCAGGGTCAAGCCCGACCTCGCGCACCATGTCGCCGTGTTGCCGATCGTGATCGGCTCGCTGGCGGCGCTGCGACTTCCGCTGCGCGTGCTCAATGCCTTCACGGGGCTCGGTTTCACCTTCGCGTCGAAAACGGCACGCGCCGCATTTTTGCGCGCCGTCGCCACGACGTTTCTCGGCTGGCTGTTGCGACGGCCGCAGGCAACGGTGCTGGTGCAAAATCCGGACGACCGCGCCGTCATTGCCGCTCTTGGCGTGCCGCCGGAGCAGATTGCGATGGTCGCCGGCTCCGGCGTCGATATCGACGTGTTTACGCCGCTGCCGGAACCCTCTTCGGTCGTCACCGTCGCCTTCGTCAGCCGCCTGCTCGCCCACAAGGGCGTGCGCACGCTGGTCGCGGCGCATGAGCTGCTCAACGAGCGCGGCCGCGCCATCCGCCTGCTGCTTGCCGGCGCGCCCGACCCGCTCAACCCGACCTCGATCCCCGAGGCGCTGCTCGCGCGTTGGCGCGGCATCGCCAATCTCTCCGTCCTCGGCCATGTGGACGATATCCGCAGCGTCTGGAGACAAGCGCATATCGCCGCTCTACCTTCGCGCGGTGGCGAGGGAATTCCCATGAGCCTGTTGGAGGCCGCCGCATGCGGCCGCGCGCTGGTCGCAAGCGATGTGGCGGGCTGCCGCGAGATCGTGCGGCCGGGCGTCACCGGTTTGCTGGTGCCGGCGGACGATCCTGCGGCCTTGGCCGATGCGATCGCCACGTTGGCCGACGATCCCGGCATGCGGTCACGCTTTGGCGCCGCCGCGCGACAATTGGTGTGCGACGAATTCTCCAGCGAGCGGGTGCAGCGCGAGATCACCGCACTCTACCGGCGGCTGCTCGGCGACGGAGGCTGACGGTGGACGACGCCGGCGCATCGCTGCATGGGTTCGCCGCGTCCGGCCTCGTCGTCGTTGGCGCCGCGGCGGCCAGTTTCGTGCTGTCGCTGCTGCTCTATCCCTTGCTGCGCCGCCATGCGCTCGCCCATCCCAACGCCCGCTCCTCGCACAAAATTCCAACACCGCAGGGCGGCGGCATTGCGGTGATCGCGGCCGCGATCGGCGCGGTCGTCGTCTCGACGCTGGCCTCGCGAACGGGCTTCACGCAATCCTTGGAACTCGTCCTTGGCGCGACGCTGTTGATCGCCGCGGTCGGCGCGGTCGACGACCTGCGCTCGATCCCGGTGGTGCCGCGGCTCATCTTGCAGGCCGTCGCGGTAGTCATGGTCGTCGTCGCGCTGCCGGCTGATCTTCGCATCCTTCCGTCCCTGCCGTTCTGGCTCGAGCGCGCGCTCGCCGTGCTCGCCGTCCTGTGGTTCGTCAATCTGACGAATTTCATGGACGGCCTCGACTGGATGACGGTCGCCGAGGTCGTCCCGGTCAGCGCCGGCCTCGCCGTGTTCGGCCTCATGGGCGCGCTGCCGCGCGAAGCGACGACCATGGCGCTCGCGCTCGGCGGCGCGATGATCGGCTTTGCGCCGATCAATCGTCCGGTCGCGCGCATGTTTCTCGGCGACGTCGGCAGCCTGCCGATCGGGCTCATGCTGGGCTGGCTGCTGTTCGTGCTCGCCGCCAACGGGCACATGGCGGCGGCCATCCTGCTGCCGCTTTATTATCTCGCCGATGCGACGATCACGCTTGCGCGCCGGCTTGCCCGCGGCGAGCGCATCTCGCAGGCGCATCGCAGCCATTTCTATCAGCGCGCGACGGATCGCGGCTATCGCGTGACGCAGATCGTCGGCCGGGTGTTCGTATTGAACATCGCCCTGCTCATGCTCGCGGCGGCGAGCGTATTAACCGCGTCGCTTCTATTGCAGGCGGTCGCGCTGATCGCGGGGGCGGGCCTGGTTGCCTGGCTGCTCTACCGTTTCGAGGCCAAGGCCTGATCGGTCGCCGCGATCACCGCAGCGGGCAAGAGTTCATTGAGGCATTGGCTGTCGCTGTCGAGCCGGCGCTCGCAGCCCTCGAGCTGGCACGGCATGCATGGCAGCGGATTCTGCACCAGCCAGACATTGCCACGCCGCTGGACGGTTCCACTCGTCGCCCACATATCGTCGAGGCCGCCGACCGGCCACGGACCCCAAAGGCGCGGATCGGTGGGCCCGTAGATCGCAACGGTCGGACAGCCGGCGGCCGCGGCGAGATGCGTCACCGAGGTGTCCGGCCCGATAAAGACGCTGGCCTCTCCGAGCAGTCCGGCGAGTTGCGGCCAACTCAATTGGCCGTCGCGCCGGATGACGCGCGCGCCTGCCCAAACTTCATCGAGATAGCCGCGCTCGGCCTCGGCCGGTCCTCCGGTCGCGATCACCGCAAGACCGCGCGCCACGACCCTGTCGGCGAGTTCGCGCCAGCCGGCCGCCGTCCACTGCTTGTAACGGAACATGGGCGCCGCGTGGATCACCGCATAGCCGCCCGCCGGCCGTTCGACCGGCACCGGCGTCGCCGGGCAAACCAGTTCCGCCACGCGCGCAACGCCGACGGCGTCGGCGAGCCGCAGGATCTGCTCCACGCGATGCAAGCCGTGGCCGACCGCGACGCTGCGGGTGAGCAGCGCCTGCTTTATCCGGCCGTTGAAATTCGCCGCGACCGGAGCCACCCGCGCACGGCCGGCGCCAATGGCCAAGCCGGCCGGCCGGTCGCCGCTTTGCGTGGAAACGGCGAGATCGTAGCGGCGGAACAGCCGCGCGCCCAAGGCGAGCGTCGCCGCCGCCGACAGCTGCGCGGGGATGGCGATGACGCGATCGACATCCGGATTGCCGTCGAGGATGCCGGCCGTCTCGGCAAACACCAGCGCCTCGAGCCGCGCCTGCGGCCAGGCGCGGCGCAAGCTGCGCATCAGCGGCGTCGCCAGCAGCACGTCGCCGAGACGGCGCAAGGCGATCACCAGGATGCGCGGCCGCGGCGGAAGGTCGAGGCGGTTCATGCGGACGACGGCGTGGCGCCGACAGACGTTGCCGCCGCGCGCGCCTTGAGCACCATGCCGCCGGCGACGCCGACGCCGAGCACATAGATCCAAGCCTGGTCGAAATCGAACAGATGCGAGTTGAACAGCGAACCGACGATGTTCTGCGCGACGATGACGAGACCGACCCAGGCGGCCAGGCCGTCGCCGCGAAACAACATCAGATGCGCGATCCACATCGCCCACAGCACGGCGGCGCCGACAAGCCCGACCTGGATCGCGACGGCAAAGGTCTGGTTATGCGGATTGGTCGTCGGCGTCCCCGAGGCGATGCTCAGATCGCCGGACGAAAGCTGGCCGAACAATTTGGTGATGGTTCCGGTGCCGTGTCCGAGGATCGGCGCCTGGCGGATGATAATGAGCGACTTTCGGTAGAATTCGAAGCGCTCGCCCGACGAGCTGTTCGCGTCGCTCGTCCAGTAGGCGTAGAAGCCGGTCCACAGCTCGGTAGTGCGGTAGCGCAGATAGGGCGAGGAGAACCAGCCGATCGCTCCGACCACGATCACGGCGGCGAACAAGATCGCCATCCCCTCGCCGCTCAACCGCTTCCAGGCGAACAGCACCAGTAGCACCGGAATGACGACCAGCGCCGTGCGCCCGGTCGCGATGAAGACCATGTTGCCGAGCATGCCCAATGTCACCGCCGCAAACGCCGCGACTTTCCACCAGGCGCGCGCCTTGAGCCAGTCAAACGCCAGATACATGGCGCAAAAAATGCAGATGACGAACTCTTCGCTCTGCGTCGCGCCGTTCTTGACGAAGACGTCTTCGATTTTGCCGTGGCCGTGAACGACCGAGGTGATCGGCAACAGGATGATGCAGGAGACGAGATAACCGGTGAGCACGCACATGCCGCGCTCGGAGCGGCGGAATTGCGCGAACAGCAGCGGGATCAACAGCAGCCGGAAGAAGGATGACACCCCGCCCCAGCGGGCGTGCCAATCGACATCGGCCCAAGCCACGCCGAGAACACCGAGCGCGACCAACAGCACCGGCAAGCCGCCGGCCGGCGTGACCAATTCGCGCCGCAGATCGGCCCAATCGAGCGTCGGCAGCAGCGCCAGCAGCCACAGCGTGGAAAAAATGGCGGTTGCCGAGGTCGACCAGGGCAAGGCGACAGCAACGGCGACGGCCAGCCAATCGGCGGTGAGCATGAAGCGGCGATGATCGACCGGCCGCATGTAGGATGTCAGCGCCATGGTTCAGACCGCCGCCAAAACCGGCGCCGCCGCTTGCAGCGCCGACAGCCCGCGTCGCGCGCGGATGCGGTCGCTGCCGAGACTGTCGGCAAGCCTGCGCTCGTTTTCCGCCAGCCGTTCGCGGCCGTAGTCGGCGTGCCACAGATGCAGGACGCCGGTCGCGAACACGCCGTCCTTGCGCCGCACGCCGGCATGCAGCAGGCGCACGATGATGTCGGAATCCTCCTTGCCCCAGCCGCTATAGTCGGCGTCGAAGCCGTCGACGCGCTCGAGATCGCTGCGCCAGACGGCGAGGTTGCACGAGCGCGCGCCGCGCCATTCGCCTTGCCGCAGCCGCCGCAAGGGGCCGAGCGGCAGCCGCAACAGCGCCGAAAGGCGATTGACGCCGCCGCGCAGACGCTCGGCGAGCCAACGCGTGAACGGCCAGGTTTCCGGCGCCAGTTTTTCGCGCAAGATTCTGGCCGTGAGCTCGGGCGACAAGAGAACGCGATTGCCGGTGACGAAGGCGCCGGCTTCGGCGAGCCGGCGATGCACGGCGACAAGATCCGGCCGCACGATGCAGTCGCCGTCGAGGAAAACACAATAAGCGCCGCGCGCCGCAAGGATGGCGCGGTTGCGAATCTCGGCGGCGCGGAACCCGCGATCCTCGTGCCAGACGTGAACGAGCCGCCGCCCGATCCTGCCGTTCCAGGCATCGATGACGGCCCGCGTCGCTGGCAGCGAACCGTCGTCGCCGATCACCAATTCGAAGTCGCGATCGGTTTGCGACGCAAGCGAACGCAGCACCGCGTCCAAGGCGTCTTCGCGGTTATACGTGGTCACAATGACGGAGATCAGATCGCTCACCGCATCGCCTCGCGCTGCGCATGGCGCGCACCAAACATGGATTTTGCCCGGATCGCAAGCCCGACGCAAAGCCCCGCGCCGATGGACATTTTCGTGTTTGCGCTGTGCAGCGGGCGGGCGGAATGTTAGGTTGCTGCGCGTTCCCAATGCCGCTGCCGTCGAGCCCCTCATTGCGCTGCTCCGTCGTCATCCCGAGCTACAACCGCATGAATGTGCTGCCGCGCGCGGTGGCGAGCGTGCTCGAGCAGGAGGTGCGCGATATCGAGCTGATCATCGTCGACGATTCGACCGACGAAACGCGCGCCTGGCTCCAGACGCTCACCGACCCGCGCGTCAGGATCATTCTGCCGCCGCAGCGGCGCGGCGTGAGCGCGGCGCGCAATATCGGCATTGTCGCAGCGCAAGCGGCGATCGTCGCCTTTCTCGATTCCGACGACTGCTTTTTGCCGCAGCACGTCGGCGTGGCGCTGGCCGCCCTCGAGCGTGAAGCCGATCTCGCCTGCACGCTGTCGTCGGCGCGCAAGGAGGTGCGCGGCAAGCTGCGGCCGAGCCCGCTGCCCGACGTCAAGCTCGGCCCGCGCGCCTTCGAATGGGCGCTCTACAGCGATCTCATCGGCGTCGACGGCTCGAGCATCGTGGTGCGCACCGACGCCGCGCGCGCGATCGGCGGTTTCTGCGAGCAGATGCAGCGCACCGAGGACCGCGAGTTTCTCATCCGCCTGGCGCCGCGCGGCGCCGTGCGCCTGCTGCCGCAGGTGACCTGGGAAAAGGGCTGGACCGTCGACAGCCTGTCGAACGAATGGAAAGGCGCCGGCCGCGATCTGCTCGTTTACGTCCAACAGCGGCCCGAGCTTTCGACGCGTTTTCACAAGCTTGGCAGCTATCTCGCCAGCAAGGTCCTGGTCGCCGATCTCCGGCGCTGGGATTTTTCCACCTTGGCCGCCGACTGGCTCGCGTTCCGCCGCGTCGGGCTGATCCGCGGCGGGCTCGGCCGCATCTGGCGCGATCACCGCGACGTGCGCAATTATCGCCGCACAATGTCGAACCGCGACGCCTTGCTGCAGCTTGCCGGCGCGCCGGCGGAATGGACGTGAGCCGTGCTTAAGCTCTCGGCCTATATCCTCGCCTACAACGCGGCGGACAAGATCGCGGCCGCGGTATCGAGCGTGTTGTGGGCCGACGAGGTCGTGGTGGTCGATTCCTTTTCCAGCGACCGCACCGCCGAGATTGCCAGCTCGCTCGGCGCCCGCGTGGTGCAAGTTCCGTTCAACGGCTTCGGCGAGTTGCGCAACCGCGCGATCGAGGCCTGCGCGCATGACTGGATCTTCAGCCTCGATGCCGACGAGCGCTGCACGCAAGCGGTGCGCGATGAAATTCTGAAGCTGCTCGCCGATGGCCCGCCGCTCGACGTCTATCGGGTGCCGCGCCGGAGCTTCATGATGGGACGCTGGATCGAGGGCTCGGGCTGGTATCCGAATTTCCGCCAGCCGCAGCTCTTCCGCAAAGGTGCGATGCGCTACACGCTCGAGCCGGTGCACGAGGGCTTCGAGACCTTGAGCGGCAAGCCGCTGGGCACGCTCACGAACGCGATCTGGCAGTTCCCCTTCCGCGATCTCAACGAAGTCATCGAGAAGATGAACCGCTATTCCACGCTCGGCGCGGCAAAGCTCGCTCACAAACGGGTGTCGATGGCGGGCGCGCTCGGCCACGCGATCTGGTCGTTCCTCAAGCATTACATTGTCAAGCGCGGCTTCATCGACGGCTGGGCCGGCTTCGTCATTGCTTTGGGAAATTTCGAGGGCACGTTCTACCGCTACGCCAAACGCTACGAAGAGACGCAGGACTGGCAGCCACCGAAGAGCGAACGATTGGAGAGGAAGAAGTAGAGCCTTGCGGCAACCGCACTTTACCCTCCCCTGGAGGGGGAGGGTGTAAGCGAGTGTGCTTCACCGTATCCGCATCTCTCTCCGATTCAAATTTCAAACAGCCCGCCTTCGCCAAGGCTTCGGCGGGCAAGCCAACGCTCCGCCGCCCGTATTCTTTGGTCGGCCCCGGGGAGGCCGTCGTCCTCCCCGCCTTCGCGGGGCCTTTCCTTCGTCCCTCGCCTAACGCGAGGGAGAGGCGCACCAAGCGGCGCTACCTTCTTCAGTCGTGCCGCACATCTTGCGATGTGCGGGCGCCTCTCGGCGCGCCTCGGCGGCGATTTCTGTCCCGGGGTCCGCGTTTCCTGGGACGAGGCGTTTCCGCCAGTCCCAGTCCAGCGAGCTCCTCGCGGAGGGGTCGTAGTGCCCCCCGATCGGGTCCCCGGGCCTCCCGGGTGCGGGGGTACGTTCGTCCCCGCCCGCGGGCGCCGCATCCGGCTCCATCACCCAGACGCCTCTAGATGACGCCCTCGTCCGAGCCGGACGCCGATAGGACTATATTGCTATAGGAATTTTGTCAAGCGGTTGTTTTGGGTCGGGCAAGACCCGGCAGCACCGCATTCCGTTCAGTCCCGCGCAAGCGGGAATCCAGGGATGCAACTTCAGAGCTTGCGAAAGAAAGAACTGGGTCCCCGCTTGCGCGGGGACGAGCGGGTGAACGTTCAGAGCTTCTTGCGTCTCAGCGCTTCGGCTTGCGCGTCCGCTCGACCATCGCCGAGGTGGAATGGCCGGGCACGATGTCGATCAGGATCACCTCGCCGCCCAGGGCCTCGACGATGTCGCGGCCGACCACCTGCTCGCGCGTATAGTCGGCGCCCTTGACCAGCACCGTCGGCTTGACGCGGGCGATGAGTTTTTCCGGCGTGTCCTCGTCGAAGACGACGACGAGATCGACCGCTTCCAGCGCCGCCAGTACCTCGGCGCGCGCCTCGACGCCCTGCACCGGCCGCCCGGCGCCCTTGAGGCGGGTCACCGAGGCATCGCCGTTCAATCCCACCACCAGCCGGTCGCAGGCCGCGCGCGCGCCGGCGAGCAGCCGGACGTGGCCCGGATGCAACAGATCGAAGCAGCCATTGGTGAAGCCGACGCGCAGGCCCTGGCGGCGCCAGCCGGCGAGATGCTCGTCGAGCGCGCGCCAGTCGAAGACGATCTTCTCCTCCGGCGCCAGCGTCGAGGCCGGCAGGATGCGCGAGCGCAGCTCGGCGACCGATACGGTCGCGGTGCCGCGCTTGCCGACCACCACGGCGGCCGCGGCGTTGGCGGCGCGCATGGCGGATTCGAAATCGGCGCGCAACGCCAGCATGGCGGAGACGACGGCGACCACCGTGTCGCCGGCGCCCGACACGTCGCGCACGCGCACCGGATAGGCGGGCACGTGCACGGCCTCGTCGCCCGCGACCAGCGTCATGCCGGCTTCGCTGCGCGTGACCAGGATCGCCTGCGCGCCGACCTTGAGGCCGAGCTCGGCGGCCGCGCGGCGGACGTCGTCGTCGGTCTGCGTCGGCAGCGCGGTCGCATCGGCCAGTTCCTGGCGGTTCGGCGTGATCATGGTGGCGCCGCGATAGACGCCGTAGTCGCGGCCCTTCGGATCGACCACGACCGGCTTGCCGGCGGCATTGGCGGCGTCGATGGCGGCGCGGATGACGCGCGGGGTGAGCGCGCCCTTGGCGTAATCGGAGAGCACCACCGCCCCCACCCGCGGCATGGCCTTGATGACGTGGCCGATCAGCGCGGCCTCGCTGCCGGCGTCGACCGGCGCGGCATGCTCCCAGTCGGCGCGCAACAGATGCGTCGAGTGGTGCTCGGAGACGTAGCGGACCTTGCGCGTGGTCTGCCGCTCGGTGTCGACCACCAGGTGAAATTCGATCAGCGGATGGCTTTCCAGCGCCTCGCTCAAGGCGCGGCCGGCCTCGTCGTCGCCGACGACGCCGACGAAGATGCAGCGCGTGCCGAGCGAAATCAGATTGCGCGCCACGTTGCCGGCGCCGCCGATCATCAATTCGCTGCGCTTGACCGCGATGACCGGCGCCGGCGCCTCCGGCGAGATGCGCGAGACCTCGCCGTAGACGAACTCGTCGAGCATCAGATCGCCGATGCAGAGCACGGTCTGACCGGACAGCGCGGAGAGTTGTTTATCGAAATCGAACATCATCAACCCGTTCATTCCCGCGAAAGCGGGAATCCAGAGCCAAATTTATCAGCGCCGCAGCACGCCACCCCTGGGTCCCCGCTTCCGCGGGGACGAACGGGGAATTGTAACGTTCGCCGACGGACGGCCGGCCATCATCACCGATACCTGTCCTCGCGGTCGAGATAGCCGCTGACGTAGTGGCCGACGGCGCTCTCGAGCGGCGTGAAGCCGGCGTTATAGCCGGCGCGGCGCAGGTTCTCGACCGAACCTTGGGTGAAATACTGGTACTGACCGCGGATCGCCTCCGGCATGTCGATATAATCGATCTTGGCCGGCTGACGAAGCGCCTTGAACATGGCGCTCATCATGTCGCGGAAGCTTTCCGCCTTGCCAGTGGCGACGTTGAAAATGCCGCTCACCGAAGTCGCCTCGAGCAGCCAGCGCAGCACGGCGACCGCGTCGTCGACATAGATGAAGTCGCGCCGCTGCTCGCCGTCGGCGACGCCCTGGCGGTGCGACTTGAACAGCTTGATCGCCTTGCCGGCCTTGGCCTCATCGAACGCCTTC
>Ga0335085_10015867_pt1 | contig 10911 bp, 9 predicted proteins | sample Lox_Sample_45_FD_206712 | JGI IMG/M metagenome (GOLD analysis project Ga0335085, IMG submission 206712) | Soil microbial communities from Loxahatchee National Wildlife Refuge, Florida, United States - Lox_Sample_4.5 | ecosystem: Environmental > Terrestrial > Soil > Wetlands | place: USA: Florida... | reverse complement strand
CCTCTATCGCATCGAGGTCCACGACCACGGCCCGCTCGGGACGGCGACCTTCAAGTGGTCGCGCGACGACGCCTCGATCGCGTTCCCGGTCACGGGGATCGACACCGCGCGGACGAAGCTGACCGTCACGCGAGTCGGCCGTGACTCCGTCGCCCGGATCTCGATCGGCGACTGGGTCGAGGTCACCGACGACTGGCGGGAGCTGAACGGCCTGCCGGGCGAGCTGCGGAAGGTCGCGGGCGTCGACGACGGCGACGAGACGATCACGCTCGGCTCGGCGCTGCCCTCGGGCGCGTTCGACCCGCTCGACGCGTCACGGCACACGCGCGTCACGCGCTGGGATCAGAGTGGGGTCGCCGTCGACGCCGCGGGCGGCGTGATGCAGGTGCCGGCCGCCGCGGGCACGGCGATCGTGCTCGAGGACGGCGTCCAGATCTCGTTCGACGCCGACCCGGCGGGCGGCAGCCTCCACAGCGGGGACTACTGGGTGTTCGCGGCCCGGACCGCCGACGCGTCCGTCGAGGTGCTCGTGGCCGAGCCGCCGCGCGGGATCCTCCACCACTTCTGCCGCCTCGCGGTCGTGACGTTCCCGAGCGGCACGCCCTCGGACTGCCGGACGCTCTGGCCGCCCGACGCGGGCGGACGCGACTGCTCCTGCGCGGCGTGCGTGACTCCCAAGTCCCACGCCAGCGGGAAGCTGACGATCCAGATGGCGATCGACAAGGTGAAGCACAAGGGCGGGAAGGTGTGCCTCCAGCCCGGCTTCTACTTCCTCGACAGCGCCGTCCGGATCACGGGCGCGCAGTCGCTGACCCTCGAGGGGAAGGGCTGGCGGACGATCCTCGTCTCGGCCGGCCGCGAGCCGGCGATCGTCGTCGAGGGCTCGCTCGGCGTGACGATCGAGTCGCTGACGGTGCTGACCTCGTCGCTCACGAAGCCCGGCGCGCTGCCGACCGGGATCGCGATCGCGCTGCGGAACACGATCGGAACCGACATCGAGCGCTGCGTGCTGGCGCAGATCGGCGCCGTCCGCAGCCCGGAGACGCCGGAGACGGCGGAGAAGGGGGACGCGTCGGGCGCGGACGCGCCGCGGGTGGCGGAGGTGGCGCTCACGCACCAGAACGTGGGAGCGTCGACGACCGGCTTTGCCGCCGGCCCGAAGAGCGCGGGCGCGCCGTTGATCGCCCTCGACGGACTGGTCGTGGAGACGCTGATCGAGGAGAACGTCCTGATCGGGACGACCGGGATCGGCGCGGTCTGGGGCTCCCTCTACACCGAGCTCGGCTACCGGATGATGGCGACCGGCGTCGACGAGCGGATGCGGGCCTCGTCGGCGAAGGAGACCGCCCGCGGCTCCGGCTACGTGCTCACGTACGACTTCGACGTCGAGGACAACCTGTTCGTCTGCTTCCTCACCGGCGTCTCGCTCGAAGGCTTCACGATCAACGTCGGAGACACGCGCATCGCCCGGAACTCGGTGCTCGGAGGGTTGCGCGGCGGGATCCTCTGCACCGGCTTCTCGGTGCCGTCGATGAGCCGCGTCGACGTCGTCTCCAACATGCTCCAGGTCTTCAACGTCGGGATCGGCGTCGCCACCGACGACACCCGCGTCGCGGACAACGACGTGATCGGCCTGATCCTCCGCGGCGTGACGAGCACGAAGCTGGTGAGCACGGACGCCGGCGCGTTCGGCACCCGGCGCGGCGACGGGATCGTGCTGGCCCCGGGTCTCGGCCCGGCCGGCATCGACCGGTGCCAGGTACACGGGAACCGCGTCGTCCGGGTGCTCGGGAACGCGATCTCGATCCGCACCGACGTCGCCTCCGCCCAGATCGCCCACAACACCGTCCAGGCGATCGGCGCCGGCGGCGTGACGATGGCGAAGGGCTCGTCGGCGACGGCGCTCTCGATCGAGGCGAACCAGATCCTGAACGTCGGCGCCCTGCCGGCGGTGGAGGGAGCCGCGGAGCGGGTGGCCGGGATCCTGGTCCAGAACGGCACGGACATCGCCGTCTCCGGGAACACGATCCACCACGTGACCGCTCCCGGCGCGCCGGGGATCCTGAGCGGCGACTGCCGGCGGCTGCGGATCACCGGCAACGACGTCGGCGACGTGGGCGGAGGCGGGATCGAGGTGAGCGGCGGCCGCCTGACGATCGCCGACAACTCCGTGCGGCGGGCGAGCGACCCGAGCGCGAAGCCGGCGGTCGACTCGGAGCTCTACGGGATCTTCGTGATCGGAGACGACGTCGACACGGGGGAGGCCACCGACGCGATCGACGTCTCGGAGGGCGCCGCCCTCGCCGGCCGGATGGTGATCGTGCGGAACGCGGAGACGCTCCTCTCCTTCGACGAGACGAGCGGCCGTGCCGTCGTCGTCCCGCGCGGGAAGAGCACGATCGCGGTCCACGGGAACCTCGTCGAATGGGTCGGCGCCTTCAACGCCGTCTACATGCAGACGCAGGGCTCGTGCATCTTCAGCGACAACCGGGTCTTCCTGGTCACGCGGCAGTCGCCGGTCGCGAAGGTCTTCGCCGGCGCGCTCGTCGCCAGCGACAACTACCTCGAAGGGCTGGCCAAGCCGCCGTCGCTCGACATCACGCTTCCGCAGGGAGCCGGCTACACGGTCTCCGGCAACGTCTCGAGCGCGAAGGTCGCGGTCAACGGCGGTGCGCTGCCGGCGCCCTGGGATCACCTCAACGTGCCGTAGGAAGGAGCCCGAACGATGCAGATCGGATACACGAAGTCCGGCGAGACGCTCGAGGAGCTGGCCGCCCGCACCTACGCGTTCGAGGGGAAGGAGTCGGCGACGGCGCTGCGCGCGGCCGGCCAGGCGCTCCGCGACGCCAACCCCTTCCTGCGCAAGCTGTCCGAGGTCCCCGAGGGGACGGCCGTGCTCGTGCCGCCGCTCGAGAAGACGACGCCCGCCGCCGACACCGAGCAGCCCGCGGAAACCGCCGTCGCCCTCGTCGTCGCCCGCCTCCGCGAGGCGGCCGACCAGGCGATCGAGCTGCTCGGCGGCGAGCTGAAGACGGAGGTCGCCGACACGCGCAGCACGCTCGAGACGCTCGCCGCGACCGACACGCGGAAGCTCGTCCGGGGCGACGACGCTCTCCTCGCGATCCACGACGCCACCCACGACGCGGCGAAGGAGCGGCTGGACGCCGCCGACACGCTGGGCGACTACCGCAAGCAGGTGTCGAAGCAGATCGACCAGGACCTGAAGGAGCTGCTCGCGGCGCTCCGGTTGAGCGGCGCCTAGCCCTCCTCAGCTGAGGCTCAGGCCTGCGGGACGCGGCTGTCGCTCTGGCGGCCGAGGACGAGCCAGAGCGCCTCGACCGGCTCGTCGCCGATCGCCCACAGCCGGTGCGGCGACGAGGCGTCGAAGGTGATCGAGTGGCCCGGCTCGAGGTGGTACTCGTCGAACCCGATCTGGACGCCGAGGCGGCCGCTCATCACGAACGCGTACTCCCGCCCGCCGTGCGTGATCAGCGAGTCCGTAGGGCACGACTCGCTCCCGACGTCGTAGGTGACCCGGAGGAACTCGACATTCGGCTCGCGCTCGGGGGTGAGGCGCTCCCAGATCACGCCCGAGGCGAGGTTGATCGCTGCGCGGTCGTCCGGCGTCACGACCGGCGTGAGCGCTCCGTCCACAGGCGCGCGCGAGCTCCGCCCCGCGCCGTCGGTCGCGAAGAGGTCGCCCATGTTCAGGCCCAGCTCGCTGGCGAGCGCGTAGAGCGTGCTGACGCTCGGGTTGACCTTGTCGCGCTCGATCTGCGAGATCAGGCTCGGGGAGACGCCGATCCGCCGCGCGATCTCGCGCAGGCTGATCCCGAGCCGCTCCCGCTCCTCACGGAGGCGCGGGCCGATGTGCGACGGCGCGAGGTGCTCGACGGTTGCGGTGGGCGGCGCGATGCCCGAAGCGTACTGCGGCCCGGCTGCCGATTGCTACCCCTCGCGCAGGCGGTCCCAGTCGCGCTCGAAGCGGTACGAGTGCCGGTCGGGCGGGCCCGGGGCGGAGGTCTCGAGCCACTTCACGGTCTTGCCCCGGGTCTCGTAGAAGGCGTGGATGCAGCCGACGCCGGTCCAGAAGACGTCGCCCGGCCTGAGGGTGTAGCGGACGTCGTCGGCGATCACGTCGACCTCCCCTTCGAGCATGACGTACGACTCCTCGAAGGGGTGGTCGTGCGGGTGGGCGCAGGCGCCGGGCTGGTAGCCGACCATGAACATCGTCAGGAGGTCGGCGTCCAGGCGCTTGTCGACGAGCATCTTCACGGTGATCCCGCTGTAGAGGAGCGCGGCGGTGGCCATGCTCGCCGACACGGTCGGCGCGGTCGCCTCCGAGCCCTCGCTCAGGCGCCGGACGTCCATGTCGTCGTCGGAGAGGAAGAACAGGTTCCGGTTCCGCGGGTCGCGGAGGTCGAGCTCGACGGGCTCGCCGTCGGGAGGAGCGCCGAGGAAGAAGGTGTCGGCGGGCTTGTCCGGGCCGCGGGGGCGGGGGGAGGCCATCTCGATCCACCGCGCCTTCCCGTCGCAGCGCCAGGCGTGGGGGACCCCGACCGGGATCGCCCCGCAGGCGTTCGGCTTCAGGGTCACCCCGCGCCCGTCCAGGTACAGCACCGGTTCTCCCTCGAACACGTAGAAGCCGGTCTCGAACGAGTGCAGATGCGTGTCGACGTGACCCTCCTCGAGCTCGATCAGCGTCAGCCCCGTGTGCGTTGAGCCGGTCGCCTCGCCGACCAGCACGCAGCGGGTCAGGCCGCGGCTGTGCTCCGGCAACGCGGGCGCGAGCACGACCTCCTCCCGGCGGAGGAGCCGGTGACCGGGAGCTGCCACGGCCGCCGAACGATAACCGGCCAGGCCTTCCTAGGCGGCGACGTAGGGGATCGTCTGCGGCCCCTCGGGGAGGACGCAGACGGTCGCCTCCGGCCCGGCCGCCGCCAGCGCCTCCTCGACGGTCGAGCCGACGTCGTCCGTCTGCTCCAGGTGCGCCGCCGCGAGCTCGCCGTCCGAGAGGAAGGACGTGTGCATGACGACGCGCGCCTGCGCCTGGATCGCCGCCTGGATCTGGATCTGCCACTGGTCGGGCACGGCGCGATCGCGCGCGGCGATCGCGTCGAGGAGCGCCTGCGGCGACGCGGCGGCGGTCAGCTCGCTGCGGTACGAGCCGTGGTCGGGGAAGCCGTCGCGGCACTCGGCCGCGCAGACGATCGTCCCGCCGGGCTTCACGACCTGGGCGGCGGCGGACATGCCCTTGACCGCCTGGTACAGGTTCTGGTCGAGCGGGAAGCCGGAGTTCGACGTGAGGACGACGTCGAAGCGGGACGCGACCGCCTGCATCGCCGTCGCCTTCGCCACCGCGCAGGCGGCGCGGTGGGCGGCGTCGAGCTCGCCGCCGAAGGCCTGCACCACCCGCTGCCCCGCGTCGACGATCACGTCGAGCGTGAAGTCCGAGCCGGTCGCGGCGGCGATCGCGCGCACGTCGTCGTGCACCGGGTTGCCGTCGAGCACGCCCCAGCGCGCGCCCGGGTGGCCGATCCGGGCGGCATCGTGCAGCGTCAGCGTCGTCTCCAGCCCGGCGAGGCCGGGGGCGATCATCTTCGGCCCGCCGGAGAAGCCGGCGAAGAAGTGCGGCTCGACAAGGCCCGTCGTGATCCGGACGTCGGCCTCGACCCACTCGCGCCTCAGCCACACCGGCACGTCTGCGCCGATCCGGCCGATCCAGACGAGCGTCGAGTCGTCGCGCGCGTCGTGGTTGACGACCCGGACCGAGTCGACGACCTCGTCGCCGAGCATCGCGCGCAACTCGGGCTCCGTGTTCCCTCGGTGTGTCCCGGTCGCGACGAGGATCACGACGTCGTCGAGCGCGACGATGCCGTCCAGCTCCTCGAGGATCGCCGGGATCACGATGCGGCGCGGCTGTGCGCGGGTGCCGTCGCACATGCTGATCGCGACCGTCTGCCCCGGCCGGACGAGCTCCCGCAGCCGCGGCCCGGCCACGGGTGAGCGCAGCGCGTCGACGACCGCCGCCTGCTCGTCGGTCGCCGCCGGAAGGTGGGCGGGGGCGATCACCGTTGCCCGCTCGGCGGGCAGCTCGACCGCGAGCCCGCGCTGGCCGTAGGCGAGCTCGACCTTCATTCGAGGTCGCGCGGGACGACGTAGTCGACGAGCTCCGCGGTGCCGGGGCCGAGCGCCGACCAGCTCTTGCCTTTCGCCGTGAAGGTCGCGAGCGCGCCCGTCGGGAACTTCTCCCGGAGCCGCGCCCGGTCGGCCTCGTTCGCAGCGAGCGCCAGCGCGAGGTCCTGCAGGCCCGGATTGTGCGCGATGAGGAGCACCGAGTCGACGGAGTCGGCGACGGCCCGCAGGCGCTCGAGGAGCTCCTCCGAGGGGGCGGCGTAGAGCCGCGGCTCCAGCTCGACCGGGGCGTCGCCCAGCACCGGCCGGATCGCCTCGAGCGTCTCCCGGGCGCGGATGGCCGGCGAGCAGAGGACGAGCGCGGGCCGGACCTTTGCCTTCCGTAGGTGCTTCGCGATCAGCTTCGACGCGCGCCGGCCTCTCGGCGCGAGCGGGCGGTCGAAGTCGGCCAGGGCCGGGTCCGCCCAGCTCGACTTGCCGTGCCGAAGCAGCGTCACGGTTCGTGCCACGCAAGCTCAGGCTAGCGCGGCGGCGGCGCGCGGAGCGCGGTCTCGATCCGGTCGAGCCGGTCGCTCAGCTCGTCGAGCTTCGCCTCGATCCGGGCCTCGGCGGCGTCCTCTTCCTTTTCCTCCTGTTTCGCATGCTCGGCTGCGGCCCGCTCGACGAACGTCGAGGTGATCGCGGCGATGATGATCGTCAGGAAGGCGATCCCCTCGAGCATCACGAGAGCGGCGACGATCCGCCCGGAGACGTGTGTCGGCGTGACATCCCCGTAGCCGACGGTCGTCACCGTCTGGAGCGCCCACCACATCCCGACCCAGACGTTCGAGTACTCCTCGTGGTCGAGGACCCGCATCAGGATCCCGCCGAGGACGACGACCCCGGCGGTGGCGGTGACGATCACGCTCGCCGCGGTGCGCACGGACGGCGGCTCGCGCAGGAACTTCGTCATCTTGCGCTCGATCAGGTTCGGCTTCTTCGGCACTACGCGACGGCCATTCCGGCTCGGGCCGCTCGGCGCAGGTCGCGGCGGTGGGCGAGCGCCGGTGCGAGGGCGGCGGCGAGGACGAGGACGCCGGCGTAGAGCATGATCCAGAAGAACATCGCCATCACGATCCCGAAGGTCCCGTAGTACTTGCCGTACCAGACGAGCCAGTGGCGGAAGAGGAGCGCCGAGAGCAGGCGCAGCCCGATCAGGCCGATGATCGTAAAGAGGGCGCCGGGGACGACGTCGCGCTTGGCCACCCGCCCGTGCAGGAGCGTCTGCGGCATCCACACGAAGTACGCGCACAGGACGAGGAGCCAGACCGGGACGAGCACCCAGCCGATCCAGCTCGGCTGGCCGTGCAGCTCCTTCGTCTGGACGATGTAGACGAGGACGAGGCCGAGCGGGATCCCGAGCGTGCCCACGTAGCGGAACTGGTCGGTGAACTGCGGCTTGCCGAGGTCGATGCGCCACGACCGTGCGTGGGCGATCTGCAGCACCCGCCCGAAGCCCATCCCGAACAGCAGGACGTCCGCGACCGCGATCAGGGTCGCGCCCAGCTGATGGCCGCCGGCGCTCGTCAGCACGGAGTCGACCATCGTCTTGACGTCGCCGCTCAGGTCGAGGCGGCGGGTGAGCCGTTCGGCGAGCTCGGTCTGGTCCGAGTAGACGTACGACATCATCACGATCGCCGCGGGGAGCGCCGTGACGAAGAAGTAGGCGGTGAGCAGCACGGCGAAGAGTCCGCCGTCCGACTCGCGGAACCGCCGGTACCAGCCGATCCCGGCGCCGCGGCGCGTGGCCGGGTCCTGGCGGTCGGCCCAGTCGGTGCCCTTCTCCCAGACTGCCGTCCCCTTCGCCACCGCGGACGAGTACGCCCCACGCACGCGCGACGCCACGCGGTGCATTGAAGCGCCCGGGCCGGTCGGCGCTAGGGCGCGAGCGGATCGAGGCGGTGCTCGGGAGCGACCGCGGCCGTCAGTGCGTCGAGGAGGAAGAAGTCGCCCCAGGCGGTTGCGCAGTCGAGGCCGAGCCCGATTCCGTGCCGGTAGCAGCAGTGGAGGAGCGTGCCGTCGGTGTCCGTGTCGTTGAGGCAGGTCGCGGCGAGGGCGTCGAGCAGGCGCTGCGCCTCGGCCTCCCAGCCGAGGTCGAGGAGCGCGGAGGCGGCGATCGTCGCCGCCGACGCGTCGGCGGAGCCCGGCGGCGCGTCGAAGTCCCAGGGCGGGACGAGGTCGGCCGGCAGGTGGTCGAGAAACCACCACGCCGCCCGCTCGGCAGCCTCCCGGAACCGCGCGCCCCCGGTCGCGCGCGCCGCGGAGACCAGCCCGTGGACGGCCCACGCCTGCCCGCGCGCCCAGGTCGAGTCCGGCGACCAGCCGTTGTCCGTGCCGCGCTCGAGCACGGTGCCGTCGTCCCCGATCCGGGCGGCGTGGAAGGTCGAGCCGTCGGGGCGGAGGAGCGCCGGGAGCGTCGCGTCGAGGTGGGCGCGCGCGGCGCGGCCGGCGGTCTCGTCGCCCTCGCGCTCGGCCCACCAGAGGAGGAGCAGGTTCGGCCAGGTGTCGACGATCGTCCGGCCGCGGAAGGCACGGTCGTCGAGGTCGCCGATCACCTGGAGGACGCCGGAGGGAAGAGCCCGCTCCGTGAGCGACCGCGCCGCGCGGAGGCCGAGATCGCGGTAGCGCTCCTCGCCGGTCGCGAGGTGGCCGAGGACGGCGCTCGGCCAGAAGAGGAAGCCGAGGTCGTGTGTCGTCGCCTGCTCGGCCCTGGGGGCGAGCAGCTCGGTGACGGCCGCGGCTTCGTCCGCGCGCCCGGCCAGCCAGAGCTGCCCGGCGACGAAGCCGCCGGTCCACGGAAGCCCGGTCAGCGCCTCGTCCTCCCGGCCGACGGGCGAGAGCGAGAGCCAGGAGCCGTCCTCGCCGGTGATGTGCGGGAGCGCCCCGTCCACGGCCCGCAGCCGCGCGGTCCGCGCGACGGCGAACGCAAGCGCGTCAGCCGTCCGCACGCTCGACCTCGAGCGTCAGCCCGTCGAGGCCGACGACCCGTACGCGGTCCCCGCGGCCCGCGCCTTCCGCGCAGTGCGCCCGCCAGAGCTCGCCGGAGATGCGGATGCGTCCGTACGGGCGGCACTCGTCGGCGACCTCGACCGTGCGCCCGAGCAGCGTCTCGGCGCCCACCTGGATCCGATGCCGCTGGGAGCGGCGCAGCCAGAAGATCGGCGTCGAGACCTCGAACAGCGCGGTCGCGACCAGCAGCGCGAGTGCCCAGGGGCCCTGCACGACGTGCAGGAGGACGAGTGCGAGAGCGATCCAGAAGGTCATCGCGCGCCGCGGCGGAGGACGCGCTCCTCGCCGGCGCGGCGCGTGATGCCGTCGGCGTCGAACCGCTCCAGCAGGAGCTGGGCCGTCCGCCGGCCGACGCCGAGCAGGTCGCGGAAGCGGGCGAGCGTGATCGAGCCGGCGGCGGTGCACTCGTCGACGAGCGCCGTGCGCGCATGCTCGTAGGCGGCGGTGCCGATGACGAGGCCGCCGCCGAGCCGGACGAGCTTGCCCTCCTGCTCGAGCAGCCGGGCGAGCGCGGGGTCGCCGGCCTTCACCGGGTCGAGGCCCGCCAGCTCGAGCTCGGCGAGCAGCTCCTCGCCGCCCGCTCCGGCCGCCTGCGCCCCCGGCAGGTAGAGGCGGGAGCCACGGCGCTCGACGCCGAGCAGCGGGACGACGTCGGCGGCCCACGGCGCGGCGGGCGCGTCGACCCCCGGGTCGCGCGGGTCTGCCGCCGCGATCCGGGCATGGACGTCCTCGCGGAGCGCTTCGAGCCAGGCCCGCGAGAAGACCCATCCGCCGGCCTGCTCGACGCCCTGCAGCTCGCCGAGGTGGCGGAGCGTCTCGGCCCGGACCGGCTCGTACACCGATGTCTCTCCCGCCTCGAGCCGCTCGAGCCGCGCGGGGTCGATCCGGCGCGGGGGCAGTGGGTCGACGACGATCCCGCCGCCGACCGTCGTCGACGTCCGCAGCACGACCCGGTCGCCGCGCGCGGCGACGACGGGGTGCTCGAGCCGCAGCTGCGCGTACTCGCCGCGCTGGGCCACGCGCGCGGGGACGCCGGCGGTGCCGAGGTGGACGGTGAGGGCGGCCGGTAGCTCGGCCGGGTCCTGGAGATGGACGTCAAGCCGATAGGTGACCGGGTACGCGCCTCGCCCGACCAGCGCGTCCCCGCGCGAGAGCTCGTCGCGCTCGACGCCCGGGAGCGAGACGGCGACGCGCTGGCCCGCCTCCGCGCGTTCGACCGCGCTGTCGTGCACCTGGACGCTGCGGACGCGCACGTCGAGCCCGGCGGGCTCGACGCGCAGCTCGTCGCCCTCGCCGACCGTCCCCGACCAGAGCGTCCCCGTGACGACGGTGCCGATCCCGCGCAGGGTGAACACGCGGTCGATGTAGAGCCTGGCCGCGCCGTCCCCGCGTGCGTGCTCGGCGCCGTCCGCGGCGCGCGCCAGCGCCGCGCGCAGCTCGTCGAGCCCCTGGCCGGTCTTCGCGCTGACCGCCACGACCTCGGCCTCCGGGACGAGCTCGTCGGCCTCGGCGACCGCCAGCGCGAGCGTCTCGGCGTCGACGGCGTCGGCCTTCGTGACCGCGACGACGCCGCGCTCGATCCCGAGCAGGCGCAGGATCGCGAGGTGCTCGTGCGTCTGCGGGCGGGCGCCCTCGGCGGCGTCGATCACGAGCAGGAAGAGGTCGATCCCGGTCGCGCCGGCGACCATGTTCCGGACGAACCGCTCGTGGCCGGGGACGTCGACGAGC
>Ga0335085_10015866_pt1 | contig 10911 bp, 16 predicted proteins | sample Lox_Sample_45_FD_206712 | JGI IMG/M metagenome (GOLD analysis project Ga0335085, IMG submission 206712) | Soil microbial communities from Loxahatchee National Wildlife Refuge, Florida, United States - Lox_Sample_4.5 | ecosystem: Environmental > Terrestrial > Soil > Wetlands | place: USA... | reverse complement strand
AAGGGAGTGCCTGTCGCTCGAGTCCAAAAATTGATCCCGTCAATTTTTGGCTCCCGCCCAGGCACTACTTTGCCTTCGGCGGCCCCGGACGTCCCCCGTCGACTCGAAGCCTTCGCTTCTCGCTCCGAGCTAATGGAATGGTCGCCACTTCCTTAACCGGCACCGTGGTGCCACTCTGGGGCTTTGCCTTGCCCCACCCTGAAAGGAGCTAACCATGACCATTACCACCGTCGGCCTCGATATCGCAAAACAGGTGATCCAGGTGCACGCTGTCGACGTGCGGGGTAAGCCAATAATCCGCAAACAGCTCAAGCGTCACCAAGTCCTACCGTTTTTCGCGAACCTGCCACCGTGCCTCATCGGCATCGAAGTCTGCGGCGGTGCCCATGATTGGGCTCGGCGCCTCATGGCGTTGGGCCACACGGTGAAACTCATGGCCCCCCAATTCGTAAAGCCGTATGTCAAGGCGAACCAGCACGATGCCGCCGACGCGGAAGCCATTTGCGAGGCCGTATCCCGGCCATCCATGCGCTTCGTGTCGGTAAAAGCCCAAGAGCAGCAGGCACTGCTGGCCCTGCATCGGGCGCGCCAAGGCTTCGTCACAGCTCGTACTGCCCAAGCTAATCAGCTCCGCGGCCTCCTCGCCGAATTCGGGCTGGTGGTTCCGAAAGGACTGGCGGCCTTAAAGCGGCGCATTCCCGACATCCTGGAGGATGCGGAGAATGGGCTTCCCGGAGCGTTTCGGGAACTGCTCCAAAGGCTGGGAGACCATCTCACCGAACTGAATCGCCAGGTGGAAGACCTCACCCAGCGCATCGAGGCAGAGCACCGGGCGAACCCCTTGTCCCGCCGGCTCGCCCAAATCCCCGGCATCGGCCCACTGATCGCCACCGCTCTGCTCGCCGCGATCGGCGACATCCAGGGGTTCGCCAACGGCCGGCAACTGGCGGCCTGGCTGGGCCTGGTACCGAAGCAGTCTTCGACCGGCGGCAAGACCCGAATCCTCGGGATCAGCAAGCGCGGGGACACCTATCTTCGGACACTCCTGATCCATGGGGCGCGCTCGGCTCTCCGTGCCGCTCAGCGAAGAGAGGAACCCGGCGCCACTTGGCTGACGCGCCTAGCCGATCGGCGCCACCCGAACATCGCGGCGGTGGCCTTGGCCAACAAGAATGCACGAATCGCTTTCGCGCTGCTGGCCCATGACCGGGATTATCAGCCCGGCTATAGGCCTGTCCAAGCCACGACCTAGCTGATTCAACGTGAACCAAGCAACCCAGTAACAGCGTTCCTGCCACCGAGTGCACAGGCGATCAGAACCGATGGCGATCCGGTGAGACCGGGGTTGGGCAAACCTGCTAGAGTCACCGCGCTACCAGCGCGCCGAGATGATGAGGACCCAACCAGCAGATTCCATCCGGGACCGAGGGCAACGCCCTCAGCAAGAGTCCGAATGTATGGCTGCATTCTCCACTGTCTCAACATCGGCACCGACCGCTTGGCAAACCGGGGCGACCATGTATGACTCAATGACTATGGGGATTTGACGGTTCGCCGTTGGGCTGAAGCTGGCGGACATGCCGGTCAGCCGAAAGGCGATAAGGCTCAGATACCTGGTGCTCGCTGCGCCATGCTGGGTTTCGCGATGATACGGGGGACAAGAAACAACGTGATTCCGGCGTTCAGGCCCGGGAACAGCCAGCCGCCGTCAGCATCTTGCCTTGGGCACGGGCGATCCGCCTCCAGCCGCTTCAGTCGCGGCGCTTCGCCCAGACGCGCAGGCGCTCGAGCAGCACCGGAGAAAGTAGGGCGTAGCGATCCTTGTGGCCCTTGCCCTGATCGATGCGCAGGGTCCTGCGCTGGCTGTCGATGTCACCCACCTTCAGCGCGATCACCTCGTTGGCGCGCAGCCCGGCACCGTAGGCGACCGAGAGCGCCGTTTGGTGTTTGAGGTTCTCCGCCGCAGCGATCAGGCGGGCGACCTCTTCACGGCTCAGCACCACCGGCAGGGTCCTGGGAACCCGCACCGGTTGCATCTTCGCCATCAGCTCGGCCTGGTCGAGCGTGACATCGAAGAAGAACTTCAACCCAGTGATCGCTGCATTGAGCGAGACCGGCGAGATGCCGTGATCGACCAAGTACAATTGATAGCGCCGCAGGTCCTCGGCGGTAGCGGTGTCAGGCGAGCGACCCAGGAAGCCGGCCAGCTGCCGCACGGCACGAATATTGTGGCACGGGGTCTTGTCCGAGAGCTTGCGCATCCGCATGTCTTCGATCATGCGTTGGCGCAGGGGTGAGATGGTTGGTGCCGTTTCGTTCATAGCTCTGCTCCTGCCGTGAACCGAGGCGGATTGCCTCATTTCTCAACATAGAAAACAGAGCCAAACCCCTTCAACTACCTTCAGCGATGTATCGAAGCACCATTGCCGCGCGAGCGGTTTAGTCCATTGGCCGTAAGCCCCCTTTGCAATGACTACTCCCGGCGCGGGTTTGGCTGCTATACGTCGGCCTGCTTCGGCCTGGTCTTGGACGAACGTTTTCATGCTTTCCTCGGCGAGCTTCGTAACGGTCACAACCCGCAGCGAGCAATTCGTCGTAAGGGGTCCGGACTTGGCGGACGTGGGCAACCACAGCCAGGCACAACGCTTTTTCGTCGAGGGCTTTCGCCGCGGCGGAACGGCCCACCCGTCCCGAATACCTGAGACAGGCATTTTCCGCAACGGCCTGCTCCATTCCGGAAGGGCTGTTCGGAAATAGCTCACGCACGCGCCTTGCGAAACCCTCAACGTGGTCCCGGTCGAGTTCCGCGCGCTGTTCCGCCTCCCGCTCGCGACGGCGTGCACGGGCTTCGCCATCGGCCAGGCACTCCGCTTCGGCCAAAGCCAGTCCCATTTCAGGCAAAAACGGGAAGGTGCCAAAATTTCAAAAAATCGGCTTTACGATCAGGCAGAAATTAGCAGCGTGAGCATCATTAGAAACATACATACCCCCAGCAAGATTGGGGCAAATTTTCCTGAATGCTCTGACTCAGAGTCTCTACCAATATCACTAATCCAATCGATCATAGAATCCAAAACTTTCACGACTGACGCCTCTTTGGTTTTAAAAGCAACGGACAAATTATCCTGCGTAGCATGAGGCAAACCAGATGCCAACATAAAACATAGTTGTAATCCAATAAGTTGTACAATTTGTCATTACTGAGCCGATGCGGTAGTGGTTGCATTAAACCAAACAGTGTCTCCGCGGTGCCGACATCCGCCGTTTCGAGACGCGATTAATTGCGAATATCCGAGCGCCTGAGCCTACGTTCCGTGAGAATGAGACCACATTAGCTGAGAACAGAGCGAGAACACTCGCGTGGAACCATCAAATTGAGAATGTCCCTATCATTCTTATGGACTCTGCTGAAAAGTGATTGAACATTACGGTAGGTCTATCCAGAATACGAGGCTTGTACTCACGATTTCGCCCGAAGGCTTGACCGAACGATCGTTCGCTGCGAACAGCAATTTCGCCTTTTTTGTCCAGTTCAGCATCGCACACCAACGCAGACGGTTCGTGTCGCCCGAGAAATTTGTGCGCAAATCCGACCACGGCACGATGACTGACTCACCACCACTGGATTTGTCGACGAAGTTTTCAAGTGCATTCATGATCAAAAAGCCTCGCTACAACGTCTTTGATAGTAAGCAAAGTTCGCAGATGGACTAACGCGTCATGCGCTGCCTTTCTTGATCTGCATCAAGACTTTCGGCTTGCCGCGATATTTGCCAACGCACGAAAGGTAATGCCTTGATCTAACAACATTTTGGTGTTTAATCTGGAAAATATTGACGCTGACAACTGGCAAGTTTTGCGCGCTGATTAACAGCCGAACGGCTTGCTGCCGGATTCGAACTGATGAGAAAGGACAACGCGATCAACTTGGGCCAAATCCCGGGACTGTAGGATGAAACGTGAAGTCTGGGCAGAGTTCGGGGATGGCAGCGTCGCCAAGTATGGCGTTGAGGACGATGACCTTCCTGACCTGCTAGCTCGGTTCCACAATCATGGCATGCCCTGCACACTGTGGATCGATGGACAGATATGGAAGGCAGGTGATCGAGTTGACGGCAGAGATTCGAACGAGCGGATCGACCAATCAGCGAATAACGATTGCCAATTTTAGTTTGCAGCAACTATTGCAATAGCTGCTCTAGCCCACGCTGCATTGAGTTTTTGCAGAGAGTCTACACCGTTCTTTGTGCCCAACAGGATAAGGTGTTGCGCGTGATGCTGCCGCCGGCACCCACAGCTTGTCAGGTAAAAGGAAAGGCCTGATCCAATGACATCCTTGACGCGCTCGATTCATCATCTGACCGACGCGCAGATGTCTGAGCTTTTCCGCAAGGGCCATCGGATCCTGACCGACGATGGCGTCTTCATCGACCCCGTCCCTGTACTGGGAGCGACACCAGCAATCGACAGGCGTTTTCGCGAGACCTTGCTGATTCAAGTGAAGGATCGTGGCGTCTCCAACGAGGATTTGAATGAGCCGCTGAGTCGCATGAGAAAGAGGGTAAAATGGGCACGCTGGAATCCCAGTCAAGCTGGCTGTAGGAAGCCGGTTCCGATGCGGTCAATTGTGAGTACGAAAGCCCTAGTTTCGTGGTGTATTCAGGCCGCAAGGCGACGCAAAAGTCCGATTGATGTCTGTTCCAGGCGTCCCGGAGCAATCGAAGGTAAAGATATGCCGACCAAGAAAACCAATCCCGATCTGAACAAGCTTGACCGCGTCGTCGCCGAGGCCCGCCTCAACCAGGAAGAGCGGGAGCGCGGCTACCGCGAGCGGGCGCTCAAGATGTATCCCTGGGTATGCGGCCGCTGCGCCCGCGAATTTACGCTCAAGAATGTGCGCGAACTCACGGTTCACCACCGCGACCACAATCACGACAACAATCCCGCCGACGGAAGCAATTGGGAGCTGTTGTGTGTCTACTGTCATGATAACGAGCATCAGCGCTACCTCACCGCCGAACTGACCGGCAAGGACAAGGCCGGCGCGCGGCAGGATGCGAATACGACCTTCAAGGCCTTCGCCGGTCTCGGCGATCTGCTGAAGCGGCAAAACTAATCATGGCCACCGAAAGGGAAGCGCGACTGGTCGCCATCGAAACCAAGCTTTCCTACCACGAAGATACCGTCCTGGCCCTGAACCGCGTGGTCAGCCAGCAGCAGAAACAGATCGATCAGCCCAAGGCCACGGTCAGGCTGCTGGTCGAACGCAACCGGCAGATGTCGGCGGCGGCCGAGGCGGCCAGCCCGACTGCGGATTACTGACCCATGCTCAGAATCTCGAACCAGATCGCCATTCCCCTCGCGGAGATCGAGCTGACGGCCATTCGCGCGCAGGGTTCGGGCGGACAGAACGTCAACAAGGTGTCCTCCGCGGTGCACCTGCGCTTCGATATCCGGGCCTCATCCCTGCCCGCGTTCTATCAGGACAAACTGCTGCAACTGAGCGATCAGCGCATCTCCGGCGATGGCTGCGTGGTCATCAAGGCGCAGCAGCACCGCAGTCAGGAGATGAACCGGGCGGACGCGTTGGAGCGCTTGGTGGCGCTGATCATAAGCGTGGCGGTGACGCGCAAGGCCCGCAAAGCTACTAAACCCACCCGTGGTTCGCAGAAAAGGCGACTGGACAGCAAAAGCCGGCATGGCCAGATGAAGGCGCTGAGAGGCCGACCGCTCGAATAACGCACGCGGCGGATCTTGAAGTTGCCGCCCTTGTTCTTGCCCTCTGCGAGCCGATTCACGGCCTTGTCGGCGATGGCACCGTCGATGGCGCGATAGGCGTGGAAATCGAAAATGTCGATCTTGCCACGTGGTGGCCTGGAATAGCCGCATCCCCGGTGGGGGCGCCTAGGATATCGCCGGGGCGGACGTTGTTCGTGCGTCCGCCATCGATGCACAGGGTCACCATCGGCGGTTGCGGATTGAAGCCCTCCCTGCTCTTCAATGATTCGGGCAAGGCTGAAACCACCGGGCTTTTCTGATAGGTCTCGATGGCATTGACCTTGTGCGCCTCGGGCGGGTATAGAGGCTCAGGGCCGGCCCCTTGCTACCGGCGCGCCCGATGCGATGGATATGCACTTCCGGATCGTGGGCCAGCTCGTAGTTGATCACCGCCTGCAAATCCTTGATGTGCAGGCCATGCGCCGCGACATCGGTAGCAATCAGGATGGAGCAGCTCTTGTTGGCGTACCGCACCAGCACCTGGTTGCCGTCTTTCTGCTCCAGATCGCCATGAAGGCCTAAGGCGTGGAAGCCTTGCGCCTGCAGTGCGTCCGCCACGTCCTGGCACTGCTGCTTGGTGTTGCAGAAAATCACACTGGATTCCCGGCGGTAATGGGCCAACAAGGCCGTCAGGGTTTTGGCGCGGGCGTCTTTTTCGATTTCGTAGAACAACTGCTCGATGTCGTTGCCGTCGTGCAGCGATTCCGCGCTGATGCTCATCGGCTGGCGCTGAATCGACGCGCTAATCTTGCGGATGGTGACGGATAGGTGGCGTAAAACAGCAGGGGCTGCCGCCTGCCCGGCGTAGCCGCGATCACTGCCAGGATGGTATCGTGAAACTCCGTGTCCAGCATGCGGTCGGCTTCGTCCAGCACTAGCATTTTCAGCCAATCCAGCTTGCGAGAGCCCTTTTGCCCAGGTGTTTCAGAATCCGTTCAAAAGAGCCGTGTACGGGTCCGTACGCACGGTTCTGTGGGTAGACGGAGGCCCGCGCGGCCTTCCTCTGACCCAATGTAGCGGACGAGCGGTGTGCGACGCCCCCAGCGTATCTATTCGGACTTCAAGTTGAGCATTTTGTTGCTCTGGCATCTCTCTAAATAATGCGATGTGCGCGTCGAAACCCTGATAGCCTTTCGGCCTTCACTGAATCGATCATTCGCTACATTTTGCCATCCCGAAATCTGACCATTGACCTCCGAACGTGCTCAACCGAAGATTGTCGGGACCATCGGAGCCGCTGCATTCAGCACATTGCGGGTCAAAATCGCTCTGCCGCTTAGGCGACTAGGCATCCTCGATAGGCCGCGTGGGCGCTTCATTTTGCTCATGAGCACTCGCCACTGGACCGTCTGTTGAGGAGGTCCCGTTTTTCAGCGATTTACGCTGTTGTTTCTCCTCCTTCTTTTTTGCTTCGCCAGGTCCCTCTGGCGCTTTTCGTATTGATAGTTCGGTTGAGCCATTGCTTTATCCTGTCGCGGATGTCAGATTGCAAAAGCACTGCGGAGGGTACAGGCTTGGCACAGTGACCCCACGTGCAGGGTAAACTAATAACGCTTCCCGCCGCCGGAGCCCCCGTAACCGCGACCGCAAAAGCCACCCTTTCCGCCTCCCTCTTTCTTTGGGAGCGCCTCGTTGACAATCAGCGTTCTTCCTTCGACCTCTTTGCCGTTGAGCGCTGAAATGGCGGCTTGTCCTGCTTGTCCGTTGTCCATCTCCACGAAGCCAAAGCCATTGGATCGGCCATTGTCGCGATCCTTGATCACCTGTGCAGAACGCACGCTACCGTATGGCAAAAAGGCTTTTCCAGGTCGCTGTCGCGGAGTTTCGCCCAACCGATTCGGCGAAAGACAAAGTGGAGTGCCTTTATCGGTTGTTGGTGAAAGACAAACTCATCGTCCCGTTGCCGGCCGATCAGGAAAACGGACAAAAACACGAAGCATAGATTGGCATTATGGGTCGCGCGCCAATTACCCAAGGATCATCCGCAACCTCAATAATGATAGTGAGCTGGCATCGGACATTTATACAGTCACTTGCCCTTGGCGAAGCACTCGACCCTGGCGAATTCCTGGCCCAATTGGAAGAAAAATTCGCATTCTAAGGCCGTCCGCTCTTGGCCGGCTATTGCAGGCGGTGCTTCTCGTTTGCCGACCTTCGGGCAAATGGTGGCTTTGAGGCTCAGCAACGTGTCCGAAGGTCTGGCCCAGGCGCTCCGTCAGTCATCGGTGGCTATCACGATAGCGGACAGCTTGGAACGCGGCCGTCTTTCGTTCCATATTCCTCATGATTGACAATGGATCTGTCCGGGCGCATGCTTCAAACGGAACGAGCAATAAAGCCCGTCTTTATTACATCCACCGTTGAGGTTATAAAATGGAAAAAGAAAAAGACAACTTCTGGCTCTACATCGGCGGCATCATTGTGGCAGCCATAGTTCTCGTGTTCTTGCTGAAGGGTCGCGAAATGGAGAGCGTACCCTACAAGGCTTTCGAGGAAACTAAGACTCAGGTCGAGGGCCAGATTCAAAAGCAGCACACGATGCAGAATAAGTGAGAGCTCTTTAGTTTTCGGCGGGGCAGGAAGACATAACGAAAAAACAAGATGAAGCTGCCCCGCGCATTTGCCGCAGATACGGGATAGATCAGGGTAAGGACAAGTGAAAGAAGTGCAAACCTGACATCAAGGGCTAGGTGGCATTTGAGCAAAGCGAGCCATGGGTTGTGCCCTCATAGTTACCCAAGATGCATGGTAATGGTGACTATTTCGCTAGCACCGAGCACCCTTCGGCGTTTTCGAACTCCTGCTACATTTACCCCCGCAGTACTTCTCAAATACTTGCAGCCTTACCCGCCGCTGATCTCATCGGGGTGAGCCGGTTGCGGTCGGGTTGGCGTCGCCGCTACTCACATGGTCTGGGTCCATGCCGAACTGCAATGCCGCCAATCGGGCATAGAGCCCGCCCTGTCCGACCAGTTCCGCGTGCGCGCCGGTGGCGATTCTACGACCTTCCACCAGGACGACGATCCGATCGGCCTTGCGCACCGTAGCGAGCCGATGGGCAATGACCAGCGTGGTGCGGTGTTGCATCAGGTGTTCCAGCGCCGTCTGCACCAAACGCTCGCTTTCGGCATCCAGCGCGCTGGTGGCTTCATCGAGGAGCAGTACCGGCGCGTTCTTGAGGATGGGCCCGAGCGATGGCGATGCGATGGCGCTGGCCGCCGGAGAGGCGCACGCCGCGCTCGCCGAGAAAGGTCCGGTAGCCTTCCGGCAGGCGCTCGATGAACTCGTCGGCCAGGGCGGCGCGGGCCGCGGCCTTCACCGCGGTATCGCTGGCATCGGCGCCGCCGTAGCGGATGTTTTCCAGGGCGTCGGCGGAGAAGAGGGCCAACACCGAGGCCACGGCGAACAGCAGCAGGAAATACTAATTGATGTGCTCCGCATTGGCACGCGAGAAGCCGAGGTCAATCGCCCGGCGCACGACTAGGGGCAACGCCAAAATAGCCGCGGCGGCCAGAGTCAGCGCGATGAACGCCAGTACCAGCCCGCCCCGATAGGGCGCGAGGAACGGCCGTAATCGGGCGAGAGGGCGGATGCTCGGTCGGGAGTCAGTCATTCCGGGGATAAGCCGAATCGTGTCCGAAGCGGCCGGCAATGTGAGCGCCGGGTCAAGTGCATCAGGGTAGCACCGTTATCTGGCACTTTTCAGCGAGGGGGTCGATCTTGAGTGATGCGGCCTCCGGAACCCCGGCGAAGACAACGGCGTCCACGGATGAGACGTCCACAGGAAACGACGGAGAATATACCATGCTCAATGGCAGCGATCGCCCTGGTCACCGGTTCCATCCGTGTCATCGGTCTTGGCATCGCCACCGAACTCGCCCGGTCGGGCTGCCATATCGGTTTGATTGGCTTCAGTGAGCTCGAGGAGATCGAGCGGGAGTTGAAAGTGGCCGGCAAAGTGGTAGTCGGCGACTCGGTGGGAGTATCCTGGCCCCTGATTCTCGAATGGCAACTCATTTACGAAAACCTGCCGTTCAATCAAATTAGGCGGCCGGCAGCTATTGGCCGACGTACTAAACCACTCGCGCGGTATTTGGATGGTGACGTGATCGCAAGTCCTTCCTGATTTCGACTCGCCAAGTGGCCAGTTGGGTTTGACCTGTGTTGATGTTGTGGTGGCGATCTGCCAACAACCCTCAACACAGGAGATCGACCCATGAGTCAGTCTACCCGCCCCATCAGCCCGCTGCGCCAACGCATGATCGAGGACATGACGTTGCGTAAGTTCTCGCCCAAAACGCAGACCGCCTACATCCGAGCCGTTGCCAATTTCACCCGTTTCCTCGGTCGCTCTCCGGATACGGCGGCAGCGGAGGATCTGCGATCCTATCAGCTGTACTTGGTTGAGCAGGGGGTTTCGAGCACCACCCTGAACGCGACCCTCACCGGGCTCAAGTTCTTCTTCGAGACCACGCTCGATCGGTCCGGGGCCCTAAAGAAGATGCGCCACGTCTATGAGTCGCGCAAACTCCCCGAGATCCTGAGCCTCGAGGAGGTCACGCGATTGCTCCAAGCCGCCGGTAGCCTCAAGTACCGGGCGGGCACTCGGTGTCGCCTACGGGGCCGGCTTGCGTGCCAGTGAGGTCGTGCATCTCACGGTCACGGATATCGACAGCGAACGCATGATCATCCGGGTCGAACAGGGGAAAGGCCAACGGGATCGCCAAGCCATGCTCTCGCCGACCCTGCTGGCGATTTTGCGTGCCTGCTGGCGGGAGGGTCGAGGACAACGCAAACTGCTCCCCGGGGGCTGGCTGTTTCCGGGACAGAACCCGGTGAACCCCATGTCGACCCGGCAACTCAATCGGGCCTTCCACCTGGTACGCACCGCCGCGGAAATCGACAAACGGGTCTCACTGCATTCGTTGCGGCATGCGTTCGCCACGCATCTTTTGGAGCATCACGAGGACATCCGCCTCATCCAAGTCTTGCTCGGACACATCAAGATCGACTATCTCCCGTGCCGAACTATGTCCCGTTGCGCACGCTGTTTTAGATCGTCATTGGGCAGACGGTGGCTCGACGGGACATAGGATCAGCTCCTGTCACAGGGACTTAAGGAACGCGAGCAGC